>Ga0137338_1000103_pt1 | contig 14143 bp, 16 predicted proteins | sample EasRivERMLT366_2_FD_104770 | JGI IMG/M metagenome (GOLD analysis project Ga0137338, IMG submission 104770) | Soil microbial communities from meander-bound floodplain in the East River, Colorado, USA - East River MetaG ERMLT366_2 | ecosystem: Environmental > Terrestrial > Soil > Floodplain ...
AAGCAGGCCGCCTTAAAATTACTGCGACCATCAAACTGGCCGGTGAGAGGGTTATAAATATTGGCGTTCACGCTGCCATACCAACCGACCTTTGAAGCTTTCAGCACGGGCTTGGGAGGATCGCCAGTCAGGTCGAGAATCGATTTGATAGCCTTTCTCGACTCCTTGTTAATACGACCGTCGTTCTGTCGTATCAAATGCGTTAGTAGGAACGAGCAGTCAGAGCTCAGGCGCGCAAGTTCGCGAGCAATTTTTGCGTTTGTTTTAGGCATAGTATCCTTTGGACCTTAACGAAGAGGTGAGCCGCCGAGCAAACGCGAGAATGGCTCAACTGTCTGGTTAGGTCTTCGTTAACCTTTCCTGCCATTTTTTCGGATCACGCTTTAAATGCATTATTGCCGTGACAAGAACATGGTCTGTTCGTATCTGATATAAAATACCGTATAGAAATCTATCGGTCATGCACCGCCTTGCGCGTTGGGAGAAAAGGGGCCATGCATTTTGGAAGGAAACAATGCGGGACAGAGTGCTTTTTACCTCCGCCGCTCAAACACCGCCTTTGCTGAATCAGCGCAGATTTGACCGGCATCGTAGGCATCAATACGCGACTCCGCCTCGTTTGCCCATAGAGCGTCAATTTTGCGGTCAGGGGCCTTGTCGAAACTGTGAAAAAGCTCTTCGATCAATTCCGCCCGCTCAACGGGACCAAGGCCCAGCGCCTGCTTCAGTATAGCCTGTGTTACAGTCATCATTATTAAAATCACCTCATTTTTCGCTCTTTCCAATCTATCACAAACTATATCATCTGGACGAAATACTGTCAACAATATCGCTGCCAAGACCGCAAAGAATAGATCCATGTATGCGCGGTCCGCGAGGCGCGCTTTTTTCCTCTTGACATTTTCCCAATTCAGGCTTATCTTACTTATCAGATTATTCTGATTATACGGGAATTCTGGAGGACCAATGACGTCGGCCAAAAAGGTAAAAAAACCCTTAAATGGGTCGTACGGCAAAGACGCAAGCTGCTGCGCCGTTGAAGCGCTGGTGACCGTAGACGAGCGCGGACAGATGGTCCTGCCCAAGGAGCTTCGTCAAAAGGCGGGGATCAAGGCAGGCGACAAGCTGGCCGTGACGAGCTGGGAAAAGGACGGCAAAATTTGCTGCATCGCCCTGATCAAGGCCGAGAACCTGGAATCCATGGTCAAAGGGATTCTCGGCCCGGTCATGGGAGAGCTCCTGAACAAATAGCGTCAAGTATCTGGAAAAAATCCTGCGAGGAGAAAAACTATGAAATCATCGATTTCCTGTTGCGCCACCTCATGCTGCAGCAATGCGGATGCAAGGATTGCCCAGGACAACATTGCCATGGTCTACGATAGATTGTCGGGCATATACGATCTCTGGGGAAAACTGACGGAGTCCCGGGCAAGAAACAGGGCGATCGAGCTGGCGTCCATCAAGGACGGGCAACAGATTCTTGAAGTGGCCGTCGGCACAGGCCTGGCCTTTTATGAGATCGTCAAAAGAAACCCCCAGGGGCTGAATGTCGGCATAGACTTATCCCACGGCATGCTGGCGAAGGCGAAGAAACGCTTGAGCAAACTGCCGGAAGCGCGCTACTCCCTCCGCACGGGCACCGCCCTCGATCTTAAGATTGCGACGGGGTCCACCGATCTGTTGGTGAATAATTACATGTTCGACCTGCTCTCATACGAGGACATGGACAAGGCGCTCACCGAGTTCAAGCGGGTTCTGAAAAAGGGCGGCAAGCTTTTGCTGGTCAACATGACCCAAGGCGAGACGCTGGGCAGCAAATTATATGATCTCATCTACCGCTTGTCCCCCAAGGCAATGGGCGGCTGCCGCGGGGTCCGTTTAACGGACAAGCTGATACAGCATGGGTTTACTGTTGAAACAACGGAGTACTACCAGCAGATGCTCTTCCCTTCGGAAGTCATTGCAGCACGTACATAAGGCTTGACAGCTGTACTTTGTACTTTGAGGTGAATTCCATGCAGATGCAAACACTAAAATTCGTAAAGAAGATAGCGCCGCCGTATTCGATCGGGAGCGTCTCAACCCCGGGCGGCCCGGCTTACAAAGTCTCAACCGACTGGACCCGCGCCGATTACTGGGGCATGATAAAAAGCAGGGCCGGCGCCTTCCGGATGCATTATTCCGTTGCGCCGGGCGTGTACGCCGTAGGCGAGCCGACAAAGGATTCCGATGTTTTTGCGACCGCTAATTATAAGCTGACCTTCGACATCGTGCGGCGTGAACTCAGGGGACTGAACGCCTGGATCCTCGTGCTCGATACGAAGAGCATCAACGTCTGGTGCGCCGCGGGCAAAGGCACGTTCGGCACTGATGAACTTGTGAGCCAAATCAAAGAAACGCGGCTCGAAGAACTGGTCGGCCACCGCCGGATCATTCTCCCCCAGCTCGGAGCGGTAGGCGTTGCCGCAAGCGCGGTACAGAAGCAAACGGGGTTCCGGGTCTCCTTCGGCCCCGTGCGCGCGAAGGACATTCCCGCCTACGTCCGCTCCGGTTACAAGAAGACAAAGGAAATGAGCACGATCCGTTTCCCAATCCTGGACCGCCTTATTCTTACACCCATGGAGATAAACCCCGCCATGAAGAAGTTCCCCTGGTTCGCCGCAGGCGTTCTGCTCGTCTTCGGCCTCCAGCCTGCGGGCATTTTATACAAGCAGGCCTGGTCCGGCGGCCTGCCCTTTCTGCTGCTCGGCCTGCTCTCGGTTTTTGCAGGCGCATTCGTAACGCCCGTGCTGCTTCCCTTCGTTCCCTTCCGTTCCTTTGCCCTCAAAGGCTGGGTCGTCGGGATGCTGGCAATGGTGTTCGCGACGCAGGTCTTCGACATGGTCGACAGAAAGAATGCTCTTCTGATGATAATGACCTACTCTTTCTTTCCCGCCCTGAGTTCCTACATCGCGCTTCAGTTCACGGGCGCGACGACCTTCACCGGGATAACGGGCGTGAAAAAAGAACTGAAGATCGGCATCCCGCTCTATATCGGCGCGGCCGCGATCTCGCTCGTTTTCGTTGTTGTGTTTAAACTCAAGGAGTGGGCGCTTATCTGAATCGTGCGTACTATGCGTCAGCGATGGCGGTGTTATGATATGTCTCAAAAACAGGATCTCTTCGTGCGAATGTTTTATCAAGAAAAATCTTTGACACGGATGAACCCGTGAAAAGTCAGATTTTCACACGGAGGCACAAAGAACACGAAGAAAACCCTATTGATAATGATTGGTTTTTCTCTTTGTGGCTTCGCTTGTGCCCGCTTTTTGGCAACAGCAGGGTATGACTTTGTGTGAGGCAGGACTTTTTACGACTTTATCATGATTAAGATTTTGCAGTTTCCGCTGTTATCATAGCTCTGTCGGATTTAATCAGTGTCAAAGGTTTTGTACGGGAAAGGAGTTTTCACATGAAATATCTTGCGAACGTGGCTACCTTAAAATACGATTCGGATAAATGCGCGGGATGCGGCCGGTGCGTCGAGGTCTGTCCCCGGGGCGTTTTTGTGATGCGCGACAAGCGCGCTGCGGTCACGGACACAGACCTGTGCATGGAATGCGGCGCCTGCGCCAAAAACTGCGATTTTGGGGCGCTTTCCGTCAACGCCGGCGTCGGATGCGCTGCTGCCATCATCACCGGCATGATCACGGGCGGCGAGCCGACCTGCGGGTGCGGCGATACTTCGGACGGGTGCTGTTAGTGTCAAGTATCAGGGGGGCTAATGAGCTCACAAGACATCCAAGACTTTCATAAAATATACTCGGAGTACTATCCGAGGATCGTCGGCTATCTCAGGCGCATTGTCGGCGAGTCTGAGGCCGAGGACGTGGCACAGGAGACGTTCGTGAAGGCGGGCAAAGCCCTGGAAACCTTCCGGGGCGACTCTCAATTGTCAACCTGGATTTACCGGATTGCCACCAATGCGGCCATGGACCATATGAGGCACCGGTCGTCGTTGAAAAGAGCGCCGGAGGAACCGCTCCAAGAAGAATGTGAAGCCGAGGACCAGGACCTCTGGACAGGAGAAAAGAAACCCTCGCTCGAAGCGTCGCTGATTCGCGGCCAAATGAACGAGTGCATTCGGGGAATCGTCGAAAAGCTCCCTGCGAACCATCGTGTGGTCATCACGCTCAGCGAGCTGGAAGGATTGACGAACGGAGAGATCGCCGAAATCCTTCAGGTCAGTCTGGATACCGCCAAAATCAGGCTCCATCGCGCCAGGGCAAAATTGAAAACGGAGCTGGAAAAACAATGCAGTTTCTATCATGATGATCGAAACGAGCTGGCCTGCGACCGCAAGACCACCCCGCTGAAACTCTTCAAAAAATAGTATCTATTCAACTGCTCAGGTCGGCCATGAGCGAACGGCGCAGCAGGCGTGCCGTGTACACCCGAGCGAATGCCGCATCAACCACAACAGCGCATGCGAAGCGAAAGCGCTGCAGGAAAAAGCCGCCTTCTTCTTTAAAGTACAAAGCCTATAGCACGCTCTGCGGCGGAGCGAGCGGCTGACCTGAGCATTTGCATAAAATAAGTGTATCCTTTCTCTTCCGACTTTCGTCTATACGGTCAGAAAGGAGGCGATCCGCATGTTTTGTTGCGAAAGTTTCGGGTGCGGGTTTTGGTGGATATTCCCGATCATGCTGGTCTTACTGTTCGTAGTTTGTTTCTTTGGCATGAGAAGGATGCGCGGAATTGGAAGCTGGATGGATTGCTGTAAGGGGAACCAACCCTGCTCGGACAATACATATGAACTTCCGCAAAAATAGTTACCGGGGGGAATATTATTAAAGGAGATTTCCATGAATTCAGTCAAAGATGGTTTTAATATTAAGATTACTTCGACCGACAAAACCTGCCCTGCCGGAGAAAAGGCCGGCAGCAGGTACATTCAGGAAGGCAAGATCCCCGTTCTTTCCTGTGAAGGCGCCTGCATACGAGGAGAGATCGCCCGACTTGCCGCTCACCTGGTTGCGAAGGAAGAGCCGTACCGCCGGGCCTGCCACGGTGAATTCATCACTGTGCCGGGGTCGGGCCTCGCGCAATGGATGCATACAGCGGAAAAGGTTGTACTGATCGATGGTTGTTTCCTGCACTGCCACGGCAGGATGCTCGAACATCTGGTCGGAGAAGACAAGCTGGCTACGTTTGATGCTCTTTCGTACTATAGGAAATACACCGAGTATTTTGACATCGATTCCGTACCGGAAGCGGAACGCAGGCAGACCGCGAGATTGGTCGCCGACTCAGTCCTTGCCGAACTGCGAAAGACGAGCAACTGCGATGCGAGTATGTCGGCCAAGGCGGGATGCGGGTCCGAATCTGATACGGCGCAAAGCTCAGGTTGCGGCTGCAGCTGAGTGTGCCCGGCTGAACCGGACGGGCTGGTGAATAAAGTCGTTCCAGCAGAGCGCCTCGACGCGGAGACGAAGGACCTGGCTGGTAAGCTCGCCGAGTTCAGCAGGTTAATTCTCTCCATGGGAAAACGCGCTTTTTATTCTCAGATCAATCTTTCTGACAACCAGGCTTATGCCTATGGCAGCGAAATGATGGTATCCAAGCTTGCTGCCCAGGATGCCGGTGAGGGAATGAACGCGTTTTTGAAAAACGGCAGCCTCAATGGAAACATCGGTGATCCGGAGAGGTAGAAATGACGGGATCCTGGTGATGGCAGGCTGCGGTCAGAATAGCGGGCAAAAGTTCTCGCTCACTGGTGTGAATCTTATTCCTGAATACTGATGGATCTTAAAGTAAGGAGGATGGACAATGGAGAGTCGAATCAAAGCGTTGGTAGCAATCGGCGCGTCCGTTACGGCGAATTGTCAGCCCTGCCTGCAATATCATGTCGGCCAGGCCCTGGAATCGGGCGCAACGGAGCAGGAAATTTCCGAGGCGATTGAAGTCGCAAAAGCGGTAAGAAAAGGCGCGGGTTACAAGATGGACAAGTTCGCAGCTCAAATCTTTAACTCCGCGGGAATTGCCGTAAAGACTTCAGAACAGGGCTGCGGATGCGGTTAGGAGCGAGCGAAAGGGGCTTTGCGTGCGGCAAGGCCCCTATCATTCTATGATAAGGTCTCCAAACCCGGCGTTTTTTCCCTGACGTTCGGTCACGGCATCTTGACTTCCCCCCCTATTTCCCTGATACTTTCCTTAGTCATCACTTCATCAAGAACTTCATACGCCTATGATATGGAAAATTGCTATTCGATTCATTTTGTCCGCATTCGCTCTCCTCGCGCTCGCCGGATTTGCGGAAGCTTTTGATGATTCCATCGTGCCCGATCGGAGGAAACCGCAGTTCCAGACCGATTTCGGGTACGCGGTTTTCCCCTACCCGTACAGCCTTCCCGGCATCGGCACCGGCATCAGCCTGATCGGTGCCGCCATGAACATCGCCGACACCTATACGGACGCCTACGGCATCCTGTTCGCCGGAGACGTTCGGGGGGCCGCCCTCGGCGTGGGCGACATCCACATCATTCCCCGCACGCTTATCCTCGAGGCCGGTTTCGGCACATTGAGCAGGGTGACGATACAAAGCTACGGCCAACGGGGCATGAACACGGACAAGAACGATTACCGGCTGATAGAGCTTGGAGATACGGAATATTACGGCGAGAGCGGGAGCGTTGCCGATCTGCGGAGCGAGCTCGGCAAAATCTGGCGCGATTCCTACGGCGTGGGGCTCAGGGTCGTAACGGCGTCGGGCGTGGTGCTCCGGGGCGACCTTGCCTTCGGCCAGGAAGGGGCCAACACGGCTATTTTCATCGGGTATCCGTGGGAGATATAGAAAGGAGATGGAGGGAAAACGCCGGAACCAACTATTTACTATGCAGTGCATTATATTGTTTGCCCCTCTTTAGCAAAGAGGGGTTAGGGGAGATTTGATGAGACGTGAAAATCCCCCTCTTTCCCCCTTTTTCATAGGGGGATGTGATGGAAAATGCAATCTATAATGTGCTCTCCTTAGTAATTGAATGCAACAGCCGGGTGAAGCTCCGCTGTTTCGAACGTAATAAGGCCCGCCTCGACGAGCGGGTCCTGGTTCACCACCGCATCGGCTTCTTCCCTGGTCCCCGCCTTCACGATGATCATGCCGCCCCCAGCTCCCCACTTGCCCGCCTGCACGAGCGTCCCCGACTCGATCATCCGCTTCGCCCATTCCCTGTGCGCCGGGAGCGTCTTGTTGATTTGAGCCCGGTCCGCGCCGGGTTTCAACTTGTTTATAGACAGGAAATACATTCGCATATCCTCTCGCGCAATCAGCACACCTTCATCTATAAGAACGCCTATTCCCCGATGATCTTCACCAGCACCCGCTTCTTCCTTCTCCCGTCGAACTCGCCGTAAAAGATCTGTTCCCAGGGTCCGAAGTCGAGGTTGCCGTTTGTAATAGCGACAACGACCTCGCGGCCCATGATGGACCGCTTGAGGTGCGCGTCGGCATTGTCCTCCCCGGTATTGTGCCGGTACTGGGACACGGGCTCATGCGGCGCGAGCTTTTCGAGCCACAACTCGAAATCGCCCAAGAGGCCGCGCTCGTCATCGTTGATGAACACCGAGGCCGTGATGTGCATCGCGTTCACGAGGACCATGCCCTCACGAACGCCGCTCTCGCGCAGGCAGTCCTCCACCTGGGGCGTGATGTTGAGGAAGCCCCTGCGCGAGGGGACGTTGAACCAAAGTTCTTTGCGGAAGCTTTTCATGGCCTTTGCGTTATTTACGTCGTCGCATTATTGTTGAAACCGAACCATACTGCGTGCCTGCAAGACTATCCAAGCTTTTATGTTCTATATCTTCCAATCGTCCAAGCTTACTAGTCCAGTAGCCCGTTTTCAATTGCCTTGCGGCATGCGTTGGTTTGCCATTAATATCGACGTATAAAGCAATTTTTTCCCAGCCAGCTTCATAATCAGAACTGTGACAAATGGAATAGCCCTGGGATTCGTAAGCCTTAATAAAGGCATCCAACGTTTCAACCCGAGGAATGTCGGGTGGCCAAAAATAGAGCTGTAAAGAATCGGGCCACCACCAAGCGTCGATATCCTGGGCAGCCCATGCTATGCAATTATATTCTGTGGTGGCGGGACTGGTTATAACATAACCATGAGTAGGAAGGCGTGGAAAGGATGCTTCGATATCCATCTGGCTCATCTAATATAACCTTGTTCTCGGCCCCAAAGCAGCCACATCTCCGTCATTTTCGTTATATTTCCCCTATCGCTTGGGGCGACGGGATCCTCACCTGTAATCGATTTTAACGCCCAAAACCAATGGCCCCTTTTTATTTTCATCTCGCTCAGAATAAAAGGAATTGCAGTTGGTCCCATGCCAATGATCTGCTGATAAGCAGGATGTATAACAATTTCAGAAATGGAAGACTTTACAGCCGTATCTATTTCCCATTCTTTTTTTAACATATGAAATCTTGCAAAGGGAGTGCTCCATTTTCTGGAAAAGGGGAACAAGTAATGTTCTACCGAACGAGTTCGTTCTTTCTTAATAAAGGCTGATTCCTCGCCAATTGCCATGTCGTTTACATCTGAAATTTCAAAATCCAAAGCTAATTTTTTTGAAATTGTTGAAGTCGCGTAGGTCATTCAAAAAGCCCCCTTGTTTTTTCTGTTATGCTGTCAAAAAAAACATTATTTTTAAAGTCTCTCAATTGGTCAAATGCAGCCCACATTTCGGGTTTATTGCCGATTAAGTTTACCTCGCGAAATACGTCGATATCAAAAATCAATGGCAATCTTTGATTATCTGTAACATTTTCAATTGTCTCATTGATGACAGCAGTTGCTTCAATGTCCGGATTAGGTATGGTAAGTTGCATAAAGAAACCCGACATAGCTTGCGGTAGTGAGGGTGCTACTTCCGGTAATGTCAGGATGTAATCTTTAAACTTAAAAGGAAGAGGGATCTCTATTCGATTTATATACCGTAACGCGAGACGAGTAATTCTAAGAGAACCAGCTATCTGATAATAGAAATCCCATAGTTCTTGAGCTTCCGATTTGAATGCTTCCCAGTTCTCGTAAGGTCTTAACTTGTTAAAAGTGAAGCCATCTAATCTTGCCTGTACAATCTTATTATTTGCCGTGGATCGGAATAAATATCCATCAGGTTCAGAAGTTGGTATTGCTGCGGTTGCTCCTTCAGGCGCTAATTTAATATTTGCCTTAAAAGCTATTCGTTGCTGCTTTTCCGGGAAACGTTCTTTTATTTTCTCATGGTACTGATCAAGATTGGACAGCGAGACAGGCTGTTGTAGCTCAACTCGAATATCAAGCAATGCCTCTGTAATTGGTGCATGCTGAAATACTGTATAATCGCCCATGTTGATCCTCGCTTGCCGAAACATTTACATTCTTAATATTAGCAGAATTAAAAAAAATGTGCAATCTTACGCGAACCTCAACGCTTTCACGGCTTTTAAGCCGACCGAACCCCGCGTCATCACGCCGTAATGCTTGAGGTCGAGCGTCCTCTCTTTTCCCTTCTCGTCGATCACTTTTATCTGCTCGCCCTTGCGAACCGCCCGAAAGAGCGCCACCTCGCCCTTCTTCACGTTCACGAGCCGCACCCCTTTGCCCGCGCCGGAGAGGAGCGGAATGTCCTTGGCGGCAACGACAACGGCCTTGCTTTCGGTGGTCAGGAACAGCACGTTCGGCAGATCGAGGACGTCCACGCCCATGATGCCGTCGCCGGCCTTTATGCCCGCGAACTTTTTCCCCGCCCGCGTGGTCACGGAATTAAACTGTCCGAGGTCGAACTTGAAGCCCACGCCCCTGGCTGAAACGGACAGCGCCGTCACCTCGCGCGGAGCGAGCGATAATTTCTCCTGCTTGCCCTTCGTTTCCTCGGCCGCGGCGCCGCCGGCAAAAACGGTCGCCAGGTTCATCGCGCTCACGGGCCGTTCGCCGTCGCCGAACTTGAACAGGCTCTGCACGGGCTCGCCGAACCCGGAGCCCGAAGGCAGATCGTTCGCTTTCACGACATAGACCTTGCCCGTCGAGGAGAACACGGCGATGTTGTCGCGCGTGTTGGCGGGGATGAGCGCCAGCAGCTCGTCGCCTTCCTTGAAGCGCAGGTTCTCGCCCACGGTCTTCGCGCGCCTGATCCATCCCATCCTGGTGAGGATCACCGTTATGTCCTCGTGCACGATGAAGTCCTCATGAGAGAACTCCACGTCCTCGGCCGCCTTCATCACGGACTTGCGCTTGTCTCCGTACTTGCTCTTGAGCTCCCCAAGCTCGGCCTTGATCAGGCCCCAGATCTTCTTCTGGCTTGCGAGGACCATCTCAATCTCCTTTTTCAGCTTGGTCTTCTCGGCCTTTTCCTTCATGATCCGGTCGATCTCGAGGCCGCTGAGTTTGTACAGCTGCATATCGAGAATCGCCCTCACCTGGTCGTCGTCGAGCTTGAAATGCTTCTTGAGCTTTCCGGCGGCGTCCTCGCGCGACGTTGCCTTGCGGATCATCTTGATCGCGGCGTCGAGATCGTCATACAGGACTTCGAAGGCCTTCAGGATATGGAGCCGGGCCTTGAGCAGCCGCAGGTCGAAGTTGAGCCGCTTGGTCGTTACCTCGTGCCGGCAGTCGAGGAAGTACTGCATTATCTCCTTTAGTGACAGGCGTTCGGGCTCCATGTTCGGCTTGAGGGCCGTGAAGTTCATCGGGAACGTGGATTCGAGGTCCGTGTGCTTGAAGAGGTAGGCGGTCACGAGCTCGGGGTTCGTCTCCGCCTTCAGTTCGAGCACGAGCCGCACGATGTCCGTGGATTCATCGCGCACGGTAGAAACCTGCGGCAGTTTCCTGTCCTCCATCAGGCCGATGAGCTTTTCGAGCACTTTGGCCTTGTTCACCAGGTAAGGGATGGAGGTAAATACGATTGCCTGCTTGCCCCGCGAGAGGTCTTCGATGGTATACTCGCCGCGGGTCCTGATGCCGCCGCTGCCGGATTGATAGATCTCCTTCAACTCTTTTTTGGAATTCAAGATCTGTCCCGACGTCGGGAAGTCCGGGCCTTTTATGTACTTGAGGAGGTCCTTGACCTCGATATTGGAATTGTCGATCATTGCCGTGAGGCCGTCGATCACCTCGCCCAGGTTGTGCGGCGGGAAGGAGCAGCTCATGCCCACGGCGATGCCGGACGTGCCGTTCACCAAAAGTTGCGGGAAGCGCGCGGGCAGCACAAGTGGTTCCTTGAGCGAGTTGTCGTAGTTCGGCCGGAAGCCCACGGTCTCCTTGTCGATCTCGACGAGAAGTTCCTCGGCGATCTTCGAGAGACGCGCCTCGGTATACCGCATGGCCGCGGCCGGGTCGCCGTCGAGGCTGCCGAAATTGCCGGATCCTTCGACGAGCGGATACCGAAGCGAGAAGTGCTGGGCCATCCTGACCATGGCGTCATAGGCGGCCTGGTCGCCGTGGGGGTGGAACTTCCCGAGCACCTCGCCCACGACCGCCGCGCTCTTCCGGTATTTTGCCGAAGGGCGAAGGCCCATTTCCCACATGGCGAAAAGAATGCGTCGATGGACCGGCTTCAGCCCGTCTCGCACGTCCGGGAGCGAGCGCGACACGATGGTCGAGAGCGCGTAGGTGAGAAACCGGTTCTCCACCTCCGAGTGCAGCGCGGTGGTCAAAATTCCTTCTTCTTTTATCGGCATGAAAGCCCCTTTCGTTATCTAAATCTAAAATCCATGTAACTATTCAGCAGGTCAACCGCTTTCGGTTTCAGATTGCGGATTTTCTTCTCGATGTTCATTCCGCACTCCGCATTCCACAATCCGTATTACAATGCGGGCCATATTACCACAAACGTCACCTGCTTTTAAAGCAAGTTTTTTAGGTTGACGAATTCTTCAATTATGTTAAACTTTAGGCATGAACTGTCGGCTGGTACTTGCATGTGGGGCAATTTTACTCCTGTTTTCATCCCTTTCCTATGCCCAGGAGCGCCGGGAAAAGGACTATGAACTCGCAATGACCCTGGGCGTCTTCCAGCTCGAAACCGGCGAATACCAAAATGCGGTAGAAAATTTTAAGAGAGCCCTCGGCCTCAAACCGAAAGACCAGCCCGCGACGATGTCGCTGGGCGTCGCGTACTCGCGTTCCGGGGATTACGGCCGCGCCCGCGAAGTTCTTCTGAAGGCCCAGGCCCTGGATAAATCGGATGCGCGGACCCGCTATGAACTCGGCGTTGCTTTGTACAAGCTGGGCGACATGCCGGGGGCCAAGGCCCAATTCGCCTCGATCGATCAAGGGACAGCCGACGCAACGCTGAAAGACGCTGCCGGGGATTATCTCGACCTCATCGCCTCGGGGCTCGGACAGGAAAACAAGAAGTTCTCCATCGATGTTCTCACGGGATTTCAGTACGACTCGAATGTGATCCTCGATCCCGACAATCCCATTGTTCCGGGAAAAACAAAATCCGGCTGGCGCTTTCTCGCCGCGGCCAGCGGCAAGTATCGGTTCATCGACGACCAGAAAAAGTCAGCAGACGCGGGTTACGCATTTTATCAAAGCCTGCACATCGATAACAACCTTTCGGACTTCAACGTTCAGCAGCACAGCCTCTCTTTATCAGGCCGCCACAAAGCATCGGAGAAAACAAGGTTCGATCTTCGCTACGGCTTCACCTATGCCTTTGTGGGAGGCGACAAGTACGGCGCTATTCATAAAATAACCCCGTCCGCGACGTTCGGCTTTACGCCGCAGTCAGCCACCGAATTCTTCTATGCGTTCGAACTAAAAGACTACTACAACAGCGGCCTCTTTCCGGCCAATTCCGACCGCTCCGGAAACAATAATGCGGTCGGCGTCACGCACACGGTCCTTTTTCCCGGCCAAACGAGCGTGGCAATCTCGTATGCCTATGACAAGGACTCCGCGGACCAGGCCTTCTGGTCCTATTCAGGGAACAAAGGCTCCGTCTCCGTCCAGGGAAAGCTTCCTTTCGCAAAGGCTACCGCATCCGTGTCTTACTATGATAAACGGTACGACGGCGAAGTCCCCGGTTACGCGCAAATACGGCATGACGGGACGCAGGAATACTCGGTGACGCTCAGCCGGAACATCATAAAAAACATAAATCTGTCGCTTTCGGATTCCTATACGAGGAATGAATCCACCATTGCGCCTTTTGAGTACACGCGAAATATTGTGAGTCTCCTGGGGGTGATGCCCTTATGACGAAAACACTCATGTTTATGGCGCTCCTGGCGCTTGCTCCCGCTGCCTATGCCGCGGACAAGGCCGGCGACGTGGTCTACCTCAAGGGGAGCGCGGTGGTGGAGCGGCAGGAGAAAAAGATCAAGGCCGTGCTCAGGGCACCGCTCCAAGAAACGGACAATGTGCAGACGAGAGAGTTGTCACGGCTCAAGATCCTGTTCCGGAATGACAGCATCCTGACCCTCGGCTCGAACACCAAACTCGTGATCAAGCAGTATCTTTACAATCCGCAGTCAAAGCGCGCCGAGTCCCTATACGAGCTTGCCGACGGAAAGCTGAAGTCGGTGGTCGGGGGCGGCCCGTTCAAGGTCACGACCCCCACGGCCTTTGCCGCGGCGCGCGGCACGGTCTTTTTCATTTGGTACGACAGCGCGGCAAACACAACGTGGCTTGCCGTTACCGAGGGCGGGGCGGAGTTCGGAAACAGCAACCCGAATGTGCCGGGCAAACGGATCATCACGGCGGGACACATGTCTTCCATTTCCGGCAATGAACCGCCGACGCCGCCGAAGCCCATTTCCTTCGGTCCGGATGAAGGCCCTTCCGGACCTGGGTCTGTTTTGGCGGAATTCAACGAACTCAATCTCCCGCCGCCCATCAGGCTCGCGGCCACGGACTTGTTGCCGCTCCGCGATTTGCGCGGCCGGCTCACTAGGTTGTCCGGGGCGCCGCCCATTGACCAGATACCGGCGCATGCCACCGTGCTGAATTTTAGTTTGGTGTTCCAGTAAGTAGTGAGGTGTGCCCACTAGTGTCCCAACGTTGAATTAAGAACATCGCTTAACGTATAGAAAAACATGAATAATTCTTTCCAAATGCAACTTATCGATTTGAAATATTTTCTGCCAAAATGCCATAATTCTGCTACC
>Ga0137338_1000105_pt1 | contig 13971 bp, 14 predicted proteins | sample EasRivERMLT366_2_FD_104770 | JGI IMG/M metagenome (GOLD analysis project Ga0137338, IMG submission 104770) | Soil microbial communities from meander-bound floodplain in the East River, Colorado, USA - East River MetaG ERMLT366_2 | ecosystem: Environmental > Terrestrial > Soil > Floodplain ...
TGGCGTGGGTCCCATTGACCTGCAATTGTTTTATACGCCAGAAAAAGTCTACTCAATGGTAGCGGCATACGGAGAGGCGGGACGCGCTTCGTATCGCACCTTCGAATTAAGCGGCGATATCGTCTACCCAATCGTGTACACGCTGTTTTTTAGTCTGCTTATCACATGGCTGTTTCAAAGAGGTTTTGCATCGAACAGCAACATGCAAAAATATAATGTCGTGCCGTTCGGCGGCTGGCTGTTCGACCTGCTTGAAAATCTTGGCATTGTTACGATGCTATCCGTGTTTCCAACCACGCCTGCCGCACTGGCTTGGATCACTGCAATCTTCACTTTGATCAAGTGGTTGTTCGCGGGCGCAAGCGCGGTGTTCATGTTGATCGGTCTGGTAAAAGCCCTGATGAACGGCTTCAAAAAGCAGGCATAACGCGGTAAGACGAAAGATGTAAGAAACAAAGAAGGATATCTAACTCTTACAGATCACAATTGGGCCAAAGTTCTTTGTCCTGCAATACACTTCCACAGAGGGATGCGACCGGGAAGTTATCAATTTAGAATTCAATGAATGGCAGACTCACCCATGCCCCGTTATCTAACGATACCGATCCTGTTATCCCTGCTTGTCTCGTGCGGTCCGCTTTCCACGCCGTCACAAGCAGTATTGGATACTTCAACCGCGCTCCCGCGCGACGCGCAAACCATCACCGAAACGATCACGCCTACTTCACCGCCTGCTTCATTTAATTACGAAAAGACCGCGTCGCTCTTTGACTACGAAAAGGAGTCGCCAGTAGCGATCACCGAAAACTCGGTCCAACAGGAAGATGGATTCACTCTTTATGATATTCACTATCCCAGTCCAAAAGGCGGAGATGTCCCCGCGTATCTCCTCATCCCGGATGGGGCAGGTCCATTTGCAGCGATACTCCTCATGCACGGATCATCCGGCTCGCGCGCGAGTCTGCTGTCTTTTGCCAAAGATCTCGCCCCGACCGGCGCGGTTGTTTTGACGGTTAGTGGTCCAGCCGCGCGCACGCCCAACCGCGACTGGATACACTTCACCGCGCAAGACCGCGATGAGCAGATCCAATTGATCATTGACCTGCGCCGTGCGGTGGATCTGCTCACGCAACATCCCAGCGTGGATGCTTCAAGGATCGGCTATGTCGGCTATAGTTACGGCGCGGCGATGGGCGGTTTGCTGGCGGGAGTCGAGCCGCGCGTCAAGGCGTATGGACTTATGGTCGGCGATGGCGGACTCATCAATCACTTCATGGAAGACGGCAAACCGGTTGGCGGATTTGAAACCGTCCCTGCCGTAATGCGTGAAGAATGGTTGAAGGCGATGGAGCCGATTGAGCCGATACATTTCATAGGTCACGCCTCAGCCTCGTGGCTTTATTTCCAAAACGCCCATTACGATTCATCGGTTTCAGAGACGGATGCCCTGGCATATCAGGATGCAGGAAGCCTGCCCAAGCGGGTGCAATGGTACGATTCAGGTCATGGCTTGCCCGCAGTGGCTTACACGGATATGGTCAACTGGCTGGCGGAACGAATCGGAATTGACGATGGTAAATTCAGGGGACCATCTTAATAATTGACCTTACGCAGGCAGGGAATCTGCCACAGAGTTCACAGAGAAAACAGGAGAGAAAAACTCAGAGGACTCAGTGGTCTCTGTGGCTAAGTGCGTAAGGTGAGTTAATAACAAACAGTGATAAATTTTACCGAATACGCTTCCTGGGAGGGGTGCAGTCAGGTCGTTTTCTCCTTACAATCCAATACTGAAAACATTGCATAGGTTGCTCTCTAAAGCACAACCTACGCGCGACTTTGGCGATCTGCCAGGTATCGAAATCATCGTAAGGAGGACTCCATGTTGGTTAACACAGGCGCGCGCATTGCCGTGATCGGCGCTGGCATATCAGGGCTTACAGCCGCAAACATCCTGCAGAAAAACGGATACGAGGCAGTCGTATTCGAGAAGTCGGAAAATCTGGGCGGCGTTTGGGCAGTTACCTATCCAAATATTCATCTTCAAAATACTTTTGCTTCCTATCATCTATCCGATTTCCCCTGGCAATTCACGCCTGACCTGCATCCTTCAGGCGCGCAAATCATGAGATATTGGAAGGAAGCCGTTAAACATCTTCGGCTGGATGTGCGACTTCAACATGAAGTTCTGGCGCTTGAGGAGCAAAGTGACGGCTGGCTGTTGCGCTACAAAAATCAAATAGGTGAGCATGAGGAGATTTTCAAATACGTCATCGTCGCGGTTGGGCAATATACGGAAGGGAAGTATCGTCCGCAATTCCCCGGTGAGGAGCGATTCAGCGGAGAGATTATTACTGAACGCGAGGTTCAATCGTTGGATATATTCGACGGGAAGCGCGTCGCGGTCGTCGGCTTTGGCAAGAGCGCCTTGGATATGTCCACATTTGCCGCAACGCGCAGCAAGGAAATCCATCACATCTTCCGCACGCCGCGCTGGACAATCCCCGAATGGATTCTTGGCGTGCATTTCACACACATCTTATTCAGTCGCTTTGGCACAGTGATGATGACAAGTTGGGCGCATCCCACCTCCGCTGAAAGATTTCTGCATGGACCTCTCAAGGCAGGCATCAACAAATTCTGGGATCTCATCGCTTCGGTTTTCAACTGGCAGATCGAAAAACTCGGTAGGAATAAGGATCAAGCCGCAAAAGAAAGATTAAGCGCGGTCATACCCAAACATAAATTTCTGCCCGACCTGCGATCCGCTGGCGCTTTGGCACCAGAGAGTTATTATCCGCTTGTCGCGGCGGGAAAAATCCAGCCGCATCAGGCAGAGTTATCGGGATTCTCTAAGAACGGGATTCAATTAGCCAGTGGATGTGAGATTGCTTGCGATCTGGTTGTGTTGAGTCTGGGCTCAAAAACGCCTGCCTTTCCCTTCCTCCCTGAAAAATATCGTCAACTGCTCGAAAGCGAATCGGATGGTGCACAGTTATATCGCCACCTCATTCATCCGCGCATTCCGCGACTTGGGTTTGCAGGTTTCAATCACGGCTTCATGCACATCCCAGCAGTTGAGATTGGCACGCTCTGGTTGTGCGCACATTTGCGCGGCGAGATCAAACTTCCGTCCGTGGAGGAGATGGAACGCAGTATCGAACACATCCGCGCATGGAAGCGCGCCAACATCCAATTTGAGCCGTCACGTTCGATCGCCGTCAGCACACGCTTTCAACAATATATTGATATTCTTTTAAAAGACCTGGGCGTATCTCCTTATCGCAAACTGCCCAACGTCTTTGCTGAAATATTCGGCAGATATGGTGCCTCCGATTACAGGGATGTCGTGGATGAGTACAACAGCCAGAGCACACGCGAGTCTCAGCAGCGCACCCCTCTGCAAGTGGATACCTAAAATCTATTCGATTTTCTTCCAATAAACGCCCGTACATTCAGGCAGGATGACGAGCCGATTCGCGCGCACCCGATTTGCCATTTCCTCGCCGAAGAAGAATCCTGCCAATTCAACTGCTTCGTCCACCGACTCGAACCGATAGTCGGTACGGATCCATTTGTTTTGGAATCCGTTCGCGTCCAGCCACTGATATGTGGATTCGACATGCTCCAGCCGAATCGGACTCTCGTTCCCCGTGCCCAGCGACTCGAAAAGAATCATCATTCCATCCTTCCGCAGGACGCGTCGCATTTCATTGAGCCATATATCCAACTCACTCGTGTTTAGCTCTTGATTCCACACTGCGAGATAACTCACACTCCAGCCTGAGACTACCACATCTGCGGAATGATCTTCCACCGACAACCGGCGATGATCCGCTACATCCACCTGCCAGTTGGTAAATCCGCCTGCGACCAATCTTTCGCGGCAAACCCGCAACATCTCATCTGACGCATCGAACGCCCGCACAGACTTGACACGCGGCGCGAGCATCAGAGTTAATCTTCCCGTGCCTGCGCCGAGATCGAGCACATCCATGCCATCCACATTGACGATCTCATCGAGTGCGCGCATGATATTGCCCTGATAATCCTCGCGTGCGACCAGTGCTTCGTAGCGATCGCCATCGGATTGATAAATTTTTCTTTGCTGTTCACTCATGGTCAACCTTCTTTTTTTAAAAGTATACACGATAAAATCAGGAACGATTTTATGCACTGCGGCGTCGATTCAGCAAGGAGTAAAGCCATGCGCAAAAAATTAATCGGGTTTTGTATTACTGCATTGCTGATCATGTTGAGCGCCTGGTCCCCCTGGCTGACTCAACAATTCGCAGAATCCCGCACCGTGGACTCTTTCAACAAAGCCTGGTTATCCATGATCGATGGTTGTGGGACGAATTGCAAAGGCTGTGGTGCGATCAATTCAAAGCGCGTCCCATTTGGAATGGAAGTCACACTCGAATACGGCTGTGGCTTAATGCCCGAAGATTCTCCTGAATACCACGAGCGCGCAACTGGTTTTGTTTCAACATTCGGCACAGTCCATGGATTTCCGAAGCCATAAGAACAGTCTTTTAGCAGGGGTTCAAAATAATCCAATCCGGTTATAGTCCAGCAAATCACTTTTTGATTGGAGACATCGCATCGAAGAAAATCATATAATTGCGAGAGCGATGCTTTTCCGCTCGAAGCAATCTCCTACAGCGAGAGGGGCTTGCTTCGTCGTGGCGCGAGGCGCCACTCCTCGCAATGACATAATTTCATTCTATAATTGGCAAATGACAACACTTTCCTCATCCGCACAAAAGATACAAGATTTACTCAACTCGCTTGGTTATAACTTCACCGTTATCGAACATGCTGAGTCCACGCGCACCGCGCAGGAAGCCGCAGACCGAGCGGGCTGTGAACTCGGTCAGATCGTGAAGTCGATGATCTTCATGGGCAGGGATTCAGGCAAGCCGATCCTCGTGCTCACCAGTGGCGCAAACCGCGTTGACGAGAGTCGCATCAGCGGGTATGCAGGAGAAAGTATCAGCCGCCCGAATGCTGATTTTGTCCGAACAGCCACCGGCTTCGCGATCGGAGGCGTGCCGCCTGTCGGTCATGTCCAAAAAATGGAAACGTATATTGATGAGGACTTCCTGCAATATCCAACCGTCTGGGCGGCGGCGGGTACTCCCAATGCGATCTTTGAACTGCCCACGGATGTATTGCAAAAGATTACTGACGGGAAGGTGGTGATGGTGAAATGAACGATATTTACAACTATTTGTCTTATCACGAAAAACTTTCAAGCAGTGGTATGCCGAGCGCCGAACAAATGGATTCTGTCGCAGAGGCTGGCGTACAACTTGTAATTAATCTCGCGCCACATGATGTCCCAAATGCCGTGCCAAACGAAAAAGAATTGGTCGAATCGCTGGGCATGGAATACATCAACATCCCTGTGAACTGGAACACACCCACCAAAGATGGCTTGAACATTTTCATGGATGCGATGGCTGCGAACACAGATAAAAAAATCCATGTGCATTGTGAGGCGAATTTTCGAGCGAGCGGATTCATCTTGATGTATCGGGTTTTGAGACTCGGCTGGAAGGCGGATGACGCCTTTACGGTAATGCATACGGTATGGGATGAGGACGCGTATCCCGTCTGGAAAATGTTCATCGAAGATATGTTGAAGCGAAGCGGGGATGGTTCGTAAATCCCGTTTTAGTTTGCGAACAAACCGTAACGCCGTCCATATGATGGCGTTTTACGTATCAAGAAATTCACTGATTTCACGGATTCGCCAGATGAATTTTTAACTCAAGCTGGCGCCTTTGTTCGTTGATCTGCTCCAATCAAGACTTTTAACGCAATGTCGCCAGGGCGCGAAGGGTTACTCTTTTTTCCTTTGCGACCCAACAGCTTCGCGTATCATTTTGCGCAAATTCTGCAAAGTGTTAACCCGGGTTAATTTTTCAATTGCAATAGAGCATCCTTTGTCGTAAAATTCTCTTATCTCATCAAAGGAGGCTGAATGGCTACAACCGCAAAACCCGCGAAACCCGAATCCCGCCCCATGACCGAGGAGGCGGACTTCCTTCAAATCAAATCCGTTGACCACGTGCACTTTTACGTCGGCAACGCCAAACACGCCATGTATTACTGGTGGAAGGCTTTTGGATTCAAGCCCATTGCATATTCCGGGCTTGAGACTGGTAACCGCGACTTTGCTTCGTACGTTCTCGAATCGGGGCAGGCGCGGTTTGTTATTTCTGCGCCCTATACACCCTCCAGCCCACTCGCCGCGCATCATATGATGCATGGTGATGGAGTCAAAGTCATCGCGCTCGGCGTGGATGATGTGGAGAAAGCCTGGAAGGAAACAACTTCACGCGGCGGCAAATCGGCGTGGACGCCCCGTGAAGAAAAGGATGATTTCGGTATCTATCGCACCTCTGCAATCTATGCCTACGGCGAAACCATTCACATGTTTGTGGATCGCGACGATTACAAAGGCGTGTTCGCACCCACGTATAAACCCATCCAATACGAAGCTGAGTCAACCGGTCTCGCGGCGATCGACCACATGGTGGGTAATGTGCAACTTGGCAAGATGAATCACTGGGTCAACTTTTATCATCAAGTGATGGGCTTCCGTCAACTACTGCACTTCGATGACAAGGATATTTCAACCGAATATTCCGCGCTCATGTCCAAGGTAATGCAAAATGGCAACGGGCGCGTCAAGTTCCCGATCAATGAACCCGCTGAGGGGCGTCGCAAGAGTCAGATCGAGGAATATCTCGATTATTATTTCACACCCGGCGTGCAACACATTGCCATCATCACGGGCGATATCCTGCAAACCGTTGAGCACCTGCGCAAGAACGGCGTTGAATTTTTACGCGTGCCCGACACCTATTATGAAGCGCTCCCCGACCGCGTTGGCAAGATCAAGGAAGATCTGAAAGCCGTGCATGATCTCGGCATACTCGTTGACCGTGACGATGAAGGCTATCTCTTGCAAATCTTCACGCGCCCCATTCAAGATCGCCCCACCATGTTCATCGAAGTCATCCAGCGTCACGGTTCGCAGGGTTTCGGCAAAGGCAACTTCAAAGCCTTGTTTGAGTCGATTGAAATGGAACAAGAGAAACGCGGAAATCTCTAATGACAAGCCGCATCGTCGCAGATTTGCTTGCGGCAAAGATGCTATTCAACGTTCTGCGCGGCAAACTTACAAAACCATTGTCCGAACTTCATGTTACGCCCAATGGTGCGGCTTTTGAACTTTACCAACCAAAGCAGGCAAGCAACAAAACAATCATTTTCGTTTATGGCCTTCTGCTACTAGGCGAACGCGATCCACGTATCGTTCGCTTTGCCCGGGCAATGGCATCCACGGGCGCGCGCGTGGTGGTGCCAGTGCTGAACGGGATGAAATCCTTCTTACTTGAACCAGCTGATCGTGACACATTGATGGATATCATCGAGCATATCAGCCAAAACGAGAATCCCACTGCTGTTTTTGCCGTGTCTGCTGGTGCCTGCCTTGCGCTGTGCGCCGCCGCGGACTCCACGCTCTGTGGTCACGCGAACCCAATAATGCTGATAAGTCCCGTATATGATCTCAGCACAGCCTGGGCTTCGCTTCACGACCCGGCGCCGCCAATGGAAGAAGATATACCTGCCTGGCATGGTTACATCTGGAAACAATGCGCAATCGCTTATCGCAATCGCAAAATCATCGGATTACCCGATGAGACCATTTTTCAACTTGAAGATATCCTTCGGCGCTATGACAACGGACTTACGTCAGATGAAATAAAAGTTTTTTACCAGACCTGCCTTCTGCCGTTGAAACTGCATGAGCACAAAGATCTTCCCAAAGAGAGTGAAGCTCTGCAAACATTAACGCCGCGTGGTAAATTAAATCAGATCCATGGCCGCATTATCATCATCCACAGTGCGCACGATCCAATTGTTCCGCCCGAACACGCAAGGCAGATGATGGACGAACTCCAAAGACGCGCAAAAAACCATGAACAACAATTGCTCATCACACCCATTCTCTCGCACGACCTGTTACAACGAACGACCCGCCTACACGACATGCTTCACTTCACTCATTTGCTAGGAGAACTCTTCGCATGAAATTCGCCACCATCTCAACGCTTCGACATACGTCCCAGCCTGCTCTCGTTGACGGAGACCGAGTCTACACCCTGCCCTTTCCCGACATGTATGCCGTTATGGAGATCGGCGCAGTGGAAGCCGCGCGCAGAGCCTCAAAAGATTCTTTCGCTCTCGATGAAGTCAAATTCCTTTCGCCACTAAAGCCGAACACACTCCGCGATGGCTACGCCTTCGAACAACATGTGATCACCGCCAACAAGAATCGTGGACGAGACGTGCCACAAGAGTGGTATGAGTTCCCGGTTTTCTATTTTACGAATGCGAATGCCGTGTTTGGGCATGACGACGAGATTCCATATCCACCCTATACAAAAGCAATGGATTATGAACTCGAAGTAGCGGTTGTGATCGGCAAAGGCGGAATCAACATCAAACCTGAAGACGCGCCCAAACATATCTTCGGCTATACCATCTTCAATGATTGGTCGGCGCGTGACATACAGAGAAAAGAAATGGCAGTAGGACTTGGTCCGGCCAAGGGCAAGGATTTTGCGTCAGCATTTGGACCAGTGATCGTCACGCATGAAGCGCTGGCTGATCGGGCAGAAAAACGCCCGGGCGTGTACGATCTCGCGATGATGGCAAGAGTCAACGGTGTGGAATTATCCAGAGGCAATTTCAAAGATATGTACTGGTCATTCGGAGAGATCATCGCGCGCGCCTCAGATTCTGTAATGTTGTACCCTGGTGACGTGATCGGTTCAGGGACGGTTGGTACAGGCTGTTTGCTTGAACTGACAAAGTTCCAGGGACCCTGGCTTGATCACGGTGATGTCGTTGAATTAGAGATTGAAAGAATTGGAATCCTACGCAACACAATTGAAGGGTAGCAAACCTGCGAACACGGAGCTTTGCCATGCAAAATAGACTCACACATGAATTCGAGTTGTTTTCTTTTGAATCCTTCAAAACTCTGTTGGACCATGAAGTCAATCGCTCACGGCGATATAAATCTCCCCTCACGCTCGTTCAACTTGCCATTGAAACTAATCCCGATCGCCCTGAAATCCTGCATAGCGCAGAGATGTTTACCATCAATATCCTCAACGTGCAACTACGCGACACGGATGTTTCCTGTAGAAAGGGCAATGAGTTCCTGATATTAATGCCAGCCACAGATGAGCCGGGTGGGCGCATCGTTTGCGAACGCCTGGCAGGTTTATTTAACGCCGAACATCAGACCTATGATCGCGTATCTTTCAACCTGGCGGTCTTTGTCGGAATGGCTTCCATCGCTGGCGATGCGCCACTTTCCAGCACGAAACTTTTAAAACAGGCTGCCACTGCGATGCAACACGCTCAAACAAATCGGAAGTCAACCGCGGTGATATTTTCCGAAATCACATAACCACTCACCTTATGCAATGTCATTCCATCACAAACTTGCAGTCATTTTACGGAACGCCATCGCTCGTTCAAGCGTCAGCACGGTACGAATTCGATGCTTGAAAGGATGATTATGCAACTAAAGATTTTTGCTCTTGGCATGATCACACTCTTGATCATTTCATGCAATATTCCGGCTTTTGCGACACCACCTCCTGAGATGGAAACACCCATGGTTTTCCCAACCAGCACAATCAACACAGGTGGTGTTGTTACGCTCAACAATGTCAGCTTCAAGCTTCCTTTGGGTGTGGCGAATGATACTCAAACCGAAATGGTCTCTGCAGTGACAGATCCCGACAACGCGCCGTGGTGGCAAATCGCACCTGACCATCTTAAATTTTCACTCATCGGCTATCAGCTTCAAGACAAATTCTTCGAACCGCAGATCCTGGCGTATCCAACAGATGAGTATGTACAGCTTAACTCCATAGCGGCGGAACAAATTCAGCGTCTCAAAACCATTCTGGCAGGTTCCCCTTTATCCGCGGACGCGATGCCCCATGTTCCCATCTTCAATGCAGCTCCACACTTTGCCTCCCACATGCAGGTGATCAGCTTTCAAAGCGGACGTGGTGTACGAATGTTGACTCAATATGACCAGTATCCTGCCCCCATCAATAACCATGAACTGTTTTATCACTTTCAAGGGTTGACACAGGATGGCAAATATTACATCCTTGCGGTCCTGCCGGTTACATCCTCCATTCTTGCAGAAGATGACAAGCCCGATGCCCCAATCCCTGCGGAAGGCGTGGCCATCCCGACTGAAACAGGACCCAATCCCGCATATTATGATGCTGTGACCAAAGCTTTGGATTCCATGTACGAAGACTCGTTCAATCCATCGCTCTTTCAACTGGATGCGTTAATTCAATCAATTACTGTAACACCCTAAGGAGATACGATGCCCTTCTATCATAAACTCGGACAGCTCCCGCACAAACGACATACCCAATTCAGAAAACCGAACGGCGAACTATACCGCGAAGAATTGATGGGATTGGAAGGATTCTCATCCATCCAATCCATTCTGTATCACAACTTTATCCCGCCGCGTGTAAAGCAGACTGCAGATCTCGGTTCACGCCTACCCGAAACTGTGGACTTCGGTCCGATCCGCCACCGCGCCTTTAAGACCGCTGACGCGCCACTGGGAGGCGATGCAGTCTCTGCCCGCGTTCCGCTTTTGGCGAACAAGGACGTGATCCTTGGTGTGGCACGCGCATCAAAAAGCATGGACTATTTCTATCGAAACGCCCAAGCCTATGAAACCTGGTGGGTGCATGAAGGCAGTGGCGTGTTGAAATCCCAATTTGGTAACCTCAAATTCCGCACCGGGGATTACATCGTCATTCCTTTTGGCACCACCTGGCAAATGCACATTGACGGGGACGAAGCGCGCTTCTTTACGATAGAGAATCCATCGCAGATCGAAGCGCCGAAACGCTATCGCAACGAGTTCGGTCAAATGCTGGAGCATGCGCCGTACTGCGAGCGCGATATCCGCCTGCCGGAAGATTTGGAAACACATACTGAGCGCGGCGAATTTGAAGTGCGCATCAAGGTTCGAGACCGACTCAGCAGGCACATTCTTGATTACCATCCCTTCGATGTGGTGGGCTGGGATGGTTATCTATTTCCGTGGATCTTCAACATCGAGGACTTTGAACCCATTACCGGACGTGTCCATCAGCCGCCGCCTGCGCACCAAACCTTTCAGGGGCACAACTTTGTTGTCTGTTCCTTCGTCCCGCGCCTCTTCGATTATCACCCGCTCAGCATCCCTGCGCCGTACAATCACTCGAATGTCAATTCCGATGAAGTGATCTATTATGCCGAAGGGAATTTCATGTCGCGCAAAGGCATTGATCGCTGCGACATCTCCATGCACCCCTATGGCTTGCCGCATGGACCGCAACCGGGGATGACGGAAGCCAGTATCGGTAAAAAGGAAACGCAGGAGCTGGCTGTGATGGTGGATACATTCTATCCCTTGCATCTCACAAAAGAAGCGTTGGAATATGAAAAGCCAGAGTATCAGTCCACGTGGATGGAGGGGAACGGGGAATAAATGTGTAACCTTTTCACCTTGAAATTGCCCCAATAAAGCCCTATAATCTACTAAAGTTAGTCCGATTTTCATACCATCATCGAAGACGAAAGGGCTAACCCATCGTGAGGTGGGGGCGCAAAGTTATGGGTCCCGCTGGGGCGGGATCGCCAAACTGCCGAGGGATTTTTATCTTCGCTTGCTTATCACTTACTCCATCGGCCACTTGACTATCGCCTTATCAATCTCCTTCATCAAGCGGATCGTTTCCTTCAAAGCGACCACCACGCGCTGATAATGCGTGATATCGTCACCTGAAAGTGTGCGCCCTTTACGGTCTTTCAACCATTTCTCGCAGACTTGATATCCACCGACTTTGAAATTCCACACGTCTTCGGGAACGTTTCCAAAATACTGTTTCTCGTTGATTAAGACCTTCTTGCCTGCAAAAGCGACTTTCCCAACTTTGTTGTCCCCCGCTGTGGGATAGGTGGTGATGAAATCATCCACTCTTGGCCCTTTGAGCAGGTGCAAGCCGACCAGTTCTCTCCCTTTTTCGACCAGTTTGGTGAATAGTTTTTTATCGCTTGTGAGCGGCAGACGTGGGAAATCTATTTTGAGAAATTCGGCGTAGCGCGTGCGGTAGGTGGGAGAATGAAAGACGGCATAGGCATAATAAAACACATCTTCGGGACCGAATGTTTTCTTTAGATCACCCATGTCATCTTGAATAAATAGCAAGCCAAGTTTTTCAGAGAATGCCGAAATAAAGGCGGGCGCGAGATTGGGCTTACGCGTGGTTTCGAGTTGTGCGAATAACGTGCCCGCTGTCTCTTCAGGTGTGGTGTAGAGGTATAGAGGAAAGAGGAAATTTATATCATACGCCGCACAGGATTTATGTCCACAAATATTGTCTGTTACGTATGTGTCCCATACTTGGGTCGCAGTACGAGTTGTCAAAAGACCAAGGTTCTTACCTTCTAACATATTTCGCATTGTTTCCGTACGCGGCATACAGATAAAACCACGAGTTTGACCCGTGTAATACGTGACTCTTGTATCAAATGGGCGGTAAAGAATTGGTACGACTTTTTCAGAACTAACCTCAGATGATTTTATGTCATCTTGTGCCCAAACAACTTTCCAGTCGCGAACATCTGCGCCAAGATTGAATTTACTTCTTGCGCTTTCTTCAGGAAGACGAATAAACTCATTGATTGTCTTCAATAACTCACTTTTAGAAATGTGAATCGTCAACTCATCTCTTGCAGTTACAATACCTGGCGAGTTTGCAGGCATTGCTTCACTTATTTTCCATCCATGTTCATATTCTTCCCATAATTCAATGTCTTGCGGCGTGAAAAGATAAAACGGTTTTTCGGGTTGCAGTTCTTTCCATTCAATATCGTTCAAATCACTATCTTGTAAGGCAGCATATTTTGCCTCGCGCAAGCCCCATAAATGCGCGTGGGTAACTCGCGCGGGTGAGACCTCCGATGTCCGGTGCTTGACAGCGAGAAGTATCGCTACCCCCTGCTGAATGTCAAAAACGTTCTCATCCTTGCCGCCATCGGGCGTACGTTCTTTCTTCTTACTATTGCCATGTAAATCCAAAACATAGATCTCGTCAAAGGTAGTCATCAAGTGCTGTCGCATGCCGCGAAAGGTTGGGTTATCGAGGTAGCCATGATTGGTGATAAAGGCAAGGATTCCATGACCTGTTTTATCAATGCGCCACTCACCAAAACGAATAAACTTGACATAATCATCTTGCAACCATTTGGGGTTTCGCTCGCCTAATGGTGCGCCGTCTACGAAATAATATTCACGCAAGAGTTTGCCGATGAAATTCGGTTTGCCATCTTTATCCACGCTGGCATTTGCAGAATGTCCCGAATACGGCGGGTTGCCAAGCACAACCACAATTTCCTGATTCTTTTTCACAAAGGCGGCGTCAGAGGCTTCTTCGGCGATGTAATGTCCCAGCCCTGCGAGTTGTTCAGCGCGGGTTACGCCTTCTTCGAGCGTGTTGGTCAAATATACATGCAGGCGTTCTTCCTTGCCTTCCAGCGGCGCGCCGAGCGTTTGAGCAGGAGTCCCAATTTCAGGTGAGAGACCACGTACGGCGCGATCAGCAGTTCAAAGCCAAAGATGCGGTTGAGCAATTCCTTGCTCTTCTGCTTCCATTGCCCTGCCTGTTTTCGATTGGTCACCACCTCTTCGTAAATCTTTAGGATCACGTAAAACAAAAACGTGCCTGAGCGTAGAGTAGGGGCAGAGCGCACCTTCTGGTCTTGCGACCAGTGTGTTTCTCCACCCCCCTCACCGAACCGGACATGAAAGTTTCCCTTCATCCGGCTCTCCGAGATTGGGTACTACCCGAA
>Ga0137338_1000109_pt1 | contig 13892 bp, 31 predicted proteins | sample EasRivERMLT366_2_FD_104770 | JGI IMG/M metagenome (GOLD analysis project Ga0137338, IMG submission 104770) | Soil microbial communities from meander-bound floodplain in the East River, Colorado, USA - East River MetaG ERMLT366_2 | ecosystem: Environmental > Terrestrial > Soil > Floodplain ...
ACAGGAATGAGCACCGAACAGATGCAAGGTCAGCCGGACCGGCGAGACCCGACCACTGGAACGTACTACGTTCCGCCTCCGGAGCCCGTTCCAACTTTCCCGCCATGGGTCAAGCCAGTGGCACTAGGAGCAGCCGCACTTGGACTCGGACTTTCAGTCGTGCCAATGCTCCGAAAGTTCATCCTTCATGTCTAAGCAGGGGTTAGTCAGACTTCTCCCTCGGGATGAGGTCCAGAACCCGCAGGACAAGGATGGGGTTGCCGACCCCAAACGTTGGGTTGGCCGTATCGCTATCTTCGAGATGATTACCGGGACGCGAATTCAAGGTAAGCTTCTTGCCGTCAGCGATGACTGGATTGATACGGATAATGGTGGCGTGCGGATTGAACATGTTGTTCACGCCAGATGGGTGAGTGCTGAAGAAGCTAGCATCATCCGCAATGATACACCGCTGCTCGGCGGAAGAGGATGGTAGTTATTCCATGGAATGTTTACTCTGTTTGATGTGGGCCAAGATGCCGTACGGGAAACGGTACACTACCCCCACCTCGGTTGGTGAGACTGAAGGTGCTCTAGTAATTGGGTATTGGCTAGCTACTCGCCAACCCAGCGATGCAGTTGTTCGGTTATGCGAACGTCATATGTCTGTGGTCACCATCCTCGACAATCAAGAAGAAGCGCGCAAAGTAGCAGAAGCGCAAAGAGCTGAAGCGGTCAAACGAGTAGAAGCTCAAAGGTTAGTTGTCCACACTCAAGACCAACAGCTCCAACAGCGACTCGCCGAAGTCCAACTGCGCAAAGAAGAACTCATTGCCTCCGCGCCGCCACCCCAGCCGGCTCAACCTCTTCCGACCTATCAAGGCGCATTCGTACTTGGGCCAGGCCCGCTCGGCAATGCAAACACGTTAATTGCAGAGCAGATGGCCCAACCTCAACCCACGATTCAAACCGGGTTGACGGTTCCTGCTATGCTTAACCCCGGACAGCCAACTGGGCCGCTCCTGAATCAGAATTCCCCCCAAGTGCTAGTACACGCGCCAGCCCTCATTGACGCACCCTGTCTTTTCTGCAAGGTGATGGTCATGACGGGGGAAGTTCACAACTGCCCGCTAGCTGGGGCAAAGGGTAACTAGCCCCCGAGAAAAAGGGGGGAAGATAATGGCGACTCGGAAGGATACCGGCCCTGATTGGCTTTGCTAGTCGGGGCCAATCTGCGTTTAGGATACATCCAATGACTGAAGATACACTACCTGGTACAGAGAACATGAAGTGTGCGATTGGGCTCTATGAGGGCTCACGCGAATACGTGGACGGTCCATTCAAGGGAACCAAGGTCCACGGCGTATTCAGTTACGTAGATGTGTCTGACGAGCCATGTCACAAGCCGGTTAGGTTTTGGTGCAAGCGCAAGGGGAGCAATCACGCTTGGCTCGCATGTGCCAATCCTGAGCATCAGCGCGACGCTCAACACGTGTTAGAGCTGACTCCTGAGTACATTGCGTTCCTGGTCTGGCAACAGAAGCCTGGTCAGCCAATGCCAGAACTACTCCAGAACCGAGTAAAACGAGACCCGTTTCTCGACGCTCCCAAACGACTCGTAGAATCCACTCCCGAGTCCAAAGCACTTCCGCCAAAGAAACGTATTCCGCGGAATAAGAAGCAAAAGAAGGCGCGCACTCTCGGCCAAGCCATTGAACGACTTCCACCAAGTAAGAAAAGGGAAGCTTACAGGGAAGCCGCCAAGGGAGCTATTAAAGTCTTCGCTGCTGTCATGGGCCTTGTTGACAAGGGCAAGCCGTGAAAATTCGCAAGTTTAACAGCAAAGAAGACTTCAAGGTCATTGAAGACGTTCAATGCTGTTGGTGTGAAGCGGCCCAAACCTTCGTCAACTGGGGTGGAGAGGGTGGAACTATCTTCCTGGAGAATGACCAGGGAGAGATAAGAATGATTGACGCAGAGCCGCTGGTGGATAGAGCTGTTCTACTCACCTGTACCCCGATAACCGCTAACGAAGCCCGTAACATCATTGCAGAGCATGCAAGCTCATAGATAAGGATACAAGACCATGGGATACGGAACTAACGGATTGACGTTCAGGACTCTTCGCGACGGCAACATCAAGCGGCTTCCGCTCTTCAAGCGTGCAGATGGCAAGCCCGCTCACATGAAGGTAGACGGCTCGGACTGGTCACCGGCTTCATGGCTGCAAGCCGTCATTGGCGAATTGGGCGAGTATGCCAATCTTCGCAAAAAGGTGGAGCGAGGAGACTTCACGTTAGCTCAAGCTAAGAAAAAGCTTGCTAGCGAACTAGCGGACGTGGTCATCTACCTTGACATCTTGGCCACCCAACTCGGCATCGACCTCGGTGAAGCCGTCATGGAAACGTGGAACGCGAAAGCTAACCAACTTGACATCCCCATGCGTCTCGATGCCGAAGATTGGCATTGGACGCGCGCGCTCAACGAAGGTGAAGAGGCCCTCTTGGAAGGGAGTAAGATTGCACTTTGCCCGAAGTGTGGCAAAGACGGAGTCAGTGAGACTCCAGACGACCAACTCGTCTGTCCATATTGCAATCACGAGTGGAACTACTATTCCGCGGAATAATACCATGAGCGGTTGTTCATATTGTGAAGATGGTGAGGGTGCAGAACTCATCGCCTACGCACGAGCGATGAAACCGTTGCTCACTCAGTTACTCTTCAACCACAAACGGCGAGTAGAAGTGGGGGAGAACGAAGCTTTCTCAGCGCTGTCCGTGGTTAACGCTTTACAACTCAAGTTAAAGGTTATCCAAAACGAGAAGGGCGGAACCAGTGGATAAAGACTACCTCATCAAAGCTCTTGAATACGCCGAAGGAACAGCGACTGAGCTTGCAGATAACCATAAACACGGCTGTCCCATTGAAGGGATGGCTCGTGATATGAGCGCTGCTTGTCGCGAAGCTCGTGAGAGCCTCGTAGGTAAGGGACCGGCTCAGGTCGCCACGGATAACTACCGCCGCAATTGGGAAGGTATCTTTGGAGGAAAGCAGACATGGGGGCAAGCGTAATCAAGATGAGGCGAGCCGTGCTCCTTTGCGCTGAGTGCTCTGCCAATATCTACGACTCCAAAGCGCTCGTGTTAGGCTCTAAGGACCCTAATGACCTCCGCTGTCCCGAATGTGGTAGTAGCCTGTTTAACTGTGGTTGGTGTCGCGGCACCGCTGACAGATTCGCCAACGTAGACGGTGAGATAACCTGGAACTGTAAAGACGGATGCAACCCATGAAGTACCTTGCCGGACTATTCCTCATCGCATGCCAACCTCCAACACCTGCGCAAGAGGTGAAGGTACTCAAAGTTGAGCTGGCCATTGTTACTGGCAAGTGTGCCATCTACACACTTGGTCAGAAGTATCCACGCGATGCTCAGGTCACCGAAAAGTGTGATAAGCTCGTAAAACCCTAAGGACTCCAATGATTGGGACGTTCATAAAGACTCACAAACTACTCGTTGCAATTCTTTCGCTCATAGGAAGCGTTGCGGGAGTAGCGTTCTCAGCATCCGACGTTCAAGGTGAACTTGCAAAACGAAAAAGGCTGGAATCAAAGAAGTTCTAATGAACTGTCAAGCCGTCATTACCGATAGAGATACACAAGAACAGCATGAGTGTGGCAAACCCGCGACTCACGCTGCCTACGACCCACCCATCTACTTCTGCGATGATTGCTTGCATGGTTGCATGGAAGACGCATCGCCAGAAGAACAGTCAACCGTAAGAAAGATACCATGATTCAGCTCAAGATAACCGGTGTTTCTCGGCGTGCTTCTTCTCAGGTAGGAACCAAACGGTACACCTATAACGCTGACAAGCCGCGTACGGCTCAACAGTTTCACGGGGCCGAATGGGAAGAGGTGGAATTCCAACTCGTCGAAGAAGACGAACCGCCCATCGGCGTTGCCAACGTTGATGGGTCGGCTTACCTAGTCGGTAACGTCGCCAAGATTCTCCTCAACAATCCAGCGTTGTTTGGGGCGTTCAAGATTGGCGATGTCGTCAACTTCGTTCCAGCTGTTCATGACATTCAAACCACAGGAGAACCTGTCACAGAACCGGCTCCGCCACCTCAACCCATCATCGAAACTACGGCAGACGAGTCTATCGTGGTTCCGAAGCTATTCTAATAACAACCCCATTGGGGAACCATCATGTGGCGCCGCGGCGCCTGGCGGTAACCAGAGTGGGCATGATAAGGACCGAAGGACATGAAAGAACAAGTCTTCCAAAAGGCGTTGAACAGTCAGAACGTACTCGCTATCTCTGACGTGGCACTAGTATTCCACGGAATAGGGGAGCCTGAACGAGCCAAGGCTCTCTGTGACCATGTCCATAAACTATCGGGACTCACGGTCAGCTTCGGACACGAATTCGCGTTCGGGGTGGACTACACCGCGGTGCAAGCCAAGCTCAACGAAAAAGGGGCAAACCCTAAGTTAACGGTTGACGGGTCATGGGGGCCGAAAAGTAAAACAGCTCTCATTGCCTACCAAAAGGGTCATGGGTTGGTAGCAGACGGGGTGCCTGGCCCTATTACCCTCGGGTCATTGGGTATCTCAAGCTCTGGCGGGTCAAGTACCAGCGCCGTCAGCACCATGGGCTCAACCTCTCCCGCAAGCGCTTCTGCCGACGCCAGGGCTTACGCGGTTGCCAAAGCTGCTGCGCCTCAGATGGAGCTAACCGAGAAACAAGTTCAATACGTGGTCACTGTAGCCCGTGGAGAAGGTCACTTCGGAGAAGGCTGGAAACATCCTTCAGCCGCAACCATCGCCAAGTCCCAAAAGTTCGGACTCACTGGCTATGAAGGTGCAGAGTCCAACAATTGGGGCGCGACCCAGGGGTCAGGCGACGCCGGTTCCTTCCCTCACGTGGATTCAGGGTGGATGATTCCCGACGAGAACGGAAACCCAACTGACAAACATTGGAAGGGTAGTGGTCCCAAGGTCTGGGGTGATTACGTAGCCAATTACAAGAAGTGGTCTACTCCTGAGAAAGGGTTCTTGGATGTAGCCCGAATTATTCTCAATGGTGGCATGCGTAAAGCTGTAGGTGCTGCTGAGATTAAAGCAGCCATCAAAAAGGGCAATCTTCACGATGCCGTCATGGCTCAACACGCTAATGGCTACTTCGAATTGAAACCGGAAGACTACCTGAAAGCTGTGATGCGCAACTATAACAGCATCATTGCCGGCGTCGGTTGGCCTAAAGTGTTGGACCAGTTTGGCATCACTCAAGCCGTTGCAAGCACTGGCGCCAAGGTCTTCGCGGCTCTTGGGGCATTGGGGGCAGTTGGACTGTTCATCTTCCGCAAGAAACTAGGTTTTTGATGATTAGCTGGCGTCTCATTCCCCTCTGGCTCAAACTAGGAGGGACTGCACTCCTAGCGGGAGGAGCGTTAATCATTGGTAAGAAGCTCGCCCCGGAGAACCCGAGAATCCGTGTTGTCAAAGCCGCCGCTTCTCAACTAGGAGTCCAAAACCCGGACAAGTACTGGGCGCTAGTCAACCCTGGACTAGTCAACAGTGGCAAAGCATGGTGCGGCGGCTTCGCGCTCTGGGCCCTCAAACAAGCTGGCCTTGCTCTCAATACCACCTGGCACACCAACGAGAATCATGAAGGCTACGGCTTCGCCGAGGTCTACAAGCTACCTCGAACCAAGTCGCCTTTGCCAGGTGACATTGCCTACTACGACCAGCCTTACCAACACCACGCCATCGTGACTGCCAATGATGGGCAAACGGTATCTACGATTGACGGTAACCAAGCGGGCAATACAGTGGCCGTCAAAACTCGCCCCCTCACTTCGGCAACTACTTACTACTCGATTCAACCGTTCCTCAGTTAGGAGATACAGATATGGATATGATATGGGACCAAGATGTGAGAACAGCGCTCTCAGCTATCATTAGTCGGCACCCGTTCGAACAAGACATCACAGGTTCAACCGTTGCCACTCACATTCAACTGGCCATCAAGTACGCTGACGAGCTTAACAAAGCGCGAGCAGTTCTCGAACGCAAACCGCCAGTCAGCAACTACCGACCAGGGAGGCTACGATGAAAGCTGAAGCTCAACTACGTCAGGCAATCACTGACGCCATGGCCGTCTTCGAAGATGGTGTCAGCAAGGAGTACATCGGTGAGAAGATTGGCAATCTCATCGGTGTACTCGAAGTCTTCACTGACCACAACTTCGACCATAAAGAGCAGGAAAGGCTCTTCAACATTGCGTCCGAACGGCTTCACCAAGTAGAAGAAGAACTCAAGTGAAAGCCTTCATCTTCCGCTGCACCAAGATTACCCACGAAGAGAAGAAGGGCTCAAGCATTCAAGGTGGGAATTACGTCACTACGCTTGAACAGAGTGTAAGCATCCAATTCGAGCCGGCAGAGAAGGTGGGCAGCGAAGTAGACCGGACCAGCTACGGGTACGCCAACCTAGTTCTCCCTGTTGACGCCTTCCAGGAGCTAGGATACGAAGTAGGGCAGCTCTACTCACTCAAGCTACCATCCGAAACCGAGATGATACCCTATGTTGAACCGCTCGTGCCGACCTGATGGCCAGCACGCTCAACATCATTGGAGCGTTCATCCTAGGCGGGTTAATCCCGTTTGGGACGATTGGCATGGTGAGTGGATACTATTGGGCACGAGCTGACGTGCGTAGAGCAGTATTCGAGTGGTTCAACGAACATTGGTCTGAAGACTACCGCGCCGTCTACGAATTGGCTATCGAACGCAACCCTAAAAAATATTCCGCGGAATAGGGGGATACAGATATGGATGAAGCTAACTTCCACATGGTCACGCAACAACTCCTCATGCTCGGCAATCTGGTCAAAGACCTAGAGCTAGCGGAGTACATCAACGCAATCAACAGGTCTGATAGTGTGGGACCGATACTTGACCCAACCCTGTGGAGGAAAGGTCACCGCAAGACCCAACTGCTCAGAAAGATGGCCGAGGGCTTGCTCCAATTCCAAAGGAGCATTCCAGCCATCGAAGACGCCAAACGTGCTGACTTGGACGCTGAATAGGAGATACACCATGTCGATACAAGATACCAAGAATCGTGAAAGTGCCATTGCTCAAGTGCTAGACGGCATTCAGTGGCTCATTGTCAACCATAGTCACTGCGCGGCACGCGAACAGTACTTGCCACGCGAAAGCCCCGACGCTTCAGACGAGTACATCAAAGACCACCAGGAGTGGGTGAAGAAACTTCGCGACATTCGGGGGGGATTCGAAGACCTCGTGACGGGGATTCTCACGTGACCATCAAACCTTGCCCTTTCTGTGGCTCAGAAAACTGCGTCGTAGACTTAGACCTACCTGGGGTCATGTGTGAAAGTTGTAGCGCAACGGGTCCCACAGTGTCAGAACAAGTCTTAGAAGATGCTAATGACGATGGGGACATTACGCGGGACGCAATCCGTATCTGGAACGCAAGGCGCATATGACTAAGTTCCGGTCAGCAGGCTATGAAAAACCAAAGCCAAAAGCAAAGATGGTTCAAGTAGTCTGCGCCGGCTGCCTCTCCCGCTACTACATCACCATTGTTGGGTTTGCTAACGAGTACGTTGGCATCGTTCAGCAAACCAAGTGTCAAAAGTGTGGCGAAGTCAAACTAGCTACCAGCGACCTCGCCAAAACTAAGTCACGAGCTAAGACACTTCAACTATCGTTAGACTTCAATGGCAAACCCAGTCTTCCAAAACGTTGAGGGTCCTTTCAAGTGTCCGTTCTGCACAGGCACGTTCTCAATCAGTGACCCTGGGGAAGCCATGAGTCGAGACCCGGCCATATTCCATTCATTGCCAACGTGCAAACAGTACGACGCTATTCAGACAGCGGAAGACGCGATACGATACATGCGATGCACTCGCAGCTAAGGATACACAATGGTTTGGACAGACCATCGAAACGGTCTCTTGATTGACCACGCGCAACGGCTCTTCTGCCGCAAAGATGACAAGCTCACCCTTTGGGTAATGAGAAAGACATGAAGCATGTCTTGAGACTAGAAGAGGGTGAACGCCAGATGGTACTCATGGCGCTAGCCCACTTGGCCATTGAACGGCCGGGTTGGGATGACGCTCTAAAACGTCTAGCCTTGCAACTCGATAACGAAGAGGGCGGTCGTCCACAGATGTACGACGAGTTTCGCAAGTTACACCGGCTAGCTATGGTAGCCGAGCGGAAACGTATATGAGCTGGCAATTCAAGTTCTCCCAACGGAGGATAGATTCCACAGAATACCGCCAGGTCTACAAGCGATGGGTTTGCAGCGGCCGCAACGGACCTCAACCTATCTCGCCAGCAACCATCACTCACAAGGAAGCTCAGCGCATCCGAGCTATAATAGATAGGCTTTACAGCGCGGAGGAGGAGTTGTGAAGTTCCTCATAATTAGCGATAGACTATATTGCATCTGGGGTAAAGGTATCGGTGACCTGTTTCTGGTCTATGACCCGAATTGTACTATAGGCTGTTGGTTCCCATGAGCATCAAGTGTAACGAGTGTGAACTAACCAAAGCGCACGTTCATTGTACGGCTTGTAACCACGCGCTGCCCTACAGCATTGTCTACATGGGAGAACGTGAACCGCTGATAGGGGAATCGTTACGTATCATCCCCAGCAACTACCTAGTCATGTGTCCAAGCTGTGGAGATGGCGTGCTAATCCGAGTCAAAGGGAGGTTGAATTGATTCGAGTCAATCCTGGTATCAAGCTCGTATACCACGGCAAGGAACTAATGCTGCCTGGCACCATACTAACCGTCAAAGACGTGCGGACCTACATCGTTGACAACGTCTTCGAAACCATGGTAGTATTCGAAGAAACAAACGGGTCGGAGTACAATATCCGATTCTTCCAACCCTCACATTCCGTGGAATAACATGCTCTTCATTGGCACGCCATTGTATGACAACCGAGTCTGTTCCCAATACCTTCATGGGCTGTTTCAAACCTCGGAGGTTCTACGTTCTCACGGAATGGGTATGGAGTACGCGCTCGAACAAGGCACGTACATCGCCATCAACCGTGAAAAGCTGGTGAGGAGGTTTCTCCAGAGTAAGTGTCAGTTCTTCCTCTTCATTGATTCGGATACGGCATTCACGCCTGTCGACGTTCTAGGGCTATTATCCTCGGATGTAGACGTAGTCAGCGGACTGTACAGATACCGAGTCCAAGTCAAACCCGGGCTCATCCCTCATTGCTTTCGGACTCCAACCGGTGTGAACATTGATGTAAACTTCCCTGCGCTACAAGAATGTGAATTCGTGCCCACTGGCATGCTCATGATTCGTCGGAGTGTCTTCGAGAAACTCTATGAGTCACACGAGCAACTGTTCAACCAAGGGTTTCGAGCCAAACACACCTTGCTCCAGAAGGCTCAAACTACAGACGAAGTCATCCTCAAATGGGAAGGGGAGGATGAATACTTCTCGCGAATCTGGCGTGAAGCCGGAGGTAAGCTGTACGTCAATGCCGCTGTCAAGGTAGGGCATATCGGCGAACGCGACTACCGAATAGGGTCTACCGAGGACCCCACTCCCGGAACCGTCATGGGTGAAACCAAGTGAATCGTTGGTTACACTTGGGATGTGGTAACCATAAGCTGCCAGAGCCATGGGAGAACTTTGACAAGGAAGTGGACCTACGTGAAAAACTGCCCTTCCAGAACGGAGTGGCGCAGTACATCTTTGGCGAACATGTCATTGAACACCTACCATTCCGAGATGGGCTCTACTTCCTCACTGAATGTCATCGGGTACTCGCAAAGGAGGGGGTGTTTAGATTCAGCTTCCCAGACATGACCAAGATAGGCATTGATGCTCTACCGCTCTATGCCCAACACCTAAAGAAAGAGACAGGCAAAGACGTTCACAACATCGAAGAAGTGTGGCTTTCAATAGCAACCGATTGGGAGCACCGCAGTGTCTGGACAGCCGAAATAGCACGGAGGCTCATCATAGGAGTAGGGTTCGATAAGGTCATGTCATTCCCTGTCTACGGTAAGCCATTCCCTTCTTATGGGAAGAGTTCCCATCCAAACCTTCACGGTATCGATGGACGCCACCTCTCTGAAGGACTTGAACTAGCACGCGCAGAAACTACCGTCATCGAAGCGGTCAAGTAATTCCACGGAATACAGATAAGGATACACCATGAGTCGAAACATTGGGCAGAGAGACTGTTACTTCTGTCCTAGCAAAGTCGTTCTAGTTGAAGCACCGCGGCCCGTGACACAAGAAGACACTGGGGCCTATCAGTCACAATATGAGGGCATGACTGTTGCTAATGCTGAGTGTCCAGCATGTCTAGCCAAGTACCTCGCATGGGTAACCGGGCCGGCAGGTTCAAACTGGAACAGCTTACCTCGTGACGAGGACCAAACACACGTGGACCTCTCGTTTAGGTCCACGTTCAATGACGAACCGGGAGAGGAAGACCTACCGCGATACAAGGTTGAAAGCAAACTCTTCCGAGTCGGTGTGTTCACAGACAGCAACTACTTCCGGCTAGGAGAGGTCAGCAATGGAAAAGTGTAAACACTGCACCCGTGACAAGCCTGACTATAACGCCGACCAGACATGTGGCATGGGTGGTTACTGCGAATGGGAGGAAACCCACATCATCCCTGGCACGTCACCAATCAACGTTTCATGGGCCGATGGCGCTCGACACACCATGAATTGCATCATGCACTGGCAATTCCCGGAGAAAGCAATCATAACAGGGCTAGAAGTAGAACCGTCATGCGCTAGCTACGACGGTTTCATTAGTGACCTTAGAATCGGAAACTGCTCCTACTTGATGGTAGCGCCATATCCATTCCTCATGTGGTCACCTGGAATGCCTAAGCTAGACTTCATGTTACCCCATGTTCCAAAAGGGCATCACTTCAGCTTAGAAACATGCGGTTTTCGAGGTAAAGTGCGGCCAAAAGGGTTGCTTATCCCATGACCTCCAAGACAGCCGACGGTAAACTTGCTCGCCAACTCCAAAAACGTGGGAAGTGGAAGAGCTACAGCTCATGCCTTCGCGAAGTCCAGAAGTGGCTCACTCAAGGGTGATTGGTCCACTAAGGAGATTAGCGAGATGATTGACAAGGGGCAGCTAGACCCTGACGACGACCCTCCAGAGGGGCAACAAGTATGAGCCGCAAGGTGACATTGTGCTGTGAGAAGTGTGGGGGAGAACGAGAATTCAAGTCTGGCATGCCGCCCGAGCCAATCAGAATTCAAGTCTTCCGAGGGGAACCGCTCAAGCCAAAACCTGAACGTGACTACGACCTCTGCGAGTCATGCCTAGGGCTATTCATTATCTGGATGTCCAATCCGCCATGAAGAAAGAGACCATGCAAGCTGTCACTTACCATTGCGACGTGTGCGGCGTGAAACTGCCTGTTCTGCCAAAAGAAACGTCGTCAAAGACAGAAGACCAACGTGAGTTTGCTCACTTCGTCATGGTCATTAACTCAGCGGCAGTCAGAGAAACCTCCCTCAAACTGGGCGACGGACCATCTCATGGGAGAAACCGTATCGAAGAGCCGAAACAGATTGATGTCTGTCAAGGCTGTTCCAAGTTCCCTCTGTCTTACATCCTTCAGAAGGCAACTGAGCGGACAGAGGGGAAGGTGGAATGAATTCCACGGAATACCCTCCGGTCGTAGAGCCCAAATTCAGCCCATTGACACACTGCGCGCTCTGTGGTAAGATGCTTCCTAGTATCGCCGTATCTGTCAAAAACCAAGTGCCAATCGACTTCACCATCAATCATCAGTACTACTGGGATGACGCCTTGTGCGATTGCCTCCCAGATTCCACGGAATAAAAAACATGAATCAAAACGGTCAAAGTGATTGTGATTGTCTAGTTGGCCTTGGAGCTGGCTCTCACTCAGCAACCTGCTCAATCCACACCAAAACAAAACACTGCACTTGTGCTGGCGGACCCTTTCCCGTGCATGGCGCTAATCACTTTCCTTACTGCGCGTTACAGAGCACACCTACTCCTCTGGCAGAAGAGCCGCTAATCACGGCCCTTCATACTCACATCAAAGACATTGCAACGCGCCCCCTAGATATGCGAACGCTCATTGACCTAGAGAGGACTTGTCTTCTCGCTCGTGAGCTAATAGCAGTTGGAAAGATGCCTAACGCCATGTCAAGGCGACGCATGATTCACTCTCCAAACATGTACGGGGAATTCGGAGATGACTCAATGGCAATGCCCATTAGCCCAATGGGCTTCTCGGCAGGGCAGGCCATGTCATCACCCAACGAGACGTTTGGTGTCACCGCCATCCGTGAACTGGTCGCGGGTCTAGCATCGCTCAACCAAAAACCTGATGAGTCATCCGTCATTAAAGAGATGAAAGAGACCATCGCAAGACTGGAAGGGCATATAAACGATGCTCTCAAAAACGCGCCGGTCATTGAGACCAATGGAGTAGCATCATGAAGTGGTACATCCCATCTTGGAACGGCGACTTACGCCTAGAGCCGAGTCCTGAAGACTCCAAGGTTACAGTCCTCAGCATTGTCAAACCAACCGTTGCAGAATTCAAAGCTGTCAATGAGATGGGCAAAGCCTTCGAAGAAAAAGGTTGGCTCAAAGAGCCTTGGGAAGAAGTCGTCAGCAAACGCTTCTTCGGAAGCAAAACCTTCAACATCAATGCTCCGCTCGAAGAGGTTGGCGTGGTTGCTACTCCCATCATGCGACCAGGGAAACAAGTCTTGACGGCCATCCGTTTCATTGATGGCAAAGTCGAGACCGTCAACGGTCAAGAACCTGAAGCGCTCAAAGCTTTGGCCGAGAAGTCAAAAGACACCGGCACAGCTGCTGCAACCGTGAAACGCCCCACGCCCAGCTGCCCCCGTTGCATACCAGGCAGTATCGAGCCAGCAACAGAAACATTGCTTGCCTTCTTGAACGAAGAAGAACATGAAAGATGGGCAAGTGAACGGTGTATCGTGGTGCAGGGAGGGATAAGCGGAAACCGTTACCTCCTTTCACATCGCAACTCAGAGTTTGCACAACGTGCTGGACGAATGTGCTTTGACCTAGACGACCGTTTCGTGGTCCACTTTCACGATTGGTCAGTACCGCCTGAAGAAGAAGTACTCGCCGCCAAGCTGATTCTCGAGCACAGAGAAGACTGGCTTCGCAATGAGGCTACTTGTCTCAACGCTAGCGGCCGTGCAAAGATGGTGTTCAAAAACCCGTTTGGTGACTACTGGGATGGGGTACCGGACGCGCAACTCTCAACTGGAGTCGGAATGCTTCTCAAGGGGCTTCTGACACACTAACTTCTCCACAATTCCACGGAATAAACCGCATGACATCAATTCAAAAAGATGGGCTCGTATACCTCGGTAGCAGCATCGCTGGCGTGGTGCTGGCCAAAAGTTTTGGTGCGAAGTTTCTAGGCTTAGCAATGGGCGGGACCGCTGGTATCGCTCTTGCCGCCTGGACCATTCTCAATAGGACCACGATTAGCGGGGAAAAACATGCTTACGCTGGGTATACCAATCCAGACGCGAACTGGGGCGCGTTCTGATTCCCAATGGCAGCCCTGCATCCTTGTTCCCGTTGTGCGAAGTACAAGAAGCGATGGCCTGCAAGCTACAAGTTTGACGTGAATGCCAATCCAGGTATCACCGTTATCTACATGTTCTTGTGCGCCGCATGCCACGGCCATCACTCATATGTGACTCAGACACGTTACAAGCATCTCTAAAGTCCCCCCATTCCCTCCGTGAAAACTCCGTCCCACCCCGTCCATCCCATGTCAATTCAATGCCTCATCTCCCAGAGACATGCCCTCACAGGCAACTTGGAGAGA
>Ga0137338_1000110_pt1 | contig 13840 bp, 13 predicted proteins | sample EasRivERMLT366_2_FD_104770 | JGI IMG/M metagenome (GOLD analysis project Ga0137338, IMG submission 104770) | Soil microbial communities from meander-bound floodplain in the East River, Colorado, USA - East River MetaG ERMLT366_2 | ecosystem: Environmental > Terrestrial > Soil > Floodplain ...
TGCACTGGGATATGTTATGCGACATGGCAAAGAGCGAAATTGTCATCGACGGAAAGCTATTCTACAAGAACGGCAAACCTGTTATTTAGCAAAGTGGAGGATGTATTTCATCGTCCACGTATTTCTGGAGGCAAAATGGAAACACGTCGTTTTGGTCGCACAGGGCATATGAGCACTATTGCCATTTTCGGTGCAGCGGCATTTTGGGAGATCTCACAAGCCGACGCCGATAAAGTAATGGAACAAGTCATCGAAGCTGGAATCAACCATATTGATATTGCGCCATCGTACGGACAGGCTGAAGAGCGCGTCGGTCCGTGGATGCCGCGTGAGCGCAAGAGGTTCTTCCTTGGTTGCAAAACCATGGAACGCACAAAAGACGGCGCATGGAATGAGCTGCAACAGTCTCTCAAACGCCTGCAAACAGAAACCTTCGACCTCTATCAGTGTCATGCCATCACGTCTATGGAAGAATTGGATGCCATTACCATAAAAGGCGGCGCGCTGGAAGCGTTCGTGGAGGCGCGTCAGCGTGGACTCATTAATTTTATTGGCATCACAGGTCATGGGGTGAATGCTCCGCAGATCTATCTCGAAGCGTTAAGGCGGTTCGATTTTGACTCAGTCCTCTTCCCATTGAACTTCGTCCAGATGGCAATCCCGGAATATAGAAAACAGGCTGAGGCCTTGATCGCGGAATGTAAGGCAAAAGACGTCGGCACCATGATCATCAAGGCGATCACCAAAGCGCCCTGGGGCGAAAGACAGCACACCGCCGCCACATGGTATGAACCGTTCGATAAAATGGACGAGATCCAGCGCGCTGCTGACTTCGCACTCTCTTACGATGTGACTGGATTATGCACCGCCGGCGATACCCGAATTCTGCCAATGATATTAAAAGCCTGCGATAACTTCACCCAATTGAATAAAACCGAACTGGCAGAAATGATACAATCTGCAAAGCAGTACGAACCATTGTTTATATAGGAGGCAACCATGTCTGACCCACGCGTAACCAAACTCGCCAAAGTGCTGGTCCATTATTCTGTTGGGATCCAACCGAAACAACAGGTATTGATTCGCACCAGCCCGACAGCAGAGGAACTCACCCTCGCCGTTTATGAAGAAACTGTCAAAGCAGGGGCATATCCGTTCGTCTTGAACGAAGTCCCTGGCGCTCAGGAAATTTTCCTTAAATACGCCAACGACGATCAATTGGATTTTGTCTCGCCGGTTGCCAAAATGGTCATGGAAAATTTCGATGCCAGCATCACGCTTTGGTCAGATTACAACACGCGCAAATTCAGTGGAGCGGACCCCCAACGCATGGCGCGCTCGCGCAAAGCCAACTCCACCATCATGAAAACATCCATGCAACGCACAGCCAGGGGTGAATTTAAATGGACGGTAACTGTGTATCCCAACAATGCCATGGCACAGGAAGCCGATATGTCCCTTGCCGATTATAGGGAGTTCGTCTACGGCGCGGGCTTGTTAAATGATGATGACCCCGTTTCCTTGTGGCGTGCCGAGGGTTTGAAACAACAAAAACTAATCCAATGGCTTAAGGGGCACGATAAAGCCGTGCTCAAGGGTTCCAATGTGGATATCAGCCTCTCGATCAAGGAGCGCCCGTTCATCGAATGCTCAGGCACGGCAAACTTCCCGGATGGAGAAATTTTCACCGGTCCTGTGGAAGATTCAGTCAACGGCTGGATCCGGTTTAAATATCCCGCCATCTTCGCGGGTCAGGAGATCACCGATATCGAACTGTGGTTTGAGAACGGCAAGGTTGTCAAAGAAAAAGCCAGCAAAAATCAGGATATGCTCACCACCACACTCAATACAGATGCCGGCTCCCGCTTTCTTGGCGAATGGGGCATCGGCACGAACTATGGCATCCAACGTTTCACCAAGAACATGCTCTTCGATGAAAAGATCGGCGGTACCATTCACTTCGCGGTCGGCGCGGGCTACCCTGAAAGCGGAAGCAAAAACGAATCAGGCTTGCACTGGGATATGCTTTGCGATATGAACGATGCCGAGATCATGATGGATGGCGAACCATTCTACAAAAATGGAAAGACCGTTATTTGATTTACGATTTATGATTGAAAATTAAATGAGCACAGAATTTTTTGACGCGATCAAGCAGGGCAATAAGGATGAGGTGGAACGCCGCCTCATGCTGAACCCTATCTTGATTCACGCCAAGGAGTCTGGTCTCAGCCCGATCATGGTTGCCGCCTACCATAACAAACCGGAGATCGCATCCTTCCTCTCGGACAAAACCGTTGCGATCAACATTTTCGAAGCCTCAGCCACCGGCAAGATCAACAACATCATTCGCCTGTTGGCGCGTGACCCGCTACTCGTCGGCGCCTATGCAGAAGATGGATTTCAGCCTCTGGGGCTGGCGTGCTTCTTCGGGCATCTTGACTCAGCAGAGTATCTCGTCAAAGCTGGTGCGCCAATCAATGCACTTTCTCGCAACGAAATCAGCGCCGCACCGATCCAATCCGCGGCGGCAAGCGGTCATGGCAAGATCGTCAAAATGCTTCTCGAACACCACGCCGACCCAAATATCCGCACACAGGGCGGCTACACCCCACTCCACGCCGCCGCGCAAAATGGTGATGAAGAAATGATCCGCATTCTGCTCTATGGCGGTGCAGACTTGAGCATTTCCAGCCGCGATGGCAAAACTGCTCTCGATCTCGCCATGGAATCCGGACATGAAAAGGCAACCCTTCTGCTGGGAGAAGGCATCACAAAACGATTTATGCAAAAACGGGATTAATCAAAAAGGACAGGCTTGCACCTGTCCATTTTGATTCGTTTCTTTACACGCTATGGGCAATCAAATGTATACTTGACCAGCGACTCAAATTGCGCAGATCTGTCTATTACGGAGCCGGATTTTCCCAAACCAACAAACTGAAAATCAAACCAGGAACCATCAATTCTTAAATCGGGGTGAATATTTTCACCTGTAAATGTGAGGGTGAAATTACCGCTTCCATTGGCAACCATCTTGCCAAAGGTTTTCCATTCACTGGGATATAGACGCTTATCGTCAACCACACGGTAATAGAAAACCACATCCTTAATATCAACATTTGGCGTTGCAATATTGAAAGTAATATCACGCGGTGAACAACGCAGGGTAAACGCATTACTGGACATGGTCATGTTCGTGAACACGCCCCGGCCCAAGGTATTATCCAATGTGATCGCTCCATTGCTCGTATCAGCAGTGGCAGCAGGAGCCGGTTGTGTCGGCTGCTCTACCAACACGGTCACGACTACAGGCGCAACTGTCGGCGGGATCGGTGTAGCCGCAGGGACATCGGTCGGGACAGGCGAAGCCTCCACCACCACGGTCTGAACAACAACAATAGGCGTCGCAGAAGGTTCAACAACGGCGGCAACAGGTGGTTCTGTTGCAGTAGCCACAGGTGTACTGCACGCGGCTAAAATAACCGCAAGTAAAAGAATCATTAACTTTTTCATTTGTATCTCCTTTTTGAGTTCCTAAATTCTAAAACACACTCATGGATTTATCCATACAAAAATACTTAACAGGTATGATAAGAGTGTGTTTTCGCCACCGAACCAATTGGCAAACCCAGCTGCGAAAATTACGATGATTCTTGTTATAATTCCGGCCATGCTCACCCCCGAACAAATCGAAAACAAACTTGACCGCATCCTCTTAAAGGTACAAAAACCCGGTCGCTATGTCGGCGGCGAACTCAACAGCATTGTCAAAGATTGGGACAATACCCAGACCAAAGTTGCTTTCGTCTTCCCCGATATTTACGATATCGGCGTTTCCAATGTAGGGCTGAAAATCCTTTACGATCAAGTCAATCAAAGGGAGGATGCGCTTGCCGAACGCGCCTATTCACCCTGGTTCGACATGGAAGCGCTCATGCGTGAACATGGGATCCCGCTCTACGCGCTCGAATCTAAACGACCCCTGGCTTGCTTCGACTTAATCGGCTTTACCCTCCCCTATGAAACGCTCTACACCAACGCGCTCAACGTGCTTGACCTTTCAGGGATTCCCATACGCTCCATGGACCGCGACGAGACTCACCCCATCATCATCGCCGGTGGACACTCCACCATGAACCCTGAACCGATGCACGCGTTCATCGATGCTTTTGTAATTGGTGAAGGGGAAGAGGTTATTCATGACATCGTTAACACAGTTCAAAGGTTTAAAGGTTCAAAAGTTCAAAAGTTAGAACCGTCAAACCTGCCAACTTTCAAACGTGCAGACTTGTTACGCGAGTTAGCCAGAATCCAGGGCGTTTACGTCCCACAATTCTACGAAGCCTCTTACCTGGAAGATGGTACCGTCGCGAACATCGAACCAACCATTCCTGATATTCCAAAAATCGTGACGAAGCGACTCGTCGCAGTCATGCCTCCCCCACCGACAAGATTCATCGTCCCGAATATTGACATTGTCCACAACCGCGTATCGGTGGAAATCATGCGCGGGTGTACGCGCGGGTGTAGATTCTGTCACGCCGGGATGATCACACGTCCGGTCCGCGAAAGAAGCGTGGATGAAGTCCTGCAGGCGGCGGAAGAGGCGATCAAGAATACAGGTTTTGAAGAATTGGCGTTGCTGTCGTTGTCATCATCCGATTATTCCAACGTTTTGGAATTGGTCACAAAGGTTGGTGAAAAATTCGGCGGCACGCATCTCAAAGTGTCTTTGCCATCACTGCGTATCGAATCGGTTTCAATAGACCTGATGGAAAAACTCAAGGACAACCGCGCTGGCGGTTTCACGCTCGCGCCCGAAGCTGCCACCGAGCGGATGCGCCGCATCATCAACAAATTTGTTCCCGATGAAGAGGTCATTGATACCACGCGCGAAATTTATCGGCGCGGCTGGACGACAATAAAACTTTACTTCATGATCGGACATCCCAGCGAAACACTGGAGGATGTGCAAGCCATTGCCGATCTCTGTAAGCGCGTGCTCGCCGAGGGACGCAAAGTGGCGGGCATGCGAATCAAGTTGAATGCAGGCGTGAGCACCTTTGTGCCAAAATCACAAACGCCCTTCCAATGGGTCCCCTGCGATACACCTGAACAGATCAGAGCCAAACAATCATTACTCAAACGGGAATTACTGCGCGATAAAAATATCAAACTAAGTTGGACCGAAGCCGAAGATTCATTTTTGGAGGCCTGGCTTTCACGCGGTGACCGCAGAATCGCCGAGGTGGTTTACACAGCCTGGAAGAACGGCGCCAAATTCGACGCCTGGTTCGAGGGACGCAAATACCAGACCTGGATGAACGCCTTTGCCGAGCACGGACTCGATCCGCTTTTTTACACGCATCGTCAACGCCGTACCGATGAAGTCTTCCCATGGGAGCACATCACTGCCGCAGTTCGCAAGAACTTCCTATTTCAGGATTTCAGACAGTCGCTCGAAGGTCAGATCCGCGTGGACTGCCGCTTGAATTGTTTTGCCTGTGGTATTCTGCCTACGTTCGCAAACATGCGCCGCGAGAATCCTGGTGATGTGTGGAAATGTCCGGATGTAAAAAGTCCGGCGAGCAGTAATCAGTTATCAGTATCCAGTTTGAAAATTCCAATGGTTGGGGATTGAAGTCTAAGTTCCACGATGAAAAAGTATTCTGTCCGCCCCGCCAGATTGAGTGACATCGAAGCCGTGCATGAAATCATCGCAAATCAAAATATCGTTGATTATGGCAACGCGCTGAAAACAATGGCTGACCTGCAACGATCCTGGCAAAGCATTGATCTCAACAAAGACACATGCACCGCTTATGCAGATGGCAAACTGGCGGGTTACGCTGAACTGCTCGATAACGACTCGCCGTTCATATATCTCGCAGAAAGAAACAACGTTGACCTTGCTTTTCAATTATTAATGATACTTGAGGAGATGGCGACAAACCGCAAGAAAGAAACGGTCAACCTATTCACAAAAATCAGCGAGAAAAACAACACACTGCTGCAACTCTTCGCATCGAACGGATACAAATCCAATCTTTCATTCCTCATTATGGAACTGGTGCTGAACGAAGCTCCCGGTTCGCCAGATTGGCCGGCTGGCATTACTGTTCGTACGTTTATTAAAGGTCAGGATGAACAGGTAACCTACCGCATTGACGAAGAAGCCGCGAAAGACAAAGGTTATCACGATCCGCTCAGCCACGAAGCCTGGGTCAAACGCATGGGCATGGAAAAGAAGTCCTTCGACCCCGGCATCTGGTTTCTGGCTTGCGAAGGAAACGAAGTTGCAGGCGTTGCCTTGAATGTGATCGGCAAAGAATCAAATACTGGCTGGGTCGACCACCTGAGTGTATTGCGAGAATGGCGCAACAAAGGCATCGGTAAAGCATTGCTCCTGCATACCTTTGGAGAATTTTATCAGCGCAGTATCAATCATATAAAATTAAGCGTTGACTCAAAAAGCCTTACCAACGCACCGCATCTATACGAAAGCGTTGGACTGAAAACAATCCAGCAATATCACATCTACCGAAAAGAAATCTAGCCGAAACAGAAATGACGAAAAAACAATTCACCGAAAAACTATTGCATGAACGCGACAGGTTCGAACTGTTGTTGAATCGCGTCGGCTACACCCGCCGCATGACGTTGAAGGGCGTTTCAGGAAAATGGTCCATCAAGGATGTTCTTGCGCACATCCTGTCTTTAGAGCAATATATGGCGGACCGCATGCATGAGATCCTGCATCATGAGGTGTATATCCCCTGCAAAACACAAAACGCGCTGGATGCCTTTTTGGATGAATTCGGTTACCCTGATTTCGGCTCCCCCCTTTTGGATGACGATGCGCCCAACGCCTGGGTGGTGGAGAAGTATAAGAATGTTTCCCTGGATGATGTAGTGACCCAGGAATTGCAGGCATTCGCATCCATTGTTTCGGCGTTCGAACAAATGACCGAGGAAACGATCAGCAAACATAACCTAAACGAACGCGTCGCCAACAACACCTTTAAGCATTACCGCGAACACATCAAGGATATAAGAGCCTGGTTGAAAATCAACGCGGTCAATTCCAGAAAACCATAATGCGGATTCGAATCACTTTTGCAAAGCTGGGCGCTTTACGCTATACCGGTCATCTTGACCTGCACAAATTATGGGAACGCGCCGCGCGCCGCGCGGAACTTCCGCTGGCGTATTCGCAGGGCTTTCATCCACAACCGAAGATGAACATTGCGGCGGCACTGCCGCTTGGATTCTCTTCGCGCTGTGAAGTGCTGGATATGCGACTCGAACACGAAATTCAGTTGGATGGCTTGCGTGAGAAATTGCAGGGTACACTGCCAACCGGCATCCAGGTTACCGAGGTGGAAAGTGTTGACGAACGCGTGCCCGCCTTGCAAACCCAGGTGGTTTCAGCGGAGTATGAGGTCAGTTTGGCAGAGGCAGGTTTCGGGTCCGAAGTGAAGCGGAAGATCGAGTCTGTGTTGGAGTCTGATTCCATCATCCGCACACGGCGCGGGAAGGAATATGATCTGCGTCCGCTTGTTGAGGAGTTACAAGTTTTGGAGTCCAGCGGCTTGCCATTGATGCAGGGGCAAGCTCCTGCACTCCGGATTTTTATGCGGCTGGCCGCACGCGAGGGCGCAACCGGCAGACCCGAAGAAGTGTTGGATGTGTTGGGAATCGCGTTCGAAGACACGCGTATCGAAAGAACCCGTTTGATTTTTCAAGCATAATTTGGAGGAGTCATGGCTTTAGCTGGAGCATTTTTCTTTGGGTTTGTGCCGATGTTTTTATTCGCAGCTTTTGTTTACTGGCTGGACCGCTATGAAAAAGAGCCGAAACTTTTACTTGGCGCAACGTTTATTTGGGGCGTGGTGATCGCGGGTGGCGGCGCCTATATCCTTAATACTGTATTCGGCCTGGGCATTTACCTGTTCACCGGCTCTGAGAGCGCCGCAGAAATTGGAACCGCGTCCATTGTTGCACCGATCATTGAGGAAGGCTTGAAGGGTCTGGCCGTTTTGGTTGTGTTCATCTTCTTCTACAAGGAATTCGATTCGATCCTGGATGGCATTGTGTATGGGAGTATCGCGGCGATGGGTTTCGCGGCGATCGAAAATGTTCTATATATTTATCGCAACGGTTTCCAGGAATCGGGCTGGGAAGGTTTCTGGATTTTGGTTTTCATTCGTGTTTTCCTGGTCGGGTGGATGCATCCCTTCTTTACGGCATTTACCGGTATCGGGTTGGCAGTTGCGCGTATGAGTCGCAATCAACTCGTGAAGGTCATTGCAGTGCCGGGAGGCTATACGGTAGCCGTGCTGGCACACGCCTTTCATAACACTTTCAGCACGGTTGTCGGCGGCGCGGGCGGATTTTTCATGGGTATCCTCGCCGACTACATTGGCTATGCATTTATGCTGGGCTTTATCATCTGGGTCATTTCACATGAACGCAACATTTTAAAAAAGCAACTCGTCGAAGAAGTAACCAGCGGTGCGATCTCACGCCAACAATTCAACACCGCAGTTTCCTTCTTTCAAATCGGCTCGCATCTCACGGCATTGTCTACAGGAAGTTTCCGACCCACAAAACGTTTTTATCAGGTCTGTGGCGAGCTGGCACATAAGAAGGAGCAGCTTGCAAAGCTGGGCGATGAAGGCGGGAACATGAAGACCATCGAGAAGTTGCGCGCGGAAATGTTGCAACTGGCACCACTGGTTAAAGCATAGCAACGATAGACTTCGGAATTCTTTGGGAAGACTCCTGAATCAAAACTCATGAAAGCAGACTTCCGAAGTCTGTGGCTTGATGATAAAATTTCTGCTTACGCCCCCGTAGCTCAGTGGACAGAGTGTCGGCCTCCGGAGCCGAAGAGCGCAGTTCGAGTCTGCGCGGGGGCGCCTTCATTTCGTATCCAACTCACTGATTTCATGCAACAAGGTTTTGCTCTTTGAGCTCCATTCCCCATAAAATCAACAACATAATCAAATCCAGTGGGAATACGTCCCGCCTGCTTTTGGTGGCAGAAAAGGATTCCAGGACCATATATTGGATTCTTGGAATGATCTCGCTCTGCGCCTTGACCTTAAGGATGCTGGTCATTAACCGCCCAATTGGTTACGATGAAGCGTATACGTTTATCTATTTTGCATCGAGGCCCTTCAAGTACATCCTGCTTGATTATCACGTGCCAAACAATCATATACTCAATACGATCCTGATCGGGGTCGCCTATCGGATTCTTGGAGACTACACCTGGATCGTACGACTGCCTGCTCTCATCGCCAGCGTATTGTGCGTCCCGGCGGCGTATTTCACTGCCAGAAGATTTTTTACTCCCAATCAGGCTTTGGGCGCATCTGCCATTCTGGCAGTGTATCCAGCCATCATTCTATTCACCGCCAATGGGCGCGGGTATATGCTCGTTATGCTATTATCCCTGATACTCGCAAACATCGCAGGCTTGCTGGTCACGCAACAGAATCGCACAGCTTTGATCGCCTACGCCATCATCGGGGCGCTGGGTTTTTATACCATTCCAATTTTTCTTTACCCTATGGCAGGTATTTCATTATGGGTTGCCGCGACGCACTTAATTAACCATGAATCCCGACCCGCCAAGTTGCGAACCCTCACCGCGTTTCTGGGTGCATGCATACTCTCCGGGTTGATGACGTTGATGCTGTATTCACCTGTGATCATCTTTGGCACCGGGTTCGATTCGATCTTCAACAATGAGATCGTAACACCCCGCACCTGGTTATATTTTACGGAAAGTCTTGTTCCCAGAATTACAAGAACCTGGGCGGAGTGGATCATCGATCTCAACCTCACCAGCCAGTATCTGCTTTCTGGCGGGTTTTTAGTAGCGCTGTTTTTTTATCGCAAAGCATCGAATCAAAAACTGCCCCTGCAATTATTTCTGTTTCTCGCGATCGCGATCCTGCTGGTTCTTCAAAAGGTTGCGCCCCTGCCAAGGGTATGGATCTACCTTGAATTATTTTGCCTGATCTTCGCCGCCGCTGGATTGGTCTGGAGCATTGACGTGCCTGCCAAAAAATTCGCAGGGGAAATATTTTCCACCCGTGTACTGCCATTTCTCATCCTGTTTTTCACGATCACGGTCAGCATAAACTCGATCATGAAATCTCAAAGCCCGTCAGCCGTTGCGGATCGCACCCAACTGCCGGAGCAATATGCGGCTGATTATCTCGCAAGCCATTTGAAACCCGGCGATACAATTCTGGCGCTTGCGCCAATAGATATGCGCACCGCCTATCATTTGAAGATCAACGGGGTGCCTTACGATGTTTTTTATCAAAGGGATCATCCAACAGAATTTCAAAATGCGCTGGTCATTGTTCGCGAGCGTGAGAAACTCAACACGCCGGAAAAAGTGGTTGAATTTTTTCAACTGCTCCCGAAACTTGACCCGGCTTCTGCGGAACTTGTATTTACATACGGAGAACTTCATATCTATTCCATTCGAGTCAGACAATAACAAACTCAACTGTAAAAAGGTTTTTTGTTTTCGATTACAATTCAATGGTGTTTTATAAATATTTAGCGAGGCTCATTATCCTTGCCATATCTTGTTCAGGATGCGGAATACAAGTTAAAGAAATCGGAGCGACGCCTCCCACAGCCTTCATCATCACTTTGACCTTACCTCCGACACTCAGCCCACCTCCATCCGAGACTCCGCTCCCGCCGCCTCCCCAGCCGACAGCTAGTCCCGTTGAAGGGACTTCATCTACACAGATAAATGTTCGCTCCGAACCCTCCAGCGTGAGTGACGTGCTTGGCATCATCCCTGCAAATACAAAAGTCCAGATCGTTGGCAAGGATCCCGGCGAGAACTGGTGGCAGATCCTCTATCCGCAGGGTAAGGATGGAAAAGGTTGGGTCACCGCGCAATATGTCACAACGCCGGGCAAGCCCGAGGTCCCGGTGATCGGAGGCGGTGTACTGGATCCAAATAACGGGAACACCGCGATCATCCAGCAACAGTTAAATATCCGCAGTGGACCCGGCACCGATTTCAATTCCATCGGCACATTGAACGCGCAGGATGTGGTCAACCTGACCGGTAAGGATGCGAATGGCGCCTGGCTTCAAATTGAATTTACGGCGGGGCCCGATGGCAAAGGCTGGATCAACGCCGCGTTCGCGCAAGCACAAGGCGTGGAAAATCTGCCCATCGTAACAGAGGCAGGTCTGATCGTTGGAACCGGAACGCCGACAGACATCCCTCCCACACCAACAGCAACAATTCTGCCAGCGTGGCTTGACAACGACTCGCAGGATGCCCCGGTGGTCAATGTGAAATTCGACCCTGCTGGAACGAAGGCTTTGATCTACAACGGAGAAGTATCAGCGCCTGCGGGTGATATGGAAGATTGGATCGCATTTATGCCATACGCCGAAAATATTTTTGTCAGCCTTGAATGCAAAGGAAGCGACTCGCTGCTGGCTGATATTTTAGAAAACAATCAGCCAATGAATATAAAGGTCGTATGTGGTGACAGGCTAAAGAAAATCGATGTGAAAGCCGGATCAGTTTACCTGATCCACTTTCAGGCAGAACAATCCTCAAGTAGCGTGCATACTATTAACTATACAATTACAATCACGATGGAATCATGAATGAATTTATATAAACCAACTACGACCAATCGCGCAGACGTCGTGCGCGGGAAACACCACTACGGGTTCTGGTTCGGTGCCGCGCTCGGTTTCACTTTTGCCGTCTTCGCATGGGGTGTGGATGCCTACCTGCTGACGAGGATGAACGGTCTTTACCCATGGATCAAATTCGCAGGCGGTGCATTTCTCTGTATATTGAGCGGTGGAATTACAGGCTGGCTTGCCGCAAAATCCGACAAACCGATCATCGCTTTTGGTTTGTGGGTTGTGACCGCGTTTATTTTTGCATGGCTCACAGTTGCGTTACCGCTGCAGATCACGCCGATCCTGCTCAACCTCATTGAACCGGACTTGCAAGGATTGCTTCATTACACTTTTTACGAGGGTTTCTCTACACGGATTGGCGTGGCGTATATATGGATTGGCTTATTCGTCGCGCTTGCCGGTCTTTTGCAAATCCCATTGAGTGATACCGCGGTATTTGCCACCTCGTTTGTTGGAAAACTTTCGCCCATGCTGGTCTGCCTGGTATTGATGTGGATTTGCGGAACGATCGTCGATGGATTGAACAACGAACTCCTGCGAGCCCCCATCGATGCATTGGACGCCACGATCCAATTTTCGATTGACCATGCGGGGCAAAAAATCGACAGGCTGGAAGCGCTGCGGATGCACCTGGGTTCGTTACGCGTTGTTCAGGATGTTATTACCCCGGAGCGTAAGTTTATCGTCAGTGGTTATGATGAACTTCTGGGTGAGGTGGATGTGCTGGTCCGATTCCAAAAAGCCTGGGTGGAATGCAAGGTGCTTTACAACCAGCCGGCTGCATGTAAACTGGCAGGGAATATAACCCAATAACACCTTAAGCCGTATAACCTGGGGAAGGAGAATTCGGTAAGTAAACCACAGAGTGCGCAAGTACACAGGGAAATCTTTATTAAACTCGGTGTCTCGGTGTCTCAATGGCTGGCTATATGTTTTCCATAAGTATTTTTTAACCGAATAATTTCGAATGGTTCAAAATCCCGCGTCACGGGTATTCAACCTTCGGGATTAACTTCGTGCATGGCTACTCTACAGCAAAATATCTTTGACCGGTTTATTAGTCAGCTTTTTATTTGTGTAAGTTTGTACAAAAAATCCTTTTATGGTAGAGTTAATGTAATATTTCACAGTTAAGTAGTTGTCGGTAAGAACCTTAAAAACATAAAACGAGAGCGCAAGCCGTGAGATACTGGGCGGATGCCCAAGACACTCAGTTTTCAACTTACGGAAGCAGGTTTGCAGGAAATAGTGGAGGCAATCAAACATGATAAGCGACCAGAAGTTCGGCAACGCGCCATGGGATTGCGCTTGTTGCACGAAGGCAAATCGCCGAAAGAAGTCGCCGCGTTTTTAGTGGTTTCCCAGCCAACTGTTTACGACTGGTATCACCGCTGGCAAAGTAATGGCTTGGAAGGCTTAGCCAATCGTCCAAAATCGGGTCGTCCTGTGAAAGCCAACCAAGGTTATGTAGAACTGCTAGAGCAAGTGGTTGAACAAGATCCGCAAGAACAGGGCTACGCCTTCAGTATTTGGACAGCAGAACGGCTACGCCTGCACATGAAAGCCAAAACAGGCATTGAACTCAAGCCAACTCAGTTCCGTGTGGTGCTGAAAGAAAATGGCTATGTCTATCGGCGTCCCAAGCATGATTTGACCAATCTGCAAGATGCCGCAGCACGTCAAGCGGCTGAAGAGTGGCTGACAGAGCTAAAAAAAGCGCCGAAGCGGGTGAGATTGACTTATTCTTTATGGATGAAAGTACCATAGGCTGGTTGCCTGTCTTAGTTGCCTGTTGGATGAAGCGGGGTTGCCAGAAGCGGATTGCAACTCCGGGACAGCAACAATGGCGTCATCTCTTCGGAGCCTACAACTGGGCGACAGATGAAATCGTTTATCAGGTTGCTCAGAAGCGCAACAGTGAAACTTTCATTGCTTTCCTTGATTACTTGGTACGACAACATTCGGGTACGCGTCCATTAGTTTTGATATTGGACAACGGTTCCATTCATCATAGTTTTGCAAGTCAAGCTGCCTTTGCCGTGTTGGAAGATCGCTTAGTGCCCATGTTTTTACCCAAGTATTGTTCACAGCTCAATCCCATTGAACGTTTCTGGAAATATTTGAA
>Ga0137338_1000114_pt1 | contig 13613 bp, 21 predicted proteins | sample EasRivERMLT366_2_FD_104770 | JGI IMG/M metagenome (GOLD analysis project Ga0137338, IMG submission 104770) | Soil microbial communities from meander-bound floodplain in the East River, Colorado, USA - East River MetaG ERMLT366_2 | ecosystem: Environmental > Terrestrial > Soil > Floodplain ...
GCAGAAGTACCAGATCTTTTAGAAGCTTTAGTAAGCTTCGACATCATAATTGGTGCCATTTGATCTAAATTAAAAGATTTGTTTAAATCAGAGATAGATACTATATCTGTGGGGCAGACGACTTGTACTTTTTGTAAATTAGTGTCATCTTCAAAAGCCTTCTTAACATGCCTTGGGGTTGGATCTTTAATAGGCAAATCATTAATAATGATTGCGGAGTTCAGATCAAAAGAAATTTCATGAATAGTATGGCGAGATATCTTGTCTGGATTAGATAGGTGTTTATACCTGCCACCTTTATTAAATTCAAACATCGGACACTTGGGCTGAAAGTAATGTTTCAAAGGTAATGAGCGCCAATTAAGATTACCTAAAAAAGTAAGACTATTAAAAGAGCTAGATAATTTTTTATTGAAAAACACATTAGCTTCCCAATAATTAGAGCAAGAATCAATTTTATCTAAAACTTGTTGTTTAATTTCTTTTCTAATTTCAGATAGCCTTTCACGAATAATTTCTTGTGTTTTTTCATCTAAATATATTGACTCTCGACTCGCAGCTAGAGTTAATTCGCCAATGCCAAAATACATAATAAAACTACCATGACAACTTTCAATCGTTGAAACATCAGCAAATTTACGTAAGGTCTCGATATCTAAAGGATACTCAATATCATCAATAATCATCTTGATGCTTCGGCTATAACGATAAGAACCTTCATTATAAATGGTCCATCTATTTCCCTGTAGAATGGGTTCTAATTTTGTCCATTCTAGTTTTCCGCCTAAAATAATTGGTTTTACTTCCCAATGACGACACGCTTGTTCTGTCCAAGTAGCAAACTCTTGAAAATTCTTTGGGAGAACCGGAATAATGATTTCAGTTCCAGAAGCCTCTTCACTTGGAGCTTCATGAGCTAATAATAATTTACCAACTTTAGTTTCATCAATAAGACAATTATAAATGTATCTAATACCATTATGAATAGTTATAATAGAAAAAGAATCACTATAAGAAAATGGGGTCTTGGCGCCCAGGCCAAAACCACCAGTTTGAATATTATCATTTCTCTTAGTACTAGCCGTATATTTAATAAAAACATTTGATATACGGTCTGGACTAATGCCTGGGCCAAAATCTTTTATGCGATATTCTGGCTGTAATACATTTGGTAAACTAATTTCAATAGGAATATTTTCTTTACTAACTTCTCGATGAGCATCTCTAGCATTACAAGAAATTTCACGGGCAATTGCCAAAATAGGATTTGAATACATCTTATTGCGTAAGATATCAAACATCATTCCTAAATCTTGAATAGAAAAGAATTGCTCTTCTATTTCTCCAGAAGTTTCTAAGTAAGGTCGTGTTTCACTGAGTTTCATAAGTAAACTTTCTACTACACACAATTAAATATGACGTAAAGCCATCCATACAATAGGAAAAAGAAATGCCAAATGAATAATTTGATCAATAGCAATCATCAAGATTTTTCCCATTGGAGTTTGTACCCAAACTCCAAAACCTCTTTTTGGATTTGGTGGGTGCACCCTAAAAGAAATGGTACCGTCTTCTTGAGTATATGATTCTTTCCAGGGCTCTACCATTTCTGGCGGTTTACGAATATACTTTGCCCAAAGGAATACTGGCACGTAAGTGTCTTCTGCGAAATGTGACCAAAATAAAATATTAAGACCAATCACCCACTCCCAAAATGTAAATCCAAAAATATACAATACTGGCACAAACCCTAAAGTATATATTAGGCAATGCTTAGCTCTAATTTTTGGATTATTATGTTTGGCCATAGCTTCAGCATGACTTTGAAAAATCCAGTCTACTGCAAAATGAATAAATGCTAATAAAGCAAATAGACCACCGCCTAATGCTAAGACCTGAACCCAATTCATAATAATCCTAAATAATTTTGAAAGGGCGGATTTTAGAACCGCCCATCAACTTATGCTCTTAAATCGAAGGCCCTACCAAACGGAGGGTTAAAAGAACTTCCACTAGTAATTAACCAAATAACATCCTTGCCTGGATTCCGCATCTCTGCTAGATCAGTATCAAGTAAGTATCCATCAGTTATCACAATTAAAAAGTCACATTCACCAATTTTCTCTAAATATTCATCAAAGAACTCGGCATACTTGGTTCCACCACGACCAACAATCTTAACTTTGGAAAGTTCTTCAATATTGGCTTTTTTAATCTTAGTAGCTTGCTCCCAATAGATGGTTGCATCAGCCGGTACAATTGTACCTTCAGATCGCTCATCTAATGATGCCAATTGAGATAAACCAAATGCCATATCATCTTTGCCCATAGAACCGCTAGTATCTAATAAGCAACCAAAATGAGCATAGTAATTTTTTCTCTTTGGCACTAATAGGCCACTAAACATTGGTCTCGTTCTAAATCGAGTCCAATCATTGCGTCCATTGCCCGCCCGCGCTTTCAATAAACGAGTACGAATAATATCCTGCCATGTAACTTTAGGAGCTGTTAACTTGCCAAGCTCTTCCTCTAATGCAGCAGGAACATGACCTGCCATTTTCTTGGCGGCCTCCATTGCATCAGAAATTCTCTTAGCTAACTTTTCCTCTGACTCTTCAGTGTCTAAATGATCATCAAGTGTAGATCCAAAACCAAAAATATCAAAACCGCCACCACAGCCACCGCAACAGCCCTCTTCGGATTGGCTTCCTTGTCCTTGTCCTTGTCCTTGTCCTTGTCCTTGTCCTTGTCCATCACCGTCATGTGGATTTGGACAATTACATGGTTGGCCATCACCATGATCATGCTGATCATTTTGGCCATCTTTGCCTTGTTGTTGCTCTTGCTGATCCTGTTTATCTTGCTTATCTTGCTTATCTTTTCCCTTACCCTTTTTGTTTTTATCTTTAGTTTTATTTGGCATTTGATACATGCCTACTCTGCCGCACTGCGGACATTTTGGCAGTAAACTATAAAGGTAATCATATATTTTTTCTGGACGCTTCATTTCTTCATCCAGATCAGGATCTGCGTAATAAAATTTCTGTACTTTTTCTCGGCGTTCTAGCTCCTGCAATTCCTTAGCAGTTAATTCCCTATCTTCATCTGGAGCGGGTAATTGCACACTAGGATCTACAGAGTCTTGATCGCCAGGCTTTAAATCCTCAAAACCTTTGATAGATTTGAAGGGATCTTTTAACAGATCGGCATATTGCTCCAGCGTCATAAATTTACCTAAATGTTTAGTAAACTGCTCGGCCGGATTCATTTTGCGAGCTTTAAAATCATCCATTACAGTACCATTAACAATATAGTCAACGGCAATATTCCATAGCCTTGGAAGTCTAGAACCTCTTCTTTGTGGATGCATATAAATAGCATGCCAAGCTTCATGACCACAAACAATGCGTAAACCTATTCTAGATTGCTTTAGAACAAACTTTGGGTTCCAAAAATATCTTCTGCCATCAGTAGCTGCAGTTGGCATATTTAAAGTACAAACATGCTCTACAGGATACATTAGACCGAATATTAATGGATCCCCACCCATTCCGGTTCCTACATGTTCATTATTATATCTAGTTCCCAATTCAAGAAAAACTTGTGATAATTTTTCTTCAGCTTGAGCAACTAATTTTGGATCAATCTTTCCAATTATTCTAGAAAATTTCATTTAAACTCCAATACCTATATATCCAAATTGGATTAGGTATTTCATCCGTCTACAGACTTGTTAATTTTACTCAACACTTGTTCCCATTCTGGGTGTTCATCTAGGCTAAATTTTACTAAACGATCAATTTGAATTTGGCTTCTAACAGCTACCAATACGTTTTCGTATGAAACCTTTTGCAAGAATTTACCTACATGGTGAATGGCGGCTGGTGGATGATTATCACTAGATTGATCCAATTGAGTTGCTAAACGAGCACAAGTAATCATACAAGCAACCAGTTTCTTAGTTGGTTCAAGAGTATTGTATCGCGTACTAACATCTTTGCCCTGATAAATATCTTCAATCATGGGAAGTAATTGTTGGTAATGTTCATAGTAGTTGCTGTATTTAATACCAGCATCTTTACCAACTCGGCCAGATACTTTCTTATTTAGAAGAGAAGTGCTCCATCCCAAATCTTCACCTCTATACAATAATTCGGAAGCTCCAGCCCATCCACGTGGAGATGGATCAGCATAACGATCTTCAGGATCAACGGCACCAAATAAATCTTTAGGATAATCCGTAATATATGCAGTGATAGATGGGTGAATGTGGCCGCCCTTACCAGCCCACTCTAACCAAGAAGAAGCGTCCGCCTCCACTAAGTATTTCTCAGCACGATCTAATAATGGTAAACTTGGTCGAGAACCACCTTCAGAAATCAAGTTTCCTGTCATGATGACAGCTTGAAGCTGAGTTAGTTTCCTTCCATTAATAGAATGGAATTGAGTAAACTCCAACAAAGGGGCCCACAAACTTGGATCTGCTTTATCTACTTCATCTAATAAAGCTACAACGGGCCTATCTCCATCTAACATTGCCTCATAGAATTGAGGCATTAAGAAATCAACAAATTTCTTCTTAGAAGCACTAGACATAATGTCTGGGTAACCACCCATATCTACCCTTTCCATAACAGAAAGGTTTAAATATACTTCGACTGCTCCAGATTTTTTGATTTCTTGCTTAGAAATCTCGGTCTTTCCAGTCCCCCTTCTACCAAAGATAGCAATATTGCTACCTACTTGAATAGTAGATGCTACGTGCTCTGATAAGTCTTTAGTGTTCAATTTCTCTAAATTGAAATCAGAAGTCGTCATTGTTTGCTGTTGTGTAGCCATTTTTTTTAATCTCCGATTGCGAAATACAATATAGTTACTGTAGGGCTAATGTCAACCCATCCGTCAAATTATAGAATTACCTTATTTTTTAAATATGCGAGTTTTCAGCTCAATTAACATTATAATCAGGATCTGATTCATACTCTAATTCATTAAGCTCATAAGCACGTAATAGTGTTACTGATACATCCCACGGATCTCTTCCAAAAGAAAGTTTTCCAGCAGTAAATACAATTCGCACTATATATTCTTCTGAACAGTCAAGCGCTTTCAATTGCTCCCCTAACCATTGGCCAGCATAACACACTTCTTTAATTAATAAATTACTAGCCACCACAGCAGGAAGCTCTTGGTCAATAATAGAGTCCCAACGTATAATATCTTCTTGTGTAACATATTCTGGTCTTGGCATTATTTTTCCTTAATGAAAAACGACCAAAATGTTTTATCCTTTCTAATAGAAACTTCTTCACCAATTTAATTGGTGCGTAATATAAGATTATCAACAATATGATCGTTAATGACAATCCTCGATTAATTATTACATCGAGCAATTGGATTCTATAATAGAATCTCGACTCTTAAATTAAGCTTCCACTCGCTTAAGAGTTTAAGTTATTCAAAACTGACTAATCTAGCTTTGCGCATTATATCTGCTATACGAAAAGCAAAATGTGATAATTCTTCTACCCGCTCATATCCAGTAGTATTTTTGTCTTGCTTGTCAGATTTTAATAAATACATAAGACTATACCTGCTATTTTTATCAGCAAATTCTTTATCAGCATTCAAAAAATGAATTAGAACTTCAATGGCACATTGATCTCTAAACTTAATATCATCATCCATAATCATTCCTCATTAACAATTTTAGCTAAGACTTCACCATGACAAAGCAATGGGGCACAAAAACAACCAAGAATTTTTCCTTTAAGCTCTTTCTTTGCCAAGGATATTAATTCTGGCTGCCCTCTAATCCATTCTTCATATCTGGATACGGCTTCTTCTCTAGTATCTACAATAACTAACGGACCACCTAAATGTTGTAAATGGGTAAAACAATTTCCCCACTTAGATGGACGGCCTATATAAACATCATAAACTTCTTTTTTACAATGAACAACAAACTTTTTGTAGTCATTCATATTCCCACCAATCTTTTAAGATTTGTGAAAATTGCTCTTGCTCTTTAATTGAAGGTTGTTTATCTTGAAATTGATCAGAAAAAGAGAATATAGTCTTAAGTTGATATTTTTTACAAATCTCATTGCGAGAATTGTCTAAACTATTTCTAGGAGATAATCCGAGAATAAAGTCTCTCACAGATAATAAAGTAACCAAGGTTGCCTCTTGCTCTGCAAAGGATCCGTACATTGGGCCTCTTATAAAAATAGATTGAGCAAATTGATTAAGCCAATCTAATATTTTTTGCCTTTCAATTAAGTCTTGCATATTATTTAGATGATAGTTTTTTGTGAATTTTAGCTAAACCATCAGTATAAATAAGTAAGCTTGCATTTGCTTTAACGTAAATAGCACCCAAATAAATCCCTAATTGCTCCAACTCGTCAGTAATCTTGAGATATTTATACAGATCCTTCTCATCAACTTTAGATCGAAAAGAATAGACTAAATCAGTCCATAACTGAAGATGTTCAGCATTTTGAATGCCATTGTATTCCTCAAGAAATAAAACCAATTCTTTAATGGCGCGCCTGAACTTAAGTGGCTTTGTTAATTTCATAATATATAATAACCAATCTGGCATCCCCAGCAAGACTCGAACTCGCAATAACTGTTTCGAAGACAGTTGTGATATCCATTTTCACTATAGGGACATATCCTGGCGTGCCTAGAAGGAGTCGAACCCTCATCAATAGCTTCGTAGGCTATTGCTCTATCCATTGAGCTATAGGCACACAGATGGCATTCCGAGCAGGACTTGAACCTGCAACCTACAGTTTAGGAAACTGTTACTCTATCCAATTGAGTTATCGGAACATACTTGGCATACCTGGAAGGACTTGAACCCTCAACCTGCCGGGTAGAAGCCGGCCGCTCTATCCATTGAGCTACAGGTACATGTAATCTTTATATATCAATATTAGTATTTATTTTAATAATCCTTTATCGAACCCAGGTTATAGAGCTGTACACGAAAGGTTCGAAAATGAAATCATTAGAGCGCATTCAAGCAAGGCAGTTACGAGAGCAAGGCTTTTCTATTAAAAATATTGCTAAACAACTAAATGTATCTGCCAGTTCAGTTAGTACATGGGTTCGAGATATTGAATTAACATCCGATCAAATAGATCAATTAATTAAACAAAATCCTATTTTTAATAAACAAATTAATGGTGCTAAATCTAGATCAGATAAAGCTAAAGAAGTTAGAAAATTATATCAAAAAGCTGGAAAATTGAAAGCATTAGAAGGTAATTTATTGCATCAAGCTGGCTGTCTTTTGTATTGGGCAGAAGGTACTAAAACTAGAAATCAATGTAGGTTTACTAATTCTGATCTTGAGATGATGAAATTATTTATCAACTTCATAAGAACTTTTTATCCTAGTTTGGAAACTAAAATCACTTTGACTGTAAATTATTATATTAACAATGGGTTATCTGCCGAGCAAATAAAAAATTATTGGCTTTCAAATTTGAAACTACCAGAGTCTTCATTAAGAAAATGTCAAGAAAATAATAGACCAAGATCAGCTACCCATACAATAAGACACAATAAATTACCTTATGGTATAGCTTGTATAAGCATTAGCTCATCTGAACTAATTCAGAATATTTATGGAGCAATCCAACAGTATGTTGGATTTGATAATGAATACATGCTAATGTAATTTGGTGATCCCAGAGGGGGTCGAGCCCTCTTTTATTGATTGAGAATCAATTGTCCTAGCCGGTAGACGATGGGACCATTATACAATTAATTATATCTACTTATTACCAATCTTTTTTATCAAAATTTATCTTTTTGATTCTTCTAATAGTTCTTTAGAATATTTGACTTTCGAATTCATTATTGGTACTCAGGAAGAGACTCGAACTTTTAATCCTTTCGGCATTGGCTTCTTAGACCAACATGTATACCATTCCATCACCTGAGCATTAGTTCTTTTATATCAGTTTATTATTCCTCACGAAATAAATATTCTAATTGGTGCTCAAGGAGGGACTCGAACCCCCAAATTCCAGATTCTAAGTCTGGCACATATACCAATTCTGTTACTTGAGCATATGATGTGATTATATCATCTTATTAATAGTTTTATAATAATGTAAATTGACACTTATCAAATTTACGATAAAACTCTCTACTAGCTAGATCGTGAGGTGCAACACATAGTTTTTTATTGGTATGTTTGATGGCTTTTTTAAGCAGAGCTGAAGCAATCCCTTGTTTTCTATTTTTTGGATTTATGTATACTTCAAATAATGATCCTTCACTTGCCTTAAAGTATTTACCAAATGGAAAAAAGGGGAAAATGCTATCTTCATTAGATAACATTGCCCAACCTACCATTTTACGATTTTGATATGCTATTAGTATTTTACAATCTACTGGACGAGTTTGTCTAATTCTATTAAGAGAATTAAGCTCATAATTCATACCAGAAGTGGGCCTAATAGTTAACTCTCTCAATTTTTTAACAAGCTCCGGCTTCTGAGCCACTAAGTTATAGTCTTCCACACGGATTGTCAAGGTGAACAAATTTTTTAGATTCATGTGCAATTTTTCGAATTTAGGTGATATAGTACGGTTGATACGAAATGTAACTTTAGTACGAAAGGAAATTATAATGAATTTAATAGACGGTTATTGGTCAAGTTCTCATCAAGATGGTTACGTTAAAGAGCAACTTAACGTTAAGTTAAGTGAGCAGGATATGGAACAAATTCGTGAAATCAATCGAGAGTTCTTTGAAAATGAAGCATCTAACTCAATGTTAGGAAGAATACTAATAAGAAAAGGTATTAAGTTTTATCAAGAGAGAAGTATTTATCCCACAATGCCAGATAACAAATGAATCATGGTAGGATTAATTCTAATAATCTCTTTATCTTTATTTTGAGCATATTTAACACAGTTACCTGTACCGCCTGGTGAGCCATCCCAAACAGCAATAAGTTTATCACATTGATCTACCATCCACTCGTTGCGAATCTGCATTTTATAAGCAGCGTAGCCACCCTCACTCACAATAACTATTTCAGAAGCTTTGCTAAGCAATTTATGAAATATTTTCTGCGACTCTAGGGGCCATGCCTTCTCCTGGCCTTCAAAGGGCACAGCGGCAATAAATGGAATATTTAACTTAATGGCAATGTTGGCGGCCCACTGATCAACTCCGAGGGCCATTCCGGAAATTATTTTTTCTGGCTTAAGTCCTTGGAGGGTTTTTTCAATTTGTTGGCACACAAAATTGTAAGTAGGATTTGGAAGGTTGAAACCTCCGATTTTCGGACATCTATGACCTGTAAAGGCAAATATCATTTAAGTAATCTATCCATAATTTCTGTTACATTTGATGCGCCATCATAATCAGTAAGCTCTTGAAAACCGTGGTTTTTACAATCTAAAACTACTCTATAGTACATACCATACTTACCAGTTGGTAAAACTGGTTGACCGTCATTAGTATAATGTAAATTTACACCATTATCTAATAATGCTATCTCTTGCAAAAATAACCTACTTGATAAGGGCAAACTTCTTAATACTACTTTAATACCTTCTATTTTCATTGGTCTTCCCTTTTAAGATAAACAACGATTGGATCATGCATATCATTGTGTTTTAGATACCACTCACGCTCTTCTGCAATATATACAACTTCTTCGACAATAAAAGAATTATCCATTACTAATTCACCATCAATATGTCTATAGAGTTTTTCTCCAACTCTAGGGACGGAATCAAAGTCATATTTAAATGATTTTTGTTTTGCGATGTGAACCCAAGGATCGTTAATTACAAACTTAATATTCATTTCAACATCTTAAGCTAGAAGAAGACCATCCATCTGATTCCCAGCCAGGTTCACCAGTGGGCCCATTGTAATTGTAATGTTCTGGATTAAACCCAAACAGTTCTTCAAAATATGCATATAAATCACTTCCATCATCACATAATTCTTCCATCTTTGTTTTAGTATCTGCAAATGATCTTGGAATATAATTATTGTGTGCCCAAATATACACATTAGACGCAAATGGCACGCCATGTTCTTCAGCTATGGCTTCAGCTCGTTTAATTGCTTGTTTAGCTAACTTTAATTCAGCTTCAATCTGAGGAGTTACAGTTTTAACTAATGTTTCAAACTCTTTTTCAAGAAGAGCAAGTTTTTCTTGATTATTTATTTCTTCTTGCTCTTCTTGAGATATTTCGCCTTTTACACGATCACGAACTTCCATAAGAATTTTGCCAAGCATATTTTTGCCAGAGCCATCACCCCCATCTGCCCAGTACTTATCATTCTTGGTGTGCTCTACTAAGATCGCATCTCCAGTAGAGAGCAGGGTTTTCTTACAATCTTCATTTTGCGAGAACTTAGCATATACTACCTCTCGCATAATGTCATCTTTAACGGATTCCCAATCTTTACGAAGAGGTAGTGCGCGATCTCGACCCATATTCGCAGCATCCATGGGTGAATCACATTTTCTAACGGCCGTTTCCCACTTGGTATCTACAAACTTCTGTGCTTGAAAATAATGCTCAGAGGTGGACCATACCTGATCTTTTAGCTTGACAGAGTGGTTTGAAAAGTTCGAAAAACAACCATACTCACCATTTTGGTGGTAAAAATTAATTACATTACTCATTAATCATTTCCTCATCTTGAATCATCTGCATAAATTCATCACGCAATTGCTGCGACTCATGGTTTCTTTGCATATAAAAAAGTGATACATACTGCCCGCCCAACGTTCCTAAGGCTTCATATTTTAGACGAACTTTGCCGTGAACAAACGTATTAAAATTAGCAGCTAAAGCAGCATCTTCACCTTCTTGAGCAAAGGTTAAAACTACTGGTAAATTCACCATAATTTCTTTTGGTTTAAATTTCATAATTACCTTGGTTTATTCATGTATCTTTTTAAGAGACAATAATCACAATCGCAATATTGTGGAGAACTCCAATAATTAGGAGCCCCTGTAAAAATACACTCTTGTGGGGTAGGGCTTCCGTCATTTTTGGTATATAACTTCCAAAATATTTTTCTTTCAAGCTCATCTTGATTTGACATTGCTTACCCAACCTCTATAATGTGAAAAGTTGTAGCTGCATTACTAATTAGAATCCCATTACGAGTAGTTAGTCCATTTGCTTCATGAATATGTCCATGACAATAATATTTAGGTAACATTTCTGTTTTAATTTTGTAATTTAGTGCATGAGCAATAACACCACTACCCAGCACTTGATTACTTAAAGATAAATCTAAACAATTACTAATTGGAGCATGACAAGCTAGAACATCAATTTGATTGAGATTTAAAACCCCCACCATCTTATCTACTTCAACTTGCATTTCAGGAATTTCTCGTTCATAATTCCAATGATTACCACCAATGGCTGGAATATACGGAAATCCATAAAAAGTCACCCCATTATAAAGAACAAACTTATCAGTTAAATTAAACGCCAACACTCCGGTATCAAGCAAAACCTCTTCTACTTTTTCAGGAGAAACAAAATCATGATTGCCCAAGATAAAAAAGTATGGATGCCCTTGTAACTGTTGTTTAAGATTACTAATATTATCTTTTAACCATTGGAGTTGATATTCAGCCTCTTTAACTTTATCACCAACTCTGACCCATTGGCTATTAGGAAAAAAATCTCCCGTATGCAGGACCGCATCATAACGTCCAAATAAACGAGGAAACCCACCATGGGTATCAGAAACATGACATAATCTCATTTTAAAACTCCTAGATGTAGCATCTGACACCCTTTTAATTTTCATTATCGCCTATTTGATCGTAATGGTAGCTTTTTCCACCAAGCTACACCTTCAGTTGGTACAGAACTATATCCCCAATATCCGATATCTTCTTCATCAGGAATGGCCGGCATTAACCAACCAATTTGATCAGATTTTCCATATTCACCCATATACGAACCATCTTCATTAATTACAACTGTAGCTGCAATTTTAGAAAATGCCGTTGTAACTTTTGGATCGCTTTGACTTTTAATTGCACAATCTACGCACCTAAGAGCAATGGGAGGAAATCCACTTTCTCTCCATAATTTACAGTTAGTGATTTTACAATCATTACACTTATAATCTGAGGGCGCTTTATTATCTGAATATTTTACATTCTTCATTTTAAATCTCAACTAAACGTAATCATAGTTTTAATACGACTAACTACTTTTGGAATATTGGTAAAATCTAAATCAACTAGTGGTAGAATAATAATTTTACTAGTATCTACTATGGCGGTTCTACCTGGTGAAGTTAAATTATTAATAAACATATACTTAGAAATATGCATCTTATTATTTGCCGAGTCAATCGTTACATGAAATTTATCTGGCTCACTTAATAAATGAATGCTCTCATTATAAATACGCATTTCATTAACAATATATTGAGAAAAATCTAAAGTAATGGAGGCATTAATATGAGTACTATTACAAATAAAACAATCACCATATAAAGAAATACTGTAAAATCTTTTTACATTTGGCTTGATAAAATCAATAAAATTGCTTAAATCGGAAGTAAAAGTATTATTATGACAGTCTATAAGAACATTTCCTGAATATATGTTATTTTCTTCAATTTCAAAATCATCTACAAATTCCAACTCAGAAGGTCCCTTTTTAAAAGAAAAAGAAAAAGAAGCTTGCTTAAGAGAATTTGATATTAATTTAACACTTGATGGCGTTGCATTAATATTTTTGGTATAATCCTGACAAATATGGCAAAATTGACAATATTCCCATAGTTCCTGAAGAGTATTCAATATTTTCATATATGAAGGGGTGCTTATGACTTTTAAAAAAGTATACGAATTATCTGAGAAATTCTTATCTAAAACTGCTGAATTTGATCGAAATGAAAAAATCAAAGCAGAAGAAGAGCGTTTATCTACATTTAAAGAGCAAATAGAAGATAATTTTAGAAGTCTTCTTCAAGAAATGGAAGGAGATCTCTTAACTCTTAGAGAGAAAAACTATCCTCGAGAAGAATGGAAGGAATTTGTTAAAATCTTTCAAAACTTAGTTAAACTAAGAAAAGAAGTATTTGAACATCATCCTTATGAAGCGGCCCGATTAATTATCAACACTATTACTGATAGGGCTTTTAATGCGCGACTAAATACTTTAGAAATGAGCATTCAGCATTTTCTAAAAGAAAATCAAATACAATTTGATTCGATTGATGAATTATCACAATCAGCCGTACATAGTTTACAAAAACTACGATTGTTTGCTGATGGTATTAATCGTTATGTGATAGAACATCCTCTTGTTGATGATTTTAAGACCACATTACCAGAAGAAATAAGAATAACTCCAGATATTGAATGGTTAAAATCTAACCCCGAAGATAAAACCCAAGCGTAAACAGTCAAATAATTTTTTGATTAGCTATTGTTTTAGCTAAATTGCTATACAAAATGTTTGGCTCATTACATGATAGCCCGGCCTGCTGCCCTTCATTTAACTCAATCACAATCCAATCACCCAATTCTGTTTGAGCCACATCAATAGTGTAGAAATTGGATTGGTTTCCAAC
>Ga0137338_1000116_pt1 | contig 13426 bp, 14 predicted proteins | sample EasRivERMLT366_2_FD_104770 | JGI IMG/M metagenome (GOLD analysis project Ga0137338, IMG submission 104770) | Soil microbial communities from meander-bound floodplain in the East River, Colorado, USA - East River MetaG ERMLT366_2 | ecosystem: Environmental > Terrestrial > Soil > Floodplain ...
CCATCAACAATGCCTACCAGCGCATGTTGAAGGGAGAACAGACTCCGCAGGAAGCACTTGATCAGGCTGCCGAGGAAATCAACGCCCTGCTTGGCGGGTAAAATAGATCATTATCACGTTGCCCTTCATTCAGTATGCGATGGGCAAAGAGGAAGTTCTCAGATGTGGGCGGTTAAAAAAACCGCCCACATCACTCCCAACGGGCTATGCACACCAAACGTCATTATTCCGATCTGCTTCCCGCATTGATCTTTTTGCTCCCCGGGCTGGTATTGTTCGTCTTGTTTTTCTTGGGACCGATGTTGTATTCTTTGCGGATCAGTTTCTTTGAATGGAAGATCGTTCATCCTGACCAATCGGTTTTTGTGGGATTTCGCAATTATCAACGTGCCTTGTCAGACTCCATTTTTCAACGTGCCATCCTGAACACGCTTGCCTACACGGTAATTACCGTATCGGCAAAAACGATACTTGGTCTTGGCGTGGCCTTGTTGCTCAATCAACGTATGCCCGGCCGGACATTCTTCCGCGTGGCGTATTACCTGCCAGTGATCACGTCCTGGGTGATCGTCAGCCTGTTATTTGAATACATGTTCAATGGGCAGGCCGGGTTGGTCAACTACATCCTCAAGGATATCCTGCGCCTCATTCCCAAAGATATACTTTGGTTCGCTGACGAATACTTGACTCTCGTTCCCATCATTCTCCTCGATATTTGGAAGGGGATTGGCTGGGCCGCGATTATTTTCCTGGCCGGGTTACAGGGGATACCCGCAGAACTCTACGAAGCCGCACGCGTGGACGGCGCGGACTCCCCAGCCCAATTGCGATACATCACCTGGCCCCTGCTTGGACCCACAACTGTTTTCCTCGTGGTTGTGCTCGTCATCGGTGGGCTGAACGCATACGTCCCGTTTCAGCTGATGACCAATGGCGGTGACCCGATGGATTTGACTCACTCGGTCCTGACCCTGATGTATGAAGCTACCTTTGGACGCATTGACTTTGGCTACGGTGCAGCGATCAGTTATTTGTTGACGGTCTTTATATTCATCGTCAGCTTGATAGAGCTTCAATTGCTAAGACAGCAGGCGGCGTAGTGTGAACCGAAAACCGCAACGAAATCTAGAAACATTGCTCAGGATTGTCATCCTGATCTTGGGATTGGGCTTTGTGCTGCTTCCCATTTGGTATATGGTCATCACATCGTTTAAACCGCAGACGATGATTTTCGAACTTCCGCCGCGCCTGTGGCCGCAGATGTGGACTCTCAAAAACTATATCGCCGCTCTCGGCAAGGACAATTTCGGTCTGTATTTTTTGAACAGTTCCAAAGTAGCGATTGCCAGCACGCTCTTAACAGTTTTGATTTCATCCATGGTGGCGTTTGCATTTGCCCGCCTGCGCTTTCCCGGCAAGGAAAAATTGTTTTATATTTTTCTACTAGGCATGATGGTCCCGCCCGTCATGTTGATCATTCCTCAATTCATTGTCGCCAAATGGTTAAACCTGTTCAATCACCTGGGATTGATCCTGGTGTACACGACCATGAATATCTCCATGCAAACTTTTTTACTGCGCGGCGTGTTCGAGAATGTGCCGCGCGATCTTGAGGAAGCTGCGCTCATCGATGGCGCCGGCCCGTGGACAATTTTCTGGGGCATCATTCTTCCGCTGTCATGGCCGGGTATTTCTGTTGTCATCATCAACACATTTCTTTATAGCTGGGAGGAATTTGCGTGGGCGAATGTGGCGGTCAAGAATGCCAGCCAGCGCACGTTGCCGATTGGTATCGCGCTCTTCCAAAGTGAACATCTCACGGAATGGGGTCAGGTCTTCGCCGCCTCACTGGTTGCGCTGGTTCCGGTGCTAATCATCTTCATCATCTTCCAACGGCATTTTATTCAGGGCATTTCCACCACGGGTCTAAAGGGTTAACATGCGCATCGTTGATTTTTATCCATCGCAAGGAAGTTTTGCTCCTGGCGAAACTGTCACATTTCTTATTGACATTGAAACATCTGCTCCGCAAGCCATCAAGCTTCAAATTATTATTCAACATCTCGCCGAGTCACGAGCCCTCATCGAACAAACCATACAGCTTGCGCCTGGTGACCAAACCGTTCAGATGAACTGGACGCCTCCCGTCAAACCAGCTGGATATTCTGCTCGGCTTGAAATTCTCCCTGCAAACGACTCTTCTACTTTCTATGCGACGACTGCCTTCGACGTTCTTTCCAGTTGGACTGATTTCCCTCGCTACGGTTTCCTCACCGACTTCAGCGCCTCACGTACCGACCCTGAAACTGGGCTCAAAAAACTGACGCGTTTCCACATCAACGGCCTGCAGTTTTATGACTGGCAGTATCGTCACGACCAGTTGTTGGCTCCCATCGAGGAATATCTTGATCCGCTTGGGCGTGAGATGTCGCTTGCCTCGGTTCGAAAGCTGGTGGATGCTGCCCATCACCACGGCATGGCTGCCATGCCGTATCTTGCCATCTATGCTGCCTCCGCTGGATTCTGGCGCGCGCATTCTGACTGGGCACTCTATGATGAAGCGGGGCATCCCATTGCTTTTGGTGAAGACTTCCTCGGGTTGATGGATCCTTCCATCGGCAGTTCATGGAGTCAATATCTACTTGCCGAATGTGCACGGGCTTTACAAGGTATTCCTTTCGATGGTCTGCACATTGACCAGTATGGTGATCCAAAGCGCGCCTGGAATTCACATCACAAACCTGTTGACTTGCCGCGCGCCTTTGTAGATTTCATTCAATCCGCCTCCAATCAACATCCCAATCAGACGATATTATTTAACGCTGTTGGCAACTGGCCGATTGAAGCATTGGCCGAGTCTGCTGTTGATTTTATGTATATCGAAGTCTGGTCTCCTGCTGTGGAATATCGCCATCTGGCAGAAATTGTTTTGAACGCAGTACGCCTCTCTCAAGGAAAGGCTGTTGTGATCGCGCTCTATCTACCAGCTGACTGCTCTGCCAACAACCTGCTTGCAGATGCAGTCATTCTCGCTTGTGGCGGTACACGCATCGAATTGGGCGAGGATACAAGGCTACTCTCTGATCCTTACTTTCCCAAGCACGAAGAGATTTCACCTGACCTGTACTCAGCATTGCGACATCTCTCAGATTTCACCGTCCGCAACGGCGAATGGTTGAGTTCCTATACATTGTCCGATGCTGAGAAAGAAAACTGGGCAGAAAGTGAACTGGATCCTAAGTTTATCTCTATTGATGATTCCATAATGACTGTAGCGCGGCGTTATCCAAAATCACTTGTCGTTCAAGTGGTTAACTTCAGTGGTCTTGATCCTCAACAACGCTGGGATGAAACCCACGCTGCTCCAATTCCCCGTCAGGATATTTCCATAAAAATTCAAATACTCCAACGCCCCACCCAAATCTTCTTGGATTGCCCTGAACAGACAGATGGTCCACAAGTATTAAAGTTTGAACACTCCAATGGAACTTTGACATTTCAGATTCCACAAATCAATTTCATAGGGTTGGTAGCCATCCATGAATGACTTATATCAACGCAGCATCGAAATTATTCTTGAAAATCAATCGGCAGGCGGCGGTTATATTGCCAGCCCCAATTTCCCCACATATCATTATTGCTGGTTTCGCGATGGTTCATTCATTGCCTATGCCATGGATTTAGTTGGTGAGCATGACAGTGCTTATCGCTTTCATCAATGGGTGGCTGGGCGCGTAAATGAACGCAAAGATTTGGTGCGGATGGGAATCGCCAAAGCGCGGTCTGGTGAAACACTTACCGAGGCTGAAATTCTGCACACGCGCTATCGCCTGGATGGAACGGATGGTGAACACGGCAACTGGCCGAACTTTCAGCTTGATGGCTTTGGTACGTGGCTTTGGGCGCTCAATGAGCATCATAAGCAAAACCCTGAAGTGCAACTCTCGCAAGGATTGTTTGATGCTGCCGAACTCGTGGCCGATTATTTGGGTGAACTCTGGTCACTTCCGTGCTACGATTGCTGGGAGGAATTTCCGGATCATGTTCACCCATATACGCTCGCAGCGATCTATGGTGGACTTCAGGCGCATACTGAATTGACGGGCAAGAGTCACCAACCGGCGACAGATAAAATTCGAAAACAATTGCTTGCTGGTGCGGAGTCGTTTGGTCACTTTGTAAAATTCCCCGATTCGCCAGCTGTGGATGCCAGTCTGTTAGGGTTGGCTATCCCGTATGGTGTCGTTGCTCCCGATGATTCCATCATGCTCAAAACAATTGAACAGATCGAAGCAAACATTCTGTGTGATGGTGGCATTCACCGTTACGCCGATGATTCTTATTATGGCGGCGGAGCCTGGATATTACTGACTGCCTGGCTTGGATGGTATTACATCGAATTAGCTGCTAAACGCCCAGACCTTGAAACGGATCTCAGACAAAAAATCCACACCTGCCAAAATTGGATTGAAGCACGTGCAGGAAATAACCTAACTTTGCCCGAACAGGTTGCTGAAAACTTGAATGTTCCATCCTATTATTCAATCTGGGTGGAACGCTGGGGCGATACAGCCTCCCCATTGCTATGGTCACATGCCAAATATATTATTCTGACATCAAAAATCAAAGCCTACGCATTTTTATAGGTCAGGCGGCAGATTGTAACCCTGACTGATCAAATTTCAGAGGAGTTCGATGCTGTGTTCACAACCAGAGCGACCTGATTGATTATTTAGTTTGTCCTTGAAGGAGTAGCACAAGTGAATTAACGAGCGAAAGTCATGAGATAAATCTTGCTGAAAAATCGCGTACCATCTCATTTTACCTACGTATGCTTTGACTTTGATTTCTTGGTTTGCTAAAACTTATTTCAGCCAATGGTTTCTTGTTGAGTGAGTCTGTATGATCTCGGCGACGAATATTCAGCGTTTCCGACTTGCACGTGTTTTTTTGATGAGCGCGTCGATATCTTGTCCTGTCAGTGTATCCGGCCCATCCTTGCACGCCTGAGTGCGAATCGCATTCACGGATATCTTGGTGTGCAACCGGGAGATAATGCGTATTAAGTAGTGGATCATTTTCTTCCGTCAAATGTGTTATGCCGTATGCAAGGGCTCAATCGTTTTCAAGACTGCGCTCTCAGCTTGCTGTGCAAAATACATATCCCAGCGGATCTGGAGATTCATCCAGAAATCTGCCGACATGTTGAAGAACTTCGCCAAACGTAATGCGGTGCTGGGTGTTACGCTTCGGCGGCCATTCACGATATCATTGACGCGCTGGTAGGGAACATGGATCGCATCTGCCAGATCGCGCTGGGTTAGTTCCATGGGATTAAGAAACTCCTCCAGAAGCATTTCTCCAGGGTGAGTAGGGGGACGATGTGTCGGTATGCGGACCATAATTCTCTCCTTATCTTAAACACGATCCTAATGGTAATCAACAATCTCGGCTGCTTCGGGTCCCAAATCTGTCCACTTGAAACAAATACGATATTGGTCATTGATGCGGATGCTATGTTGTCCTTTACGATCTCCTGACAAGGCTTCCAGTTGATTGCCACGTGGGATTCTCAGATCTTGAAGAGTTGTTACGGAATCCAACTGATCGAGTTTGCGGGTCGCAATCTTCCACAAAGAGGCTGGCAATACTTTTCGCGCATCTTTGGTGTTTTTGCCGTTGAAAATATCCTCGCTGCCAGCATCTTTGAAGGATTGGATCATAAGTATATGATAGCACGGATAGCGTGCTACAGCAAGGTTGAGTTGAACTTTGATGGTGGATCTGTTTTGTCAAAAAAACCTTGCATAAGCAGTAGTCAAGCACCACTCATGTTAAACATGACCCATTCTGGCTTTTGTCTTTGTGGTTACGATGATTTATCTTCTGGCCAGAAAATAGGGCTGAAATACAAAAAGGTAATTATCCTATGATGGCATGTATCATCCAAATCAAGCATCACTAATAGACAGGCAATGCGGCCGGAAATCGCTTTATGTGTCGTAATGGTCTAATCACTTTTTTCATTAATCGCAGAATCCACCCCGGCGACGTATTGCTGGATGAATTCATCAAGCCTATGAACCTATTGATTTTTGAAAAAGGTAAGTCCATTAATTCAGCCAGTCAATTTTAGAATTTCGCAAGCAGGCCAGCAATCGCTTTTGAGATATACGAGTTCGAGAAATACCAGCGAAAACATTTGTTTGCAATTCATACTTATCGTGAGGTGCAGTTCCAGCAGTATACTCTTTTGCTTGTGTCCAAACATACTCTGCTGGATTTAATTCAGGAGCCGCTACCGGAAACTCAAAAACATGAAGACGCTTTTGCGTTTCGATAAATTCTTTCACAAGTGCTCGTCTGTGAATAGGATGGCGATCCCATATGAGAACAATAGGTCCGCGAACTAAACGAAGTATCTGTTTCAAGAAAGCAAGCACCTTTTCACCTGTGAGGGTATCCCAATAGGATTTGATACTCAATCGTATCTTCTTTCCTTTGGGTGACACCAATACAACACCCAAAACATTGAGACGGTCATGATGGTCAATGCTGGTACGGATGACTGGAGTTTGTCCTCGTCGTGACCATGTGCGCTTCACAGGTGAAACCATACTGAAACCGGCTTCATCTTCAAGACCCAGCGTAGCGTGCAGATCACGAGTCTTTTTTTATCTCTGGTAATCCTCTTTTCTGCCACACTCGAATCGCGTAGTCATTCCTGTGTATAGGAAGACGCTGCGGACGCTGATTGCTCCAGCCCATCTGATCCAGGATGTGCCAGACTCCACTTGGATGGTAACGCACCTTGAACAACTGCCAGATAATTTGTGTAATTCGATCAAGCGTCCAATAATCTCCAGTGTACCCAAAGGCATACGCACCTTGATCTAATGCCTGTTCAAGTTTTTGGATTTGTTTCTCGGTTATTTTTCTTGGCCGTCCGACAGAGCAAGTTGCCTTTTTCAGTTTCGGCTGCTTGCTCTCTTGACGCCACCGATACACACAACGAGGTGTTACATTGAGTATTTCCGCAACTTCTTCCGGCTTTTTTCCCTTTTCAAGTAGGGCAAGCCCGCGATTGCGTACTATTGCTAATTGTTCGCTTGTTCCTTTTCGTCTCATGCCGCTATTATGGCATGGTTTTTGACTTTCATATTTCAAAAATCAATAAGCCAGAACCGCCTGGCCATTGATATTGGTGTGGACGGACGCCGCATCAACGAAATCGTGCTCGGCAAGCGCGCCATCACTGCCGACACTGCCTTGCGTCTATCGCGTTTTTTTGGTAACTCTCCTCAATTTTGGATGGGGCTGCAAACTCAGTATGATCTTGACGTTGCTGAGGATCAACTCGGAAAACGGCTGGATAGGGAAGTCCGCCCACTGGCATAGCAGGATGAAAATGAAGAGCGACTCGAAATGAGTCGCTCTTTTTGTTTGGCGGGTTTTCTGAGCTTGTCATGGGAAAGGGGATGAGATAAGCAGCCAGCACACGGGGGATACGACAATTTTGCCAACAGGACCCGGGGAACATCTCTATGATCTAAAGACTTGATGTAGTTCTTAGAGTAACTTGCCATCAAACAAGTGAAGAACGTGAGACTTCCACTGATGTAGTTTATTGTTTAGTCTTGGCACTTGGGAGGGGACACCTCACTCATATAGCGTATGATAAGATCAAGAAACAACTCTGGTGGTCCCGACGGGATTAGAAACAGCGACGCGTAACCAGTAAAGCACTCGATGATTTGAATGATTTTGTTAATTATAGCAATACCTGATAAATTAATCAAACTTTATGTATCGCGACTACTAATTATGTCTTTACTAAATTCAGGGTACATGATTTGCAGAAAGACAGAGTCATTTTTGGGACGGTTCGCACACGTCATCCGTATGCGGATATGTTGAAAGCTTATTAACACCGCCAGATTCGAAGTCTGTTACTCTGTACATTGAGCTACGGGGCAATCTGTCCAATACGAAAAATGCGTCCAACTGGTTCGATTTTTGAAATTATTGAACTTCTTATTCTGTTCAATCTTTCCACTGCTTCCAATCCCTCCAATGTTTCCTGTGTGTAAGCAGTAATGGAGCTACATGAATCGTATTTTCGATAGCTCAATTTTACCAGAGTCTCCCTACAAAAGTTTGTAAATGTGACTGTTGCGATGGCATGACCCACAAAGATAGAATCTGGTACTCTATCCATTGGATTACAAAGGGGATTGTATTTTGGATAATGTTCTCTTGCAACCTTTTTAATTCTGCCGAAATGCATCCTTGTCCGTGCGATTACTATCAATCGGATCTAAAACCATGTGCGTGTGCATCTGCAACGGTGACCAAATATCAAAAGCGCATCTCTGGTCTGTTACTTGATAGAATAGATATACATATCGAAGTTCTACATTTAGATTAAGAAAATTAAGTGGAGATCGCTTAGAAAGCGTTTTGAAAATGGTCAGGTAAACTTGTTGGTGTGAACAGACAAGCCTACCCAACCGATCTCAATGATACTCAATGGGCGCTGATTGCGCCACATCTACGGCCAAGAGTAAACACACGTGGACGACCTCGAACTTGGACTGATCGCGATATTGTGGATGCGATTTTGTATATTGTGCGTGGCGGGTGCGGATGGCGGTTGATGCCTCACGATCTGCCACCGTGGCAAACCGTGTATGGCTACTACTGGCACTGGCGCAACATAGGTGTATGGGAAAAGATCAATGCAGTTTTGGTACAACAGGTTCGAGTACGCCAAGGCAGAGAGCCTCAACCTAGCGCAGGCATTATTGATAGCCAAAGCGTAAAAACTTCAGAAGGCGGTGAAGAACGTGGTGTGGATGTCTACAAACAGGTGTCTGGACGCAAGCGTCACATAGTTGTAGACACTTTGGGTTTACTCTTGCTGGTTTTAGTCCATCGGGCAAGTATTCCAGATGGCAACGGTGGCAAACTCGTTTTGGCAAAGTTATTTGAGCGCATCAAGCACAGTATCTATAATCGCTGGTGTCGTTTCAAGTTGATTTGGGCTGATGGCGCATATCAAGATATAACAACTTGGGTCAAGCAACACTTTGGCTGGCGCCTGGAAGTGGTACGGCGTCCGCCTGAGGCAAAAGGATTCCAAATCCTGCCACGGCGTTGGGTCGTAGAACGTACCTTTGCTTGGTTGGGACGTTACCGACGCTTGGCGCGAGACTATGAGCATCAGACTCGTTCTAGCGAATCAATGGTTTATATTGCCAGCATCCATCGGATGTTGAGATTGTTAGCTTGCAAAACTTGAATATCAAAACGCTCTCTTAGGGGAAAGGTCGGAAGTGATTCAAAAACGAATTCAAGCGGCTAGAAAGATTCAACAACAGTGATTCGCACATCACGGTTCGGACGTTGTTTGTAGCGCCGATATGCGTGTCAGGGAGATACGACAATTTTGCCACTGGCACTCTTGCATGATAAGAAACGGCCCAACTTTAATTCAGTTGATGCTCTCAACTTAATGGCTTATCTTTAACACCTTTACGATGAAGGGTCTTTATGCCACCGAGTATCTGATCAACATAAATACCTCAGCATCTTTCTTCAGGACGTTCGGATCATCGGGCAGGTTGATCGGCGCGGGATCGCCGTTATTAATTTTGGTGGACATATCAGTGTAATCGATTCCTGCAGGTGTAATTTTCTGTAACTTGTCGTCAAGTAGTTCCAGACTCTTGATCTCAACATCCTTCCCTTCCAGGAAATAAGGGAAGTGGAAACGCTCAATCTGAGTTTGGAAATCTCCGGTGCCTGTAACGAAGCGATGCCACTCAGTCGGGAAATCATGCTTCAAACTGAATAAGAGCGCGAGCCCAGCTACATTGACATCTGTTACGAGGTTTTCTATCTGGTCAACCGACTTGTCTTTCAATTGGCCACCGCCTTGCCTAGCAGTATATCGAACCTGGAATACCACATCCGATATGGTCTCATAATCAAACTGGCGAAATTTTGTCGGGAGTTCCAGCTTCCAAGTACTTTCCACTCCCGCACCTTCAAAAGGCAAGGGTCGCTCATCGCGCAAATTGGTCTCGAACATACCGCTGTCATTGTTCCCGCTGCTCGTAACCATTGATTGGATTGCGCCGTAGTAATCAACAAAGCGATCATCGTCGCTACCCTGCCTAGCGTATTCGTTATCCTTAAGCAAAGGGGATTTCCGGAGCGAACTTTTTATCAGTGTCAGTGTGCAATTAACACTGGTGTATGGACCGGCAACAGATGGGATAGTAAGATTCACATTCTTGATTCGGCGCATGTAGTGACCGGGACCGTCCATGTCATACACCCATTCAGGCAGGGTAACTTCGCAGGCGCCTTTTGCTTTCAAGGTGAGTAATGCCAGTGGATTGAGTTGCCGCAAAGAGATATGTTTGGTCAGTTCGAACTCACGTTTGTTATTTTCGTGGTAAGCCATTTCCATTCGCTTCACATCCAGATAGAGAGCCTCACCAGAAAGCAATCCTTTGCGACCGCCATCCCAGTAATTAAACTTGACATAATCGGTATCCTCGACCTCGCGACGCATCAGTTCACGCTTCATGGTCTGCTCAGCTTTGCGCGCGGTGTCGAAAGCGAAGCGATAATATTCGTAATATAGGCGCGAGATTTCGCCTTGCATCCAAGTGTATAGCTCCTCATTGGTAAATTTTTCCCTCAAGAATTGATCCACCTCCTGCGAGTGTTCAATTTGCTTTTGGATATTTATATACTCATAGTGGGCGATTTGCTCTGCGATCAGAGAACCAAGTATCTGACGCCCAATCTGCGTCAACTCCCGCGCGGCCAGATTACTCTGCAATATCCAATCATCAGCGCGGCGCTCATACGAAGCGGTTTTCGATGCGCTTGCCCCCTGGCTTTCCTCATTGGAGGCCTTTGCATTGAGTAAGCTAGAAATTGTTTGACCTACAGCAGCAAAAGTAGAGCCGCCAAATGTGAAATTGCCTCCAATACCCCACCACTCTACGGCCACAGTAAAGTCTGGTAATATGGCCAACCCTTGATAAATCGTGTCGTTGACTGTAGCCGCAAGGCGAAAGTCACGGGCTGATGGCGCGTGCTCGTTTAAGTCAGCATCCTCATTGACGTTCATATATAACTTGCCCTGCCCCGATGCTCCAGACTGGTTGGCTGGGGATGTGCCTCCTCTTATTGTCAGTTTAGGATACCCCTGCGCCGCGATGGTTTTGTCATATTGCCCCACCAGCGCGCCATAAGCCTCATCAAAATTCTCCTCGGTCAGTTCCCGGCGGTCGAGTGAGAATGTGGCTGGTACGGAGTTGGGATCCGGAGCCTGACCCAGCAACCGCAAGTAAAAGGTATAGCGTTCTACAGCGCTAGCGCGGCTTCGTAACAGTGATTCGGTTGATTCCTGTGCCTGTTTCCACTGTAGGAAACGAACATCCTGTTGCATTTGCTGGATCTTGATCTCGTGACCCTGCCTTAACATTGCAAGATGTTCTCCATCCCCTTTCTCCAACGCCGACAGCAGTGCGGAACCGAGCCCTCGCACTTCACTGCAGAGCTCCAATGCCTTTTGGATCATCAAGAGGGAACGCACAGGACCAATCGGCTGGTTCAACCCGCTGACTATCGAGCCAATATTGATTCCTGCCGCCGCCGCCTTGACCAACATGCCCGGATCAAGCGGCGGGTCAAATAGCGCAAGTTGGCGTACGACCCCTTCGATATTCATGCAGTGACGGATCTTGAAAAGACGATCAGCTACTATATCCCAGTAGCCAAGCATTTTCTCGTTGCGCGGGATACAAAAATAGAGTGTGCGACCGATTCCAAACAAGGGCTCGGTAGCCTCTGTGGGATTGCTGTGTGTTGAAGACAAACCGAGGTTGAATGGGAGCTTTCCCTCCAATTCCACAAGTGCATTCCCCATTTCATCGAGGCCACGGTCTTTGAGTTCTTTAAATGTCCGTGATCTCCTCATGCCACTCGGTGGAATGCGCTGTGGACGCGCCCCGAGGATATTCGCCGCCAGAACATAACGCTGAGTCGCCTCGTTGATGGATTCTATGGTGTCCTGCCGGAAGAGACTGTCCCCCCAGGCGATCAGGTTATCCAAATATTTCATCACAACACAGTATTGATAAGCAAGGTGTCTGGTGCGAGCCACTGTATGAGGCTGGAATGGTTTGTTCTTAATCGCCTCAAAGCCGTTGAGAATAGTATTCCTGAGTCTGACCTGTTCCGCGTCATTCGGATTGAACTCGCTCAGCAACATCAACAATTCGTCAATCTGAGTGACATCCTTGTTCTGACGGAAAGCCAGAAACTTCCAGAAACGTTTCGGCGTGGGGATGGATGTGTCATTGCAGGTCGGGTCAAAGATGTAATGGAACCAATGTTGCGCCTCGGCGAAGCGCTGACTTTTGCTGAGATGCACCGCAATGGTAAGCGGAATATGGAATAGCAGCTCCCAGTTATAATTTGCATACGGACCGCCTTCGCGAAGATCAATATCTTTGGGGAATCCCTCTGCTAAATCCAAGTCCATATTGGCTGGTCGTTCGTAGAACTCTTTAAATATCTTGAAAAAGGAGTTCGGGGCTAAAATATCCGGAGTATTGGCCGGCAGAGCTTTTTGTTTGAGCTCTTCGTGATATGCCGGGTCGAGCATCCCGGACAGAGACTCCTTGTTGAGTTTTCCAATCAACTCCCCAACAAATGGGTGAAAGAAGTTTTCAAATGTGTACGTGAATTCCATATCTTGCGGTGTATCAGCCATGGTCGTTTTCCTATCTATTATTCCTGTTTATCCACCAGTTTCATTAGGTAAGTTAATCATTGCAGGCTCTCGAACCAGATTGTTAACATACCCATCGTGTTCAGAAATTGGCGGGTTGTGCTCCGAAGGAGTGACGTAGAAAACATGGCGACTATCTTCGAAGAAGAACGGAATTCTCCACAAGTCGACATTAAGATACCTTGCCGCAACGTGGTCAATCTGGCAGTTACCAGGGACAAGACGCCAATTAATTGTGCTTTTCAACATCAATTGATGATGAGTGGAAGGGTCAAAAATAACGAGGTAACCATCAGATAATCCCATAAAACGTCCTGCTTCATTATCGTTATAATTTATGCGTGGGTAATATCCATATTCTATAGGTGTATTTAGCTCGAGGATTGGTTCACTGTGTGTGTTGTAAAGGAAAAAGGATATAGATTTAAGTGTGTATTTGTGCAGCATTGTCGGCATTGTCGGCATGTCAGAAAATGGACCTTGAACGTTTACCCAGATCCAGATGTCCATCCCTCTTGTGGAGACCACTACGCGTAGATAATTGGACTCCTCTACTGTCCTGAACCAAATCTGAGAGCGATCAACCAACAGTTCTTCCGATAATCCATA
>Ga0137338_1000120_pt1 | contig 13285 bp, 6 predicted proteins | sample EasRivERMLT366_2_FD_104770 | JGI IMG/M metagenome (GOLD analysis project Ga0137338, IMG submission 104770) | Soil microbial communities from meander-bound floodplain in the East River, Colorado, USA - East River MetaG ERMLT366_2 | ecosystem: Environmental > Terrestrial > Soil > Floodplain ...
CATGCCACTCCGGGCAGTCGCTGCCGTAGTATGACGGATCAATCGCCCTGGTATTTGTATTCCTACAATGATTGTGTTGGGGCCACACCCAAATCGCAAGGCAAGGTAATCACATTCAATACAGAAACGGATGTTCAAATCATCTATGGCTGGAAGGCGCGTTCTACAAACTCGTCGTCCCAGAAATATTATCGCTTGTATGAACTGGCTGGAACTTCCCACATTCCTGCGACGCTGTTCCCTCTCAAACTGGTTGGTATTCGACCCCTGGAAATGGCAGAGCAAAATTATGTGGATACAGGCCCGGTGCTACGCGCCATGCTTGAACATCTGCGGGAATGGATCGAAGGCTCAGGCGAACCTCCCGTGAACGAATATTTGCAAGGCAAGGTTGATCGTTTGACGACGCCCTTGTTCACGGATCAGTCCTGGGGGAACGACAATCAGCAAGTCTACCTCTTTCAACTGGGTGTGGATGGGAACGCACTTGGAGGGATTAGACTTCCACATTTGAGAACTGTGTTACCGGGCGGAAATGTCATCGGTGGGCCATTGGGTTTCTATCGGGGCGTGGAGTGCAATAACGACCCGACTCAAAGCAATTTCATTCTGGAGTGCCAAATAAGTGGTGACGCGAATATCTACAATATCGTGGGCGGCACTTTCATTCCGTATGCTTCGGGACAATGCGCTTCATTTTACGATAGTTATGAAACCTACCTGAATGAAGTGACGGATGCGGTTGCGTATGCTGTGGTCCAAGGGTGGGTGCTTCCCGAAGAAGCTGATGCAATCATCGCGTTAGCCGCTCAACAGTCTCAAGATTTTCCAGGCTGTGTTTCAAATGTATCTCCCAACAATTAACCCTCAGCAAGGCAGGTGTGCGTATGCAGGTGTTGGCTGATGTCACCGACTTTATCAATGGGATTGTAAGCAGACAATAACATTAAATAGAAATAACCACCTTTAGATGTAAAGAGTTTAAGGAAGGCGGCGTGAAAAGGAGAATCACAATCAGGATGTGTACTTGACGAGACGCTTTTCACGTTTCTCCTCCAACAAGCACACGTCAAACCCGCATCGAGGCAATTCCTGATGCGGGTTCTTTTTATCTAAATCTTGGAATCCAGCGCGAAACTCGCTTGAGATAATCTTCATGCTCATAAAAGATTAGGAAGGTATAAACGCGGGAGTATGTTTGAATAGAGATGCAGCGAGCGATGCACTCTCAACTGCTTTTATTTTTGTTCCAAGTATTTTAGTGATTAACTGTTTGTATCCAGGGCTCTGAAACGATGGATGAAATAAATTGACAGTGCGAACAAGGCGATGGCCCCGGCTTGGTGCAAGAGGGCGACCACGATATTGACATACGATAATATGGTGAGGATGCCTAATATGATCTGTAGTGACACTGCCCAAAGGCTGTCGTTTCCATCCGCGCTGTGCGAAAGCCATCGCGGGTTTATGCGATGAAAAATTTCCGCCCGATTTTGAACCTGAGCCGAATCATTTTGTGGCTTGCTGGTTATATCAGCCAGCATGATGATCTCTCCCCGCCTCCTTCTCAGCCTCGGCTTGATCCTGTTATTCTCGGGCTGGGTCATCCCGTTGTTGATGGTGATGCATGTCATCCCATCCACATTCACATTGAATTTTCTCGGCTGGACTTCTTCAGTGGCAGGATTATTTCTGGGTTTGATCGGCGCGGCGATGATGGTGAGGGAGAGCAAAGAATAAGCATCGCCCATCAAGAACGAACGAAATAACTTGCTCAAGCTTCAAGGCATTGCGGGCCATACATCCAGATGCAGATACTGCTGACATTCTTCAAGTGTAAGGGTGCGCGTCAAGCGCGACTTTGCCAGCGCTATCAGTTCATCGGTTGGCAGAACAAAAACGTATACGCCCGACACAGAGCCGACAGCCAGCCGTTTTCCATCAGGGCTGAATGAAACACTGCCGGCGCGGCTGTCAACGGGCAGGGTCAACAAATTTACGCCGCTGGCCGCGTCCCATACTCTGGCTGTGCGGTCATCGCTGGCTGTAGCGATCAGTTTCCCATCCGGGCTGAACGTGACAGCGTTAACTCTGCTGTTATTACCCCTCAAGGTCAACAATTCATTGCCTGTGACCGCATCCCAAATTCTAATGGTGCCGAATCTGTTCGCAAGCGCCAGACTCTCTCCATCCGGGCTGAAAGAGGCGCCAAAGATATTCAAGCCATCAAAAGATAGGGTGAACAGCTTTTTTCCTGTGATGGCATCCCAAACGATCCCAAGTCCCCATCCATCACCTGCGAAAACGTGCTTTCCATCCGGACTATAAGCCACCGATATGAAGTAAATCCCCGGCTCCTGTAATGTCAACAACGCTTTGCCGCTCGCCAGATCCCAAATTCTGACTGTGCCGTCATAACCTGCGCTGGCTAAGCGGGTTCCGTCCTCTGAAAAATCTATGCTTCTAATATAATCTGTGTGCCCAAAAAGCGTGACCAGTTGTTTGCCGGTCTTCGCATCCCAGACATTGATGATGTTGCCATTGCTTGCGGCAACCATTCTTCCATCCGGACTGTAGTCGAGGAAGTCGGCGTGTCCTGCAAAGGTCAGCAATTCTTTCCCGGAAATCGCATCCCATAGTTTTGCGGCATTTTCCTGCGGATAGTCTGTGAGAATCCTTCTTCCATCCGGACTATATCTAACATCAAAAGTCAGATCATTATCCTGGTGCTCGGCGGTTAGGTCTCTAGGGATAAAGAGTGATTCTTTGGCTGGCGTAATATCCCACACCCGCGCAGTGCCGTCCCAACTGGCAGTTGCCAGGCGCGTGCCATCCGGACTAATCGCAACGCCACTGATACCACTGGTGTGGCCCGAGAGCGTGTACAACACCTCCCCGGTCATGGGATCCCAGACTTTGGCGTTGGGTTCATCCCCACCGGCGGTCGCCGCGAGATTTCCATCCGGGCTGAAGGCAATATCAAGGGGGAAATCACGAGTGTGGCTACGGCCCAGATTGGTGCTCAACAATACTTCACCCGTAGATGCATCCCAGATCTTTATGGGGTAGATTCCATCACTTGCCACGGCCACGCGCGTACCATCCGGGCTGAAGGCGACGCCGCGCATATCTTCTCCCCCTTCGACGGGCAGAGCGAGCAATTCTTTTCCTGATATTGAATCCCATATCCTGACGAACCCATCCTCGCCACAAGTAGCGACGCGCTTTCCATCCGGGCTAAACGCGACGTCAAAAACCAACACTCCGTGACCCGAGAAGGTGAGCAGTTCCATGCCGGTGTTCGCATTCCAAATTTTTGCAGTCATGTCAGCACTTGTCGTCACCAGTTGTGCTCCATCCGGACTGAATGCGATGCGAGCGACCCAATCTGTGTGGCCCGATAAGGTGAGCAATAGTTTTCCGGTGCTTGCATCCCACACTTTCGCGGTGTGGTCATCACTGGTGGTGGCAATGCGCTTCCCATCCGGGCTGAAGACGATGCCATTCACTGAATCGGTATGACCCATCAGAGTCAGCAAAAGCTGTCCCGTCTTTGCATCCCAAATCTTCGCGGTTTTATCCTGGCTGGCTGTGGCAATGCGCTTGCCGTCCGGGCTATAGGTGACGCTCCAAACTTGAGCATCATGATGAAGGAGAAGCACAGTCCGTGAGGCAAGGATGGAACGATGCAGGGCGTTTTCAGCCTCTATGGTATGGGCGGTTGATTCAGCCTGTAAAGCGAGCAGGAGGCTTCGTTCGGGATCGTCATCGAGATTGCTGATGGCCGCCGCGGCCAATTCGCGCGAGGTGGCGAGTTGTTTTTCATTTTCTGCTCGTAAGCCGAACATTCCCGCCACCATCGCCAGAATGACCGCAATGCTTGCCACGGTTGTGATGACGCGATTGCGTATCCGCAGGCGTGCGGCGGATTGACGTTGAGTCTTTGCCAGTTCTCTTGCGGCTTCGAGCTCGCGCTGGCGCTGTGCTTCACGCTCCAACGCGTCGTGCTGTTCCTGCTCAATGGACGCCGCGACAAAGTCGCGTTCGACTGCGTTCAATCTTTCCTCATTCGCCGAAGCCCACTCACGCGTTTGCGCCAGACGCGCGCCGCGATACAACTCGGCCGGATCGCGCCCGCGCGCTTCCCATTCATGCGCAGACTCCGTGAGATGACGATGCAAGAGCAGACCTTCTCGGTCTTGGGTCAGCCACTCGTGCAGTCTCTGCCATTCGCGGATCAACGCTTCGTGCGCGACCTCGGCGCTGTCCTCGTTTAATGTAATCAAGCGCGCCTCTGCAAGTGTGTTCAGCACGGCTCTCAATTGGGTCGCTTCGGCAGATTGCCGTACCAATTCGTTTAACGCCGCGCGCCGACGCGTATCCTCCGTACCTTCGCCCAACTCAGTGAGACGCAAAAAGACATCGCGCGCAATTTCCTGTTGTGTTTGATTCAGTTGGTCGGTGAAAACGCTCTCGGCAGTCTCTGCAATCGCCCCGCGCACTCCGCCTGAGGCATGATAACCATCCAGAGTAAACGTGCGTCCGCGCCGACGTTCCCAGGTGGCAAGCAAGGCATGTGATAACAATGGCAAGGCGCCGGGTTCCGGTTCGTGTGATCCGTGTGTGACGATGTCCTGCAACAAAGCCTCAACGAGCCCAGGCTCAAATTCCCAGCCACTGCGTCGGGCAGGTTCTTCGATGGCGCGGTGCAGTTCTTCGAACGTCATCTGCCCGATGTATTCCTGCTGTGCGGCAACTGCCTCACGCAAAAGCGGATACTGCGCGCAGTGAGAGTAAAAGTCGGCGCGCAGGGCAATGACAACAGTGGTTTTTTTCGATTTATCTTGAGCAGCTAAGAGTAGTTTTTTAATAAAGGCGATCCGTTCCATTTCATCGCGGCACAATGTGAATACTTCTTCAAATTGATCCACAAGGACAAGGACACGCTCTGCGCTTTTTGTGCGCGCTGGGTTGAGATTCGCTTCCAACATTCTCAAGGGATAGGCAGTGGGCATGAACACGCGCGTCTCCCAGCCCGCGCGCTTGAGTGCGACGGCCAGTCCTGCGCGCACGAGGGATGATTTGCCGCTGCCGGATGCGCCAACAACCGCCAGGAAGCGCGTGGATCCGTCCATAGCGAGATCACTTACACGGTCGGCGAGATGAGCAGTGAGTTTTTCACGTCCGAAGAACAAATCTGCATCTGCCTCATTGAAAAATAGCAGTCCTTTATACGGTGCAACACCCGGAGCGGGCGCGTCCTCCTGCCGCGCGGACCTAGCCAATTCGATCAAGCGCGCGGTAATTTCAGATTCATCTTCAATATGCAAGGCTGGGATGAAGAGCGCTTTGAGCGCGGCAAGATCGGGCAGGCGCTGGTTTTGTTCAAGGCGGCTGATCTGCGCTTCGCTGTAACCAACAGTGATGGAAAGCTCGAGCTGGGTGAGGCGTTCGCGGCGGCGGAGATATTTGAGCAGATTGCCAAAGGTTTGAAACGATTCGGGAGATAAAGATTGGGTGGGCATGTTTCTCCAGGTGACATTGATAAAGCAGGTTTTACATCTTGTTTTATTGTAAGACTTATTAGATGATTTCAAATGTTGATTTACCCAAATTGCCAGTTTGGCAAGAAATGTCATGTTTGTGGTAAGAAATGTCGCATATTTTGAGGCGTGAGGAACTATGATACGAAAAGATCGGACCCAACCAACTCAAACCCCGATCAACAAGGAGACCAAAATGTTTATTACAACGAAAAACCGCAATATCAATTTCTTGCTTGTTGCTGTTCTGGGCGTTATGCTCATCGTCACTTTCGCAATAATCGCGTCTGCGACAGCGCCTACCAGCAGAACTGCAAACAATCAACAGAGCCTCGCTGAGAATAAAGGCGATTCCGCTATCAAGCCGCTTTCTGCTGATGCCTTCCCTCAATATCGCCAGAGCGAGTGGACCTATGTTCCCTTGAGAGCCAGCCTTGAGGATGCTTTAGCAGCCTATCATCGCAGTGAGTGGTCGTCGGTTGCCATCCCTGTGACGGATATGAGCGGCCTGGAGGTGTATCACCGAAGTGAGCGAACACTTGTCGATCCGAATGCAGGTCTTGCCATTTACCAACTGAGTGAACGCACGCTTATTGACCCACAGGCTGGCCTGGCAACGTACTTTGAGAGTGAGCGAACCAGCATACCTGTGAACTTCACCACCTACCAGCTCAGTGAATGGTTCGGCCAATAAGAGATGCACGGAGATACTCCTCCGAAAAAGTAAGTCCGAGCATCAAGCAAGAGGTCAGCGGCGGTGTAATCTGCCTGACGGATGTAGGAGTAGGTGATGCTTTTCCGACCTGGTCGCCAGATGGGACGAAAATCGCCTTCGGCTCTAATAGTGACGGTAATTATGAGATCTACGTCATGAATGCAGATGGGAGCGGCCAAACCAACCTGACCAACAATAGTGCGAATGATTGGTACCCAAGCTGGTCGCCAGATGGAACGCAAATAACTTTCAGTTCTGAGCGCGACGGTAACGCTGAAATCTATTTCATGAATGCCGACGGCAGCGGCCAGATGCGCCTGACGGACAACCCAGCAGATGATGAAATATCCATCTGGCAGCCATAAGCTGTTATGCGACAGTATCGCAACTGGCATCGATGATCTTCGCTAAGCATTTGAATTCTTAAGAGGCAGGAACCAACCTAAATAAAAAAACAAAAACTTCGTGGACAACCTCCGTTACGAAGTTTTTGTTTGTCTCATTCAGTTACATGATGCTTGATATACAATAAATCAACCCAACCCCACCAACAAAGACAAGGTTGAGTTTGTCTGCTCAGCCGCGTTTACTTTTTGTTCCAAGTATTTTCGTGATTAACTCTTAGCATCCAATGCTCTGAAACGATGGATGAAATAAATTGCCAGTGCGAACAAGGCGATGGCTCCGCCCTGGTGCAGGAGGGCAACTACGATATTGACATACGATAATATGGTGAGGATGCCTAATATGATCTGTAGTGAAACCGCCGCGATCAACCATTGCATGCCTTTGACAAGATCGCTTGGGTAATTGTTTTTGCGTACCACAAAGTAGATATATATGACCGCGGCTAATACCACAAACGCAAACCAGCGATGGATGAAGACGATGGTAAATGGATTCTCAATGATGTTAATGATGGAACTAAATAGATTTGATGGAATGAGTTTACCAAGCATAAGCGGCCAGGTATCTGAAACGTGACCGGCTTTGAGTCCTGCTGTGAATCCGCCATAGGAAATTTGGATCAAGAGAAGTCCAAGAAATAAGACGGTCAGCTTGGATGGTGTTGACCATTTCGCTTTTTTTGTTGAGAAGCCGTATTTGTGACCGAGCGCGGTCCATTGCGCGAGGCCGAAAAGGGTGAGGGCGAGGAGCAGGTGAATCGTCAGGTTGAAGTGGCTGACGGAAGGGCGGTCAACAAGTCCGCTGGCGACCATCACCCAGCCTGCGACGGCTTGCGCGATGAAGAGTATGCCCATGACGAAGTAAATGCCGAATTCCTTGAAAGGGATTTTCTTTGTGAAGAGGAAATAGAAAACCGGGATGGCGTAGACCAGCCCTGCAAAGCGGGCGATGAAACGATGAATCCATTCGATGTAGAAGATGTATTTATACTCTTCCAGAGTCATGTTTGAATTGATCTTGAGGTATTCTGGTGTTTGCTGATATTTGACAAATTCATCCTGCCAGGCTTGTTCGCCAATGGGGGGGACGGATCCGCTGATGGGATTCCATTCGACGATGGATAGACCGGAACGTGTAAGTCGTACGAAGCCCCCGAAGACGATGAGGAAAGCCACGATGAAGGAAAAGAAATTAATCCATTTCCCGACACGAGCATTCGGGACTACAGTCATCACGGCTTGATTTTGTGTTTGTGGCATGTATGCCCTCCCGGACCTGAACTCGCTCTATCGGGGTCTCAGACCCCGATAGAGCAGACCAGAATTATAGCATCAGCGTGTAAGAGGCTGATTAAGCAGAATCAATTACCGGTTAAGAGTGAGGCGTAAAAAAATCCCGTCAGTATGTGACGGGATTGAGTCTGATTATCCTTGTTGTAACTGTATGAGGAGCTGGCGATATTGTTCCGAGTTCGGCGGGTTCATCAACAGGATCTGGTTGACGATGACCATGGCTTCTTCTTTCTTTCCCAGATCAAGCAGTGACTCGGCGATCGACTCAAGTTGCGTGATCGCATCTTCCATGCGTCCGGCATGTTGATAGGCTTGCGCCAGTGCACGCCGCAGGGTCGAGTCATCGGGACGTTCGACGAGCAGATCTTCGATGAATGGCACACCCTGCGCGCTGTGATTGGTGGATTGTAAATAGGAAAGATAACTTTCGAGTTCAGCGCTGGCTTGTGCGGGCTGTCCCATTTTCAAACTTAGGTCGATGAGGTTCTTGCGCGTGCTATCATCTTCGGGATGCAGGGTGCGGATCTGTTCATAAATGCGGACAGCTTGTTTCCAGTCCAATCTCTGCATGTCAATATCTGCCATGCGGCGCAGGATGTCCACGTTCCACTTGCGGTCGGCATTGGATTGTTGCACGACGCGCAATGCCGTGGTGAAAGTTTTGCGCGCCATATCGAGTTCGGCCAGCCGATAATAAATATCAGCCAATTCGAGATATTCACGGATGGCGTCATCGATCTGTCCGCGGGCTACGAGTTGATCTATTAATTTTGTACGGACACTCATATCCATGGGGGCAAGTTGGACGACGCGCTTTAGCATCTTGGCGGCTTGCGCTGATTCGCCGCGCACGCTGTAGGCGGTTGCCACCGCAGTATATTTTGCAATGGCCTCCTGCGTGTGATTTTCGCGCACGAGCAGATCACCCATCAGGGTGTGGAGCGGCAGGTAAGTTGGGGCGGATGCAATCGCGTGGAAGGCTTCGTCCATGGCGGAGCGCAGTTTACCGGCGCGCGCCAGTTGATGGATCAGGTTAATGGATTCAAGCACATGGCTGGATTGAGCCTGCAAGATCACTTCGGCGAGCGGCATGAGTGTGTCGCTGTCCTGTTGTTTTGGCATTTGCTCGCGGGTCTTATGCAGTTGATCGCGCCAGTTCTTGCGCATAATTAGTTCGTTGACGTTGTCACACAAACGTTTGAGCGCAACCTCATCCGTCTGATTGGCCTGGGCTTCAATAAACGGCTCGTACATTTGACGGATTTCATCTGAATGCTCGGCAGGTACGATGGCTGAGTCGGCGAGCTTGAGCGCTTCAAGGAATTCAATGGAAGCAGCTTGCATGCGTCCCATTTTTTGATTGATCTGTCCCATCAGCAAACGGGCGGCGAGGTTGAAGTCGTTGTGTTTGACAGCATGTGCGAGGTGCCGGAGCGAAGTCTCGGCGCGGTCTCCGGTGGAGCGCAGTAGACCGAGATCGAAATAAAGTGCAGGATGATTGAAACCCGCTTCGAGCGCGTGTTCAAGTTCTTCGGCGGCGTGGGCGTCTTTACCTTTGCTTTGGGAGTCGATTGCCTGCCCAAGATGTAAGACGACTATGGACTGTTCATTCGATTGCAGGGATATTTGTCCGGTACCGCGCATGAGGGCTTGTAATCCGCGCCGCGCCTGGACTGCCGCGCCATCGTCGGTGGTGTACTCGAAGAGGATCTCTGCCAGCCGGGTTAAGGCTTTTTGGCGCGCTTCAGCAATCGGGTCCAGCCCTGAATCGGTTTGTTTCTTCGGCTGATCCAATTGTTTGACCTGGGCCATCGCAATGGGACCTGTCCCGCCTTTGGGTCTTAATGGCTTGGGGAGGAGTTGACCCGAGCGCAGAAGAGTCTGTGCCTGTCTGGCTTCGGCGCTATCAGGCATGATCTGTAATGCCTTGTTGACCAGCTCGGTTGTTTTTTCTGCATTGCCGGTGCGTTGAACAAGGCTCGCGATGGCGATATATTCGGCGACGGCTTGCGGCTTATGATCGAGACGTTCATGTGCGAGCGCAAGGCGTGAATGGGCGAGGACATGTTCAGGTTCGAGTGAGGTGACGCGTACCCAGTTCTCGATGGCTTTATCCACATCCCGCTGGTTGAGGAATAGGTCCGCGGCTTTGAAGGCGGTTTCGATGGCTTCCTTGAGATGACCCGTGCGTTCTAGCAATTGCGCGAGTTTTTCCGTGGGGGCCGGGTCCTGCGGGGTGATATGCACTACGCGATTATAGATATGCAGTGCCTCTTCGTAATTCCCCTGTTGAAATAATGCCAGCCCCAGGCTGTTGAGCGCTTTGGGGTGATCGGGCATTTCTTGCAGGGCTGATCGATAAGCCGCTGCCGCCTTGTTCCATTCCTGGTCCCAGGCGGCTGAGTGGCCTTCATTCATTGCTTTTTGGAAAATGTCTTCTCGTCCGGGCATGGGTGCAATTATACCGTAGGCATTCAAAATGCCACCCTTACAATTGTCTGATTTTTCAAACACGAAGGACATAGTCCCGCTCGCTGCGCTGATAGATTTGAATGATGCGAGCGGGACAAAGTACACAAAGGGATTAAGCCTTAGACCTTGGTGCCCACTGCGTACTTCTTTATATCGTTTTCATCTCGCCCCAATTCTCACCATAGCGTGCTTCGGTGGAGAGGGGGATATCCAGCTTATATGCGTTTGCCATTGTCTCTTGCACAACGCGGGCGGTTTCTTTCATTTCGTTTTTCGGACACTCCAACACGAGTTCATCATGTACTTGCAGGAGCATCCTGGCTTTCAGACCCGTCTTCGCCAAAGCGCCTGGGATCTTCAACATGGCAAGCTTCATAATGTCTGCAGCGGTGCCTTGGATGGGTGCGTTGATGGCTTCGCGTTCCTCGCGGTTTTTGATCTGCACGTTTTGTTTGCTTTGTAATGCGGGGAAGTAACGTTTGCGTCCCAACAATGTTTCGACATAGCCCTGACTTGCGGCTTGCTTTTTGATGCCATCGAGATATTTTTTGATGCCGGGGAATTTTTCGAAATAAGTCTTGACGAAGGTCTCTGCTTCAGCCAGAGTCAAATCTGTGGACCGTGTGAGACCAAAGGCAGACATGCCATAGATCAGACCGAAGTTGATCGCCTTGGCGTGACGACGCATCTCTTTCGTTACCGCTTCAGGAACTATGCCGTAAATTGCTCCGGCTGTCGTAGAGTGGATATCTTCATCCGCGCGGAATGCCGCCAACATACCCTCATCCTGAGCCATGTGCGCCACGATGCGTAACTCGATCTGTGAGTAATCCACTGAGAGTAAAACGTGTCCTTTGCTCGCAATGAATCCATTGCGGACTTTTCGTCCTGTTTCGGTGCGGATCGGAATGTTCTGCAAGTTCGGGTTGTTCGATGACAGGCGCCCCGTTACCGCACCGATCTGGCTGTAGGATGTATGTACGCGTCCATTTGAATCGACGGCGGGAGGCAGCGCATCCACGTAGGTGGATTTTAACTTCGATAGCTCCCGGTTTTCCAACACCAGATCCACAACGGGATGTTTACCGCTTAATTCATCGAGCACGCCCGCCGCGGTGGAGTAATGTCCGCTGGCGGTTTTGTTGCCTTTATCGGGTGGCTCCAAACCAAGTGTTTTGAAGAGTACGTCTGAGAGTTGTTGTGTTGAATTAATATTAAATGCTTTACCAACCGAATCAAAGACTTGTTTTTCGATCTCGCCCAAACGCTTTGCCAATTCTTTCGACATCTTTTCGAAGAATGGCAAATCGAGCAGGATGCCTTCCATCTCCATATCTGCGAGGACGGGTGTAAGAGGCAGGTCAATTTCTGCGAGCAGTTTTTCGCCGTTCACACGTTTGAGTTCTTTTTCAGCGATGGGCAGGAGACGTAAGGTTGTCTCTGCGTCGGCAATCGCGTACGGTGCCACAGACTCAATTGCCACCTCTGCCATGCTGATCTGCTTCTTGCCTTTGCCGATCAACTCTTCGATGTGGGTCATCTCTTCGCCGAGTTTTACAAACGCAAGATTCTTGAGTCCAAGATGGCGCGACGATGGGTCAATAATGAATTCCGCCAGCATGGTGTCGAAGGTGAGAGGCGAGACCTTCAACCCAAACTTTGCCAGAACAATGTAATCGTATTTGGCGTTGTGCGCGACCTTGCCGATCTTTGGATTCGTCATCGGTTCTTTTAGGGCCGTGATTACTTGTTTGAGCGGAAGATTGTTCCCCGCAATATGACCAATGGGAATGTAGTAGCCTTCACCTTCCTTGATCGCCAGCGAGATGCCGACGATATCCGCCTTCATTTCTTCAGTGGAGGTTGTTTCTGTGTCAAATGAAATGATCCTGGCTTTGTTCAACGCTTTGACGAGATCATCCAGCTTTTTATCCGAGTCCACGATGTTAATTTTGATATTTGATTCTGTCTTCGACGTGTAAACAACTTTTGGTTCGTTCACGAACATGGACATTTGTCCGGAGGATCCCGGCTTTGGGGCAGATGATGTGGAAACAGGCGTTTCAGTGGATAGAGATAGCCCCGTCAGTTTTTCTAGTGCTTTGAGAAGCGTACGGAACTCTAACTCTTTAAAGAAAGCTTCGATGGCAGGGATATTCAGGTCATGCGCCCTGGCATGTTCCAGATCCAGTTTGATATCCAGGTCAGTTTTGATCTGCGCGAGATCGCGGCTGAGATAGGCATTCGCTTTGTTGGTTTCGAGTTTTGTTTTCCAGCGGTTTTCGATCTCGTCAATATTTTTATAGATGCCGTCGAGCGTTTTATATTTTTCCAGTAAGGAGATCGCAGTTTTTTCACCAACACCTGCTACGCCCGGGATGTTATCGGACTTGTCGCCAACGAGGGCTTTGTAATCAACAACCTGCTTCGGAGGCACGCCGAGCTTTTTGACGACATCTTCATCTTTAATATAATTCTGGTCATCGCCCGCGAGATACACGACTGTGCGCTTGTTGACAAGTTGCAAAAGGTCGCGGTCACCGGTGATGATCTTGACGCCGAGTCCCTGTTCGGCGGCGATGCGCGCCACGGAGCCAAGGACATCATCGGCTTCAAAGCCTTCCATTTCAAGGCGCGGAATATTGAAGGCATCCACCATCTTGCGGATGCGTTCGATCTGCGGACGCAGGTCATCAGGCATTTTTTCGCGTGTACCCTTGTATGCGGGGAACATTTCATCGCGAAAGGTTTTGCCCACATCGAAAGCGACTGCCATGTATTCGGGCTTTTCGTTTTCAAGGATGCGCAGCAGTTCGCGCGCGAAGCCGTAAATTCCCGCAGTGGGTTCGCCTTTC
>Ga0137338_1000121_pt1 | contig 13279 bp, 20 predicted proteins | sample EasRivERMLT366_2_FD_104770 | JGI IMG/M metagenome (GOLD analysis project Ga0137338, IMG submission 104770) | Soil microbial communities from meander-bound floodplain in the East River, Colorado, USA - East River MetaG ERMLT366_2 | ecosystem: Environmental > Terrestrial > Soil > Floodplain ...
CAGGCGCTCACGAAGCTCATCTAGGCCGCCATGCTTCCGCTTTTGCTATTGCTAGGCGGGGGTGGCTTGTTGGCACATCGGGCCATCAAGAAACGCCGAACGCCTTCGCCAGCAGCCCTGACCGTCACTCCACAGAGTCTCGCGCTCCGTGGAAAACTCACTCCGCAACGGGCCGCTGTTCACGGCGACCTCATGAGAACCTGTACTAATCCACAGAAGCTCGTGAAAGCGGCACAACTCTTCGGTGCAGAGGGCTTGCCTCACCATGCCGAAGCGCTTGCCAACAAGGCTCAAGTTCTGCACAAGATGATTCACGGGGCGAAAGCCATCGTGGAGTGTTCTCGTGCGGGTGACCAACACGCTATGGCGCTTGCCAAGAGTATTGGCGAGAATGCTAGAGCTGGTGACAAGCGTGCCCAATTGTCCGCGTGGCTCATTGAGCAGTACACGAAAGATAATCCGTCAAAGGCTGCTTAGCCCATTCCACGGAATATGTTTCGGATAAGGATAAAGATACCATGACTAGCGCTGCTACTCAATCGGTTCAGTTAGTCGAATTCCCATGCGAGGAATGGGTGGCGATGAGAACCCCCGAGGGTGAACTGGTCAGCATCAACCCTGTTGCTGGCACGTGGACACTCCTCGGGGGCGAAGATAGACAGCGATTCCACGCAAAGGGGCTGAATGTCAAAGCCATGTTTGCATGCCCCCGATGCAAAGAGATTGGCATAATCCCCGAGGGGTTCAATCCACCTGTCGAGTTGGGTGACACTAAAGAGCTTCCAGAACTACATTGTAGAAAGTGTCAGTTCGGTTGCCGTGTCATTCTCAAAGAGTGGGACAAGCGAAAACTGTACTGCGGAGTTTACGAAACTTTCGAAAACAATGAGTTGAAAACTCACAAGCAATACCTTCACGCACTTAATGACCCTGAAGCAAAGAAGTACTTCTGGGCTCAACATACCCCCCTCAAAGTGCGCCTCGTGGCTATCGCTCCCGTGATTGGTTTCTTCGCAAAGAGCGAAAAAGACGACCGTAACTTGGTCGTATAAGGATACAATGTTCGACCCGTTGACATTATTGCTAGCTGGTGGCGCTGCTCTTGCTTGGAAGGAACTGAGCAAGAAGGACTATGGTCTACTCACCCCTTCACGGGATGAACGGTACCGCAACGCCATGGAACATTGCCATCAGCCTGAGCTTCTGATGCAAGAAGCGAAACTCTTCGCTGAACACGGTCTTAAGGCACAAGCTGTAACGCTCAAGCGTCGCGCAGAGTGGCGTGCTCGGCCAAAGGCAGTGCAAGAAGAACATGAAGCCATCTTCCAGAAGGCTCTCAATAGTAAGAATATCCCTGCCATCCTAGCGACGGCAGAAGGCTTCGAGGGTTGGACGGCAACCAAAAAAGCCTCCACCTTGCGTGAGCGTGTAGTCAAGCTCCAAGAGGAAGCTATCCAGGAAGCTGCTATGGAGGCCCAGGAGCAAGAAAAGACGGTTAACGGTGTCAGCAATGGCGCTTCTACCACTGCTGGCAATGGTGCCAATATTCCACAGAATACCGTTACAGATACAAGGAGAGATGATACATGACTCAACCGAACCTCATTGGTGGCATGGAAGCCGCTAAGTTGCGTGAGATGCTCCTCAAGAGCGATGACACCACGCTTGCTCTGTTCTTCAAGAGCTACTCACTCGGCTTCGCTGCCGACCAATTCGTTGCAGCGATGGAACTTCCCGGCGAACGTACCATGTTTTTGGCAGCGGTGGCTAAGCGCTACCCCGAAGACTGGGCCAAGACTTTAGCGATTCTAGCAGCGGGTAAGTGATGTTGAAAAAACGTAAAAAACGGCGTAAACATCGCAGTCTAGCCGAAGCAATCAAGATTACTTCGAGCAAACACTTAGATACTCTGTTGTCAAAGCTGAAGCCTGGTTCTGTAAAGACCCAGATTAAAGGCGAATTGGCCGCAAGAGATTCGAGTTCAGGCGGTCCTGATAAGAATTGGGGCCACGGATAATGTCAAAGAGACGTCAAACAGTAGAGCAATGGGTCGGCTCGGTCATTGGCGAAGTGATTGACGGCAAAGGTTGCTCTGCCATTGCCCTTCTTCATTTGAAAGGCATGGGTGGTGCAACTGAAGAAGTGACCACTAAACCCATTGAGGGTACCGTCAACTCAAAGGAGCTAGGTGACCACTTCATTGGCCGAGCCGAAGGGTTTAGCCAAGACTTGCCGGGTCTCCAGACGTTTAAGCTTGTTGCCTTCTATGGCAATAACGAGCCTCACAACCCGTTTCACTTCACGACTTCGGATGGGACAGTGATGTCACGTTCGGAGACTATGATGTCTGCTCATGAGCCAACTCCGACTGGGTTGCTAGGGCAACTCATGAAGAACAATGAGTTTATGTCGCGGCAGAATGCCGACTTGGTTCAACAGAACATGACGATGGCTAATGGCATCGTCGCTATGTGCTTCGGACCGCAAGGTATCGTCCAACAGTCAATCAGGTCACAACTCGAAGCCGTAGAAGTCGTCAAGGACGCCATGCTCGATATGAGCAAACAACGTCGTGAACTGGTCTTGGAAGAGCACAAGGCAGCTCAAGACTTGCAGACGCGCAAAGCCATCATCGATGCTGTACCTCTGCTCGTCAATCGCGTCACAGGACATGAGGTCTTTGACGAAAAATCCAATCGCGCGAAGCTCCTAGAAGTTTTTGCGATGAAGATTAGCCCACAAGACCTCGAGATGCTGGTCTCAATGGGCAAGATTACAAAGGAAGAAGCCCTTGTAATTAGTTCACAGTTCGCTGCCATCGTCGAAGAAAAGAAGAAGGAAGCGGACGCAATCAGAAAAGTTCCAACCGAAGAGGGTCAGTCGCAAGTAATTGTGTCTGGCAATGGGAAAGGTAGTTTATAATGAATCCGGCACTCATCGCGGCAGGCGCCGCTACACTCGGTTTCTTTGGCTGGAAAAAGTTCAAGAAGCCAACCGCAGGTGACTATCAGTCAGTGAACGTCATTGGAGCGGGAGGAGTGCCTATCAAAGTTACTACCCCCGTTCCAACTACGGTCACTCGGGCACAAGCAACAACCGTATCGTCAGCTGCACCGGCAAAGCATTCTCCCGTACCCACAACGGTCCCGGGGAAAGGGGTTGTTTACGCTCCCCCGAACACACTTCACGTGAATTCGAACGGTGACGTGTTGCAACCTGCGCCTATCATTGTGAGTCCAGCGGGGGCTTCGAGCATTGCAGTCGGTTCAGTCAAGGACGTTCAACACGCCTTGAACACTCTCGGGTTCTCTAAGCCGCCACTTCAGGAAGACAACAAGCTGGGTCCAAAGACCATTGCGTGTATTCGAGCCTTCCAAGGTAAGAATCATTTGCCGGTAGATGGCAATGCTGGTCCAGCTACCCGTGCGGCCTTATCTGCCGCTTTGACTCAGATGGCCGGCGGGAATAGCCGAATCGGCGCAATGGTGCAAGCTGGCAATCCAGCAAGTGGTCAAGTTAGAGTGCCACCTGCTTATAGCCCTAAGACTCAAACCCAGCTAGGGCAGTATGATACGGCTCCTAATCGGGCTGGCACAAGGGTAATACCTCCGGCTTATAGTACCCAAACTCAAACGGAGTTGGGACCGTATGATACGGCTCCTAATCGAACCGGTCAAGTCGTTGATACGAAGCCGGCTTTGGCGATGTCCAATGCACAGGTTCAGCGTGCATTGAATCTGACTGGCGCTACGCCCAAACTGCAAACAGATGGCAATCTCGGTCCCAGAAGCGTTGCTGCCATCAAAAGCTTCCAAGCTGCCCATGGGCTCATCCCTGATGGTGTGGCGGGTGCGAAAACGAAAACCGCGCTGTACTTGGCGCAATCACAAGCAACCGCCTAACGCGGCGGGGCGAATGGCTACCGCTGAATAGCGGGTGACGTAGGCTTCTAAAGACTAGACATTCCGCGGAATAAAGGAAGAGAACATCATGGCGGCAAGGAAGCGCGGTACGAAACGTATTCAGAGGAGACGCTCAAACATCTCTTCGGCCAATGCGTTTCGGTTACTTTCAAACGTGATGAAAGAGACTGGCAAAGTTCCAAACTTTGACCTCTTCACGGGCAAAGAACTCACCTCTAGCGATAGAATCGCACTAATCAATGACAGGTTCATGAAGGGTTAACCCCTTCATACAACATTCCGCGGAATAAAAAGGAGAGAGTATCATGGCAGCAAGGAAGCGAGGCAAAGGTGGGAAGTTCGTCAAAAGTGGTGCGAAAGGGCCGAAAAAGGGCAAGCATCACGCCCCGGCACCAAGCCACAGTGGTGGCGGTATGCCCATCTCCGCTCTCCACAAGCTGGATAGCATCAACAAGACGGTGCAACGCATCGAAAACCGGCTTGTTCCAAAGCGCGTGAAGGAACGCCTTGCACGCATGCACGGCTCCAAAGCTTCTCGCCACGCACAACATGCTGCGCATGAAGCCGACGAAGCGCGTCTCGCGGCGAAGTACAGCTGATGCGACGCTGTTTCCAATGCTCACGCTGTTTCGAGGGAATCGTAGAAGAGCGTGAGTACAATGAACACCTTGGTTCGAAAGAGCACAAGGACAACCGCACCAAGAAACTTGACGTCGTAGAGCAAGCGCTCATCGACAAGTACAACTGAAGGAGTCGAGGAATGGCAAAGAAAAAAGGTCGTAAGAAGGGTCGTAAGAAGGCGGCAGGCGGTTCGGCAAAGGCAAAGCTGGGCCAAGTCATCAAGACTCTACACAGCATTAAAGCCCACTGCTGATGCTCGTGGTTTCCCGAGGGAGAATCATCTCTCCCTCGGGAAACCGCTCTCAATGTTTCTTAGAGATTCCCTCGGCGAAAGAAAAAAGTGAATGGCAAGGAAAACGGCACGGAAGAAGGGCAAAGCGAAGTGGAAGGTCGGTGGACGTAAAGCCACCATGTCTCGCAACAAGGGGCACAAGCCCGTTGCGTTGCTCGAGATGTACCACACCAAGATGGAAAAGAACCTTCACAAGCTCGAAGGTGTCATCAAACGCCGCAAAGCCGCAGGCGAATGACCTAGCGGTCGGCGGCAGGCTCCGCTGACATTGGTTGACGTAGGCTGATAAAGTATTCTGTGGAATAAAGAGAGACACCATGCCTGAACCGTATGAAGTATTCGGCCAAAGAGACCCCTTGAACGTCGAGAGTCAGTACTACCCCGAGGGTATGGGTGCCCAGTACCCATACGGTTTCAGCACTGGGGCTGAATCTTGTTCTCCAATCATTCTTTTCCATGGGGATGAATACGCTGTTACTCCTTCGGGGCTTGTCGTCCCGTGTACCATCGCTTTTGGATTCGGGAATGACACCTATACGGTCGCTTTCGGTTTCAGTCTTAGTTCCATCGGCAAGTTCGTTTCAAACGCTGTAAAAACAGCTGGCCGCGAAGTGGGTAACGTAAAGCATTCTATCCAGGATGCCGCTGGCAAAGTTGGTAAGGCAATTGGCAAAGTGCCAGTGGTCGGCGGGGCAGTGAATGCCGTTTTCGACGCCGGTTTCCATGCCAGTTTCGCTATGGTTAATGTAACGGTTTCTATTGCGAAAGGCCGTCGCATTGACCGTGCATTCATGGACCAAGTCCATATTGCGGTTAAGGACTTCAAGCAAGTTGGTCCCTACGCGCAGATGGTCATTGGGTTGGTCCCTGGCGTCGGACAAGGGGTCAGCGCTGCTATGGCCGCTGGCCTTGCCTTGGCCAACGGACAGCCTATTGAGGAAGCCTTGAAAGCTGGCGCTCTTGGCGCTATTCCTGGGGGGACCCTGGTTCAATCTTGCGTCAAAGCAAGCGTTGAGACCATTCAACATGTGGCGAAGGGTGAGAAACTCAACTTTGCTAACTTAGCTCAAACGGCAGGTGGTGTCGCCGCTGGTGCTTTGGGTATCCCCGAGACCGCCAAGAATGCTCTCATGGCTGGCATTGCTACTACTGGCAATATCGTCAAGGGCCAGCCACTTGACAAGGCTCTGACTGATGGCGCCATTCGCGCTATGCCAATTCCCGATACGGCTAAAAGGGCCATGACGGAAGCTACGTCACTCACTCTTGACTTGGCCCACGGGAAACGTGTGGACCGAGCACTGATGAACCGCATTGACGGAGTGGTGGGCATGTTGCCTGCTAACGCTCCTCTGCGGCAAAACTTGTTGTCTGGTATTGAAGCCGTTCGCAAGATTGGGCAGAGCAAAGACGCTGAACACGTCATGATGACTGCCCTTCAATCGGGAGTCGGTGACCAGCTCATGAGCCTTGGGGCTGCTCATCTTCCACAAAAGGCCCGTAATGGCCTCAAAAGCGGTATTGCCTTGGGTACTGGCATCGTGTATCAGGCACGTACAACCACGCAACTCAAGAGTGTTGCACATGGCAAACTCACAGAGTCTGGCATTCAAACCGCCAAAGCCTCTCCCGTCTACAGCGAAGCTCGGAAGGTTGCTGCAAGCAAAGGTGGTAGCAAGGGTTTCGACCTCGCCACTGGTGTCTTGTCTCACCAAGCTGGCATCTTTCATCTTTCCACGACTCGAAACATGTTGACCAGTCCACATGACAAGATGGGCTTCGACATGGCCATGGCGACTCGTATCGGAACAGTCGCACATCCAAAACCACGTAATATTCAGTCGCCAGCTGCACACGCTGGCCATGCAATGACACTAGGCATGCAAACCTACGTGCCTGAACGTAAGGCTGCAATGATGAAGACTATCCAAACTCATCCGAGTGCTGCCGCTGGCGCAACTGAAGCTGTCAAGCAAGTCGCGGCTCGGCGAGAGAGCATCATCGAAAGAATCTTGACAGCCCTTCACATCCGTTAAGGGGCAAGTCATGAGCGAGTTGCGTGATCTAACTGCTGTTTTCAGAGCGATTCAAGTTTCGCTAAAAGACCTTGCCTCTCACGTAGCCGCTCAAGATGCTAACGGCGAGCAGTTGCGGCAAAAGCTGCATGACTTGAGTGGTTCATTCATGTTGCGTGATGGTGCCATCGATGAACACTTCGCACAAGCCAATGCTTGGATGGAGAAGTTTGACGTGACGCAAAAGGGTCTGTCAGACGCAATTCGCGGCCTTCAAACCAGTCTCGCGGACCATCGCCGCGAGATTGGCACTCGAATTCGCAAGTTTGAAGACAAGGAAGAAGTGACCAATCCAGGAATTAAGCTATGACTGGCGGTCAAAAACGTGGGGACGCGATAGCTGACGTAGCTCGCGAAAAGTTCAAGGCGAATGACCAGTCTTTAGACGGAGCCATAACTAAGCTGGAGTTTCGAGCTGATATGCGGTCAGCAGGGGAAGAAGAGATTAGCGCCGTCATTGACGAGCGAACACTTGAAGCGCAACGGCGTAAGACTAGTGACGCGCCTGGCAAGGATAAGCTCTGGGCTATTCCTGTCGTTATCGTACGCCGGGTTTCTCCAACTGCTCTAGCATGGTTAGCGGCTCTAGCTCTCATACTTGGCGCACTCGTATATCTACTAAAGAGGTAGTTAGATGAAGTATCACAATGTTCCAAGTGAAGACAGTCCAGCCCACAATGTTGGATTCGGTGGCGGCTTCACCCCCGGACAACTCGTTAGCACCGGAGTCATCAGCTTCGGTATTGCCAAGGTGCTGGGCGCGAGTGTACCGGGGGCCCTCGTCATGGGATTCGGTAACATGTTGTGGGAAGCGGGGAGCGGCAATATTCCGGGTGGATGGCGCAGATACGTTCTAGGGCTCTTCCGAAAGCCCGAGGCCCTAGCGGCCGGCGTTCGGCTAACCGCTGACGACGGTTGATGTAGGATGCTAAAGATTCTGTGGAATAACTAAGGAAGTAGATACAGATATGATTGGCAAAGACATCTCGGTTCTCGACTTGATGCAGCTTGGTAAAGCCGTCAAGGCTAAAGAGTTGACGTTACAGATTAAGGTCCTCGATGGTGAATGGAAGGACCTAGATAAGGACCAATTCAAGACCATGTTGGATGCTGTGATGAATGGTAAACTCTCCAGTACGGCCGACATTCGCGCCAGACTCTACTCGAAGAAGACCTAGTCTCTATTCCGTGGAATAAAGGAAAACATGCCCTACGCTCCCATTAACATTGACGCCTACACGAACGCTTACTCGGGAGCGCTAGCGGGCATGGCTGTCTCCGGTTGGATTGTTGACCCAACTGCCGCCGATTACTCAAACGTCGCGGCAATTAGCGGAGCGTTCGCACAAGCCTTTGACTTGGTTTGGAACGATGCAACCGCTTTGAATTGGTTGCAGATTCAATCGATTCAGTCCGTGTGTCAGGAGCAGTTTGCGGGTCATGCTCCTGGCTCATTGGACAATGTTGTTTTCACCCAACCTTCTAACTGGGCAGTACCGGCCGCGGCTTGTGCTGCATTGGTATTGGAAGGTGACGCTTTCGTCACGAGCGAAGGTATTACGCCCAATACCCCTGGTACTGGCGGGGGAGGTGGCGCTCCTATTCAGAACGTACGCTTTTATGACGACGCCTTCGTTGGCACATCTACCGGTTCAATTAGCGCGCCGTTCACCACGTTCAATGCCTTCTATACCGAAGTCCTGACTTCGAGTGAAGGATGGGAATTAACGCTCCCTGGACGTCAAGTCACTCCAGAAGTGAACATGCCAGACTTCGTGAATAGTCCTGGCGTGTCACTCAAAGGTGTTGACCGTGGCTTCACTATTCTCTCTACCCTGGTTATTGATGTCCAGACAGGGTTTTTAACCCTTACAATCAGTGACGTTGAGATTCAACAGCTTACAATCGGAGATGCTAACGTCTCTTTTCAGTTTTTTAACTCGTTTATTGACGCTAGCACCCTAGGCGCCGTAACTGGCCATATTCGCCTTTCCGACTGTGAGATTGGACCAATTGACTTCGGCGCGGCCAATAACGGTCTGCTCGTGGATATGTACGATGGGCATATCTCTGCCCTTTGCGAGTTCTTTCAGGCGTCGTTTTGGGACGTGACGATTGGTGCAGGAACGAGCATCGTTCCAGGTAACGGAACCACGCGATTCATTGGTTGCATCTTTGCGGCTGGCGTGACCATTAGTAACGCAAACACTCCGACCATTGAGTTAGACCCCGTTTCGTACTACTGGTACATTACCAACGGTGTGGTCTTTGCTGGAACGGTTGTCTTGACTCCGTCTACTGGCAACACGAATCCGGCGGTAGACTTAACTGTCTACGTACGTAAGGGTGGCAGTGACAGCACTGGTGACGGCAGTTTTAATAAGCCGTTCGCTACCATCAACGCTGGATGTACGTTGATTCGGAGTTTCGCGAACGCATCTACGACCAATCGTTACACAATTCTCGTAGGCACTGGACGGTACACTGAAGCGCTCACCATGAGCGAGTGGACTTTCGTGGTAGGCGACTCGTGTGAAGGTACGCGCGTCACGTTCTCATCGTTCACATTGGGTGCCGACTTCACCCCGAACGTAGACCATCGGTGTGGATTCCAGAGCATGACCATCTCTGGTGGCCAAACTGTCGACTTCAACGCTGTATCAAGCAATCAAGGTAAGATTCGCTTTGATAACGTGACGTTCAATGACAGGTGGACGTTCACGGCGTTTAGCGCCATCAATCAAGTGCTATTGAATGACTGTTTTATGTTCAATGGCTACGTTCAGAATGGTATCAACTTGGTTGCTTACGGCGCTTGCTCTATTCAGGGCAACGTGGCCATGAACAGCATCAATGACGGTCGCAACCTACCAACATTGGCCGCATTCGTTGGTTGCGGCATGGATAGTTTGACAGAAACATGGACGGCAAGTGCTGGCGCTAACCCAGTTACGTCTGTATTCCAAGGAGCTGGCATGACCGGCTTACTTACCCTCGATGGTGCCCAAGCGAGCGTTGACGCGACCTCGAACCCGATTGCATTCCCAGGTGGCGTGACTCTTCTCAACAGTGCTACCGACCCACGTAAGAGTCTCACCGGCTCTAGGGTCGCGAATCCAGCTTTGGCTACTGTCTGCACTCAACTTCAAGCCAGTGGTAGTTTCGTAGACAACACCACTATCTGAGATTCCACGGAATAAAAGGAAAACAATGGCCTATGCCCCTGTCAATGTGGATGCTTACACGAACGCCTATTCAGGCGCCCTTGCTGGCATGGCTATCTCGGGTTGGATTGTAGACCCGACCTCTGCTGACTACTCGAACGTGGCAACGATTGCCGGAGCGTTCGCACAAGCTTTCGATGTGGTTTGGAACAACGCAACCGCCTTGAATTGGTTGCAGATTCAATCAATTCAAAGTGTATGCCAAGAACAGTTCGCCGGTCACGCTCCGGGCTCGCTAGATAACGCCGTTTTCACACAACCTTCTAACTGGGCAGTACCGGCTGCGGCTTGCGCTGCATTGGTGTTGAAAGGTGACGCTTTCGTCACGAGCGAAGGTATCACACCCAACACTCCCGGGGGCGGGTCTGCTAATGGCCCTATCTTCCGCCAACTCTGGCTCGATACCACCAAACCCGATGGCGGTGACGGGTCCATTGCAGTGCCCTACAACACGTGGGCCAACGCCTTAGCGCCACTTGCCAGCTCGGGCGGGTCGGAACCATGGGTCATCTTCCTCGCCCAACTGATAGACGCTTCCGAGACGCCAATACCCAATATTGGAGCTGATGGCCACAATACGGGACGAGTGAAGCTTCAAGGGCCTATCCAACAGTCCACCTATGGTAGCTTCGAAAACTCTAACATTGTTGTCACTGGGTTAGCCGTTGACCCCCAAGACGGAGATGACTTTGCGCTCAACCTCGTAGACCTAACGGTTATTGGGATAACTCTCCCAGCCGGTGGCATAGCATTCACCCTGACTGGCGAAAACGCTAACATATCGTCTTTGGCAGCAGAGTCAGGGACGGTTACTGGTGGGTCACATCTCATCAATTGCTCATTGACTAGCATCACTCTCTTTGCATGGGACCTGCGAATGGAAGGGGGAACCCTCGATTCCACCATTGAAGTCAACAATGGCGTCTTGGATGACGTTGAGCTGCTATCTAGCTGTGACCTGAAGTGGTCTGGAACGCTCAGTATCACCAATAGCCGATTCAGAGCAGGGTCAGTGCTCCGTTGCAGTTCAAGTAACCAACTCAACTTGGACTTGGATTCTTGGGGCTCAATGGTGGCGGCAGGGGTCACCTTCCCAGACACGTTCCCAACGATGGTCATTACGCCTTGGGTGCCAGTCATTGGAACTGCCTTGCTTCCAGGGGCCAATGCCATCAACCCCGGTGGCGTTCAAACTTTTGACCTTGGGGTTATCTCACCTCAAGAAGCCGAGAAAAACACGGCCTGCATTGCCAGCTTCGGTGTTGCTCCTTCGTCGAGTGACATGAGCGTTATTGGAGCGTTCATCGATGCCAATCGTCACTTGAACGTCATCGTCAAAAACTCCGCCGCGACCACTCAGAACCTCACTGACGCGACGTTCACAGCGACCTACCTACCGCGCTTGTCTCCGTAATTCCACGGAATATCCGAATGAAGCAGCTCCTCATTGTGATGGCCTCGAATAGGCCGCAGCCTAATGAACAGCTTTTTAGAAGCTTGTCCGGTTTTGCGGCTCGGGGAACTGCAATCATTCGCCGCAACGGTATCACAGACGTAGCATTGGCCCGCAACATCTCACTCACTCTTGCTCATACCGTATTGCAACAAGGTCAACACAACATGGTGTTGATGCTCGATGATGACATGGTATTCACTGATGAACATGTCATTGAAGTGCTCAAGCAAGCTTACGAAAGCGGGAGACCGACGAGCGCTTGCTACATCATGGCTGGCGGGGAATTGGTTGCGAAGCGAAAAAACGGTAAGTGGCATACCGGACTCGGGTTCTTAGTCATTCCTGCTAAGCTGCTCTTGGAGCTAGGAGACAAGTCAGAGACCTTTCGGTGCCCTATTGACGACGTGAGGGACTTGAACGTCATCAAGTTTACCGAGTCTCGCATTGTCAAGCGTGAGTGGCAGGGTGAAGACTACGTGTTATGCGAGCGCCTTGGGGGCGTAGACTTGGCTCGTGTTGGCGTCGGCCATCTCAAACAACAAGTCATCATGCCAAGCGTTCCGCATCTCAAAGAGTTTTTGGACGAGCAAGAGAAGTCGTGATTCGAGTCTGTACACTTCAGTTTGGCGAACGCGCTTACTTCGCGGCATCAAAGCAATTCGGAGAGAGCTATTGCACTCGCCACGGGTATTCCTGGCATGTATTACCCGGAGTAGTCTATACTGACAATAGAGACCTCAGGTGGAGCAAGGTCCCTGGGGTGCGTACGGTGCTCTCACTGCCTGATACAGACTTCGTGTTGTACTTGGATGCTGACGCGATAATCGTGAACCCAAAAAACTCAATCGAACGGCTTATTACGGCTCTTGGTGACAGGGACATACTCATTGGGGAAGATAGTCCACGGCATATCAACACTGGGGTTTGGCTCGCCAAGCCGTCTAGCATTGACATACTGAGTTTTTGGGAGACGACTCCCGTACTTGACCCGTCACTCTGCCACCGATGGCCAGTTGATGAAGCCGGTTTTAATGAACATGTCTTCCCTCGTTATGAGGACCGAATCGCTTTCAAGACACGGAATGAACTCAATCTAGTCAACGGCTTCGTTCATCATCAGATGACTGGTAATCCAGAGTCGAAACTAGCTACAATACGTCATTTAGGCCGTTTAGGGGGCTTGTAACCCTCAACAGTTGTGCTATAATGGAGGTTACATGGACTGGGAACAGCATTATCGCCAGTTGAACCAAACGTATTCCGCGGAATATGGATTCGGCGGGATATGGGATGTGCTCACCACTCCCATCGAAGAGCAAGTGGCCAAGTTCACCATGACGAGGGACGGCCTCAATGCGTTGAACGACTACATTCATCGTACCCCCATCAAGACCTCAGAAGGCGGGAAAGTAGCCAGTGACTGGTCACGTTGGTGGGATACCACGGGAAACCCGGAGAACTATACTCTCGAGATTCCACCCGAAGTCTGGGATGAAGCTCGGAACCGCAAACTCAAGTTCGACCTCGCCAATGTGACATCATCACAAGAAAAAGAAGGTGTAATTCGGGTTGCTACAACAGGAATGAGCACCGAACAGATGCAAGGTCAGCCGGACCGGCGAGACCCGACCACTGGAACGTACTACGTTCCGCCTCCGGAGCCCGTTCCAACTTTCCCGCCATGGGTC
>Ga0137338_1000123_pt1 | contig 13243 bp, 4 predicted proteins | sample EasRivERMLT366_2_FD_104770 | JGI IMG/M metagenome (GOLD analysis project Ga0137338, IMG submission 104770) | Soil microbial communities from meander-bound floodplain in the East River, Colorado, USA - East River MetaG ERMLT366_2 | ecosystem: Environmental > Terrestrial > Soil > Floodplain ...
CCGCGATCGGGCTATTGTTTTCCTTATGCTATATGCAGGTCCACGGGTGGATGAAACCTACCAGCTTAATGTCACCGACATTGAACTGAAAGAGAAATCGGGCACGCTGCATATCCGTAAAGGGAAAGGCTACAGGGAACGTCGTACATCCATCCCCTCCCTGCGCGAAAAGCCATACAAGAATGGCTGGGACTGCGCATCAAACTTGGATTGGAGAAAAGTAAGGACGCACCACTCTTCGTCGCATTCCGCGGCAATAAAATCGGCGGGCGCTACTCAATTCGCTCAATCCAGAATATGGTTTCAGAAGCCGGACAACGTGCCCGCATCGAAGAGCTGGTCACGCCTCACATCCTGCGTCACACCTGCGCCTTCATGTTGCGACAGGCAGGAGTCGACATTGAGACGCGCTCAAAGATGCTCGGTCACTCCATTGAGACTGCTTCAAAATACGGCGCACCTGGTGGAAGCGAGATCGAGAAAGCTGCATCCCTACTGGACCACGCGGAGGCTGCGTAAGTTTGTGAACTCTTCGTTAAAGCGATTTAAAAAAATACATATCAACAAATAAAGAGTAAACTCAAAGGAGTATTCACACCCACACGATTAGTTGTCCGACAATACTCTTAAATTAAATGAATTAGAACATTAAATCTATTGACTTTCGATATTTTTTCTGTAATATGTATATGCAGATGGTCGACTAGAACACTAAAAATCTAGGGCTATTCCCACTGGGGGGTATTATACATGTAGCATACCACCCAAGAACACCCGAATACAATCAGGGGCATATTCCTGGTTGCAGACAATTTCAGGAGGAGCCATGTTTGCAAATAAGCCACGTACAGAGATTGTGTTTCATGCCTTATTGGCTGCGGTAATTTTATTCAATACAGCATTACCTGTCAAAGCGCTGGCAACTCCCAGTTCTGCTCTTCCCCAAACAAATGATGTTGGCAACCAAAATGATGTAGGCAGCAATGCCGCCAGCTCTCATAGTCAGCAAATGGCTGATGTCATGGCGAACTTCGATCAACTGCCTATCGCCTTTATGCCTAATGTGGGCCAGGAAGATGATGACGGAGTTCGTTTCCAGGCACAGGCTCTGGGCGGTGAATTGTTCTTCACTCCTGAAGAAGTGGTGTTTTCTTTGCTCAACCCTGTTGAAGTCTCGGCCCAAAACCCGGAGAAGGGCAAGAAGATCCGTTATGACCTTCGTCCGGCAAGTGTGTTGCGCATTCAGTACATGGATGCCAACTCTCAACCTGAAATCACAGGCATGGAAGAATTGCCCGGCGTGGTAAATTATTTAAAGGGTACAGACCCCTCCAAATGGTTCACGAACCTGCCGACATATTCGGGGGTTGCCTATCACGAACTCTACCCAGGGATCGAACTGCGTTACGAAGGAACGGATGGGATTCTCAAGAGCACTTTCTATGTTGCCGCTGGCGCGAACACATCAGCCATCCTCTGGAAATACAAGGGCGCAGATGATGTGAAGGTGGACGAATCGGGAAATCTTGTGATTACCATGCCGCCACCCGCAGATGGAGAGCAGGGAATTGTGCTCACTGAGTATGCACCCATTGCCTGGCAGGAAGTGGATGGCAACCGTGTCATGGTCGCAGTGCAGTATGTCACGGATAAGAAAGACAAAAAGGTAGGCTTCCTTTTTCCTGATGGATACGAATCGACTCTGCCGCTGGTGATTGATCCGGAACTCACTGCCAGCACCTATCTGGGTGGCAGTAAATCAGATGAAGGCGATGCCATTGCTGTGGATGCCGATGGCAACATCTTTCTAACTGGCAAAACCTCCTCTACGAATTTCCCCACTGTAAATCCTTTTCAGACAAATAAGCCCTCGGATGATGTCTTTGTGACCAAGCTCGACCCGCTGGCGCGGACCATTCTCTACAGCACATATGTTGGCGGAAATGGAAACGATCACGCCTGGGACATTGCTTTGGACAGCGGCGGACGGATCACGCTGGTCGGGGAGACCGAGTCGAGCGATTTCCCCATTCAAAATGCCTTCGATACTTCGTATGCCGGAGGAACCTGCGAAGGCGGAGAACCCTGTGACGATGTGTTTGTTTTTCAACTTGAAGTCGATGGCAGCACAAAGCGATATGGCACCTACCTGGGCGGCAGCTGGGACGAAGAAGCCTTCGGTCTGGTGATCGGTCCGGATAACAAGATCAATCTGACTGGTTTTACCAGATCCAGCACGTTTCCGACAACGGGCAATGCTTATGACGCCTCCTTCGGAGGAGGCACCTGCAATGGTTTCCCGTGCGAAGATGTTTTTGTGGTGAAGATCGATCCTGAACAGAGCGGCAGCCTTTCACTCCTCTATAGCACTTTCCTCGGCGGCAGTAATTATGATAAAGGCAGTGGTATCGCTGTAGACAATGTTGGGCGCGTCTATGTCAGTGGCTACGGTCGCTCGGACACTTTCTTCCCGGTGAATCTCAATCCTCCCCCTTATCAACCAACGCCAGCTGGCGACTCCGATGCCTTCCTCATCAAACTCGATCCCAGTGAATCGATTGGGGCCAATACAATACTCTACGGGACGTACCTGGGCGGAGATGAAAGCGACCATGCCCACGGTATCGCTCTGTATGGCGTAGATCAGGTGTACATCACAGGACATACCTATTCGCCAGACTTCCCGTTGCAGAATGCTTTTGATGCACTCGATGGCATTTGCGGACCCGACCCGAATGATTTCTGTGAGGAGGGTTTTGTAACGCATTTGGACATCTCAACAAATACGCTGGTGTATAGCAGTTACCTGGGCGGGAGTGGCGAGGATGATGCCCTCAGCATTGCCGTGGACAATCTGGGCAATGCCTATATCACCGGTGAAACCGAATCGATTGACTTCCCACTGGAAAATGAAATTCAGCCTATGAAAGGCGGCGATTTGTGCACTGACCCGCCGTGCGACGATGCGTTTGTCGTGAAGGTGAATCCCGATGGCACTGCGCTGATCTACTCCACCTATCTGGGCGGGGATGCAGAGGATATCGGCATGGGCATTACTGTGGACGCGCTCGGGGGGGCGTACATCGTGGGCTATACCTATTCCCTCAATTTTCCCGTCACGAATGGCTCAGGGATCGCCAGCACCACGTACAAGGATGTCTTTATAGCAAAGATTTTTGACCCGCCGCCCCCGCCACCCACTCCGACGAATACACCTGCGCCAACGAAGACCCCGACTTCCACACCCACACCAACTGCGACGAAAGCCCCTCCAGTCGGATTGAGTTGTATTGACTGGCGCGACGGCGATCCGCATGACTGGAGTCAAAGCCCGTGGATGAGCACGGGTGCTCAGATAAACTGGGATAGCAATGGTATGTACGGCTCTGCCGTGAATAGCGGCGCTTATCAAGTAGGCGCTTATTTGCAGATGCCTGCAGGTGGATTCTATAAAGTCCTGTTCTACGGGCAACATCTGGATGGCATCACCATCAAAGTCGCGCAAGGGGCAACCGTGCCTACCGATTCTGAATCGTGGGGCAACACACTCATCGCCAATCCGGATGGAAGTTATTCGGTCACATCTGCTTATGTGGAAGTGCAATGGTCTATCACCGCGCCGATTGACCTGGCTGCGACACCTCTATTTCAAACCTTCTGTTATTCACCTTTCACGCCGACTGTTACTCCAACATTCACACCCACAATTACAACCAATCAACCTCCTGTAGTGAATGCTGGATCAGATCAAACAATCACTCTGCCTCAACCTCCCATAGATACCAATGTAAACTTGACGGCGCTCAATACCACTTTCAATAACCCAATCGGCATTGATTACCATCAACCCACTAATAAAGTGGTGATGAGCGTTAACTATTCCAGCGGTATACCCCGCAATTTTGAACTGGTTGATGCTGACGGGTTGCGAACCCCGTTTTCGACGATTCAAGGTTTGACCAATGAGATAAAAATCGCAACAGTTCGGGAAACTGCCAATGGTTTTACCGCTGGTGAACTTTTCACCGGATCGGGTGTTCCAGGTGTCATCGTCCGAATCTCTCCAGACGGCTCTACAGTCCAAAATCCCTGGGTGACGCTTCAAGATGAGTTCGGAGTCGAACCCGGTCTATTGCGCGGGAGTCTTTATATTGATCGCACTGGCGTTTTTGACCACGATTTGATCGTTGTCACAACCGCAGGCCGTGTCTGGCGTGTTACTTCTGCTGGGACCGCAACGCGATTGGCCAGCCTTGGCACACATCTTGAAGGCGTTGTCACCGTTCCAAATAACCCAACTAAATATGGTCCCTGGGCGGGGAAAATTCTAGCAGGAGCGGAGGGCCTGAGCCGCATCTACACCATTGACCCGCAAGGCACTGTCGCCTTTTACGGATTAGGAATTCAGCCGGAGGATATCGAAATTATTCCGGCAAATGAAAACTTTTTTGGCGTAGGCTTCCCTACGACCATATATGGCGCTCCCGCCTCAGAATTCGCCGGGATGACGGGGGACATCCTCATTGCCCAGGAATCGGGTATCCTTTGGCACGTTTGGTGGGATGGCAATACTTTTAGGACAGGAAACCTTGCGGAGGTAGGGCAATGGGAACATGTGACGTTTGCCCCGGCAGGGATCGCACAGATTCCCCCAATCCAAGCTAATGTTACTCTGGATGGAACAGTGACGGATGATGGATTACCTCCAGGAAGCACTACAACCGTTATCTGGACGAAGGTCAGTGGACCTGGTACCGTTGTCTTTACCAATCCCAATGAACCGGTGACGAGTGCCAGTTTCACCGAGATCGGCACTTACGTTTTGCGCCTGACCGCCAGCGACTCCGAACTGAGCAGTCTTGATGAGGTTACGGTCACCATATTAGGAAGTGCTCCAACTCCGACTCATACTCCAACACCAACCGGACCTACACCAACACCCTCAAATACTCCTACACCTACGATCACATCCACACCAACCAACACGCCGACAATTACACCAACTGCTACTTCCACACCACCACCCTTCCAGGAACTCGTCATCCCAGGGTGGATTGGGAGTCCGGCACAGCAGGCAACTGTATCGGGCGTGGTGCCGATTACCCTAGCAAGTGGTGTGACGTTGCAAAGTGGCACCATTGATTATTGGCCCGTTGGGGACCTTAATGATGTTCACACTCTGGTTGAGGGACTTGGTGGAAAAACTGGCGGTGAAACATTAGGTTCTCTTGATACAACCACCCTAGCCAACGGTTCCTATATTGTTCGCTTGCAAGGCACAAATAGCGCGGGTCTCCCGCAGGATAGCGGCATCATGATCACAGTCTCCGGTGAATACAAGCCGGGACGCGTGCGCTTTACGATCACGGATCTCACGATTCCGGTGGCGGGTCTGCCCATCGTGATTGGGCGAACCTACGACAGTCTGGAAAGAGGCGAGTCGAGTGACTTTGGCCACGGCTGGTCGCTGGCAATTGGCAATCCCAAATTGGAGAAAGACCTCGCGCATAACGTCACCGTAACGATGCCTGATGGCAAACGATCCACGTTCTATTTCACACCTCAACCATATCCTCAAATATTTGGATTCTTCATGTATCCCCATTACACACCGGAGGCTGGCGTCTATGGCAGTCTGGAGGCGCCGGATTGTTTGGTGGTACTTTCAGGTGGCAAGTATTTCTGTTTCCTTGAAGGGGAATATAGCCCTGTAGAATATACCTACACCGATCCTTATGGGCGCAAGTTCCTGATGGATGCGGATGGCGCGCTCAGAACCATCACCGATTTGAACAACAACGTGTTGACCTTCTCGCCTGATGGCATCACGAGCAGCGCTGGGGACATCAATGTGCCGTTTGAACGTGATGCGCAGGGACGCATTATCAAGATCACTGATCCAGATGGGGAGGAATACGTATACGATTACAACGCCGATGGCAACCTGGAGACAGTCACATTTCCGAGCGTTACCCTGCCGGATGAGAGCCAGCAGGAAATCGTCCTGCGCTATGATTATTACTCCGATCACTTCTTCAAGGAGGCGACGGACCCACGCGGCTACAAGCCGGTTATTACAACATACGATGCGTCAGGTCGCATGGAAAGCGTTACGGATGCCGCTGGAGCCGAGACGAGATATTCCTACGATCTCGGCACGCGCACAACAACCATCACCTATCGGGGTGACCCGAATGATCCAAGCGATGATCTGGGCAATGCCGTAATGATTTACGACGAGGCGGGTTATCTTGAACGTTATACTGATCCGTTGGGCAATGAGACCGTTTATGAGTACGACGGTAACCACAACCTAATCAAGATCACCAATCCGCTATTGCATGAAACCAAATTCACGTATAACGCAGATGGGCATCCGACATCCATCATTGACCCGTTGGAACGCACACTAGCCTCTGCTCAATACAACAAATATGGCAGTCCTACTACATTGACTACGGCTCAGGGCGGGGACGATGATATCACCAGCACGTATGATCCGGACACTTTCATGCTGTTGTCGGTCAGTGACAGTTTGGGCGCTTTAGGCAGTTACACCTGGTGGCCCGAGGGGAACCCCAAAACCTTCACCAACCAATACGGCGAGACCACAAATTACACATATACAGCTGAAGGCTACCTGGAGACTGAGACCGATCCGCTGGGGCATGTCACGCGCTATACCTATAATAAATTCGGGCAGGTGAAGGAAATGAAAGCGGCGTTCGGCACGCTGGATGAAACGACGACCCGTTACAAGTACGACAAACTCGGACGCATGACCGAAGTAACAGTCGCCTTTGGCACCGCAGATGCCGGAACCGCCCGCTTTGAATATGATGCAAATGGCAATCAAACCGCTGTGGTTGATCCGCTCGGAAGGCGCACGGAATACCAATATGATAACGCCAATCGTCTGACCCTCGTGACGTACGCCGCGCACGCCGCACCCAGTGAACAGATTAAGACGAAATACATCTACAATGCACATGGCCATTTGAAGGATGTAAAATTCGCCTTCGGCACGCCGGACGAATCCACGACCCATTATGCATACAATAATGCCGGGCGGGTAAAGGATGTGACAATTGCGCTCGGCACATCGGACGAATCCACCACGCATTACACCTACAATGCCGCCGGGAACATCACCGATGTAATCATTGCGTACGGTACAGTTGACTCAGCCACTACGCATTTTGTCTATGACGCCGCTGAACATGTGACTGATGTAACGCTGGCTTACCTCACGCTGGACGCAACAACCACCCATTACGAATATTACGATTCCGGGTTGTTGAAGAGCGCCACAACCGCCTACGGCACGCTACTCAAAGCTACCACCTTTTACTTCTACGATTCGAGAGGCCGCCCGACTGTCACTCAATACCCGGATGGCACGACGACCAGCCAGGCATATAATCTTCTGCCTTTTGCACCAGGCTGGATCAACACGACCACCGATCAGGCTGGGGTGAAGACGAAATACGTCTACGATGCGGCTGGAAGATTGGAACAGCTGATCACCTCTGTAATTGATCCGCAGACGGGTCAACCTCTCGAACAAAATAGCAGCTTCGATTATGATGCCGCCGATCGTTTGATAGATGCATTTGACCCGCTGAACAATCACATCTCCTTTGCCTACGATGATGCGGGACAGGTACGCACCAGTACTGCCTGGAAGGATGCCACAACCGGTTATACCAGCACATATGGCTATAGCCTGGCGGGTGAACAGATTTCATTCACGGATGCCAATACCCACACTACGGGCTATGCTTATAACGCGCTTGGCTTGCCGGAGACGGTAACTTACCCGGGCAACATCACAGCCTCTCAAGCGTATGATGACGCGGGCCGGCGCGTGACCCTCACCGACGAGAACGGGATCGTGACCCGCTACACCTATGACGCCGCCAGCAGACTGGCAGGTGTGACCTTGGGCGATGGCACCGTGGATGCCTCCACGACTCAATACGACTACAACGCCGCGAACCAGTTGACCAGTATCACCGATGCTTTAAGCCATATCACGCGTTTTGAGTACAACGACGTTGGGCAGACGGTGAAAAAGATATTGCCCGACAATACTTCGTTCGAGCAGTATGGCTATAACGCGGCGGGAAACCTTATCAGCTATCGCCAGACCGATGGCAAGACCAATACCTTCAAGTACGACCGCATGAACCGCCCGACGGACATCTTTTATTACGACGGCAGGTCCATTAACTTCCAGTACACCAGCGACGGGCAACGCAAGAAAGCCTCGCTCTACCCCGCGCCGCTCTCGGTGCCGCAAGTGTATACCTACGCTTATGATCCTTTCGAGAGACTGAAGAGCGTCACGAATCCCGATGGACGCGCGGTGTCCTATACCTATAAGGATAACAACCTGCGCGAGACAATGACCACGCCCGCCGGGACAACGACTTATGGCTACGATGGACTCAATCGCATGACAAGCGTCAGCGCGGTGCTTGGTGGGTCCACTCAAACGACCACATTCGAGTATGACCCGGTGGGATTTCTGACCGACATACACAGACCTAACGGTGTCAATACCGAATACACGCCCAATGCGCGCAATCAAATTGATCTGATCACGCACTCCAATGCCTCAGGAGTCCTGCAATCCTTCGATTACGTACTGGACAACGCGGGCTATCGCAGGAGTGTGACTGAAACCGGTGGCGTCATCGAATGGGATTACGATAACCTCTACCGTTTGACCGATGAGACGCGCAACGGCGTGAATACGCACTTCGAATACGATGCGGCAGGCAATCGTACATTGATGACAGCCAATGGCTCCACGACGAATTACACCTATAACAATCTCGACCAGTTGACCAGCGCAGGCGCGGTGACCTACAACTATGATGCGCGCGGCAACCAAATCAAGAGCACCAACGGCTCCAATATCACGAACTACACGTATAACTCAGCCGATCAACTCATTGGCGTCAGCGCGCCTGGTATCAGCGCGAGTTACGCTTACGATGCCGACGGTAGAAGAGTAAAACAAACGATTGGTTCAGCCATCACAAACTATTTGTGGGATGAGGCTTCGCCTTATGGCGATGTAGTTCTCGAAACTGATGGCAGTGGCGCGACACTTGCCCGCTACATTTTGGCTGGCGCAGAGTTAATTTCGCAGACGCGCGGCTCAACCACCAATTACTATTTGCATGACGCCCAAGGCAGTACCCGCGCGTTGACGAGCGGCAGTATTCCAGCCACCGTCACTGACACCTATTCCTACAAAGCTTTTGGTGAAATTCAAAACCAATCCGGGACCACCACAAACAGTTATCTCTATACGGGACAACAATTCGATTCCGCAACGGGACTCTATAACCTGCGCGCCCGCTATTACGCGCCAGGTTCGGGACGCTTCCTCTCGCAGGATGTTTATCCTCATAACTTCAGCAATCCCATCGAACTGAATCGCTATGCGTACGCCGCGAACAGTCCTATCAATTTCAGTGACCCAACGGGATATACAGTTTCCATTGAGTATGCACTCAACACTGCTTGGAAAGGATTCAAAACGGGGGCATTCATAGGCGGCGTTTCCGATGCTGTTATCCAGCTCTACACCAAAGACATCAATGATTTCAGCCTGATGGAAGTGCTTCATTCCAGCCTGGCTGGAGGGATATCCGGTGCGGTGGGTGCGTTGATAGGGATTGGTGGCGCAACAAAGGGATTAAGCTTTGTCAGCACAGTCCTACGTGGCGCATTCGAAGGTTGGCTCTCTGGCTTGCTCTCGCGCGGTGTGCTGAATTTGCTTGAGGGAAATAGTTTCTTCTATGGCTATACCGTACATGATGCATTTATGGATGCATTCATCGGCGGACTGATGTCCGGAGTATTCTATATTCGGGAAAATTTCCGTTCCAATCGCGGACTATCAGCAGATGAATTCTTCACACCCGATGAACTTAAGCAATACAATCAGCTTAAAGAAAAGCACCCTGATTGGATGCCTGATGATAATGATAGATTTAAAATACGTTCAACACCGGAAACAGCGGAAGTTAGAAAACAAGTTAAAAGCCCTGGTCATCATAGGCACCCACTGAAGTTTGGAGGCGAGCCTAATCCTCCGGATGGTTTAAAATTCACAGGAGACACCCTAAAAAACAAGAATCCAATCCATACCTTGATAACTAACTTTTGGAATGCGATAATGCGTTCGAGAAAAAAATAGGAGTCGTGCGAAGTATGTCGAGTAAAAAATCATCCAATACTAAGACCACATATCAATCTAGGGCAACTCATTATGTTTCGTACTTACGCGTGCCATTTGATATACATGAACGCCAAATCTTTGATGAAACAGCATTAGGGGTATATGAATTTAATCCTAAGCCCAAGCGACAATTTTGGACATATCTAACATCAGGGATGTCTGAAAAAGGACAAAGACTATCCTCAAAAACAGAGATTTTTACAGAGTTACTATTCTATTCAAGGGAGCAATCCCTTTGGGCGATTGAACTTCTGGTTAAGCTCTCTGCATATCCACTTGACTACAATGAACCTTTTGCTCCTGGTGATACGCTTCCACTTGCTGGACCTATCAGACCTAACTCTAAACTTTCATCACTTCTGCTACTCGAGCCATTTCTAGAACATCCTAGTTTCCGATTTATGGATATCGTTGGCAAAAAAGTAGAAATTCTGTGGGCGCTGCCAATCACGGAAAGAGAACGTGAGTTGATAAGCTCTGGAAATAGCTTTAATTTCGATGAATTGATTTCCCATCACCAATTTCCAAGTTTGCTGGATTTAAATCGTGACACCTTAATTACTTAGATTTAGAGCGACAAATTAGTGAACAAACGTGTGAACTAAGCGAAATTGAGAGTAAATACCACGTAGACTATCTTAGAGTTTCTGAGGTATATGCTCACCAAATGGCGAGGTAGATCTTTAACAACTTAATAAATAATCATCAGTGACAGCAACCGCACGGTTGTAGATGACCTACTTGGACGCTTCCTCTCGCAGGATGTTTATCCTCATAACTTCAGCAATCCCATCGAACTGAATCGCTATGCGTACGCGGCGAATAGCCCCACCAATTACAGTGACCCGACTGGCTATACAGCCTTTACTGATTATGCGATCAGTGTGGGGAAAGGAGCCTTGGTAGGCGCGGCGCTGGGCGGTCTTTCAGATGCAGTGATTCAACTCCTGACCAAACCGATCAACGAGTTTAGTTGGAATCAAGTGCTGCAATCCACGGTGGCGGGCGCGGTCTCCGGCGCATTTGGCGCATTGACAGGAATCGGCGGCGCGGCAAAGGGACTAAGTTTTGCCAATACCGTCATCCTTGGCGCATTGGATGGCTGGCTCTCTGGCATGCTCTCGCGCGGCGTGATGACCCTGCTGGCGGGGAATAGCTTCTTCGATGGCTATACCTGGCACATGGCATTGGTGGACCTTATCACCGGCGGGTTGATGTCTGGAATTTTCTATGGAGTTGGAAGAGCATTAAGTCATGTTATCGATTCTATTCCGCCTCTTAGTTGTCGCGCCAACAGTTTCAGCGCGGACACGACTGTCGTCACCAAAGACGGTGACACCCCGATCCATGAGATTGAAATCGGTGACTACGTTTTGGCGTGGAACGAAGAGACTGGTGAAATTGGCTGGTACAAAGTCACCGACACCATCCACCATACCGATGAAGTCGTAATCCACCTAACCATTGACGGCGAAGAGATTGAAACCACGCCCGAGCATCCCTTCTACGTGGAAGGGACAGGCTGGATCAACGCCGAAGATTTGCAACTTGGGGATGACATTCGCAACGCCGACGGTTCCACTGGCGTAGTGGAATCCATTGAACTCGAAACTACTTCTCAGGAGATGTATAATCTCACCGTTGACGAAGCTCACACCTTCTTCGTGGGCGACGGTCAATGGCTGGTGCATAATACGAAATGTCCGCCTCTTGTTGGTCAATTCCCATCAAAAGCTGACGAGATACCAGGACCTTTACAAAATGGATTTACAAATATCGATAACTTAATACCAATTCACCCGCCTGATACTCCTGGAAATATAGATAAGCTCATTAAAAGCATCAATGAAAATGGATTTAATCTGAATTACGCAATTCCCGTAATAAAAGTTGATGATGGTACTTTCATTTTAGCCGGAGGACATCACAGAACTGCGACCTTGCGAGCATTGGGATTTGACGAAGTTCCGATTGTATTTAGTGAAATAGGATTTACTGCGGCAGAAGCAAATGTGTTTCTGGCGTCTTTTAACCCAAAGCGCCTAAGAATCTTGCGATAAAAGGATGATTTATTCTCATAAGGCAAAGTATTATGGATACTAGTTTGGTTCGCTCATATTTTGAGTTGCAAAGAAAACTTGTGTCAAGATTTGAATCAGTAATTAATATTAAAACTCCAAGTAATGAACTGCTTCACAGTTTTCCTCATCTAAGTATTTTGAATGAAGAAAAAAATGTGTCACATATAGTTGAATCTTGGCCAATTGGTAAAGTCTTGTATCCTATGTCTGCCTGGGTTGAACCAAGAAAAGGGATAATTGATATAGACTCTCAAAAATGGTTATACGTTGTGCATGGAAGTTTAGAAATAAGCTTTCAAGGAATACCAGATAATCTAGTCAAAGAACACCGATCTAAAGCCATTCTAATTGATAACATTGAAGGGGAGAAACTCGGGCCAGTTGTTGAAATAAGCTATAACTTAGGATCGGATGTAAATAAATATCTCGGGGGTACGTTGTGGCAGATTTATATTTTTATAAATTCGGTCGCCAATCGTAATGTAACCGAAAGTGATGTTCTGGATTTTCTAAATAACTTAGTTGACGAGAAAAAATTAATAAAGGTAGTTTATGACGCTGAGATAAAATACTTTCCGGCCTAAATTTTGGAGTTGTACGCCAGAATGGAAAATTTAGATTTATTGACTGACAGTGAAAGCACTTTAACAACTATATAACGGCTGACCGATAAAACGCGCCAAGTTCAGGATGCTTCCTCTCGCAGGATGTTTATCCTCATAACTTTGGCAATTCCATCGAACTGAATCGCTATGCGTACGCGGCGAACAGTCCCATCAATTTCAGTGACCCGACGGGCTACACAGCCTTTGCCGATTATGCAATCAGTATAGGAAAAGGAGCCTTGGTCGGCGCGGCTCTGGGCGGGCTTTCTGATGCGGTGATTCAGCTCCTGACCAAACCC
>Ga0137338_1000126_pt1 | contig 13137 bp, 13 predicted proteins | sample EasRivERMLT366_2_FD_104770 | JGI IMG/M metagenome (GOLD analysis project Ga0137338, IMG submission 104770) | Soil microbial communities from meander-bound floodplain in the East River, Colorado, USA - East River MetaG ERMLT366_2 | ecosystem: Environmental > Terrestrial > Soil > Floodplain ...
AATGGTGAGATCACAGTCGGTATGTATATCGCTTATGTTGGTCTGGTCGTCTGGCTGATCTGGCCCATCCGCAACCTGGGACGTATCATCGTCTCGGCTTCGACCGGTTTGGTTTCTTATGGTCGTTTGATGGATGTGGTCAAGCAGGTGCGCGAACCGCTCAATGATGGCACGTACCAGCCGACAGGTCCGGCAAGAGGCGATATCGTCTTTGAAAATGTCTCGTTCATGTATTCAGACGGCAAAGCCGATGCCTTGAAGAATATTTCCTTCCACGTGAAGCCGGGGCAGGCAATTGCCTTGCTTGGCTCAACGGGCTCTGGCAAGTCATCGCTCGTGAATCTGCTGCCGAGATTTCATGAATATGCCGGAGGCCGAATTCTGCTGGATGGCGTGGAGATCAAGGATTACTCCCGCTCATACTTGCGAAGGCAGATCGGCATTGTCGAACAGGAACCATTCCTATTCAGCCGGACAATACGCGAAAACATTACATATGGTGTCGGGCGCGATGTGTCACAAGAGGAAGTGGAACGCGCCGCGAAAGCCGCCGCAGTCCATGATGTGATTCTGGCCTTCCCCGATGGTTATAACACGCTGGTCGGCGAGAAAGGCGTAACCCTCTCCGGCGGACAGAAACAACGTGTGACGATTGCTCGAACACTGTTGAAGAATCCTCGTATCCTGATCCTCGATGACTCAACCTCCTCGGTGGATACGGAGACCGAAGCGTCGATCCGTGATGCCTTGAATGAACTGATGGAAAATCGCACGACTTTCATCATCGCCCATCGCATCCAATCTGTGATGATCGCGGACTTGATCCTGGTGTTGGATAAAGGCGAAGTCATTCAAACGGGAACACATGAAGAGCTTGTTTCCCCAAAGGATGGCATGTACCGCAGGATCTACGACATCCAGACGAGAATCGATGAAGAACTTGAGATGGAAATATCACGTGTAAATTGATTTTGTCGGGGCGAAGCATTGCTTCGCCCTTACAGGAGAATGAAAAATGTCCGAAGAAATACTTGAACTCGAAGAAGAAGAATATACAAGTCAATTAACCGGCGCGGTGTTCAAGCGGATTGTGCAATTGCTTAAGCCGCATTGGAAATGGGTGCTTGGCTTTCTGATCACCATCGCATTGACCTCCTCCACGGACGCATACTTCACGTACCTGAACAAAGATATCGTGGATAAAGGTATCAACCTGAAAGATACAGCGGAGCTCACGCGCATTGCGTGGCTCTATGGCTCGATCATCATGTTTCAGGCGGTCACGGTCTTCACGTTCATCTACCTGGCGGGCGTGATGGGCGAGCGCGTGCAATATGACCTGCGCAAACTGTTGTTCAATCACCTGCAGGATCTTTCGCTCTCGTACTACGCTCAAAATGCCGTGGGTCGCCTGATCGCCCGTGTTACGTCAGATACCGGGCGCGTTTCAGACTTGCTGAGCTGGGGCATTGTGGATTCGACCTGGGCGGTGATGAACATCATCACCTCGGTCACGTTCATGGCCATCATCAACTGGAAGCTGGCGCTGATCGTCTTTACCATCATCCCGGTGATGTTATTTATTGCGGTTCAATTCCGCAAGCTGATCCTGGTGGAATACCGCGTCTCGCGCCGTACGAACTCAAAGATCACAGGCGCATTCAACGAAAACTTCCAGGGTGTGCGTGTGGTCAAGGCTCTTTTGCGTGAGGACGAGAACACTAGGGAGTTTCAGGAACTGACGGGCAAAATGTACAAAGCCTCTTATCGGGCTGCGTGGCTCTCGGCGCTCTTCCTCCCCACCGTGCAGATCATCGCGGCACTTGCGCTGGGTGTCATCGTTGGGTACGGCGGCACACAGATCAATTTGGGACTCATGACCATCGGTGGCATCCAGGCCTTTGTGTCGTATCTCACGTTCATGATGTGGCCGATTCAAGACCTGGCGCGCGTGTATTCTGAAATGCAGCACTCCATCGCGTCAGCGGAGAGAATATTCAAGTTAATAGATACCCCGGCTGAAGTCCATGATAGACCCGATGCCATCGAGGCGAAAACTTTGATGGGCGAGATCGAATTTGATCATGTGAACTTCTATTATGAAGACCGCAAGCCTGTCTTGCAGGATTTCTCGCTGAAGGTCAAACCCGGTGAGATGATCGCCTTGGTGGGCCCCACCGGCGGTGGCAAATCCACGATCGTGAATCTTTTATGCCGGTTCTATGAGCCGCGCGAAGGAACGATCCGCATCAACGGGCATGATTACATGGACTACAAACTCGAATCGATCCACAGCCGGATCGGGATCGTGCTCCAGACGCCGCATCTTTTCTCGGGCAGTGTGCGTGACAATATCCGCTACGGACGTTTGAACGCCACCGAGGAGGAAGTGTTGGATGCCGCAAAGATCGCCGGTGCGCACGACTTCATCGTGACCCTTGAAAAGGGTTATGAACAGAACGTCGGTGAAGGTGGCAATCTGCTGTCTGTTGGACAGAAACAGTTGATCAGTCTGGCGAGAGCCGTGCTGGCACGACCCGAATTGTTCATCATGGATGAAGCCACCTCCAGTGTGGACACGTTGACCGAAGCGCTCATCCAACGAGGCATGGAAGCTTTGATGAAAGGCCGCACATCCTTCGTGATCGCACATCGTTTATCCACCATTCGGCGTGCGAACCGTATTGTCGTGATCGAAGATGGCAGGATCGCTGAACAAGGTACGCATGCGGAACTACTCAAACTGCAAGGGCATTACTATCGCCTGTATACGCAACAGTTCCGCCATCAATTGGAAACAGAATATGGATTAGCAGAAGCAATTGACATTCAGGATCAGGAAGAAGAACCTGAGGCGCTTGCGGCAGATTAGAAAGCAGACTTCGGAAGTCTCAAAGACTTCCGAAGTCTTTTGAAGGAGTAAAAATGAAAGCTGAATATATACCCTTTACAAATGAAATGATTCCCCAAGCGGGAGAACTATTGGCAGAACGACACATGCGCAACCGACAAACTCTGCCTTCGTTACCGATGCGATTTGAAGACCCGCAGATTGCAATCAAAGCCGTTGAGGCTTTATGGCAAAAGAAGTTGAAGAGCGGCTATGCCGCATTCCGTGCAGGAAAATTGATCGCCTATTTGATCGGCGAGACATCCACCGATCCCTGGGGTCGCGGCGGGTCCGTTTATCTCCCTGGTTATGCACTTGCCAGGGAAGAGAGTCCGGCAATTGTGCAGGATCTGTATGCCTTGCTGGGTGAGAACTGGGTGCAGAAAGGCTGCTTCAACCATTACCTGTATATTTCTTCTGCTGATTCAAATATTTTGAATGCGTTGTTCGATCTGGGTTTTGGCAAGGAACGTGTGGATGCGTTGCTCGATTTCGCATCACTCCAAATCCCTGACGTGGAAGAACCGAATGGTATAACCGTTCGACAGGCTGGCAAGGGTGATAATGCATTGGTTGGGAGCTTCTCGGATGTGATCTTTCGAGCGTTGGCAGAAGCGCCGTACTGGCACCCAACCGTCCCAGAGGATTGGGACGAGCTGCGCGAAGGCTGGTCTGAATTGCCTGATGAAAAAGAGTGGGCCGTCTGGATGGCGCTCGACGAAACGGAAGCACTGGGCACGGTCGGCTTCCGACCTGAAGAGGAAGCTGATACGCAGATGCTTGCGGGGCCTCATACGGTCTACCTGAGCGTTGGGGCGACCAAGCCTCAGGCGCGCGGGCGTGGCGTCAGCACCATCCTCACCTGGCACGGTCTGGAGCAGGCTCGCAAGGCAGGTTTCGAAGTCTGCTATAGCAATTGGATCAGCCCAAACCTGCTCGCCTCCCGTTTCTGGCCGCGCTTTGGTTTCAGGGATGTGGCTTATCGGGTCGCAAAAAAGGTGAGTCCCATGATCGCATGGGCAAGAAATGAATAACGCCCCTCCCCTGCCTTCCGAAGGCAAGGTCGGGTGGGGCTTTAGAGGTAAAAATGAAAACTGAATATCTACCCTTTAGTAATGAAATGATTCCCAATGCGGGAGAACTTTTGGCAAAACGACACACGTGCAATCGCAAGAACCTGCCTTTGTTACCTGCCCGGTTTGAAGACCCGCGGGTGGCTGCGAAAGCCATGGAGTCGCTGTGGCAGAGCAAATTCAGCAACGGGTATGCTGCATTTAGGAATGGAAAAATGGTGGCATACTTGATCGGAGATTTCGAAAACCAGCCGTGGGCGCGCAGCGGATATGTCCATTTACATGGGTATGCATTGGCTGAGGAAGAGAGTATAGCAACCCTCCAGGATCTATACGCCGTGCTGGGCGAGGATTGGGTCAGGAGAGGTATTTTTAGCCATAACCTGTACATCTCTGCAGCAGATACAAAGATCATTGATGGGTTATTCGCCATTGGGTTTGGCCAGGAACGTGTGGACGCGTTGCTCGACCTGAGGAGACTCGAAATTCCAAAGATGGATGAGCCCGAAGGAATGACCATCCGCCGGGCTCGAAAAGGTGATGAGGAACACCTGGGAAGCGTGGCGTACGCCATGATCGATGCACTGTCCAGCGCCCCCTACTGGCTTCCCATCACCCCAGAGGATCGCCTCGGCTGGAAGGAACGCTGGGGAAAACGTGCGGATGCTGAGGAATGGATGGTCTGGATGGCTCTGGAGAATGACCAGACGGCCGGCACAGTGGCATTCATACTCGATGTCGGGCAGGAAGAAGAGGATCAAATGCTTATTTCGAAGCATACTCTTCACCTCGGTACGGCTGCGACAAGGCCGGAAATGCGCGGGCGCGGCATTGCCAACCTCCTCACCTGGCACGGGCTGGAAGAAGCGCAGCGGCTCGGGTTTGAAAACTGCCTGGTCAACTGGGTCAGCTCCAACCTCCTGGCCGCACGATACTGGCCGCGTTTTGGCTTCCAGCATGCAGCCTATCGTCTCTCGAAGCAAGTCAACCCGATGATCGCATGGGCAAAGAGTGAATAAGAAATTAGAGGAACACTCGTCCTGGGCAGAGCGAAGCGCAGACTAAGGACATATGCGCTTCGACTGCGATGCAAAGACCGCATCTCCGCTCAGCGCGAAGTAATTTGAGGTAAACATCATGAACACAAAAAATTTACTAACAACCTATGACAAGGACCTGCGCATGCGGATGATGTATCCGGAAGTGCGCAGGGAGATCACCGGCGATGCGGTGCGGTTTATCCGTAAAGCGCCGGGGATGAATTTTGTTGCATTCACGTTTGCGAATGAGCGGAATCTTGATCACGTCATTGACAGGGAACTGGAATATTTTGCCCCCATGGAACAACCCTTCACATGGAAAGTCTATGACCACGATCTATTGCCGAGCCTGAAGGAGAAACTCACATTACGCAATTTCGTCGAAGATGACTACGGCGATGTGATGGTGCTTGATGTCAACGATACCCCTGCACATTTGTTACAACCTGTTAAAGCGGACATCCGACGGGTCACCGATCTGGAAGGACTCAAGGATATTATTCACGTTCTGGATACGGTCTGGGGCGGGCACAATACCTGGGTCAATGACCGGCTTGGGATGCATCTCAAGATCCCCGGTTATTTGAGCGTGTATGTTGCTTATGTGGACGCTGGAAAAGTGCGTCAACCTGCATCCATTGCGTGGACATATTTCCCCCAGGGTCATTTCGCAACCCTTTTTGCTGGGTCAACGATCGCTGAATATCGCAATCGGGGACTGTATACCAGTCTGCTTTCAGTCCGACTACAGGAGATCCGTGAGCGCGGCTATCCCTTCGTTGTTGTGGAAGCGGGAGCCATGAGACGGCCGATTGTGGAAAAGCATGGCTTTCAACATCTGACCACCGCCTATGACTATGAGTGGAAAAGAAATTGACGTCTACCTAGCCTCCCCCATTTCAAAGAAAATGGGGGAGGTGTCCAGCCAAAGGCAGGGACAGAAGGATGCATCTCTTTTTGTTAATTCCTGACCCTAATGCGAATCTTTTTATACGGTCTGAAATACTCGGTTGTATAGTTGCCTATCAACCAAACCAACCCGGCAAACACAGCGGTGGCGATCCATTTTACGATTGTGAGCATAACGAACTCCTTATAATTGCCATAAAAAAATAATCGGAACGATATATACAAGACGTAAATTTTGGAAAAAGGTGCTCAATAAAACCTTACAAAAGGGTTATGGATAATTGACCTCTTGTGAAAGTCTTTTCGCCACAGAGAACACAGAGAAAATGAGTTTTTCTCAAAGGTCTCAGCGGGCTCTGTGGCTAGGCAAAGGATTACTTATGCAAGAGGTCCAATAAAAAAGAACACTCTCATCCATGGTTTGATGAGAGTGTTCCATATTCCACCTGGCAACCAATTCATCTTTTGTGAATCAAAAATATCGAAACATGGTTAATCAGATTATATAACCGCGAGCAAATAATGCTCAGAAAAAGTTTAGTCGCGGCTGCAATTATCTTCCTTGCTTCTTTCGTTTTGATCTCGGTTGGATCAAAACGGGACCACCGGGCGTTCCAGGTGGGGCAAGCGGAGGCAGGCTTGGGTCAGGTGGCGGATTTACGCGGGATGAAGCAATCAACATGCCCAGCGCCAGCAAGGTAATCAGGCTAGATTCCAATACGATCCATATGGCAAGGTCGTGAACGAGCACATGGGTCAGCTGACGTCCTACTTCGCGCAGATTCAACTCAATGGCAGGCGGAATCTCAGGGGGGGCATATTTTACCCAGGCCCAATCGAAGAGGCCCAAGCCGGCAATGCCTATGCTCAGTGTGATGAGTCCGGCAATGAAGATCGGTATGCCCCACCAACGCAGCCAGCCTTGGAGCGAACGTACACCGAACAATGCCACCAGCAAAAGCAGACAGAGCGGAAGGAGCGGACTGAGGCGTATGCCAACGTTAATCTTTTGCCGCACGGCTTGCGGGTTTTTATCAAGTACCAGCCAGCCGCTCAGCGGATTGGACTCAGGAAGCGGTTTGATCAGGATGGCATCCTCGGGGATTTCGGAGGCGGCTTTGTTCAATCGTCCCTGCAATTCGGAAGATAGATTGCGGAGGGTAGCTCCTGTCGCAGTGCAATAGATGAGAGGTTCTTCTTCACCGCCGAATTGACCCGCATTGATCTGTATCTGCTGTTCTTCCGTGCAGGGTGGTTGGGATTTCAGCAGAAGTCCGATCAGCTCTTCACCTGCCTGCCCGGTGAGACGCGCTTTTAGAGGGGTCAGAGGCATGCGAACAGTATCAACCTCCCCCTTGAAATAGACGCGCATATCGTCCAACGCAGCTTCGATCATCATTTGAACATCATTTGACGGGAGCAGGTAGACAATAAGCGCTTCCCATTGAGTGGATGTGAGATTTTTGAGGAGTGCCTTCTGTACACTGCTGGGCTTGGGGATGGCTGAATTGGCGGTCGTGTCAGAGCCAGACTCTTCAACGCACATCTCGATCACTTTGGTTTCAGCCACTGTGGCTGGACGCTCGTTGTTATGGATCGCTGAGTAAATCTCATCACCAAGCACCTGATGGGCGCAAATCTGTACTTCCATTGAGACGCCACCCAGTAGATTCTCGTTCGAAGAACTCCTCTTGGATTCGGGCAGCGAGGTGATGCCAAGCTGATCAAGACAGGCTTGAACAATCTTCGTCTCTTCGTCAGTCAGTTTCTGTCCCCCACCGTTAATATTCTCCAACGCGCTCGTACCCAGACCTTGCGTCAGGCAGGTTTGTAGTTCAGAGGAAACCGCCTCGATGACGCAAGATAGGAGCTGGTCAGCACATGGGTCGGCAAGCCAACTCTTGATCGTTGGAAGTTGTTCCAAGACCAGCGCGGGCAATTGTTCATAAACCCTGTTTTCCGAGAAGGCGCGTTTGTATATCGCTGCGTTCAACAGGGTATGGTCAACGCTAGTGAGCAATAAAACGAGAATGGTTGCGATGACCGTCAGGGCGGCGAGGAGAACGGTAATGACCCTGGCGATGAATGTGAAGATCACGGCGAATATTTTGCGCATTGTTTCTTTTTGTCAGTCTATCATAAAACAGACCGGAATAAATTGTGTAAAGCTGGGAGGATTTGCGACCCCTCGCGTCACTCCGTGCCGACAACTGCCTCCGTAACTACGCCTGTTCCTCCCCTCCCCCTTTCTACGATCCTACGATCCCTCGCCAATCCTCTCGAGACCAATGGTTGGCATGAAGATGCCAGGTCCATCAACACTGGTCGCGGACTTCCTTCCAGGAATTTACCTGTTTCCTTAATAGGGAATTCGATAGGCACTTTGTAGCGATTCCCATCTTGCACAGTCATGACTTTTCCTGTATCCTTGAACAATATACTCGATCAACCGACTCATCTGGGGACCCTGTACGATGGAAATTGTAAATATCTTTGGCATAAAGCAATATAGTACTTTGGGTCGCGCATTCACCCGCAACCTATTTACAGGACAGAGAGAATTGATAACCCGAGATGAATTTTAAGAAATCTGATGATGCCGCGCTGATCAAGTTCATCGCCGATGAAGAGACCGGGGCACTTGAAGAGTTGTATGCCCGCTACACTCGTCTGGTGTTCAGCGTGGCGCTGACGATCGTGAACGACCACTCTGTTGCTGAGGAGGTGACGTTGGATGTTTTTGTACACGTGTGGCGAGGGGCTGCAACGTATCGCCCTGAGCGGGCAAAGGTGAGTACCTGGCTGGTAGCCATCGCCCGACATCATGCGATCGATATTCTGCGCCGTCAAAGAGCGCGCCTCGATGCGAAGAGCTTGAATCTGGACGATATATCCCTGGTGGGTGACTCCAACACGGTTGATCCTGAAGAAAGCGCAGAGCTGACCTCGCAGAGGGAATACATTCGCGGGGCGGTCGCCCAGTTGCCAGCCGAACAGAAACAGGCACTTATCCTGGCATATTTCAGTGGTTATACTCACCAACAGATATCAGAATTGCTCGAACAACCATTGGGAACTGTCAAGACCCGTATTCGCATCGCCATGCAGAAACTACGCCAATTGCTATTGCAAGAGGATCAACTTTCTGATAAATCCGAGGATGCCCAGGTTGCGTATCCTATTGATGGGAAGGAATGACGCAAATCAAATGTTGAAAGATAACCATGTTCTCGAATCCATACCCGCCTATGTGTTGGGCAGTTTGGATGATGATGAGGCGCGGCTGGTCGCGGAACATATCAGGGTTTGCCAGCTTTGCCGCAAGGAATTGGATGCCTACCAGATGGTTGCAGATCAATTGTCGTTGGCGGTTCCTGACGTGCCTCCTTCGGTCGAGTTGAGATCTCGCTTAATGGAACGCATTCAAAGCCTGAACAAGAAGCCGGTTTCACGGTTTGAAGGCTGGCGTTTACCGAGGCGCCTGATCCCTGCAGGGGTGATTGCGGGTCTGCTATTGATCGTCCTGCTTGCTTTTTCCAACCTTTTGCTTTGGCAGAGACTCAAAAACCTGGATGTGCTTACGGGGCCTCTGGGTATGCGAGCCATTGCCCTGCAGAATACCGACGAGTCACCGGGCGCAAGCGGATTCGTTATCGTGGGTGCGGATGGGCAGAACGGTGTGTTGGTGGTGGATCAACTCCCGCCTCTTGATGAAGCACATGAATATCAGGCCTGGTTGGAGCGCGCAGGAACGTATACAAATGGCGCTATTTTCTCAGTGGATAAAAGTGGCTATCGGGGCGTGCGGCTCACCGCGCCAGAATCCCTGCTGAAGTATTCGTCGGTGCAGGTCACGATCGAGCCAGCGGGTGGAAGTGAGGCCCCAATGGGCAGGCAGGTGCTGACCGGTTCCTTATTTAATCCCTAAGGCAAGCTTCGTTCTCAATAACATGATCCTGTCTCTGGGGGAGAACTCGATACACGAATTTCCTATGAATGCAATCCAATCGAACATCTCTGCCGTATATGCTATATAGACGGCAGGTCCATCACCGCTGCTGTTTTGGATAGTTAAAATCGTCCAAAGCGGAAATTCCTGCATCCCTGGCGTCAGTCGCATCCAAATTTTAGATGTTTTCAAAAACAGAAAGGATAAACCAGATGGTGAAACAAATCGTCGCAAGACTTTCCACCCTTACCATCATGGTCCTCGTGCTGACCATGGTTCTGGGTGTCTCATCCGCCTCGGCGGCGCGAGACCGAACCCCTCCGACAACGCCAACCAACCTGCGCGTGACCGGCATGACCGCGTATAGCGTATCCCTGGCGTGGGATCCCTCCACAGACAAGTCGGGGAATGTCACGTACACGATCTGCTGTGCCAATGTGAGCAGTGAGACATTCCTAGGTCCTGCTTCGAGCCGCGTGTACAGGGCCGGGCTGGAGGCGGGACGCTCCTTTACCTTGCGCATCGTTGCAAGAGATGCGGCAGGCAATTACTCGAAGTACAGCAACTCGGTGACATTCACGCTGCCCGCAGACATCACACCGCCAACCAAACCACTCGTTTCGCTGACCGATGTGGGTCCAACGCACGTCTCGCTGGCATGGTCCTCTGTGGAGGATGGACCGAACGTTTGGTTTAATGTTTACATGAACGGCAGTGCAGTGATGCAGGGCACGAGGAATACTTCAGGTACGTTTGGTCCGCTCGAGCCGGAGACAACCTATACGTTCACCGTACGGGCTTCGGACTTCGGTGGGAACGCTTCGCCACTCAGTGATCCTATCGTCGTGACGACCGAGGCAAGGGATGTCACCGATACCACCCCTCCCACCACGCCAGCCAACTTTACTGATAATGGGATGTCGTTTGGAGATGGTGAAACGTGGTTGTTCTGGCAGCAATCCACCGATAATGTTGATCCGCAGTCCGTCATCCGCTACGATGTGTATGTGAATGGCGTGTTCGATCATAGCTTGATGGGTTACGGGAGCACGGTCGTTTATGGCAACGCAGGCGTTGAAAACACATTCCAGGTCATCGCCGTGGATTCAGCCGGCAACCAATCGGCGCCAGCCATCCTTACCACCTGCGCGGCGGCGTTCTGTTAGCATGACAACAATTTTATTTACCCACAGAAAGGAAAATAACATGAAAAGGATTTTGATGATCGCGACCCTCGTATTGACAATGTTAGCCATGAGCGGTTCCCCAGCCAGCGTGATGGCTTCGGATAATTTCGTCGCAGCGCTAAGCGGAGGCAATGAGGTGCCGCAGCGCGATACGAATGCGACAGGTGTCGCCACGTTCAAATTGAGCAAGGATGGAACGGAACTCAGTTACAGATTGATTGTGGCGAATATCGAGAACGTAATCGCCGCGCATATCCATATGGGAAAAGCAGGAGTGAATGCGCCAGTCGTGGCGTTCTTGTATGGCACTGCGCCCAATGGCGGGGGAAGGATGGACGGCGTCCTGGCGGAAGGCACGATCGTGGCTGCGAATCTGGTCGGCCCGTTGGCTGGGCATCCTTTTAGCGATTTGATTGACGCAATTGAATCTGGCAACGCATACGTCAACGTCCACACCAATGACGGCGTCGGGTCTACGAATACAGGTCCCGGTGACTTCCCCGGCGGCGAAATTCGCGGCCAGGTCCGATAAAATATTTTGTAAATAAGCAAAACAGCCGACCCGTCAAACGAGGTCGGCTGTTTTGCAAGTGCGTTTCGATAAACAAAAATTTACGATTTCAGGGTGGTATTATGAGCGGTTGTATGGCTTGAAATATTCTGCGGTGTATTTGCCAACCAGCCAGGCGAGGGCTGCAAATAATGCCGAGGCGACAATTTTGATTACAGCGATCATGGGTTACTCCTTGTTATTAGATGAATAATGATTCATGGATACAAGACGCTCATTATGGAAAAAGTAACAAGCAGGAAAGTTACAGATCAGTAATTTTCCGGGTTGCAGTTGAAGCAGGCGGCCTCAGACCAACTCAGTCCCTATTAGGGATTGAGACAATGGCTGGAAGGAAATTTGGTGAATCGTCAGCAATGATATTCACATCCCATATCCTTTTAGGGGACTTGCGCGTAAAGGAATTTGGCTGTAAGATTTTTGCGTCTATTCAGGCAGAGAGGAGCCAACCATGAGCAACATTGTTTCCACAATATGGGAGGTGGGCAAGGGCTTGTTTGGGTTGCGCACCGAAATGGAGAAGGCGCGACGCGACAGACGGGACCGGGCGGCACAATACTTTTCCGATCTTGCCGCGTTGATCGAAACGACCAGCGCCTCGCTCAAAGTGCGAAAATACCCCGAGGGCAGTTGTGCCCAACTTGAAAAATTGGCGCAATTAATGCCGAAGACCCTGAAAGGCATAATTAGCGAGGAAGATATCATCGAGTATCAGACGAAATTATTGATGGTGTGGGAGATAGAACAGCTATTTGGGAGATTGGAGAAGGTCCCGAAACGATCCATCCCGAAGAAGATCGCAAAGCTCGATCAGGCGGCTGGATGCTTCCGGGCGCTTGCCGCGCACCTGCGCGTTGCCAGTGAGGGATAGAAACCCGGCAACGAAATTCACTTGCGCGAATCGAAAGCCCTCATCCGCGCAGGTGAGATACCAAATTAATTGCAACTGGCAAGTCCTGTATATATTATTCCATTTGTCCTGTATAATTTCGGAAAGGGAGTTGACTTTCAGCCGTTATGAACGATCAAGACCCGATTGACAAGAAATCCCTCTCAGAGCGTGACATTTGCACGAAGTTCATCACGCCTGCCATTAAAGATGTAGCTGGATGGGATCTCATGCAGTTTTCCGAAGAGTTTACGTTGGGGAAGATTTTTGTAAAGGGGAAACGAGTGGCGCGTGGGTCGAAGGATCGAGCTGATTACATTCTTTTCCATAACCGTGATTTACCCATCGCAATCATTGAAGCGAAGGATAATAATCACGACTTGGGCGCTGGTATGCAGCAGGCGTTACGCTACGCTGAAATGATCGATACTCCGTTTGCTTATAGCAGCAATGGGGACGGATTTATCGAGCATGACCGCACCAAAAGTGAAGGGGTACTGGAACGCACACTTGGGATGAACCAGTTCCCTTCCCCGCAGGAATTATGGGAACGTTATAAAGCGTGGAAGCAGATCAGCCCGGCAGAAGAGCAGATTATCAATCAACCTTACTTCATTGGGGAAAAGCCG
>Ga0137338_1000127_pt1 | contig 13137 bp, 13 predicted proteins | sample EasRivERMLT366_2_FD_104770 | JGI IMG/M metagenome (GOLD analysis project Ga0137338, IMG submission 104770) | Soil microbial communities from meander-bound floodplain in the East River, Colorado, USA - East River MetaG ERMLT366_2 | ecosystem: Environmental > Terrestrial > Soil > Floodplain ...
GAGGTAAGCTGTTTGTAGGCTCTCATAGCGCTCCTTTGACTTGGCCGTCTAAAGAGGGCTATCCTACCTCAGCTTATCTCTTTTGACTGCCTTCAAAGTTGCACTTCGAACTTGAATCTACGAAGCGATAAAAGGGTAAAATCTGCATAAATAAAGCACAGCATGTACATCTGAAACCAAAAATAACATCGCCATATATTTTGAGGGAGAATGTTTCAATGCCAATTACAAAGCAACGCACGCTGGATTATGTGAACATTGAGTGGGGAACGTATATCGAAAGATTTAACCGCCTGCCAAAGGATGAGCAAATTAAACGCGTCAAAGCGATGGGGTATGAGCAGTTCCGTGACATGCTGGCACACATTCTGGCGTGGTGGGACGAGGGCATGGAAGTCATCCTTGCGATCGCGCAGGAACGCGAACATGAGCGCAAAAAATACGACTTCGACACGTTCAACGCCGGAGCGGTTGCGAAGTATAAGTCAATGGATGAAACTGCGTTCCTGGATCAGTTTGAGAAAACGCGTCAGAAAATGGAGGCAGACCTGAGGTCCATGAATGAGGCGGTGTTCGAGAATCGCCGCGTCAAAGGCTGGATCCATGGAATCATCCTGGAGCATGCACGCGAACATCTGGTGGCGTTGAGTCGCTTTTTGACGCTGGATATGTTGGAGAATGATTGGGCGACGTATATCGCGGATTTCAACAGACTCGATGAGGAAATGAAAAAAGAGTTCCTGACGAAGCAGGGCTTTGATAATTTTCGCGACCTGCTGGCGCATGTGACCGGCTGGTGGGAGGAGGGGGCGCGTATTATTTCGGGCATCCTGGATAGTCCGTCGTTTACGTGGGAGAGCCATGATACCGATGCGTTCAATGTTGAACTGACACAAAAATTTTCGGCATGGTCCGAGGCTGACCTTTTCAAGCATTATGAAACAGTGCGGCTCGCCCTGATCGACCTGGTTGCCGACCTGCCCGAGGATGCATTCCTGAATAATGATATCGAGGGCTGGCTCAGGGATGATGTGGTGGAGCATTATGACGAGCATCCGATTCCAGCTTGAAGTTCCTAGCCACGAATCTGCGCAGATTTTTAATTGAATGACGCCGGGAATCTCTCCTGGCGTCATTTATATATCTCTTGTGAAATCTTTTTTGCAAGCTTAATCCAATTGACGGATGGCGGGATGCATGATCGCCAGCAACCCTACCAATGCAGTGACCCCGCCGCCGAGCAGAAAGACCAGCGAGGGACCGATCGTCCCGGTCAGCACTCCTGCGATATATAAGCCAACCGGCATGAGACCCATGGAGCCCATCTGGTCGATGCTCGAGACCCGCCCGAGTTGTGCGTTGGGAATTTTTTCCTGCAGGATGGTCGTCCATGCGAGCGAACCAGCCTGGAGCGCGATGCCATTGATCAGCGCGGCGATGATCAGAATCCACAAGGGCAGATGCAGTCCATAGAGACCAAGCATGATGGCGGCGAAGACCAGAGTCACATTCATCAAGATGCCGCGGCGCGGAAGTTTTTTGTAATGACCAAGCCAGGTGCCACCGATCACATATCCAATTGGGAAGATGGAGAGGATGAGTCCGAGGCGGGTTACGTCTGCTTTCATAAAGTCGCTGACGAGGAACGGCATGGCTACAATGTACGGACCGGCCAGGGTGACGTTGATCAACGAGAAGATGATAATGCTGATCCACAACCACGGCGTGGAGGTGACCACGCCAAAGCCTTCACGAATATCCGCGAGCAGGTGATTCTCGGAGGGTTCAGGGCGCGGGATGTTGGCAAAGATCAGGGGAACCAGGAAACAAGCCGAAACGAGGAAAGAGGCGCCGTTGATGATGAAGGCGGTGGAGGTCCCCACCCAGACGATGATCCCTGCACCGAGTGATGGACCGGCGACACGTCCCAAATTTGCACTGATGCTGGTTAGCGCGTTGGCGCTGGGCAGGTCTTCGGTGGGCACGATCTGCGGGACGATGGCGATATAAGCGGGAGCGAAGAAGGCGTCCACAATGCCGAAGAAAAAACTGGTGGCGTAGACGTGCCAGAGTTGGAGTTGATCGAAGTGGGCCAGCGTCGCCACAAACGCCACGATCAGGGCGCGGCCCACGTCCGAGATCAGCATCAGCCGGACACGCGAAAAACGGTCCACCATTGCGCCGCCGAGCAATAATAAAAGCACCGACGGTGCAACTACAAAGACCCACATGAGTCCCATCGCCTCAGCCGAGCCGGTCTTTTGAAGGATCCACCACGAGAGTGCGATCTCATAGACAAAATCGCCCAGGCGTGAAAGTGTTTGCCCGGTCCAGAGTAATGCGAAGGAACGATGTTTAAGAGCACGAAATGTGGACATAATGACTCCAGTGAAACAGTAATCAGTTTTCAGTAATCAGTAGGGGCGGGGTCTTCCCGCCCAGTTCTCAACGCTGCCTGCTTTATACCGCAGCCAAATTTTCTCTTGCCATCTGTACATGCGGATGTTCATCACTTAGTTGCGCCTCGAATACAACCAAGGCGCGCTTGAACAACGCACGCGCTTCATCCATACGACCCAGTGACTGCAATAACACACCGAGGTTATTCACCGTCAGCGCCGTATCAGGATGATCCGCACCGAGGATTTTTTCCTTGATCCTCAAAGACTTGCGGAACAACGCCTCCGCCTCCTGCACATTCCCTTTTGCATAATGGATGTTCGCCAGGTTATTCAAATTGACGACGATCTCATAATGTTCCTCGCCGTACAATTTTTCAAACACTTCCAACGCGCGGCGATAGATCGGTTCCGATTCAGCGTAACGTTCCAGACCGTCCAGCACGCCCGCATACGCCGCCGCATCCGCCAGCGTGGCAGGGTGGTCCTGGCCCAATAAACGTTTGCGGATCTCCCAGGCTTTGCGAGCCTCAGGTTCGCCCGCGGCAAAATCACCGCGTGCGTGCGCCAGCCCGCCCAAATTATGATAAATGGTTGCCACAAATGAATTCTCTTCACCGTGCCGGGAAATCAAACTCTCCAGCGCGGCGCGGTACAACTTCTCCGCTTTATCGAACGCCCCCGTATACTTGTATAAAATGCCAAGATGATTGCGCGCCGCAGACGTTTCCTCATCCGCTTCGCCGAACTTCTCAATTGCATATTCCAGGGCGTGGATTAAGATCGCCTCCGCCTCGCTATACCTCGCAAGATGACGGTTCACATTGCCGGCGAGTCCCCAAGCCTGCATGCGGATCTCGCGTACAGCACGGCTTGCATCCGCTTCATCAATCGTCTCCAACATCCGGGCCGCTTCCTGTGCCGCCGCGAGTGCGCATTCATGGTCACCGACCGCCTGCCACATGAAACCTAATGTGTTCCACACATTCGCTGTATCCGCAAGATGCGCCTCTCCCGAATCCTTGAAGAGCCGGATACATTCCAAATACAATGCCTCGGCGCGTTCAACATTTCCCTGCGCTTCGGCGTCACTGGCGGACTGATACAGCCCAACGGCGCGTTCTGTCATCCCGGTCATGGATTCTTCGGTCTCCTCAATCCAAATGGATGCCTGTCAGCAAACTTCACCACAGACCAATTGGTTGATCAGATCCCAGGCTTGCATGCGCACCAATTCCGCATCACCGTTCCTGGATTCTGTCTTGTGCGCTTCCAGAATCTGCACCGATTTTTTCGCAGAGCATAACGCACCCTCATGGTTGCCGCGTGACTGGCGTAAATATGCCAGCGCGTTCAGGGCATTGGCGGCGTTCACATAATGGCGCCCGCCGGCCTCTTCAAACATAGCCCAACTCTTCAGGTAATAGACTTCAGCCAGATTCGGCTTGCCTTCCTGCTCGGCAAGACAGGCCTGGTTATACAGTTCAACGGCTTGGTGAATATGGATGTGCATTTCGAACTCCTTGATTTATCCATGTGACAGTCACTGATCGAAAGTGACTGTCACTCGGATCGTATAATTACTTGCGGACTTTCAACGCGGTTTCGTTGTGGTTGGCGTAGAGGGCCCTGCGCACCTTCAATGCAGTCTCATTGTGGTTGGGGTTGAGAGCCTTGCGCACCTTCAACGCGGTCTCATTGTGGTTGCCGCTTTCGACGGCGGCCTTGCGCACCTTCAGCGCGGACTGGTTGTGGTTGATCTGCATACCCTTACGCACCTTCAACGTATTGGGGGTTTGGAACTTGTTCATTTCTAATTTCTCCTGTTGGTTTGATTTTGCAATCCGCTTTCGAACTGCTTCAATAGCCAACAGTATACGCACCTCCGCGTTGACAAAGTTGCGATTTGTTGACAAAAAGTGTTGACTCTTTTAGAGTCAGCTCTTTGATCAGAGCAAAACAGGGCATTTGACGCTGAAAGTAGGCTCTATCTGCCGTTCATGGCCTACTTGCGTACTCTCAGGGTGGTCTGGTTGTGATTGTTCCCGATGCCCTTGCGAACCTTCAACACGGTCTCGTTGTGGTTCTGCATACTGGGACCAGGGGGCAAATCCACAGCCTTGCGAACCTTCAACACGGTCTCGTTGTGGTTCTGCTTGCCGGGACCAGGGGGTACATCCACAGCCTTGCGTACCTTCAACGCAACCTGGTTGTGGTTGGTGGACAAGGGCCAATCACAAGCCTTGCGCACCTTCAATGTATTGGGGTTTTGGTTTTTGTTCATTTTGTTCTCCTTTTGATTTTGCAGACCGATCGCGGACTGCTGTTTGATTGAACTGTCCCCAGTGTAGCAAAAGGAGTGTTGACTATGTTGTCATTAATTGACAGCTTAATTGACTCTTGATTGATCCTTGTTGAATGAAGGTTGACTCGTTGTCAATAAAGCAAATAAAAAAAAATTCCCGCCAGGCAGGATGACTGGCAGGAGTTTCGTGTTTTACAGAGTGCTGCATAATTATGTAAACTTGAAGATTAAATTTTGACTTACGAAACAATTCAAAAAGTTTACTTATTTAATGAGACAAGCGGTAGTACACCGGTTACGGCATCACAAAAATCTGGGTGACATCAATCGGGTTGTACTTGATGCCGAGCTTGTCACCTTTGCGGGGCACGGCAATGCGTGAGACCATCGTGCGGGTGGTGGTTTCGAACGCAGGTCCGGCGGTGGGGGTCACTTTCAGTTTCAGTTCCACGACCGGGTTCATGTTGATCGTTGCGCCTGTGTCAGCAACCGAGAGCACCTCGGCGCTGGCTTCCAGGCCATTCTGGGCAACCCAGTTCATCTGGTTCACACCATCCAGCGCGGACTGACCCTGGTCCATGGCGGAGTTCATCTTATCCACGAAACCCTGTCCCATGAACACCTTGGTAATGCCGCCCATCAAGCCTTTGTTGACAACGTTGCGGGCATTCTCGAGTGCCTTCCGGGGATCTTCCTGATTCTTGTTGAAATTGAACATTTGATATTTCTCCTTTGGTTTGATTACAGTTCAGTTGAACTGCTTGAATGGTCACAGTATATGCATGCAAGTGTTGACAATGTTGACATTAATTGACTCTTTGCGTTGACTCTTTACAAAACTTTCCGGAATGGATTGCAGGCTGAAAGCCCCGCTGCGAGTTTGGATACACATGTCAGACATGCGTGCGGCACTACGTAATTGACACACTTGGTTACATTCATTGCATTCAGACCTGCAGATGATGTAAAATACTTTCCATGTCAGGTACAGCAGGTACCCTCAGTCCCGAAGAGTTCAACAATTTTGGCGAATTACTACGTTTTCTGCGTGAACGCGCCGATCTCTCCCAGCGTGAACTGGCTTTGCAGGTGGGTTATCACTACAGTTACATGAGCCGCATCGAAAAGAACGAACGCCTGCCTGATTCCGCCACGCTGATGGCGCGCTTTATCCCCGCCTTGAGTTTGGATGACCAGCCGCAATGGACGGAGCGATTACTCAGACTCGCCGCCAGCGAAGAAAAAACGATGACGCCGCGGCGTGGACGGGTTTCCGCTTCGCACCCACCGGTGGTTGCCTCCGCCCTGCCAACTTTTGATTCACCCCTCAACCCGCTCCCCTTAAGCCTCACCACGTTACTGGGCCGCGAAGAGGAAGTGGAGACGCTCACAAAACTCATCTCACGCCCGGACGTACGCCTCGTCACCCTGGTGGGCGCGCCCGGGGTTGGTAAAACGCGCCTCGCCATTCATACCGCCAATGAGATCGCAGGTCTGTTCGCACATGGCGCGGCATTTGCCGATCTTTCCCCGGTCACAGAACCAAAGGATGTGCCCGGTACTCTGGCAAGTGCGTTGGGTGTGCAGGGTTCATCCGATGCGCCATTGATGACCCAGCTTATCAACACGCTCAAACAAAAAAACCTTTTGCTGGTGATCGATAATTTTGAACACGTCATTGATGCCTCGCCCCAGCTGGTCCAATTGTTGGGGAATGCTCCGCAGGTCAAGGCATTGGTCACGAGCCGTGAAGCCCTGCGAATTTCAGGTGAACATGAATTTGCGGTGGATCCATTGCCAGTGCCGCAACAGGATGCGGGTCAATCGGAGTCATTGATAGATTATGCCGCCATCCAATTATTTGCCCAGCGCGCACAGGCGGTGGACCCCAACTTTAGACTGACATCCGAAATCCTCAACTCGATCTCCGAGATCTGCCGCAGGCTGGATGGTCTGCCGCTTGCGATTGAACTCGCCGCGGCGCGCAGTAAATTCATCTCGCCGCAGGCCATGCTTACGCAGTTCGACCGCCGCCTCGATTGGGTGGCGCACGGTACGCGTGATACAGTCTCGGCGCGGCAGACTTTGCGCGGCGCAGTGGAGTGGAGTTACAACACGCTCTCTGATGCGGAGCGCGTGTTGATGCGCCGGTTGTCCGTGTTCTCAGGGGGCTGGAATGCCAGTGACGCTGAATCAGTTTGCGGGGACGCGGACGCGCAGGCAAATCCGCTTTTGAGGCGCAGCGAGATCCTCGATACGCTCATCCAGTTGACCGATAAATCGCTCGTCATCGCTGAAAGAAATGATCAAGAAACGCGTTTCCATTTTTTGGAAACCATTCATGATTTTGCGCGTGAGAAACTGGAAAGTTCGGGCGAAGGTGTTGCGCTCAGGAACCGGCATCTGGTCCATTTTGCAGACTGTGCCGAAACCATTGAAAAGAATATTGACGGCACGGAGCAGGTGAAGTGGATTCTGGCGGCCGATCAGGAACACAACAATATCCGCGCGGCGCTGGATTGGGGATTGCGCGAGGGGGCGGTATTCCAGGATGCGTTGCGAATTGCCGCGGCCATCAGTGTTTTCTGGGTGGCGCGCAGTCATTTCCGTGAAGGGGTCGAACGCCTGGGCGCTTATCTGGATCGCGCAACCGACCCTGCCTATCAAAACCTTAAATTAAAAATTCTCTATCGCGGCGGGGCGATGGCCGGATATATGTTCGATTACACCAATGGCAGAAAATTATGCGGGCAGGCTGTTGAACTTGCGCGGGCTCTTGATAAAAAACGGGATCTTGCCAACGCTTTGTTTTATCTGGGCGAGATCGACTTTAATCTGGGTGAGACTCAGGAGGCGCGCACCGCACTGGAGGAATGTATCTCACTCTGCTGGCAGGAAAACTACACTGCCCAGTTAAGTGTTTCGTTGACCAATTTGGGCGTGCTGCTTAACAAGGAGGGTGATTTCGCAGGCGCACAGTCCACCCTGGAGGAGGCTTTGGCGATTGCCAGCCGCACCAATGATATTTGGGGGATTGGGCATGCCCTGCTCAGCCTGGGTTCCATCAACCGCTTCAACAGCAATCATGATGCCGCCATTGATTATTTTGTCCGCAGTCTTGAAGTGACTCTGCGGATCGGCGACCGGCATGCCGAGGGTGTGACCTATTCGAACCTGGCACTGCTTTATTTTGTGAAAGGCAATTATGTCAAAGCCGGTGAATGCGCCGAGAAATCGTTCGCGGTCTTCCAGACCATGGCCAACGAATATCAATCGCCCTATCCATTGCGCATGATGGGCTATTCGGCGATCCATGCCGGGAATCTTGTGCGGGCGCGCGTGCTGATGCGTGAAAGTCTGATCGGCAATTATGCGATCGCCGATACGCCGGGTCAACTGGCATGTTTGATCGGCATGGCGCATTGCGATCTGGCGGACAAGGATTTGAAAAGCGCGGTCATGTTGTGCGCATTGGCGGAAACGCAACGCGCGAAAAATAATTTCACATTCCTGGAACCTGATGAGATCACCAGCGCGGCGATCCTGAAACAGGCGAAAAAGAAACTGGGCAAGGCGGTCTACGAAGCCGCGTATCAGGCAGGGCAGTCGCTAAAATTGGAAAGCACATTGATGAAGTTGATGGCGGAGTAAAACCATGGACGAACATATCGTTTATCTCGCGCTGGGTTCCAACCTGGGGAACCGCGCCGCAAATCTAAAAGAGGCGCTCGCGTCTTTGTCTCCTCAAATGGAGGTGAAGGCAAAGTCGAAGGTCTATGAAACGCCGCCCTGGGGGCACACCGAACAGGAGAAATTCTTCAATCAGGTGGTGATGGTAAAAACGTACCTTGAGCCTGAGCTTCTGCTAAAACATCTCAAACGCCTTGAAGTTGCATTGGGTCGCAAGGCTTCGTTTCAGAATGGTCCGCGTTTGATCGATATTGATATTTTATTTTACGATGACCTAGTGCTTGAGTCGCCGGCGTTGGTGATACCGCATCCACATGTGCATGAGCGCGGTTTTGTTCTGTTGCCCATGCTGGATATTGCACCCGATCTTGTGCATCCGGTCAAGCAGAGGAGCGTTCGAGATATGCTCGCAGGTTGTGACCTGCAAGGCATCGTGCAGATCGGATAGGGCAGCCCGCACCATTTGCATCGTCTTTGATAAAAGTTTAATATGCAGAGGTTATAATCCCAGCATACTCATTCGGAGGAACCATCATGACTGAAATAAAACCACTCAACTGGACTCCCAAACCCAACGTTGGCTTGTCGGTTGTGCGCCGCGGCGATGGCGGCATGACACTCACATTCACAGATCTTTCGGATGCAACCCTCAATGATTGGCGCGAGTTTGCGATGGAGCATTTGCTGGGTGCAGCCGGACGGACGCGCAACCTGTATGACCTGCGCGCGGTGCAGGAGATTCCTGAAAAGGCGATCCGCGCGGCAGTGGAGGCGAACAGCGACCCCTCGGCGCGCAACATCCGTGTGGCGGTGGTGGTGGCGGATGATAAGGTTGCCGAAGCGATCCGCAGTGTCGCGGCGCAGGCGTTGGCGGGGACAGCCTCAGCCATGAAAATCTTCGCCGATATCAACGTAGCCGAAGCCTGGCTGGCGCGGCCACTGGATCAGATACCGTAGCATCACCGCTCCATCGGGGTCTGAGACCCCGATGGAGTTTTTGTAAAATGAAATTCCCCTCCCTCCAAATCGGAAAACATACATTCAACTGGGGTTCCCGCACCTATGTGATGGGCATCCTTAACGTTACACCTGATTCGTTTTCAGGGGATGGGCTCATGTCAAATGGGGATTTGCTTGAACAATCCATACGGCAGGCGGAACACTTCCTGAGGCATCAGGCGGATATTCTCGATGTGGGCGGCGAATCGACCAGACCCGGTTCGCAAACCGTCAGTGCGGATGAAGAGCTTGAACGCGTCATCCCGGTCGTTCAGGCGCTTGCGAAAAATTTTCCCGATGCGATCATTTCAATAGACACCTATAAAGCCAGCGTGGCGGAAGCGGCATTTAAAGCGGGCGCGCATATTTTGAACGATGTGTGGGCGCTGCGCGCGGACCCTGAACTTGCTTCGGTTGCGAAGAAGTTTAACGTGCCTGTGATTCTGATGCATAACCGCAGTAACCCTGCCAGTGTGGAAGTGCGCGAGAATCTTGGCAACGCCTATATCGGTTCTGAGTATGAAAATTTGATCGAAGATGTGAAACGCGAATTACTCGTCAGCGTGGATATTGCGCGCAAGGCCGGGATCGAGGAGTCGCATATTGTTCTGGACCCAGGCATCGGCTTTGGAAAGAAGCGTGAGCATAACCTTGAGTTGATCAACAGGCTGGATGAAGTCCGCGCGTTGGGATATCCGATACTGTTGGGGCCATCCAGAAAATCATTTATCGGGTTTACACTTGACCTGCCCGCGGACGATAGAATTGAAGGCACCGCCGCGACCATCGCTGTGGGCATCGCGCGCGGCGCGGATATCATCCGCGTGCACGATGTGAAGGAAATGAGTCGCGTTGCAAAAATGACGGATGCAATTGTGAGAAATCATTCGCGCTGAGCGGAGTGACGAGCGACAGCGAGGAACGCAGACGAAGCGCAGGTTCTTGAAAATCTTCGCCTCGTCTGCGGGGATGCAACGAACGCATCCCCTCCGCTCGACGCGCTGATATGTCAGGTTTAATTGTTACATACAAAATTTCGCGGTACATTTTGGAGAGCCATGTCCAGCGATTACGGCAAAGAATTATTGCGCAGTGGAATTATCGAAGCGAAGGCGGGACATAAGGATTCTGCGCGCCGCTATTTTGATCGCGCTGTGTATATGAGCAACGACCATGATGTGCTGGCGGAAGCCTGGTTCTGGATGAGCCAGGTGATCGATGAAGCTGTTGAAAAACGCAAGGCCTTGGAAAATTGTCTTGCGCATGACCTGCGCCATGCGCGTGCAAGGCGCGCACTGGCAATCCTGGATGGCAAACTCAAGGCGGATGAAATTATCAACCCCGATCAAGCGCCGCGCGCGCCGGAAGGTTCGCATACCGCCAATGCGGACCGTTTTATGTGTCCCAAATGCGGCGGACGCATGTCCTTCGCTCCGGATGGTCAATCGTTGCATTGTGAATATTGTTCACGTAATCAGAAGTTCAGTGTAGCCCAGCCCGGCACCGCCCATGAAAAGGATTTCATCATCGCCATGGCAACCGCACGCGGACATGGCAAACCGCTGAATGAACAAGTCTTCCATTGTGAAGGGTGCGGATGTGAATTTATTTTGCCGCCGAGTCAAATATCAGCCGCATGTGTGTATTGCGGATCGCCGCATGTCGTGGACTGGGAATCGGAGGAGGAACTGCTCGCGCCGGATGGCATCATCCCACATGCTTTTGACCAACAGCACGCGATCAAACTATTAATCGAATGGGTTGAATCAAACAAGATCAAACCTGAAAAAAACGTGGAAATGCCGCGCGGCGTATATTTGCCATTATGGACATTTGACATCGGCGGCGCGCTGGATTACGTCGGTGAAAAAGTGGACGACAGCCAGATCCAATTCAACAACAAGCGACCGAAGATGATCCGCGTGAAGGATAGTTATCCCGTGCAGGTAAATGACCTGCCGATTCCTGCGTCGCGCAAACTCTCGGCGGTTTTCCTGAAATTGATTCCCACTTTTGAATTGAAGGCTGTCAAACCGTATGACCCGCGTTATCTCGCCAATTGGCCCGCCGAAGTGTACGACATCCCGATGGCGGAAGCGTCGCTGGATGCGCGCTCCCAAAGTCTGTCACGCTACAAACGTGACCTGCCCAACTTGCTCACGCCGCTGCAAATCATCTCCACGTCATCCGCCAACATGACCGTTGAATCGTTCCGCCTCAACCTGCTCCCCGTGTGGATGACCGAACTGCCCTTCGATGGCCGCGAGCATCTGGTGTTGATCAACGGCATGAATGGGACCGTGAAAAGCGACCTGCCGGAGAAATCGAAAGAGTCACGCGGATTGATGGAGTGGCTTGGGGATTTGTTGGAGGAGTGAGGTGGTATTTCAGCGCGCAAATAAACTAAGTTTTATCCCGCTCTCGTGAATCGACTGTATCGCCATTCCAATGCTTCCTTGCTAGGATAGTAGCTCTTTGTGGTTGGCAAAATCAGTTTGGACTTGTGCAGTCCCTTCAATCCATGTTGCAAAACCGGACCGTCTTCCTCTTCCAATATATCTTCGCGGACTTGAATAATGTAATCGGGTGATACTCCAATAATAAAAGCGTCGTAAGCAGAATGATGCAACTTACAAAGGGACAACCCATTCTCAATCGTTGACTTTCCCTCTGGTAGGTTGTCTGGAATGATGTGGGCAGCATCGAGCAATTCGCGATGTTTCAAACGACAAAAAGCGCATTGAGACTTGTAAGCATCAAGGACTTTTTCTCTAAAAGCACGTTGATATAACCTAACCTTTACTGTTGAAGTTAAATATGCATGTCTTGCATCGGATACTTCTGCGATTTGGCGTGAAATACTTGATTGAGTATATTCAAAAGCGGGGACAGCATCATCCACAGCAACTTTGAACGTGAGATTGCTTTGATTATCACTAATGATGTAAACAGGATAAGTGGCAAGATATTTTCCTGGTTCGATCCCATGGAAATAGACCAGCGGACGCTTTAGCTCAAAAACCTTCCTCAATCCCATATTATCTCGGTGATTCGGATCAGTGCCATGATAACGATAAATCAGGAAATTATCCTTCCCAAAATAATCATCGTATGGGCCCTTTGGCGCAGTTGTAATTGAAATTGGCAAATCAAGGATTTGCGGTTTGAAAATCCCCTGCGGAGCGACAAGCGGAATCCTTTGACCTTGAAACTCAAAACCTTGTTCAAGTAATTTTCTTGACAATACATCCCCATGCAAATTGACCTGTTCTGATAGCCAGGTGAACGCCGCTAATCGAACTTGCAGGTCAATATCCATAAAGTGATTTTACACCACTAAAATAAATCAAGGCATTCTTTGCAATCCATACCCAAAACAAAACTCCGAGAATTTATCTCGGAGTCATCTTACGCTATAGCATCCCTTTCCCGTTTCTTTTCAACCATCAAAGCTTTCATCAATCCCTTGCCCTTGTACTTTCCACGCAGAGGGGTGATGATGATCTGTCTTGTTTCAACATCGACATCAATTTGAAGGAACGATTTATCTTTGATTCCCAATTGCTTGCGAATCTCCGAAGGGATGATAACCTGCCCTTTTGAGTTAGAAACAACTTCCATCCTTTGATTAGGTTACAGAAAGGATGAATTGCTACTGCTCACCAGCTAGGGCATAATTTGGTTGCTTCACGACCAAAGGAGGCCGCCGATGAGCAGTAGTCAGGAATTGTACGACCGATTGGA
>Ga0137338_1000128_pt1 | contig 13084 bp, 12 predicted proteins | sample EasRivERMLT366_2_FD_104770 | JGI IMG/M metagenome (GOLD analysis project Ga0137338, IMG submission 104770) | Soil microbial communities from meander-bound floodplain in the East River, Colorado, USA - East River MetaG ERMLT366_2 | ecosystem: Environmental > Terrestrial > Soil > Floodplain ...
CCACAAGCGATGCGCACGGACAATGTGCATCGCCCAGCGTGTGCCTTCTGTTGTCAGATGGAGTTGTGCGCCATGCGTCTCGAGCAAACCCTGCGACTCCATGTCAGCGATAAGCCGAGTCGCTTGTGCACGCGGCAGGTCCAGGGTCCCGGCAAGTGATTCGGGCGAAGCGTGGCGGCCACCCTGTTCTCGATCAAGCAGATGCTTGAGGGCATCCTCCACTTGTTCGCGTGCGCGTGCGCTTCGCCAATCCTTATATAGTGTGAGAAAACCAACGCGCGGAATAAATGTTGCGACAGCCAGTATTACCAGGAACCAACCCCATGGATTCATAAACCGCCTCCAAATTTCGGGAAAAACCTGCCGGTGTTTTTCATATATTCACGATACTCAGCGCCAAATTGCTCGATCAATAAATTTTCCTCTTCAGGGATGCGAATGATAATGACCGATACGATGATGGCGATTCCACACAAGCCGATTAGCCAGTTTGACGTGAGCAATAAGACAGAGGTTTGCATCAGCAAAAACGCCAGATAGATTGGATGACGCATCTTTGTATACGGTCCATCTTTTACCAATGCGGGGACTTTGAGCAAACGAAGCATGGGATCAAAGTCTTCGCCGAGTTTTGTGCTGAGAGTCTTGTGACTCCATGCATTAAGAAAAATGGAGAATACTCCAAGCACCAGACCTGCCCACCGCGCCCAGATGGGTAAGGGCAAGGCGGACCATTCCATGAATTTGGGAGCGAAGGTCCACACTAATATACCAAGATAGAATGGGATGCCGAAAATGCCGCGAAGTTTGAGCAGGAGTGGAACTTCGCTTTCGTTGTGCATTTTGATGCGTGTGGCTTTATCTTCCTTGCGCGCTTTTGCTTTTTTTGTGTAGGCTGTCATCACATAGGCAAAACTAAAGAAGACGATGAAAAATGAGATTTTGAAAAAGATTTCGAGGGGCATGGTTTTGCTCCAGCGGAGGTGCTAAAATTTTGGCAGGAATCTGCCAGTGCGTTTCATATACTCGCGATATTCATCGCCGAATTTCTCAATCAGGTTCGCTTCTTCTTTTGGGGTACGGATCGCCATCAGGATGAATGTTAGTACGCCGAGTACGGCGATGAACCAGTTATCTGCCATCATGCCAAATGCGATGAACATGGATGACCCAACCGTATAGAGCGGGTGCCGCACCCAACGATAGGGTCCGTTTGTAGTGAGTGTGTGTTGTTTGCGTGTCCCGCTGGTGGGCGTAATGCCGCTTCCGATACTGCTGAACAGCCAGTAGACCGATAGCGCACATAAAATCCCAATCCCAACGCTGAGCCAGCGTACCCATTCGGGCAAGCCGATTTTGGACCAATTCATCCATGATGGATTGATTAAATATACAAGCGGACTCAGCCACAGAATCAAACCGCCAATTTTTATGGCTGTCATCATGGGTGTGCCGTCAACTTTGCGTGAGACTTTTTCACCGGTATCTTTATCTGCCTTGCGGCGGAAGTAGCCTGAGATGCCCATGCATGTGAAAAGGGTGACGGCGGCTAAAATGCGGAAAATGTTTTCGTTCATTGTTTACCTCTGATTTTTCTTTATATCGGTGGTTGAGTAGCCTCAGGCGGCAGCCGAAGGCGTATCGAAACCGCCAATAATTAAAATAATTTTGTTTACGTGGTGGTCTCGATACGGGGCTTCGCCCTGCTCGACCACCGGGTTTCTTATAAAACTTTTGGGAGCAATCGTCCCGTCTTCTTCATGTATTCACGATATTGATCGCCGAAAAATTCAAGCATCAGTGACTCTTCAAAACCAATTCTTGAAATAACCTCAAGTGTTGTCATCCCCAACCAGCACAAACCGATCAGCCAATTGGATGAAATGAAAAGGGTGGAGCCCAGAATCAGGATGAAGGCGGTATAGATGGGATGTCTAATTGCGCGATAAGGTCCGCTTGTGATGAGGGTCTGCTCTTTCATCATGCGGGGCGTATCGCTCCAGCTATTGGCTAATGTCATTTGCGCCCATTGAAGCAGCGCAAACCCAAGGATTGCAATCCCTATACCTGACCATCTCAGCCAGGTGGGAAATGCCAGGCTGGCAAAAGCAAGCCATTTTGGGTTGATGGCGAATGCGAGCACAGCGATAAACCCAGCCATGCCAAGCAACCCGGCGATCTTCGAGGCAAGTCCTTCCTCACGTTTTTTGACTGTAGCTTCCTCAGGCTTGCTATAATTTTTGACGTAATATCCACGATGCGCGGCAAACGCAACGATAAGGACGGGTAATAAGATTCTAAAGATTGTTTCAGTTTCCATCTTTCTAACTTTCTTCAATAAAGATTTTGCTTGTGATGTTCAACCCAAGTACAGTTGATTTGCGACCGACTTTCACGGTCAAATTATGATCAAAAGGGGAGTACTCTTTGACTTCAATTTGTACGCCCGGAACCAAACCCAGACTGTCAAGATGACGAAGCAATTCAGTATCCGCGGCTTTTACACATTGCACGATCCCGGTTTGGTTGGGGCGCAGTGTGGAGAGTGGGGCTGTATTATCGAGCGGCATTTTTAAGTCTGCCGTGGGGATGAGCTCGCCGTGAGGGTCGCGGTCAGGGTTTCCCATGGCGGCGGCAATGCGCCTCTCAAAATCTTCCGAGATCACATGCTCGAGTCTTTCGGCTTCTTCATGAACCTCGTCCCATGCATAGTCCAGCGTTTTCACAAGCCAGGCTTCGAGCAGGCGGTGATGACGGATCACTTCCAGTGCGGCTTTTCGGCCCTCTTTTGTTAATGTTGCACCTTGATGTTTTTGATATTCAACCAGCGCGGGTTTCGCGGAGGCAAGTTTTTGCACCATGCCCGTCACCGAAGCGGGCTTGATCTTGAGTTTTGCCGCGAGCGCGTTCGTACTGGCGCTCTCACCACTCTCGGTGAGTTCATAAATATTTTTCAAATAATCTTGAATCGAGATGGTTAGAGATTGTTCCATTATTTATTCCAAAGTGTGATCGTAGTGCAGGCAAAGAAAGCCATGTATGCAATGTTGAAACCTGCACCTTCCGTCCAGTCACGGACGAATTGAGGCAGGATGCGTTTGCCGACAAGCCAGACTATTGTCATGGTGAGCGGGTTGACCGCTGCCATCCAAACTGGGAATGATGTTTTGCCGGACGCAACCAGAACTGAGAACAATACAGAGGCGATGATGATAATTATCAACACCGGTGCATAAGCGATGATCAACACTTTTTTGTGGCGTTCGATCATCCCGACAATGATGGGTTGTGACTTTTCCTCGACGGTGTTCAAAGCGTGGATGTATTCACCCATGTAATAAAACGTGCCGTGGACAAATGCGCCCATGACTGTTGCGCTTCCGAACAAGCTGATGGTTGCCAGCACGAGCGACGCATTCGCGCCACTGAGACCCTGATATACCTGCCAGTATCCAGTTACAACGAGCGGTGCCGCGAATACCCCCAGCAATGCACCCCAGATCATGCGGTTGGGTGAGAGTACGATCATTTTTTCAGCATCAGATAGTAACTTTGCAAATGGTCTGAGTTTTGGATAGTCATCGAGCGAGGCTTTGCCTGCCAGCAAGAGCACATCGCCAATGGCGAAAAGGAACGTGCCAAGCAGTGCGAGGAGACCTGTAATGCGGAGAGCGGTTGTTTCCATTTTGTTATTATTGCCTTGCTAAAATAAAATTTAGGTATACCTAAATTATTGTAGCTACAAACAAGTCTTATGTCAAGGGGCGAAATTGGAAAATTTGTTGAAAAAACACAACGACAGTGTTTGATCGGGGCAACTGTTAACAACTTTTAATCTTCAAAAGTATTGTCATAATCCAAGTTTGTGTTTTAATGTTTTACAGAATACCGCATAAATAACTAAACCAAAAGTTGGTACTATGAGATGAGTGGCAAAAATTTCTGCGATTGAGGTGCATAATGCGTATTTGCATTCTGACAGATGAAGAGCTAAAGGATTTCAACCCAGCACCATTTATGGAGGGCTTTGATTGGGAGATGGTCACCATGACTGACCCTGTCATCGATATTTTGCGTGCGCTCGACGCACGCAAGGAGTTTGACCTTTACTTGAATCTGTGCGAAGGTTATGAAAAGGACCCAGACTCCGATTGGGAATATCAAGGCATTGATGTTATCAAAGCATTGGAAGAACTTCATTTGCCATTTACAGGCGCGGGATCGAAATTCTTCGACCCGACTCGTGAAGAGATGCAAGCCGCGGCAGACGAGCATGGAGTCGGCTTTGCAAAGGGATATCGAGTCAGGTCGGTTGAGGAGGCGGAGCGGTTGGTAAAAAACCTGCATTTCCCGATCATGGTCAAGCATCCGCAGAGTTATGGAAGCATGGGCATGATCAAAGAGTCACGTTGCAATACGCTGGATGAAGTTCTGACCCAGGTTCAACGGGTATGCACGGAATATGGTGCCGCACGCATGGAAGAATTTATCGTCGGCAAGGAGTTCAACGTGTTGGTGGTGGATAACCCCGATGATTTCGACCAGCCGATTGCCTATCCGCCGACCGAATTGATTTTTCCGCCTGGCGAGGAATTCTGGCACACGGTTGTGAAATGGGATTTGTCGCTGCCCTTTAATTTCAAGCAGGTCACCGATCCGGATTTGATCCCGCGGCTTCAGGATATTGCCATCCGCATGTACAAGGCAATGGGCGTACCGGGATACGGGCGTTGCGATGTCCGCATGAATGAGCAGGGTGACTTGTTTATTTTAGAGATCAATCCCAATCCGGCGATCATGCTTAAGCCTGAAGAGTATGGTCCCGCTGATTATATGATCCTGTATGATCCCGGCGGCTATAAAACATTCTTTGACCGAATATTCAAAGTGGCGCTGATGCGTCACAAAATGAGATTGTTTGCGAAATAAATCTATTTCAGCAAATTGTTGATCTCTTTGGTTCGCTCGATAATGGAGGCTGCAGTTGTAAGTATGGCTGGTTCGTCCATTTTTTCCGCACCGATAAGGGTTCCTTCTGCTTCTGCGAAGGCGGCGTAAATCTTTCGGACCAGGCGTTTTGATTCGCCGGGAGCCTGCCCAATCGCTATGAGCGTTTTATCGATTTGGATCGTATGTTGAACAAAGTGCGCTTCGTATCGGTGTAAGCGATGCTGAATGGGGAAACGCGTCTCCTCCCAGAAGGTGGATGGGAGATCAAGTTCTTCAGTAGTGATCTTGCTGAATTCATCAAGGATCGTTGCATGGAGATCGCGATGATAAGCTAGCATGTTCGTCAGTGGACCATTTGTCAATGCTTGATATTCAGCCTCGGTCATGCCCACCAGACGATTTTCATCTTCATCAGACATTCGTTCGGACGTCCATGTTCCAGCGCGGTGTTTTTCCAGCGCATACCGGACTGTGAGCGTAAAGTTGATCTCCGTGGCGAGGATATGGGCATACACTTTTCGTACCTGCCATTCTCCTTCAGACGGAATCTTTTCAGCGTCTTCATCTGATAACCCAAGAACTGCGGCTTGCAAGTCCAAGTATGCAGCATGGTATTGGCTCAGGATTCGATGGGCAGGCGTCGCCCTGAGCGAAGTCGAAGGGGTGGCAAGGGTCACGGCGAGGTGGCGTAACTCTTGAAGTGTCACAAAACAGGCGAAGCGGATCCCTTCTTCGTCGTGGTCTTTCCAGATCCATTCACGCTCGAGGTCTTTTTCAGTGAGTGGAAGTATGAGGTGGGCGAAGTTTTCGACCGCATTTGTGAGATCCGCATTGAACATGAAGTTTTGCCTTTATAACGTTTGTAGATATTCAAGGACCGATTTTGCGTCTTCACCACCTGCCTGGGCGTGAGCGATCAACGGGATACCGTGAGGTCCGGGGGTTTTGAGTGCATCAGGATATGTATGGAGCGCGGCTTTGATGATTTCGAGTTTGCCGAGCATTGCCGCCGCGAAGAGATCGAGTCGTGCGCCGCTTTCGAGAAGAAAATTTGCAATGTCTTTTCTACCCATGTGCGCCGCAGCGCCGAGGGCGGTTTCAAAATCTCCGCCGCCCCAATCCCAGGTGGCGTTGATGAGGGCTGGCTCTTGCGTGAGTAATTCTTTTGTGTGGTCGAAATCGGCATGTGCGACTCTTATAAATTCCTGAACGAGAGGTGCTTCCAATGCGGGTTTTTTGTCCATGGTTTCTCCTTTGGGATAGTAGGCAAGTAAACGCGTATGTATTTGTCCACCTGTGTACGTATTTTCGTTTTAGCTATTTCCTTCGACGCGGTCTCAGCCAGCGTCCGCCGAGGAGCAGGGAAATGATGACGAACGCTATCGCGATCCACGAGAAAATGGTGTTGTCTGTTGCAAAGCCTATGATCAAAAAGATCATTCCAAGAATGAGGGATATGTTTGCAAAATTGTGTTGATTTATTTTCATTGCCGACGCATTTTCCTTCTATTGCGGATATGGTTGAACTGGTTTGACTTCCGGATATGGACTTGGGTTTTCAAATAAAGTGGATGCCTCGCCTTTCAATGTCAACTCAAAAAATGACAGCAGGTAATCGTTCACGATGGTTGTCACGCGTTTACCGTTGATAGGACCTTTGAGTCCGAGTTGAGGCGCGAGCGGGGAGAGCAAGGGTAGATCGGCGAAGTCATAATGGTCAGCGCCTTCGATGGATATAACGCCCCACGAATCGCTTACGTATGGAATGAAGCGCTGAAATAATTCATTACTGCGGTTTTTGTCCACATCGTCCAGCCAGCCCTGGCTGAACATAAAGAACGAAGGCTGGGCTGCGCCGCTGTCAAGTACTTCGTATGAAACAGGGCGCATGAAAGGATCCATGCCCAGCAGGGCTTTACAACGCGAGTCTGTGCCACAGAATTGAATCGCCGCGCCGCCGCCGGTGGAATGTCCGTATACGCCAACGCGGGATAAATCGAGCAGACCATAAAATGCACTGTTTGTATCTTCGTTTTGTGATTTTAGATAATCAAGCGTGAATCCCAAATCGCCAGCCCATTGATTCGAAAGGATGTGGGCGGCGGCTTCGTATTCGTCTTGCGGTGCGCCTTTGGGCAATGCAGACGGATTGTAATTCGCAATCGTGCCATCTTCAAACACGGTAATCACTGCGCCGTAGGTATGTTGCACTGCAACCACGATAAATCCATGGCTCGCCAGTTCCAGTGCCTGACCGGTGTTTTGCGCATTGAATCCAGTCCAGCCATGTGAAAATAGAATGATGGGGTATCCTTGATCTGCGGTTGCGGCTTTTGCATCCTTAAATGCCGGAACATTCACCAATGCCAAATGATCCAAAAAATAGGACGGCATGTCAATTTGATGGGCGATAGCCGGGGCATAGATTTCGGCATGATCCATCCAGCGCGCCTGTTCAGTGGACGTGCCCGCCTCAGACGGGTACCAAACTTGAATCGTGAATCTGCGGGCTTCATCTTCGCCGGAATAGATTTCCTTGCGCGAACCATCTACCAGCTCATAGATGCGCGTGCCGACTTGGTATGGTCCGCTGGGGGTGGGGATGGTGGGAACCGGCAGAAGGATGGGCAAGGCTGTCGAAACCGCGAGCAGGACGAAGGCGCCGCCCTGAGCGAGTCGCAGGGTCAAGTATGAAGCGACGGGTTTTGAATCCGCTGGGGATTGAAGTTTAATTAAAGACGATATAACAAGGATCGTGGTCAATCCATAGATCGGAATCATTTGCCAGCGATAGCCTTCGATCCAAAAATGAATCAGAGTAAGGATCAGCGCCAATACGGGAAATAAACGAATTGCGTAAGGTCGCGGATGTTTCCAAAGAAGATAGGTTGTGAGGAGAAGCGGTATGAAGATTTCAAGCGGTCGCATGTTGCTCCATTTGTAGGGCGTCGCATCCAGCGACATAAGCCTGGGCGTAGATTGTATTTGCAAGGAGAGTGATGTAGGTGGTGTATGGAATCATCAGGAAAGGAACAATACAGATCAGGATAATCGTGATCATTGCGAATTGGATAACAAACAGCAAGATGAAGGACATTGCCATAATGATGACGTATCCGAGTATAAAGTTTCCCAAGCCTTTGCGAAAAATGGGGAACCATTCTTTGAGGTTGAAGCCTGCCGCAAAAGAATCATTCGCCACGGCATGTGGGATCGCCGCGCTGATAATGATGCCGTACGGAAAAGACAGCAGTGAAAACAACATCGTCAACCCGATGCCGATGAAGAGGATAATTAAACTGATGGATGCAAATGAATTGTTTTGCTCATTCGCAAACACCGAAATCCCGAGTGAACCGCTGGATATGAAAACGAATCCGCATCCCAGGATGGCGAGGAGCGGCAACATCAGGACGATTTGCACACCAAACACACGCAAGCCATCGGTAAACATTGCACTCCAATCACTGCCCTGCCACTCCGGCATGGCTGGTTTTTTTCTTTCTTCAATAACCTGGCGCATGATCTTTACGCCGTAGCCTGTCAGAATAATCGCGGGAACGAGTGGGATGATGAAGCCAGCCAGGGTGACCAGACAGGCGATCAAAAATTGTTTGCGCGCCTCCGCATCCCGTACGGGGAAGAGCAATGTTTCCTGCCAGTTGACCATGGAATATCCTTCTGGTTGCTGTAACCTATTGGTGACAAGATTTTGTTCAAATTGTATTGACTTTTACTTTTAACTGCGTAGAATAGTTTAAGGTCGAATTTGTTCACTGTCAATCATATGTAAAAAGACCCTCAAGGTCTGGAGTAGGTGGTGACGGGCACAGAAATGCATTGTTTATGAGGAGAGATTGGCTGCGCATTGGCCCATGCTGTGGTCAAGACAACCTACATTCAATTCGTTAAAATGAGGAGACAAACTATGCAAAAGAAATTCCCTCTCGTTCTCTCAGTGTTTTTGATTGTGTTCATGATAACAACGGCCGCGGTTCCAGCGGGGATTAACGACAGCGGCTTCAAGACCAGCCAGGATTCGATGCTCGTCACCGCGGATATCCCGGGTGTGGAGATCACACCGCTTCTAACAGTTGGGGACGTGATTCCTGACAGCGGATTTCGCTTCGAGGCCATCCCGGATGGGATTTCCCTCCGTACTCGTGGCAAGGGCAGGGTTGACCTCTTCATCAACCATGAGACCAGCAAGGTTCCATTCCCTTATAACACGCTCACACCCACTGCTGCCAATGGTGAAAACGACTTCGACAATTCGCAAGTGAGTCAGTTGATCCTTAATCAACATTCAGCCGGGGTTCTCGACGGTTCATTTGCCATTGATAGCAGTTCTGGCTACCAGCGCTTCTGTTCCAACTACCTCGCCACCAGCAAGGAAGGCTTTGACCGGGACATCCTCTTCACGAACGAGGAATCTCCCGATTACGTACTCCGACAAACAGCGTCCTGGCCACCAGCGTTGACTAACACGGCTCAGCGCGAGGTTGGTTTGGTCGTTGCGCTTGATGTTCAGACTGGCAAGCATCACCCGATCTACGGGATGGGAAGACACAACCATGAGAACAGCGTTCCCATACCTGGCTTTGGATATCCGGTCGTGTTCTCAGGCGATGACACTTTCACAAGTGGTCCTCTCACGGATCCGCTTGCACCCCCTCCTCCCGTAACTATCCCGCCTACTCCCTCTACGCAGCTCGTACCGGCCCAGTCCCAACTGTACTCCTACATTGCAGGCAGCACAGATGCACTACTCGCTGATGAGGGCGACCTCTGGGCTTTCGTCTCTGATACACCAGGCGTAAAGAATTATTACAATGTGCTTCCCAATTCTGGGACAGTTGTGACCGGACACTTTATCCAGGTGCCCAAGGATATCGCCACTGGTCTCAACCCTGATGGCTCAGAGTTGAAAGCCGCTGATAAAGGCTTCCCCTTGCCACCTACGGATGGTAGTTGGCAACGTGACCTTCGCTCAGTTGCCCCGCTTGGTATTGACGGACCCCAGTGGGTGCTTGAATACTGGAGCGATATCAACAACGTATTTCAGTTTGTCCGTGTCGAGGATATTGCTTACGACAAGACCGACTCGAACGTTGTCTACATCGTTGACTCGGGCCGAGGCCGCACCGCGGCGCAAAGCCTGGACACACCGAATTTCAGATCCACGAATGGTCGTGTCTGGAGAATGGAGCTCAACCCGAATGACCCAAAGATTGTTACATCCCTTACTGTGTTCGTAGAGGGTGACGATAACCCTGTAAAAACACTCAACGAAGTTCACCAGCCGGATAATATCGAGACGACAACGACCGGACTTCTCTTAACTGAGGATCCGGGCAGTAGTCAGCAGTTCACAGCAGCTCAACAACTGTCGGACCCTCTCAATGCAACCACAGGCCGGCTTTGGTATGTCCCATTCTCCGGCTCACCTCAAGTTGTAGTAAAAATCGATCAGTCAGCCGATGGAGGTCCAACCGATGTAAATCCTCCCGTTGGTTCTACGTCTAGCCCATCCATCGGTAACTGGGGCGCATGGGAGACCACTGGCATCGTTGATGCCTCCGCGGCCTTTGGTCCCGGCGCGTTCCTGATCAACGTACAGGCACACACTCTCTGGGTGGAAAAGGGGCCAGGTGAAGACAACAACAAAGATGGTTTCCCGGACTTCACGTACAAACGCGAAGGCGGGCAGTTGTTGTTAATAAAGATTCCGGGTTTTTAATATCACCTGTAAACTTTTATATAAAACTGGGCATACAGAAATGTATGCCCAGTTTTATTTTTCCTGTGATTTGTCGTGTAGAATTATTGCACCCAGGAGTGTATTATGTTCATCTTTGCCATCAGCATTTTTCTTTCTGCCTTTCTGCTCTTTCAAATCCAACCGATGATCGGTAAATTCATTCTGCCCTGGTTTGGCGGCACACCGGCAGTATGGTCTACGACCATGTTGTTCTTTCAAGTCCTGCTCACCGGCGGGTATGCCTATGCCTACTGGTTGATCGGGCGCGTCAAGAGTGCACGCCAAAGTGTGATCCATATTGTCCTTTCGCTATTTGCGATTCTTGTTCTCACTGCGCTCGCATTTTCCTGGGCTTCACCGATCACACCGCCCGCGACTCTAAAACCTGCTGATGTATCTTCCCCGATTCTCGATATATTCAAACTCCTTATCATTTCAGTAGGCTTGCCATATTTTCTTCTCGCATCCAACGGTCCACTCATGCAGGCATGGTTTAGTCGTATATTCCCACAACATTCCTATGCGCGCTTATATGCACTTTCCAACCTTGGATCATTACTTGGTTTGCTTGCCTATCCCACTTTGATCGAACCTAACTTCTCTCTTAAAAATCAGGGATGGTTGTGGTCCAGCGGTTTCATTCTTTTTGGACTTCTCGTCATCAGTATCGCGTTTCAAAACCGACGGGCTACGCCTCTTACTCAGCCGGTCACTGCTTCCGTCCCCTCCAGCGAACGCCCAGCCTCAGCCTTGTTATCGCTTTGGATCGCCCTGAGCGCGACCGCGTCCTTGCTTCTGCTTTCCATTACGAATCAAATATCACAGGAAGTGGCAGTGATTCCATTCCTGTGGATATTGCCTCTCACCCTTTATCTGCTTTCCTTCATCCTCACCTTTTCAGGGGAACGCGGCTACAACCGCAAACTGTATTTGATTCTATTTGCAATCTCTGTGGCGTTGATCCTGTACGTGCTGGTCAACCTGGAATCCACCCATGTTTATATTCAGATTTTAGCTTATTGCCTTTTGATGTTCTCGGCGTGTATGCTTTGTCATGGCGAGTTATATCTTCTGCGTCCTGATGCTCAACATCTTACATCCTTTTATCTCATGATCTCGGTAGGCGGCGCGTTGGGTGGCATATTCACGAGCCTGATCGCTCCGTTCATCTTCAACGGTTACTGGGAGTTCATGGTCGCGCTTGCCATGACGCTGGCTTTATGGCTGACAGTCCTGCGCGCGGGACGTGTTGAGAATCATTCAGCCTGGGCGCGCTTCATGTTGACCGTCTTTTTGCTCATCACCATACTGCTTGGCATGGTTGGCAATATAAACGGCATCTTGTTTTCAAAACGAAATTTCTATGGCATCATTCGCGTTCGTGAGTTGATCCCTGACGGTACTACCGAACCTGCTTACGCAATGTCTCATGGCATTACCATTCATGGACTCCAATTCATCAAGCCTGAATTGCGTAATATTCCAACCACATACTTCATTCGCGAGAGCGGCGCAGGTCTGGCTTTGCTCAATCACCCCCGCGCGGGCAGGGGACTAAAGTTGGCATGCTCGGTCTTGGCATTGGGACGTTGGCGGTCTACGGTCAACCCGGTGATGAATATCGTCTGTATGAAATCAATTCAATCGTCACGGATCTCGCGCATGGGCAGGGCAGCTATTTCTCTTATGTGAGTGACAGCCAGGCAAACATCACCACCATCTTAGGCGACGCGCGTATCTCCCTCGAGCGTGAACTTGCCGATGGGCATCCTCAAAACTTTGATGTGCTTGTCTTGGATACGTTCAGCAGTGATTCCATCCCTGTTCATTTAGTGACCAAAGAGGCTTTTGATTTGTATCTCCAGCATCTCGCACCTGATGGCATCATTGCGGCGCACATCTCCAACCGCCACCTTGATCTGCGTCCCGTCTTCTGGCAATTGGCTCAATATTACAACCTGCACATTGTCAGCGTCAGTTATCCGGGCGATAACCTGGGCGGCAATCCCACTGACTGGCTCCTGCTCGCGCGTGATCCAGCTTTGCTTGAGATGCCTGCAATAAAAACTCACTCGGATAATATGAGCGGATATTCCACTGACCTCAAGCTCTGGACGGATGATTACAGCAATTTATTCCAGATCTTGAAATAATTGGGGGTTTATTATGATCCTTTTTGCAATCAGTATTTTCCTTTCAGCGTTCCTTCTCTTTCAAATCCAACCGATGATCGGAAAATTTATTTTGCCGTGGTTTGGCAGTACACCGGCAGTATGGTCAACCGTCATGTTGTTTTTTCGTAACAGTTCACGACTTTAATAGAAAAAGAGTGGTGTAAGAAGCATGATACCAGAAACGGCGAAGATGAAAATA
>Ga0137338_1000134_pt1 | contig 12593 bp, 19 predicted proteins | sample EasRivERMLT366_2_FD_104770 | JGI IMG/M metagenome (GOLD analysis project Ga0137338, IMG submission 104770) | Soil microbial communities from meander-bound floodplain in the East River, Colorado, USA - East River MetaG ERMLT366_2 | ecosystem: Environmental > Terrestrial > Soil > Floodplain ...
GCAACTTACGATGCCGGATGCCACTCCTGACGACATCAAGGTTGAACGCTTTGTTGAGATTTTTGACTGGCTCCATAAGCTGAAAACCGGTCCTGAGTTTCTGGCCCTGCTAAAGGTCTGGAAACTCGTTGCCCCGGACGTTTGGGAGCGATACAAGCTGCTTGACATTAAGGGCCTTCAAGAGCAAATCCTGCTTGAGAAGGCGCAGATCGTCCTACGCAAAGCGTGGAAACAGAACCGTCCCTTTTTCTTTGGCCGCAAATTCAAAACCGAGGAACCCAATGGCGACAGCCCCTCCACAGACACGGAACCGACGACCGAAGCAACAACCGAGCAAGACGGCAATCCAGAAGGTGCTGCGGTCGGCGACATTCGATCCAAGGGAAAGCGGACCCCTCCGCATCATCGCCGACGTGGGCGACCCCGCGTATTACGTGGCGAGGGCGAAGGAATTTCTGGCGACCCTCAATCCTAACTTCGGGAATCCGGCTCTGACGGTGGCTCGTCACGACGCCGGCCTTAACATCCGAAGTGCCATCAGTCTCCTCGCTCTGGCGTTGGTGGACCTTGAGGGAAACTGACGAAATCGTTGACCGTGGGCTTCATTCTCCCCTCTATGCACGCGCCGTGCCCGACGCGACGCATAGAGGGGAGGGGCGGAATGACGGGTGCGGAGACTTTGTCCACTTTGATTTCAAGATCAAAGACGGGATACTGGTGGCCTGTGGCCATCAGTGTAAGGCGTGTGTTCTCACAACGGCGATGGCAGACTTTGTCTGCGAAGCGCTGGAGGGGCAGACGCCTGATTTCGTGCGCACTCTGAATCTGTTCAAGCTCATGGGCATTCCGGTCGGGCCAGAACGGCGTGATTGTATCCTCGTAGTAGATAGGGTGCTTCGTGTATCTCTACATCTTTGAAGATGGTTCGCTCAAACAATCGCAACTCGCCCCTACCGCCGATGACCTGAAATGCATTGGCGACGGCATCCTTCAAGTGGTGACACTCGTGGGCGCTGTGTTCGTAGATACAAACCGGCTTGCCGCCGAGAATGGCCGAGTGGCCTTCGACGACATCCCGCAAGTCTCACAGTCCGAGGGCTACAGTCAATGAAACGTCCCGTCATCCGTAACTACGGGAAAGGCCCTGAGGCCAAAATCCAAGAGGCCGTGATCGAGTACCTGCGGAAGCGCCATTGGTACGTGAAGGTGCTACATGGCAATGCGTTCCAGCAGGGTATGCCTGACCTGTTCGCGTGCAAGCGTGACGCGGGATACCGCTTCATAGAGTGCAAGCAGCCGGACAAGTATATGTTCACGGCGGCCCAGGCTGAGTTTTTTCCGAAGATGACGGAGGCGGGCGTAGGCATTTGGATTTTGACATCAGCGACTGAGGAGCAGTACCTTCACTTGTTCCGCAAGCCGAACTGGTGGCATTATTTTGAACATACCAAGATTCGCACGAAAGAGATAATCCGGCGTCCGCCTCCCGCTAATGGGCCAGAGGCAGAAATCCAACAGCGTCTCCTGGTAGCGCTTCGGAGCCAAGGGTGGTCCTGCAAGGAACTGCATGGCGACCTTTACCAGTACGGTATGCCGGACATCTTCGCCTGTAAGAAAGGCGAGGGTTGGAAGTTCATCGAGGTTAAGAACCCGGTGAGCTACAAGTTCACTAACGCACAATATGAGACGTTCCCTCGCCTGCAAAGCGAGGGCGTGGGCGTTTGGATTTTAACATCAGAAACCGAAGTGCCTTTGCTCAAGGGACCGCCCAACTGGCATAAGTTTCTCGACGGAGCCTCTCTGTGAAATTCCACACCAGCATCGAGGAGAATCGGAAGGTCCGGGTGGATGCGGTGATGGATCGTGATTGGGAAGGCCGCATCTGGCTGCGTGTCCCCGGCCTAACCTACTTGAACCTGACAGCGCTTTGCTCATTGCGGTACTGTGGAACTTCCAATCTTGAAGATTGGGCGAGGAGGATGTTCTGTGACGATACAACTTCACGTCGATTTCCCGATATGGCCGCTTATGATTTTGGCGGCACTGCTTGTGAGCTTTGAGATTCGGGGTTGGATCATTACCTTGCGGAGCCAACATCATGGCTAAACGTGTCTATCTCGCTGGACCGATTACGGGTTTGACCTACGACGAAGGCAATCAATGGCGCTTGGATGCCAAGGCAGCGCTTGGTGCCCACGGCATCGAAGCGTACTCGCCCATGCGGGCGAAGGAATACTTGCGTGCCCAAGGTGTTCTGTCGGGGTCCTACAGCGACGGCCTGTTCTCGACTGCCCGCAATATCATGACGAGGGACTACGACGATTGCACGAAGGCGGACCTGATCCTGTGCAATTTGCTCGGCTCCACCAAACCGAGCCTGGGCACGGTCATGGAGATTGCCTGGGCGTTTGCCTTCCGCGTCCCGCTGGTTGTGATTATGGAACCGACCGGCAATCCCCACGACGGGCATCCAATGATTGCAGAATCAATTGGGTTCCGTGTGGACAACGTCAAGGATGGCATCTTGGTTGCAACCGGCATCCTGGTGCCCTAATGAAGATCATCAAAGAGGGCCAGCTACTCGGCCTACAAGCAGGAGAGAAAGTGCTGATTGTGCGGACAGCCACCGGGGTTCCGGTGGCTGGCTGCGAGAAATTGATTGCTGCATTGGAAGCGGAGTCAGCATTCAAGTTGGAGGACGTGCCAGATGCGATGCGTGCAACAGTCGAACAGATGGTCCTGTCTCCCGACAGCGTTCGCGATAGCGACCGACCACAGCGTCCAGGAAATCCTGAGACGTATTGGTCATGATGGTTCTGAGATAGTGTGGCCCGACCTGCCGGACCCTCAATGCCGCCGGTCGTTTCACGTTCAAGAGTGTATCCTCGCGATTGCCGACTGGCATAACGTGATGCCCCTTGACCAACCGGCCATGATGACGCCGGATGGTAAAAGGATTTTGGAAATCAAAACGAGGGCAATGGACTTCATCATGGACGGGTACGGCGTGTGTACGGGAACGGGAACCCGTAACCGCCACGCCGTAGCTTTTCAGGGAAATGGGCAGACCATCCGGTTCTATGACCCGAACGGCTTGGAGTATGATTTTGAAAATCAATACTTCACCCCGCAAACCTACTGGCTTATTTCTGAGAAATGATTTGATTTTTCAGGTTTTCGCATCAAGTGTACAAACGCTGCGGCGCTTATACTGCGCCGCCGCCACGCTGCCGCAAACCGTTGCCCCGTAAGGGTTTGCAACTATTCCGACAAAATACGGCCAAACGGTTTGCAAATTCAGCGGGCGCGGCTATAATCAAGGTAGCCGCCTGCGCTTGCGCAGTTGCCGCCGTTTGGCGGCGGGCGACGAAAAATCAAATCATTTCCTGAAATCATTGATTGCAAAATCATGGGTGCTACGATGAATGGTATCCCGCGTCCCGTATCTGAGCGCAGTGAGTATGAGTCCAAAATCATTGCGAAGTGGCCCTGCAAAGAGGGCTACCGGGAAGCGAGTCTTAGCGACTCGGTGATCTTTGATCGGACGGAAGGGCAAATGAAAGTGATTGACAACAACCGGCTTCGCTCAGAACGGGGCCAAGCGGTCGAGAACCTCGGCGACGCGGACGACGGGACCGGGCGTGTTCGCATCCGGTATCCAGCATCCGGCTTGGAAGTCGTCGAATACCTTGTGTGGTTTGTGGCGAAGGTTTGATTTTAGAATCCTTTATTGTGGAGATTTGACAATGGGTATCGTGATTGTTCGGATGGTTTCGACGCGGGGCGTGATTCAGGGGACTTGGCTGGTTGTGGTCCCCTTTGAGTGCCCGCCCGTTATCGACTACGGCTCCCCAATGGTCGAGGGCATCCTCGACCGGGTGCGGGGCCGTTCTGATTTTAACCCGGAAAGTTACGGGAAGAAATCAATGCTCCAGGTGGAGTTCCTGGAATTCGACTCCAACTTCACGGAGGTCATTGCCTAGCCATGCAGTACGACAATCCCGGATACCCTGATCTAGCCCCAAGCCAAGGCGAATATGCGGACATTGCGTCGATGTCCCGCGGCGGTCGCCTTGGCTGCAACGCCCGACCGGGCCTACTGAGTCGTGATGTCAAAATCAAACGAAAGACCGGGCCAAAGCCCAACGACAAATACACCCGCTGCCCAGGATGCGGCGGAAAGGTCATCGCACCCTGCATCCTGTGCAACCCGCAGGCAGCATACGATCCCCGGCTCGATCCTGAGCCATCCGATTGATGACCATGAGGACGGTGACGACCAGGAATTTGACCTCGGCGGCGAAGCCGGGACTGCTTATCTCGATGAGGATGATGACCTCGAACCGGAGAAAATCAATCATGCCGATGCTGACAGCGGACCAGATGACGAAGATCGTGAGGACCGCTTCGATTGGTCGGACATCGACCCCGAAGCGCCAGCCTTTAACCCCGATGGTTGGGACGACGAAAACGACCCCGCCTTCGCCGATCTCGACCCCAATTTCCTCCCTCATACGGGCGAAAGTCGCCCTGTCAGGACGGGTGGCCGTCGAACCCGCCTTGCCCACTGTTGAACAGTTGACAAGTCAGGTTCCGGTTCCGAAACCGGACGTGATTTCGCAATCAAAAGGGCTGCAACCGATCGACTTGCGGTGTGAGGCCGAGGGTCAATCAATCAGCAAGGCGGACTTTCGGCGGGTGCAGGGGCCGAAGCGGCGACCAGGAAAGAGCCGTGGTCATGGGACAAATCATTTCCTACTGGTTGACATCGGGGCACGCTTGCGTGATAAGAAACCGCCTGAGTTGGTGAAGCCGGTGGCGGTGCCCGAAGTCAAGTTCCCCAACTTCGCCATGAAACTCTTGAGAGAAAGACCGGAGTGCGACTTCACAAAAGGACCATTAAAGGACTTGAATTTCGGCATCCTCTCTTCAAAGCTGGATTCGTAGCTTTGCGAGAGGACGAGATTCCGAGTCTTGTTGCTAAAATCAGAACGCAGGACAAAGCAGCCTGCGACTACGCTGTACTTGGCCTGACAGTGCTTGGCTTGCAAATCGTAGGTCGTTACCTTGCAGTGATGCAGAGTGACCGCCTAGCCGACGATCTTGCGGGTGCGGCCCTAGAAGGCATCGTCGATGCAATTCATCGGGTATCGACGGGCGAAGCGATGACCGAACACGAAAACCTCCGAGGATTCGTGGTCGAAACCATCCACCGCTTTGTTTCCGAGGAACTGGACCGCGTTACTCTTGTCCGTGTCCCCGGACGATCCAAACGGCGGTTCCTTGCGGCGGACGAAAACTTCGTCGAGCCGCAGCAGGTGAGCTTTGGCGACCCTTCCATTGTTCGCCGTCATGTCACCACCGCGGGCGTCGCTGATGTTGAAATCAGAGAGTTGCTCGACCGAGTGATAGAGAATGACCAGCAGCGAGAAATCATCAAGCTGCGACAAGAGGGTTTGACAGACACCGAAATTGCGGAAACCCTAGGGTTGTCCAAGACTTCGGTGTTCGTGATTCGACGCGATCTTGAAACCCGCTTTTTGGAGTTATTTTATGGCTGAGTGGAGGGACGAGTACGAAAAGTACACGGAGAACCCACCCAAGCCGGGCGACGTGCTTCGCGCATACGGCGCGGCTCTGGCCCGACTTGACGTGGAACTGGTGGAAGGCAAACCGCCGTTCGTGTACGGCCGCGTCCATGTTCCGTGTGTTGTGGGGCATGAACTTGGTTGGTTCCTGCAATCGGTTGACTCGAACCAGGCGCATGGTTGGAAGTGCATCCTGCTCCCGAAGGCTCGCGAGGATTGCCTGCGGAAGTGCGGACTGAAATCAGACGTGATCGCCGTTAAGGCCCTTCGCGTCGTCCGCCTGTCTCAGACAGGCAATTCGCTATTGTGTGAGGTTGCCGAGTACGCCGACAAGCCCGTTGTTGTCGTCGCCACACCGGCCGCCTGATTTCGACATCATTCACCCTGTTTTGGAGATTTTCCGATGGCCAAGGCCAATGACATCGTTGTGACCGAAGTGGTTGTTTCCCGCCTCAAAGCCGGTCCGAAGCAGTACGAGAACGAACGCCTGGAAGTCCGACTTGCCATCGGCAAGGGCAAGACCGCTGCCGAAGCCGTGGCCGTCGGACGCGCGTTCCTCGCCAAGCAGTTCGGCGAGACTCCGTCCGAAACCGAAATCGCGAAAGCGAAGGCCGTGATTGCCGCGGCCGAGTTGCAGGCCGACCTGTAATATGGTCGGTGGATGGCGGCTCGGATTGATTCTGCAAATCAATCCGACTGCCCATATACCCGGTGTGGCAGTACACCGGGCCGGCATAGAAAATCCGCCGGAACCGCGTCAACTGCCTGGATCATACGGTTAGCTCTTGCCGGCAGGCCGCTCGTAGCAGCGGGCGACTTCCGGCTCAACAATGACCGAGTGAATACCATCAAGGGCCGGGCCTGGGCTGTCCGGCGGAAGCGGTTACGCCCCGGCGGGGATGTAGCATCCTACCCGTCTGTAGAACCTGTTTCATACCCCTTAAAAGTGAACAGCGACAAGGAAACCAAACGATGACGCGATTCCTGTAATGGGAAGAAAGACGCCTGTAGCTCAACTGGATAGAGCGCCGGATTGTATCGGCAGGTTGTGGGTTCGAGTCCCACCGGGCGTCCTTAGTTTGCGGCGGCCTTGTGGCGAGGCCGCGGCGTTGTGGCGGAGCCGGCCGGGCGAATTCCCCGGCCGGCTTTTGATCGGACACACTTACCAGGAGCGTGCAGTGAGTCGTAATTGGAGCAACTACCAACTCGCAGTCTTTGATGCCAACATCAAAACGACCAACAACAGGTTTGTGGTCGCTACAGCCGGTTCGGGCAAAACGACGGTCATCGAGAAGTGTATTCAAGATGTCCCGTTCGAGTTGTCCGTGCTGGCTGTTGCTTTTGGCAAAGACATCAAAACGACCCTGGAGCAGAAGCTCTGTGCCCTGTCCAACGTCACCGTCAAAACCTTGAACGGCTTCGGTTACGGTGCCTGCCGAAACGCTGTCAAACGCTACATTAAGATCGAGAAGAAGAAGGTCGAAAACCTTCTCTATTTCGACGTGATGGGGAAGCCGACCGCCAAGGACGAGAAAGACATCTACTACGCCAGCCGCGGGATGATTTGTCGTCTGATCGGTCTGCTGAAAGCCAACATGACGTGGGAGCCGACTGATGTTGACATCAGAGAGCTTATGGAAATACACGGCATGAGCCTGCCGAAGAAAGTGCCGGAGGCCAGCCTGATCCGCTTGATCCAAGACACGTACAAGCGGAACTGGAGCAAAACGGCCGTCATGGACTACGACGACCAAATCGCGATGCCGCTATATCATGGATGGCCGGTGGATAGCTACGACCGTGTGTACGTTGATGAAGCCCAGGACTTGACCCTGGGTCAAATCGAATTGACCAGCTTGGCTGTCGGCCCAGGCGGCCGCGTTTACTACGTTGGCGATCCGAGACAGGCCATTTACCTGTTTCGAGGGGCCGACAGCCATGCTGTTGACAACATCATCAATCGCATGACCTGCGAGCGGATGCCGTTGTCAATTTGCTATCGTTGCTCGAAGGCAGTCGTCCGTCGTGCCCAACAGAAGGCACCGGAGATTGAGTTCTTCGAGGGGTCGCCCGAAGGTTCCGATACGGAAGTCTTGACGAAAGATTTCCGAACTCAAAGCCAGTCCGGTGATTTCGTGCTGTGTCGCACGACCGCCCCGCTGGTAAGTGAGTGCCTTCGGGCGATCCGGGGCGGGAAGAAGGCCAGCGTCCGCGGACGCGAAATCGGCGACCGCCTGATTGAGTTTGTTGATAGCGTAGGCTACGCCTTGGATGACACCAAGGGGTTCCTCGAAGCATTGCAAGTGTACTTCCACGCCCAGCAGGAGAAGCTAACTCGCGGTAATCGCGAGGATGCTTTGATCCTGTTGACGGACACCTACGAAACGATCCGGGTGTTCGGTGAGGAGTGCGAAACCGTTCCCAAAATCAAAGCCCGCATCGCTGCGATCTTTGACGACGACCAGGGCGACGGCATCCAGTTCATGACCATCCACAAATCAAAGGGCTTGGAAGCGCCGCGAGTCTGGTGCCTGCGACCGGACCTGCTGCCCCACAAGCTCGCCAAGACAGACGAACAGCTAGTGGCCGAGGACAACCTTTGGTTTGTCATGGTCACTCGCTGCCAAATCGACCTGTTTTGGGTAATCCCCGAAACCCGCGAGGCTGTCTAATGGCTCAAGTACGAACCTTCGAGCAGAGAACGTGTGGCCGTCTGTTGCTTCGTAACAGCGCTGGCCAAGTGATCTTTGCGGGACGGATTTCTGAGGCATCCATGACCGAGAGTCGGGACTTGGGTGGCAATCAAATGGATTTTGAAATCAAGCTGGAGCGGTCGGAGAACGTGCCGATCAGCAACGCCGAGATTTGGGCACAGATCGAGGAGATAGAGCGGCAGCACGCTGGCCGATGCGTGACGTTCCGGGACTTCATCAGCCGCCGGAACGCTTTGGTCCAGCAGCTTCAAGGCCCGATCAACAAGGAACGTCTAATGGCGGTCCCTGGAGTGATTTTCGACGAGTCCTCGGACCTGTCGCACTATCGGGACGCCAAGAGGGCGATGTTTGGTGCCCTATACGGTGGCGGCGGCATTGCTTTGAAGCAGTGGGCCAATACTGCGCAGAAGCTGACGATTGCAAAGCACGCGGCTCTGGTCGGCACGTTCAATGAAACGACTCCCGGCGGCGCTAGCCGGCGGAACTACTTGTTTGATTTGGAGGACCGATGGTAAGCACACTGTGCCAAATCCCGCTTCGGAAGCTCTATGTCCGGGCATCCGAGAATCGGGAACCGGACCTAAAAGGGACCGGGATCGTCACCAAACTGGCGGAGAGCATCGACAAGCTCGGTGTCATAAATCCGTTGGACGTGCAACTGCCAAACTCGGCCAGCAAGGGCGAGTGGTATCGGGTGATCGACGGCGGTATGCGCCTGGCGGCCTTGAAGCTCCTCTTGATGCAAGGGAAGATCAAGAAGAATAAGGAAATTCCTTGCATGGTTCGGAAGGATCGACTAAGTGACAAGGAAATCTTTGATTTCCGAAATCATATGTCGGGGGCTTCTGACTCTGACTGTGAATCCCGTCGCCGTGAATCTTTCCGCAGTGGGGTAAGCCTCCTCGCTGAGGAGTATAATCTCATGCCCCATCAGGCCAAGTTAGTCGCGGAATTGATGAAAGCCGGACGCCTACATCTGGAATCCAACAAACAGATCGGCAAGACCGCTGCATTGAATTTCGCTGTGCAGGCCGAAGGCGTCGGAATCGGGAATCTGTTCCAGGCTTACCAAGCCGAGAACAGGACTCACCGGATCAGGCAGCCGTGGATAGTGCCGGCCTACAACCCGGACTTCACCGGGGTCGAAATGAAGCTGGCCGAATACGCGAGCCGGGACGTGGAGTACACTCAAAACCTCTACAATCAGTTTTGTATCAACCACGGCTACGGCATGACGCCGGAGTTTTACCATATGGATATGCCAACGCAGTCCTTTGATTTGGGAGACCGCTGGTGAATTGGGAACTCAAAGGACTTGGTGTTTTCGCCTTGTGCCCGATCAGTCTCCGCGGCCCTATCTTCCACGCCATCGAGTGTAAGAAGGGCCGCGGCGTCATCCTACCGGGCGGAAAATGGGAACCGGGCGAGCAGTATCATGCAACTGCTGTCCGGGAAATTGGAGAGGAAATGGGCCTGCGGGTTACAAACCCACGGTTCTTTCACTTCGGAGCCAATGCGGACGGCTATTTGTGTTACACCTTCCAAGTTGATTTGACCAATCATTTCCAGACGCCGACCGAAACCGACGAAGGCCGGCCTTGCGAAGCGACCTGGGATGACCTAATTCAGGGAAGTGCGTTCGGCCCGTATATGGCCGTGCTTGCCGACCTGTGGAGACGACACTGATGGATGATTCTGAAATCAACCGCGACGGCTACCCGATCATGCTCGATGGCCACACCCGGCTGCGTGCTTTGCAACTGTCCGGGGCATCCCAAGAGCAGATCGACAGCTATCTCAACGAACGAGAAAGGGAAGCGCGTGATCGACTTCGCGAAGTCTCTACTACAAGTCCCTGGCCACCCGCCGGAACCCATTGAGGACTGGCGGGTTTGGTTCGTTACCATCGAAGGCACGCATCCCGACCTGGAAGCGGCCAAGGCTTCGTGCGAGCGCACGGGCCAACCCGTTTACGCTATCATCCCCGTCGCGGTCGCCTGCGGCAAAACCCAATACGAGATACGTCAATGAAGCTGTTGTGTGACACCCGCTTGGAACTATTGTGCGAGGCGCTGGAATCCGGCAAGTACGAGAAAACTGTCGGACGCCTGTGCAAAATCATCCCAGGCCGCGGAAACTGCTTCTGCGTCCTGGGTGTGGCGACCGAGGTTTATTGGGAACACAATCCCGATGAACTTGAGTTTGACATCATTCGGGACGATGACGGCTCCTGGCCGTTCCGGTCCTACTACTGGTACGTCGGCTTGGCCAAGTACCAAGCGAGCGGCTGGCTGCCGCCGAAGGTGGCCCGGTGGTACGGCATCCGGGAGCAGGGCCAGTTCATCCGGCCCATGCGTTTCGGTGGCAAAGCCTTCATTTCCTGCCTGGACAGCCTGAACGACCGGCAAGGCTGGACGTTCAAGGCGTTAGCCGGGGTAATCCGAAAGGGATACCTTGAACGAACAATTGCTGCGTGATTGCATGGCACTGACATTCGAGGACGGGCCTCACAAGTCCGGCCAGAGTTTGCGTGAAATCCGTCGAAAACTCAACCTCCTCTTACTGAGCGTATCCAATGCGACTGTTCAGCAAGCGAATAATCTCGAATTTCGCGGGCGACCCGTATCTGGTGCGCTACACGATAATCAGTACGCGGTGGTTCAGGCTCTTCGTTCACAAAATTCTCCGGTCGGATGACGACCGGGATTTGCACGATCATCCGTGGCCCTTCTGGACTCTGATCCTGTGGGGCCGCTATACTGAGCATGTCCCGGTCCTGCCAGTCAGGTTCGCGGACTGCAAAATGATTACGAAATCAAGGAAGTTCGGACCCGGCTCCCTTATCCGGCACCGGGCATCCGATTGTCACCGTCTGGACCTGGAAGTCGATTGGAAGCACAAACCGCCGGAACCGGGCCAGCGCTACGGCACTAGCACAGCCGGTAGTTTCAAGCCAGTGTGGACTCTGTTCTTCGCTGGTATCCGTCGTCGGGATTGGGGTTTCCACACCCCGAACGGCTGGGTACAGTGGGAGGAATACGTTAATTCACGGAAGGGCGTCGATGTCTCTGATATAGAGGACTGCTGATGTCTAGTTATATGGGTATGATTCGTGCTGCCGGTCTGATGGGGCCGCTCCTCACCAGAGGATTAACCATCAAGCCGCGGCGTAGCTACGGCCCTTGCGTCGGTTGTGGCAACCCCGCCAAGGATAACCATTGCCACAAATGCAGGACCAAACTCAGTGCCATCATTCAAACGACGAACCAAGAGGGAACGTCGGAACCGGGCACGGAAGCATCTGATTTCCAAAATCAGATTCCTGTCGGGATTCCCTTCGTGCGACCGGCTGAAACGCCGGTACAGCCGGAGAATCCACCTGTGGATAGCATCCCAAGAGAATTCGCCCGAATCGTTGATTGACCATTGTGAAAAGATCGTTGCCCTCATTTGGAAATTGCACTATGACCCCTTCACTCCGTAACCTGAAACCCAAGGAAACCAGGAACATGACCACCCGCGACATCGTTTTCAGCTTCGACGACACTGGCTCGATGCGTCCCTGCATCAAGCAAGTACGCAACGTCATCGTCCAGACCGTCGGCAAGCTGTTCAAGGACATTGATTTCCTCCGTATCGGGATCATCGCCCACGGCGACTACTGCGACGGCAGCCGGATGATTACGACGCTTCCGTTGACCAATAACCAAGCCGAAATCAAACGGTTCGTCGAAACCGTCCCCGACACCAGCGGCGGCGATCTGCCGGAAGCCTACGAGGCCGTGCTGAATCACGCCCGCCATCTGAACTGGAAGGCCGGCGAGAAGGCCCTGGTAATGATCGGCGACGACGTGCCGCACCGCAAGGGCGGCCCCGATGGGGCCGGCGGCGAGGTTAAGTTTGACTGGCGGATCGAAGCGGCCGCGCTCAACGCATCGGGCATCCGCCTCTATCCTGTGCAGGCGTTGAACCGGAGCTATGCCAACAGCTTCTACGACGCCTTGGCCGAGGGAGCCGGGACTCCGAAGATTTCGCTCGACCAGTTCAGTGACATGCCCGACATTCTGATGGCCCTGGCCTATCAGAACGCCGGCCAGCTTGACCAGTTTGAGCGTGAAATCAAAACCGGAACCCGCAAGGTGTCGAACTCAGTGCTTCGCACTTTGGATCAGTTGGCCGGCCGTCGCGAGAATCTGAGCAAGAGAAGCCTGTCCACAGGCGGCAAGTATCAGGTTCTGGACGTGGACCGCGACATTTCCATCCAAGGCTTCGTCGAACTGAACGGCCTGGA
>Ga0137338_1000138_pt1 | contig 12343 bp, 11 predicted proteins | sample EasRivERMLT366_2_FD_104770 | JGI IMG/M metagenome (GOLD analysis project Ga0137338, IMG submission 104770) | Soil microbial communities from meander-bound floodplain in the East River, Colorado, USA - East River MetaG ERMLT366_2 | ecosystem: Environmental > Terrestrial > Soil > Floodplain ...
CAGGAACTGGCACATGCCACCGAGCACCACACCCACGGCGACGCCCATAATCGGGTCCGGCAGGAGCTTGATGCTCAGGACCACGGCGGAGATGGTCATTACGTTCAGCATGACGGGAGAGAGCGCGGGGGTCAGGAACGACCGGAGCGAGTTAAGCATGCCCATGGCGAGCGCCGCAAGGCCGATAAAGAGAAGATACGGGAACATGATCCGCGTAAGCGTTACCGCGAGGAGGTACTTGTCATGCTGGGCCTTATAGGCCCACCCCCATGCGACCACGTTGACCACGGCGGGGGCGAAAATTATACCGAGGCCGGTCAAGACAACGAGGACCACCAGGAGCCTCGCGAACACCGCGTTTGCCAGACGGCGGGCGCTCTCTTTCGATTCTTTGGTGAGCGTCTCCGTAAAAACGGGTATGAATGCGGCGGACATGGACCCCTCGGCCAAAAGCTCGCGCAGGAGGTTCGGAATGCGGTAGGCCACGTAAAACGCGTCTGCGGCCATGCCCGTGCCGAAGGCCCAGGACATGACCATGTCGCGCACATATCCCATCACCCGCGAAGCGAGCGTGGCGGCGCCGACGACCCCGGCGGCTTTTGCGGTTTTTACCTGTTCGGACATGGCTACGGACCTCGGACAAACCGTAAATTAAGTGGTCACTTTATCAGAAACGGGCCGGGAATAAAAGGTTTTTTTCTTGACATCCATCGGTCCTTTATGTTAAAAGGTTAGTCTGTTTTCAACCCTAAGGAGGCAAGAAGTGGCGACACATAAGTCAGCGATCAAAAGGCAGAAGCAGGCAGAAAAGAAGCACCTCATCAACAAATCCGTAAAATCCGCGCTCAAGACCCTGGCGAAGAAAGTCGAGCAGGCCGTGGAGGCCAAGAACGCCGCTGAGGCAAAGGACGCCCTCGTCAAGGCCATGAAGGCGTATGACAAGGCCGGCTCCAAGGGCATCCTGCACAAGAGCACCGCTTCCCGGAAAATATCCCGCCTGTCGTCCAAGGTCGGCAAGATCACCGCTGCGTAACCGAACAGCACGAAGTTGAGAAGGTAAGAAGGTAGGAAGTTGAGAAAAAAGCTTGGCTTTCATTCCTAACCGCCCCCACCCTCTTACCTTTCTAATCCTCTCACCCTCATCTCTACCTTACACCCCGCACACCTTCAGAATCATCCGTTCCAAAACCAGCCTGCCGGAAAGGCCGCTCGACTTGAGCGCCCGGTCCGCCCCCAGCATCGTATCGAAGACGGAGCGCAGTTCGTCCACGTTGAAGCGACGCATCTGTTCCTGGAACGATGCCGACTGATGGAAGATCACGCCCAGCTTCCGCTTGATCTCCTCATACCCCATACCAGACGCTTCCAGAGATTTCGCCCGCATGAGCCTCCTGAAGTTCCAGGCAATCGATCCGAGGAGCCCGACGGGCTGTTCTCCTTCCTGGATCAACCGTGAAAGGACGAGAAACGCTTTCTCCTTGTTCTTCTGCCCGATGGCGGCCGCAAGGTCGAAGGACGTATACTCCCGGAAATCGCCCACCACGGTTTTCACATCATCGAACGTGATGGCCTTACTCTCCTTGAGATAGATCTCGACCTTCTCCAGTTCATTTTTGATCTTCTGGATATCGTTTCCGATGGTCTGCCAGAGATACTGCGCCGCGTCGCGCTTCACAGACAGGCCCCGCGCCCTGGCCCACCCCTCGATCCAAGTGATGATCTCGCGGTCCAGGAGCGGGAAAAACCTCGTCACGGCGCCGTGGGCTTCGACTGCGGCAACCACGGGCTTCTTCTCGTATCTGCCCTGGTTCGAGACCAGCACGAGGCAGGTGGAGGGCGAAGGGTCGTTCAGATAGGAAACGAGTTCTTCGAGGTCGCCGGCCTTAAACGTATCGATCTCCTTGGCGATCACCAGCCGCTTCTCGGACATGAACGGAAGGGTCTGCGCGAGGTTCACGAGCTCGGAGGCCGAAACGTCGCGGCAATAGAGCACGTTGAAATTGAAGTCCCTGGCCCCCGGGTCGACGACTTTCTTGACAATCAGGTCGACCGCCTCCTGGAGCAGAAACTCCTCATCGCCGTAGAACAGGTAGAGGGGGAGGACCGGGCCTTGTTTCAGGCTTCGTATGAGATCAGGGTACTTCATAAAAAATCAAATCCTAAATGACAAATCACAAATAAATTCAAAATTTCAACAACGCATATTCGAATTCGTTTTGCACATTTGAATTTACTATTTTGGATATTATTTGAGAATTGTATTTTGTTATTTCGCACTTTCCTAAAATCCTTCTAAAACCCTGCTCCGGATCGATGCGGCGATGTCCCGGCTTGCGTTCCTGATGGCCGTTTCTTTCGCCGTCTTCGTCGCCGTGATCTCGCCGATGGTCACGGTATAGGAAGAGACGAAGGCCGAGCCGAGGCCCTTTTCCTGCCAGAGCAGCTTTCGGGATTTTGCCTCCTCGAGGCTGACCTCCACACTGAGAGCGATTCGGTACTGCTGGACACGGGAGTCCGCCGTATACGAGAGCGCCGACAATTCAAACTTCGTCACTTTGCCCCTCAGGATGAGGTCCGCCCCTTCAAGACTAACGACCTTCAGTCTGCCGTCGGTGAGGAACTCATCTACCACGGCCCTGGTCACCTCGGTATCCACAAAGGGTTCATACGTGCCGTTCAGGAACACCGGAACGGCGATGGTCTTCGCGCCCTGAGGCACGATGCCGCCGGCCGGTGCAAACCGGTAGCCGCAGGAGGTTACGAAGAGGCACAGTATCAGCACTGCCGTGGCTATGAACCAGTTCCGCAATCCGCCAAGACCACCCTCTCCCTTATTCCCTCTCCCTTCCGAGGGAGAGGGGCAGGGGTGAGGGGCATTATCGACCGCAATCCGCATTGTCACCTCACACCACCACATTCACCAGTTTCCCCTGCACGACGATCACCTTCTTCGGCGGCTTGCCGTTGGTGTATTCTTTCACCTTGGGATCGGCAAGCGCCGCTGACTCGATGTCCTTATCGGAGGTCCCGGCGGGAAGGGCGAGTTTGCTCCTCACCTTGCCGTTCACCTGGACGACGACGGTCATCTCGGATGCGGCTATCGCCTCGGGGTCATACTGCGGCCAGGGAATGCCCGCGATGCTGGTCTTGTTTCCGAGCGATTCCCAAAGCTCCTCCGCAAAGTGCGGCGCGAAGGGCGCAAGGAGCAGGGTCAACGCGTCGATGGCCGACCGAAGCACGGCCTGCTGCTTGTCGCTCACGCCTCCCGAGGTGTAGTCATACATCTCGTTCACCAGTTCCATCAGCGCGGAGATCGCGGTGTTGAAGTGGAACTCGCGTTCGATGTCTTCGGTCACTTTCTTGATTGTGAGATGGGTCTTGCGGTAGAGCCGGTCGCCCCGCGCCTCAGGCCCCGCGGGCTTCGTGCCCTTGACCATCGCAATGTGCCGATGCACAATCGTCCAGACGCGGTGCAGAAACCGGTATGCTCCGTCCACTCCCTGGTCGCTCCACTCGAGGTCTCGCTCCGGCGGCGCGGCAAAAAGCGAGAAGAGCCTGGCCGTGTCCGCTCCGTACTTGGTGAGAATAAAGTCCGGGTCCACGACGTTGCCCTTGGACTTGCTCATCTTGGCCCCGTCTTTGATCACCATGCCCTGTGTCAGGAGATTCAAGAACGGCTCATCGCCGTCGAAAAGGCCGAGGTCCCGGACCACTTTGGTGAAAAACCGCGCGTAGAGCAGGTGGAGCACGGCGTGCTCGATGCCGCCGATATACTGGTCCACGCTCATCCAGTACCCCGCCGTTTTTTTATCGAAGGGCGCTTTGTCCTCCTTCGGCGAGCAATAGCGCAGGAAATACCACGAAGAGTCCACGAAGGTGTCCATGGTGTCCGTTTCGCGCCGGGCAACGCCGCCGCATTTCGGGCACTTCGTTTCCCGGAACGATTTTGATTCGGCGAGCGGAGACCGGCCCTTGCCGGTCAGTTCCACGTCCATGGGCAGCAGCACCGGAAGGTCCTTCTCCGGCACCGGTACGGCGCCGCATTTTTCACAGTAGATGATCGGTATCGGCGTGCCCCAGTAGCGCTGGCGCGAGATGCCCCAGTCGCGGAGCCGCCAGTTCACCGTGCGCTTGCCGAGCTGCTGTTTCTCAACGTGGTCGGCCACCTTGTCCTTGCCCGGGACATTGGGGACGCCGTTAAAGGGGCCCGAGTTCACCATCGCGCCGCCGGCAACGTACGCCTCTTTCATGGCGGCCGCGTCAAGGTCCCGGTCCGGATTTTGGATCACCACGCGTATCGGAATATCGTATTTTTTGGCGAACTCGAAGTCCCGCTGGTCATGCGCGGGCACGGACATGATCGCGCCCGTGCCGTATTCCATCAGCACGAAGTTCCCCACCCAGATCGGCACCTTTTCGTTGTTCAGGGGATTGACCGCGTACGCGCCCGTAAAAACGCCCTCCTTCTGTTTCTCGTCGGTGCGCGCGGCCTTGTCCTCGCGCATAACACGCTGGACAAAGGCGCGGACTTCATCGGCCTGCTTCCTGCCTTTGATGAGGGCTTCGAGCATGGGATGCTCGGGCGCGATGCTCATGAAGGTGACCCCGAAGAGCGTGTCCGGCCGGGTGGTGAAGATCGAGAGCTTTTCTTTCGAGTTTTCTACAACGAAGTCCACTTCCACGCCCACGGACTTTCCGATCCAGTTCCGCTGCATCGTGAGCACGCGCTCGGGCCAGCCCGTAAGCTTGTCGCACTGCGAGAGGAGTTCCTCGGCGTAGGCCGTGATCTTGAAGAACCACTGGTCGAGCTCCTTGTGCGTTACGACCGAGCCGCACCGCCAGCAGAGGCCGTCCTCCACCTGCTCGTTCGCGAGGACCGTGACGCACGACGGGCACCAGTTGACGTAGGAAAGCTTCTTGTAGGCCAGGCCCCGCTCGTACATCTTGATAAAGAACCACTGGTTCCAGCGGTAGTACTCGGGAAGGCAGGTCGCGACTTCGCGGTCCCAGTCATAGGACAGGCCGAGCCGTTTGAGCTGCTTATCGCGCATAAAGGCGATGTTCTCGAGCGTCCACTTCGAGGGATGGATGCCGTGCTTGATCGCCGCATTCTCGGCCGGCATGCCGAAGGAGTCCCAGCCCATGGGATGCAGCACGTTGAAGCCCCGCATCCGCTTGTAGCGCGAGACCACGTCGCCGATGGCGTAATTCCGGACGTGGCCCATGTGGATCCTGCCCGACGGATACGGGAACATTTCGAGGCAGTAGTACTTCGGTTTCGAAAGGTCCTCGGTCGCCGTGAAGGTCTTGTGCTCCGCCCAGTATTTCTGCCAGCGTTCTTCTGCTTTTTTAAAATCGTACCGGTCGTCCAAACGACTCCTCCAAAAAATTGTAAATTGCAAATTGGAAATATCAAATTGTAAATTTATTGCTTGGCTTTTGCGGTAACAACCGATTTAGCGATTATATTGCTCAATTGCCTTGTTTCATCAATTATCGGGTTGAGCTCGTGATCTCTCAAAATCTGCGATTTCTGTATCAACCTTAACCAGAACAATGACTCCCGAAGTTCCTTAAGAACGATTTGAAGTTTATGGAGAAAATCCGCCCTGCTCTGAGCGCCGCGAGATTCTTCATAGTTGGCGCCCGCCGATGTGCCAGAACGTACTAACTGTCCGGCAATCTCCCTGCCCGTTGCCGTCTTTCTCAACAGTGTGGTGATTTTAACAATCTCAACGGCATACGCAAGAAAGCGTTCCGAAATCTGGTTGGCTTTTTCTTCCATTTAAAATTTCCAATTTACAACTTACAATTTCCAATTCACAATGATTTAATGCTTCACCCTGCCCCTCACGAACTGCTCGATGAGCACAAGGGATTTCGTGTCGAGATTCAGAAATTTCATCCCATATCCGGATTTTCAATCCGTCAGCTTGTCCACGCGCATGACCGCGCACTCGGCGACGATCTCGCGGCCGCCGATTGCGATTGTACAGGTTACCCGGTCGCCTTGCTTAAGCGCCTGTTCGGTTTCCAGGAGCAAACCGGATATGCTGATATTCGACGATACGCCGAGAAAGGACCTGTCCCCGTCCCGGCCGTGCACGGTAGCGTGCAGAAACGACCGCATGTCCTGCCGCCGGGGCACCATGAGCAGTTCGGATATCTTCGAAAAAAGCCGGACAGGGTCAACCGGTCTCGGGAGCACGGCGTTGGCCTGCGCTTCCCGGCATTCGGCCAGCGATGCTTCGGTATCGTCACAGACCATGATGATCGATACGTTCCTGAGGTCCGCGTCGCCGCGTATCGCGGAGCAGAGCTTGACGCCGCCCATGAGGGGCATCGAGATGTCCGTGATGATAATGTCCGCCCGGTGGACGCCGTGAAGATTCAGGACCTCTTCAGACGTACGGGCCTTGTGCGTTGTGATGTTTCCCCGCCCGAAGATCGTGGCGTCTTCCCCGATAGAATGCAAGACGCTCCGGGCGATGATGATTTTTTTCATATGATGAAAATCCCGGTGAACCGGGCGGTTGCTCCTGCCTTAGATAGTCGCACTCCACACACCCTGCACTCGCGGTACCACTCGTAACCGATGGGTGCAGGCTCCGCACTCCACGCTATTCTCTGATCCATCCCGGATAGGCGTCGGCTTTGCGAGCGATTTCCGGCAAATCAACCTCAAGCTCCTGTTTTTTTCGGGAGATCTTTTTTTCGAGCAAGGCCTTCTTTTTCTCGCGGCTCGACAACGATTTGTTTTTTCTACTCGTCAGCTTCCTCGGCTTCCCCTCTTCATCCTTTTCCTGTTTTACAATCAGGTCATACTCGTCTTGATAGGTCCTGAGCTGCTGCCGAAGCTTGTCCGCCCGCTTGCGCCAATACTGCTCGCCCCTGCCGTCCTTGTCCTTGTGTTCCTTCATGGTTCCCGTCGATCTTCCCGACCCGACGGGTTTGTCGCCGACGCTGACCCGGCTGTCATCGGTCTTCACCGGCGCCGCGCTGCTCCGGTATTCCTGCGGCACCTGTTTCAGGTCGTTGGTGAAGAACTCCTTGCCGTCCCTGTCCACGTAGCGGTAAAACTCTGCCCAGGCAGGGGACAGGGAAAACAACAGGATGCACACTGCTGAAACAGTCAATCTTCGCATGGCGGCCTCCTCATGTGACGCAAGGAGTAAAAAATAACATAAATACCTTGGCTTCGCAAGGTTTTTTCTTGAACTGCCGAGCGCAAGCATGCTATAGTGAAACCCTATGCCAATACCCGTCGTCGCCATAGTGGGCCGGCCGAATGTCGGCAAATCGACCCTGTTCAACCGGATCATCGGGAGAAACCTCGCCATCGTCGAGGACGTGCCCGGCGTTACGCGAGACCGCAACTACGCCGAGGCTGCATGGGAAGAAAGGCGCTTCCTGCTCGTCGATACCGGCGGGTTCGAGCCCGAAAGCGTGGACCCCATGTACTCGAAAATGCGCGAACAGACCACGCTCGCCGTGGAAGAGGCCGATCTCATCATTTTTCTCCTGGACGGAAAGCAGGGCCTCCTGCCGGCGGACGTCGACGTCTCCCAGCGGCTGCGAATCTCGGCCAAACCCGTGATCTATGCCGTGAACAAAGTGGACGGCGAGCGGGACGAAGAGCTTCTTTCGGACTTCTACCGCCTCGGCATAGACCGCCTGTTCCCCCTGTCCGCGCAGCACGGCCAGGGTTTCTCGGACCTTATGGACGAACTCGCCGGCCGCTTGCCGAAAGCGTCGAAGGCCGAGGAGGAGCAGGAGGCGACCGCCCTGCCGAGGATCGCGATCATCGGCAGGCCGAACGTGGGCAAATCGTCCTTTGTCAACTCCCTCGTCGGCGAAGACCGCATGATCGTAAGCCCTTCAGCGGGCACGACACGGGACGCCGTAGACAGCGTATACCGGTACTACGGCAAGCAGTACATCCTCGTGGACACCGCCGGCATCCGGAGCCGCGGCAGGGTCAGCCAGGGCGTGGAGAAGTACAGCGTCATGCGCGCCATGAAAAGCATCAGCAGGGCCGACGTGGCCCTCGTGCTCATCGACGCGGCGGAAGGCATCACCGAACAGGACGAACGGATCGTCGGGCTCGCCCACGAGGCGGGGAAAGGGGTCATCATCGCCCTGAACAAATGGGACCTGGTGCCGAACAAGGAAGAGCGCTACAAGGAGATCATGACGGACGTTCAGCGTCGCCTCAAGTTCGTGGATTATGCCCCGGTGCTTACCATCTCGGCCGTCACCCGCCGGCGCATCACCGGCGTCTTCGACGAAATCGACGCGGTGATGGCCGAATCGCGGCGGCGCGTGCCCACGGCCGAACTGAACAAAATTTTCGAGAAGCTTACAGCCCACCACGAACCGCCGCTCTACCGCGGCAAACGGGTCAAGTATTACTTCATCACGCAGGTGGGGATCGGCCCGCCCACGTTCATCGCGTTCGTAAATTATCCGAAGGGAGTTCATTTTTCGTATATCCGCTACATCGAAAACAACCTGCGCCGGGCCTTCGGATTCCGGGGAACGCCGCTTCGCATATTCCCGAAGAAACGAAGAGAGGAACAGCCGCGCATGCTGCACAAAAAAAGAGGGAAAAAATAGTTGACTTTTCCGCCAAAGTGAGAGTATTATTTTGTTTATAACAATGTGGGGTTTTTGTTATTTTCAGGACTGCGAAAACCATCAAGTGTTTGCAGTCTTTTTCATTGGCTGCGATCGGATCCATCAGTTCTATCACTGGCCTATCACTTGACGCTCACGGAGGAAAAAGAAATGGCTAAGAAACTCTATGTCGGCAATCTGTCGTATAATACCACGGAGGACGCGCTCAGGGACATCTTTACTCCCTTGGGAGAGGTGCAGTCGGTCAAGATCATCACGGATGCCGGGACCGGACGGTCGAAGGGGTTCGGGTTTGTGGAAATGGCCAACGATGAAGACGCGGACAAGGCCATCGCAAGCCTGAACGGCACGAGCGTAGGGGACCGGACCATCACCGTGAGCGAAGCACGGCCCCAGACGGAACGCGGCGGGCGGGACGGCAGGCCCGAAGACGGAGGCGGCGAGCGGGACGGCGGACGGGATTTCGACCGAGGAGGAAGAAATAAAAACTCTTGGAGATAAGAGTTGATGATAGCAACATCGAGAAAGCCATCCGGCTTCTTAAGCGCAAAATCCAGAATGACGGTATTTTCCGGGAGCAGAAAAACAAGCGCTTTTATGAAAAACCTTCATTGAAAAAGAAACGAAAGCGGCTGGAAGCTCAAAAAAGGAAACAGAAGAGCCTGAGAATGAGCAGACAGCGGCCTTCGTAACGCCGCGTGGACCGTTTCTCAAGGAGCGGACCCGCGAGACCGGCGCCCGGCAAAATAGCGGGACCCGGCAGAGGTCGGCAGCGCGCGCAGCGGTCCGCTATTTCTTTTCTTCCTTCTGCATCTTTTTCCTCTTCTTCTCCATTTTTATATCAACCAGGGTAAGGTCGCGGATGCTTTTCTCCAATTTCAACTTTGCCTGGATAAGACTGTTCTTTTCCTTGTTCAGAGCGACGATTTTCTTTTCCAGCGCAGCCCTGTCTTTCGTCAGCGCCTCGTTGTCTTTCACCAGCGCCGTATTATTCTTGATCAATGCCTCTTTCTCGTTCAGCAGATCGTCCACTTTTTTCGCGAGGCCGGTTTTTTCGGCCAGGAGCGCGTCCCGCTCTTTCTTGAGGACCTCCTCATTCCCTTGGGCCTTTTGCAGTTCTTTCGTCGCGGCCTCGATCCTCGCGGTCAGCGCTGCCGTCTCTTTCAGCAATTCGCCGGTCTTTGTCTGGTCGAACATTTTCAGAATGCCAAGCCACGTATGCGCCTCCCCGGCGCGCGCGCCCGAGGGATACCGGGCCAGAAACTCGTCGAACTCCCGGGCCACGAGCGCATAGTCCTTGTCGGGGTTTTTATGGTAGACCAGGACATATGCCGCATTGAACTTCGCCTGCTCCGCCCAAGGGGAGTCGGTGGCGGATATGGCCCGGTAAGCGCCGTAGGCGTCTTTGTACTGTCCCTGTTCGAAAAACGTCTCCGCCTCCTGGTATTTTTTCGATTCTTCCGAGAACGGCAGCGACTTCAGGACGGCGCAGCCCGTGAGAAGAAAAAATAGTACGACGAACACTACCCGTTTCATGCCTGCCCTCTCTTTCCAGGAGTTTCCTCTAAAAACACGCGCACACCGGCCTTGAGCGATAGATGCGCACCGGCGCGCCCGGAAGTCATTGACGGAAACCCATTGGCTTTTTTGATAGTCACTTGAAAAATTTGTAGTCTCACATGCCTACTGGCGCGCTTGCGCTGCGGAGCAATTGGCCTGCGTGTGCGTATGACGACTCCCCTCCGCAGCATGACTAACTATTATCCCGCGCGCCTCTTGTCCACCACGAACACGCTCTGCGGGATCGTCTTTGCGTAATCCTTGAGCTCGGCGGCGATTTCCGCCGCCTCGAGCGTATTGGTAAAGGCGCGCTTCTCGTTCGTCACGACGGCGATGGAAATCGTCATGCACGGAAACCGCATCTCCCGGCCCTGCCTGGTCTTGCCGATAATATAACACTTTGCCCGGTCGGTCTCGTTATAAAACCGCGGGGAGCGCTCATCGAAAAGCCGGATGATCTCGGTGCAGATGCCCCGCATGAAGGCCGGGGTGGTAATCACCACGAAATCGTCGCCTCCCACGTGTCCCACGAAATCATCGGGAGAACCCTTCGTCTTTGCCGCGCCTTCGATTATTTTCGCGGTTTCCTTGATTACCACGTTCCCGTGAGCGTAGCCGTAGCGGTCGTTGAAAGCCTTGAAGTGGTCCAGGTCGATCACGCACAGGGCGAGCGGCCTGCCCGACTCCAACCGGTGTTTCATGACGTTCTCAATGGCGAGCCCGCCCGGCAGCCGCGTGAGCGGGCTGGCGTCCAGGTACATCTCCTCGAATTTTATAAGCTTCTTCCCCATGGCGAGAAAACCGCGCGCCAGGGCGCCGATCTCGTCTTGCGTGTCGATGCCGGGATCGTAGTGAAATTTTCCTTCGGCGACCTGCGCGGCAGCGGCCCTCAGTTTATGGATCGAGAAAGAGATATGGTGCGTGATCATGGCGTTGATCAACACTCCCAGTCCTATGCTTAACAGGCACAGCGCCGCGGTCGTGAAAAAAGCCGGGCCGCCGATCTCGCTGATTTTCTGCATCCTGGCGTCCCGGGATTGTTTCGCGTTTACCGAGACCGCGCGGAGGATGTTCGCCAGCTTGTCGAACGTGTTTTTCAGTTCGCGGTCGGAAACGGCCTCCGCCCCCGCGCTGTCGCCCCTCCTGACGAGCCGTATTTCGCTCATGAACAGGTCATTGTACCGGGCATGCAGCTTGCCGATCTTCCTGAGCGGAAGCTCAGCAAGACCGGAAAGCCCTCTGAGATCTGCCAAAAGGCCCTTGAACTCCTCTGCACGCTGCCAGAACAGATAACGAAGGTCTTTCCGCCTCAGAATCAGGTAGCGTTTCTCATGGGTGTCCTGGGCAATGAGCGCGTCGAGCATCCTGTCCGCGGTCTGCTGAACGGGAATGGAGACCCGGATGATTTCACTGTTCAGATGGCTCAGCCGCTGAAGGCTCACCAGGGCGTAGACCACCACCACCACGGAAAGCGCGACCAGCGTCAGGTACCCCAGAAGCATTTTGCCGGCAATGTTCATTTTCGCAAAAAGCCGGTGGGGCGTCAGCAGTTCCAGTACGGTTTGCCGCTCGGGAAGATTCATGATCCTTGAGATTAGATTAACAGACAAAGTCCTCGCTGTCAAACAGCGTCTTTAGCGGCAATAAAATGGCAGGGCAACCATGCCCTGCCGATCATTATGGTATTCTTCTGTTCCGAAGACCGGGGCGTGCTTAATGCCAGGGATTCAAGGTGAGATTCGGCGCAAGCACGTCGACGGTCCCGTCCGCGTTCACTCTCACGTCTGCGACCCGGAACCAGGAGGCAGGATCGGTCCCTTCACCATCATCTGCCGAAAGAGTGCTTGTATATGGCCCGAATATATTATCGCCTATGTGTAGTGACAGATAGAGAGTAGCCGAGGCATCGCTACTGAGGCTATAGCTGTCTACGGACACCACGTAATAGCCGGTAGGGATCGAAAGGGACGTAATGTGCTCCGGACCGAACCCGTTGACGTCATCGAAATCGAGTCCCACGTCGCAGCGCCCGTCCGCGGTAATATCAAAGGCGTCGCTGAAAGAAAGACCAACAGGATCGGTGCATGTTTTGCCTTGATGCCAGTCAATATGCCACGTTTCCGCTGTTGGCGCAGTCGGCGTCGTC
>Ga0137338_1000143_pt1 | contig 12151 bp, 8 predicted proteins | sample EasRivERMLT366_2_FD_104770 | JGI IMG/M metagenome (GOLD analysis project Ga0137338, IMG submission 104770) | Soil microbial communities from meander-bound floodplain in the East River, Colorado, USA - East River MetaG ERMLT366_2 | ecosystem: Environmental > Terrestrial > Soil > Floodplain ...
ACTTTAATGGTGCGGAGGATCTTCTCAATTTCATAGTTCGTCCTCAAGGCGGGATAATGAAACGTAGTGGAACAAGGTTCATCACTATTGTTAAAGATCCAGATAAGCGAACAATTCTTCAGGATTTCATCTTCTCTTCTACTCAAGCATACGTTCTTGAGTTTGGGGAGTTTTACGTTAGAATTCATAGGAATGGTGGGGTGGTGGTTCAGGAGAGAACTTCTGGGCTATTGATAATAGGGAATAGTTATGAGATTCTCGTCAACACTGGGCTGGATGTCACGAACGTTGGTTCCCCAAACAACAATGTTGGAACAATTTTTGTTGCATCGGGAACCACACCAACATCCTGGGGAACCGGCACCTTACGTGCACTCGATGAACCGATTGAGATTGTTACTCCCTACATTGAGGCAGATCTCCCGCGTCTCTACTTCACCCAGTCAGCGGATATTCTTTACATCGCGCATTCTTCCTATCAAACAAGGAAACTGTCTAGACTGAGCCACACGTCGTGGGCTCTTTCACTCTTTGTCCCAACTGATGGTCCCTATCTAGATCTAAACTCGGATCCAACAAAAACCCTGACCCTGTCAAGTGTTCTAGATAGAGCAACAATGACTACCACCACAGCAGGATTCTTTGCTGTTGGAGATGTTAACAGTTTTATTGAGTATAAGGAAGATGAGTATTGGAAGCTTGCAAAAATCACTGTTTTCAATTCTGCAACCAATGTCTATGTAGACATAGTGAATTACAAAGCAGACCTCACTCCTGAGGTGAGTATAACTAGAAACAGTCCTCCAGTTTTGCTTTCTTCTCATACTGATACTTTTTCAAAAGATGATCAGCTTAAGTATGTGAGAGTTGATCCTGTTCCTCCTGGGGTTAATGATGGAAACGCTACATGGTTCAAGACCACTCGCCATGGTTACAACGGAGATAGCACAAAAATCACTGACGATGCTGTTGCATTAACCAGAAAACTTTACACGTATCCAACAGTTGTGATGAGGGTGTCTGGACGAGTTATCACTGCAACATTGACAGCGAATTTTTCTGCATTTGCTTCAACTGATGTTGGAAGGTTGTTTAGGTTGGAATACTCAGGAAAACTTACTTGGGGAACAATAACGGCTTTTACTTCCGCAACTTCTGTTAGCGTGACACTTGAGATTCCTCCTCCCACAGATGATAATGTTGGTGATGATCTTTCTAATCTTGGGGAGACGAATTTGTGGAGATTGGGGGCATGGTCTGATACTACTGGCTACCCTGGAACAGTTACATTTCATGAGCAACGTTTAGTGTTTGGTGGAACCACCACACAACCACAAACCCTATTCACGAGCAAATCAAGTGATTATGAGAATTTTGCCGCATCTGAGCTTGATTTGAAAGTTCTGGATGATAGTGCGATAGTTTACACTTTTTCATCCAATGAGGCGAATCCAATTATTTGGATGGTTTCTGGTCCAGTGCTTTTGATTGGAACTTTAGGTGCTGAATTTCAGGTTAAAGCTTCATCCATCAATGAGCCACTAACTCCTACGAACATTGTGGTGGTTCCACAGACATATCATGGATCATTAGCTGGTTTGAAACCTGTTAAGGTTGGATCAGCAACTGTCTTTGTGCAAAGATCTGGTCGCAAGGTTAGAGAACTTACATATAGCTTTGAGATTGACAGTTTCATTGCAAGGGATCTTACTGTTCTTAGTGAGCATATCCTTCGTGAGAATGGAGCCGTAGGAGTGGATCTTGCTTATCAAAGAGAGCCAAATGGAATCATCTGGTGCCTTCGTGATGATGGAACCTTGGTAGGAGCAACATACGAGAAAGACCAGGAGGTTCTTGCCTGGCATCCTCACCAACTTGCCGGAAACCTTGTTGTGGTTGAATCCATTGCTTGTGTTCCATCTGAAACTACTAAGGAAGATGTTCTATACATGGTGGTTCGGCGCACAATCAATGGAGTGGTAACTCGTTACATTGAGATGCTTGAGGTTGATTTTGCTCCAACAAGTATACTTGATGTGGGATCCCACATCATGTTGGATTCCTTTCTTACTTACTCAGGGGTTGCTACAACCACTATTACGGGACTTGAGCATCTTGAGGGAAGTGCTGTTACAATTGTGTCGGGATTCATTGTTCAAACAGGCACGGTAGCTTCAGGATCAGTCACATTTGCAACAGCTGTTTCTGGTGCTGCTGTTGGGCTTTTTTACTACTCTCACGTGTTGACTTTGCCACTTGAGGGAGGAGCAGATATTGGAACCTCTCAAGGTAGAACGAAGCGTGTTCACGAGATTACTGTGAAGATTCACAACGGTTACAAGTTTCAACATTCCTCGGATGCTAATACGTGGCTCCCAGTTCAACCTGGTCCCAACAATCAGTGGTTCACCGGTGATAAGCGGATCAATTTTTCGGGACCTTACTCAATCACTCCTCAGATTTATCTGAGAGTTGCGGATCCATTTCCAATGACAATTTTGGCAATAGTAGCAGAACTTCAGTCAAATGATTAAGCAACTTACAATTGATGAGCTTCCTAGCATAGTTGTTTTAGCAGACAAGTTTTTTGCTGAGACAAAACTTCCAGACAAGTTTAATCAAGGAGCAATAGAGAATACGTTGCGAACAATGATGGGTCTTGGTGTGGTTGAGATCTGGGTTGATCAAGATGATGGTAAGATCATTGGAGCGGCAGCAATTCTGTTTGGACCAGATCTTCACACTGGGGAACTTACGTGCAATGAGTTGTTCTGGTATGTGTTCCCCGAGTATCGTGGAAAGACGTCAGGGTTGAGACTCTTTTTCACCCTCTTAGATCGTGCGCATAAGAGAAATGCCAAGTTCATGATCATGGCGGCATTGGTGGATTCTCCAAGTTTTACGTCTGTGTGTAAACTCTACAAGAAGTGCGGATTTGAACCACTTGAGGTGTTGTATAGAAAGGCAATAACGTAATGGCATACGCAACAGCTACAGTTTTAACAATTGTCAGCATAGCTGCCACAGTGGCGGCGGCGGGCACCGCAGCCTATTCCTCTTACGCACAGGGTCAGTATCAGAAGAAAGCAGCAAATTACAACGCACAAGTTGCTTCAAACAACGCTTTGAGTTCTCAGCAACAAGCCTCTGCTGATGCACAAAGGATGCGTGATCGCATAAGGAGAATTGGAGGAGCACAACGAGCAGCACAGGGGAAGTCTGGAGGAACAGGCGGAGGATCTTTTGCAGATATAGCTGCAGATACTGCTATTGAGGGAGAATTGGATGTGTTGACAACCCTGTATCGAGGAAATGTTCAAGCTGGTGGGTTTCGTGCTGAATCAACGTTGCAACGTGCATCTGGAAAAAATGCCGCAACACAAGGTTACTATAACGCAGGTGCACAAATAGTTGGCGGAGTATCCACTGGGGTGGGAAATTACTACCAAGGAAATCCTAAGTTCAAATGAGTTCCAAAATTCCAACGTATGAGTCAGGGGAGAGTGCACGAACCTCTCTTCGTGAGGGAGGTGCTGATGCAAGTTCATTTGGGCATCGAGGACTTGAGGTAGTTGCTGAAGCAACCAATTCTGCAGCTCATACTCTTTCATTAGTCGCTCGTAATGTAAACATCTCAAATGAGTATAAGAGACAAGCTGAGGAGAAAAGAAAACATCGTGATGATCTCTCATGGGTTGTAAAGAGTGTGGAACAAGAAAGAGCACACCTAAATGAGTATTTTACCAACCCAGATAATAATTCGAAGGAAACTTTCGCCAAGGACTTTAGAGGTTATGCTCTTGACAGAATCAAGGAGTATGAAGCAGCCTCCCCTGGACCTGAGGCCTCAGCGGCATTTAGAGACTCGATGCTTACTTTTGTCGCTGGACGGTATGATAATGCCTTGAGCGTTTCTGAAAAGAATCATATTGATGGGGTGATTTCGGGGATTGAGGATACCACCTCGAACATCATAAGTTCGTATAAGAATGCCTCAAAAATCCCCGGTGTGGATGCAACCTCTGAGCTTCATATCAGTTACTCACTGATTGAGTCTCAGATTGATGATTCTTTTGGTAATCAGTCACCAGCACTGGTGAAGAGACTCAAATCTGAGCTCGTAACAGAGGTGGTTCTCGCTTCCGCTAAGAATGATCCAGATTTTGCGAGGCAAATTGTTGATCAATCTGAATCTCTTGACGAAAAGCAGAGGATTTCTCTACATAATCACATAGATCAGGAGACGAAAACACGGAATATTGTCGAAGTGGACTCTTTTCAAAGGCTTCGCAATGATTATCTTGTTCAAGTGAAGAATGGTTTTCAAACTGAGAAGCTTCCTCTTGGAAACTATGAGATGATCTATCCTCCAGATGAGTCAATCAAACAAAAGAGAAGAGACGATGAGCTCATTGATGTTTTCAACAAAGCCAATAAGACTGTCACGGCATTATCGGGCAAGAGTGCCAGAAAGATTGTCTCGGAGGTATCGAAGATTCAAGATAACATCAAATCGACGGAAGACGAGGATGTGGCTCAGATTGTTACCACAAAACTTCGTGATGTTTTGGAACTTCAGAGCAAGGATCGGGTTTCTTGGATGGAGCAATACGTTCCAGAAATCAAATCACTCTCGGAAGATCTTCAGAATGCAAGTGATTCTGATAAGGCACGACTTATTACGGAAAGAAATGAATCTGTTCTCAAATACCAGGGTTTTCCACCCGAGGATACCCCATCCGACGAAAGGGATAAGTATCTTGCTTTACCCACCAATGACAGGCATTTGATGAAGCTTGGTGAGGCAACAGGTTATGCGAATATGATTAACCACAGTCCTGCCGAAAAAGCTGTTGAAGCAATAGGATCTGTGTTGACGAACTATTCGGATACGAAGCATCAATTTATCGCATTTAATGATTTAGTGACGATGCCGAATAAGGGTGACGGCATACTTCAAGAGTATCAGCTTGCGTGGCAGAACAAGGATGCAGGATGGGTCGACACTTACGTTGGAGCGTTGCAAAACACTAAAGCGCTGGGAGAACTCACAACAGAGAAACGTGTTGATTTGGAGAATGAGATCTTGTTGAATAAGACGTGGACACAGTTTCAACGATCAATGATCGGGGATCAGCAAGCGAGAGCAGATGAGATAGTTGGATATCGTAATGGGATTATTACCTATGCCAACGCAATGATAGTCTCAGGTAAACCCCTGGAGGACGCTGTCAAGATTTCTGTTAATAGACTCGTTGGAACGACACTGGGATTTCCAGATGTAAACGGGTCTCCAGTAGCCATATTGAGAGAGAAATCAGATCCATCACTTACTCCAAGGTCTGATAAGGATATTGAAGACATTGGGCGTCGCCTCAGTGTGTCGTTGAAGTATCTTGATCCACGTGATGTGAACCAGGGTCAATTTCCAGTCATACAGGGGATTAGCACTGAAAAATCTCCTGAGAGAATGCAGGAGTTGCGCGACATTATTACATCCAAAGGATTCTTTCAAACTGGAAATGATGGTCAATCAGTTTCGTTATATGTTGAGGATGATGCTGGATACGTGTTTCAGGTGCTTGATAGGAAGAACAAACCCTACGTGATTCACTTCGATGATCTTCCAAATTTTCAGGAAGATGAGTTTACTGAGTATGATCCATTCAATCCGCGTAAGAGAAACATGGTTCCGTCAAAGAGATACAAGCTTCCTCTCAGCGAAACCAACTGGCCTCAGCGCCCTGATTTTGTGAAGTGATATGTTCGCGTTCATACTAAATTGATATGTTCGCGTTCATACTAAATTGATATGTTCGCCTTTAGCCAGATAGAACCTCGACGAAGTGGACAGCTTCTAAATGCTGACATCTCTTTGCCGAAATATCTTGGAGCCTCATTTGAGCAAGGTTTACATGATCAGATGTTTGCCTCTGTGTATAGAATGGAGGAGATGGGTCTTGCAAGACAGGGAGACATGATTGATGCTGAGACAGCGAACAAGAAGTTTGCTTTACCTAATCTCAAGTTTACGGAACCTGTTTACGCTGAGGAGGCACAACTAATCTATGATAGGAAGAAAGCTGAATCCTGGAGGGATTATGTTCTCAGTCAAGGAACCACAGGAGTGGGGAGGTTAGCTGTGGGATTACCTGTTGCGATGGTAGCAAATATGTTGAGTCCTGTGGATCTTGCCACAGCCTTTGTTCCAATAGCTAAGGTGCCTGCTACGGCAAACATACTCGGACGAGGAGCCATGCCGACTCTTACGCGTGGAATAGTTAACATTGGAGGAACTGGGTTTAAGCATCGTCTGGGAGTCTCATTAGTTGAGGGAACAGTGGGCAATGCCATCGCTGAGATACCTCTTTTTGCGGCAAACTCTCAGGATTTTACTCAATACACGCTTAAGGATTCTGCAGTCAATGTCTTGCTTGGTGGTGCATTTGCTGGTGGATTACGTCTAGGTCTCGAGGGTGCAGGTCGAGCACTTCATCGAGTGATGCCTGAGACGCGACGAGTCATGGAGCGTGAGGCGGCAAACAAGTTTCTTCGAGATGAGGTTGTGGATCATCTTCAGAAGATTGCTGCACTGGATAAGAAGATCATTGCTCATGAGATAAAAACTAAGAAGGCTTATGGTGAGGCCGAGGCACACGCAGATGTAGATGCAGCCTTCAAACGCATTCTCGAAGAGCCAGACCATATGAAGCAAGCTAAGGAGATCTTCGACATGCCTGTTGATGAGTTCCTCAATCTGAAGGGATTTAATGCTTTAACAGATTCAATTGGTGTTGCAATTGGAAAGATGAACGTTCCAGCAACCCAGCTTCAACTTGCACAGATGATGACTTGGATTTCATCACTCAAAAAGAGGTGGAATGAGCTAAAACCCCTGGTGGAGAATCTTAAGACAGAGGAGCTTGATGGACCACTAATGCGTGAATTTACGGCTATCTCAAACAAGGGACAATTCTTCTCAGAGATTATCGAGGTCATTGTTGGGATTAAGCCTGAATTCATTAGGAAGAAATATCCCAACTATGTTGCTCAATTCAAAAAGGAGGATGTGTCTCCTGATCTGATAAACACGGAGCGTGAGCGACGAGTTAAGGAACTCATTGAGTGGAGACGTGATGAGGAGTTGGGGATGAATGCTCCACATGATCCCACTCCTAAGAAACCACTTTCACAGTCTGACGGACAGACTGTTCAGAGACCTACTCGATACAACCAGAAACTTCCTCGTGGTGTGAAGATTCGCGGCATTCAATCCATACCACATGAACTCCCTCCTGCTGTTGGAGCTAAGATCGAGGACGTGCACAAGGAGATTCAGAAGGTGGAGGAGCAAGTAACGAAATTGACTGAGGAGCTCAAGGAGAGTGATGTTGAAATGCCATTAAAACAAACAGCATTTGTTCCAGCTCCAGGTGATGAGAAGCGTCATCAATTGTTTATAGATTCAGTTTTTGGTCCACAATCAGATACTGTTATCAATGTTGAATCTGGTAAAACAAAACAGATTACAGCCGGAAAAACGGGAGATAAAATAGGGGATGTGAAAGATGTGACGTCCCAAAGTCGACGCGGGTTTCTGAGCACACTGGGCAAAGCTCTTGCTGCTGTGGGGGTGACGCCAGTTTCAATGTTGAAAGGAGGAGCAAAAACTGGAATGAAGAAGTTTTTCATGATCCCACAACATCTGGTTGAGTTAACAAGTGTGAAAGCAAAAACAATTTACAGTGACCCTAAAGAAGCCCTTGATACTGTTCAGAAGATTCTTGCTGAATATGTGGAGGAGGAGTATCATCCCGCATCAGATAACTCTATACAAAGGTTTTACGAGATAATGTCTGAGAAGTATGGTCTTGAAGACCTTACAGAAGATCAGGATTATGCTTTGGAAAAAGCTTACATGGCAATAGATGAGCTTTCCTTTATCAAATTGATGTCTAGTAGAGATCCTCTTGTGCAGACTGTGCAAGATGCTTTCACAATCAATGTAATGGAAGGAACTTCAAGTAACCCTTTAGACTTGAAAGCTACTAGTGAGAAGATTGACATAGCTAAAGCATTTTTTGACTCACTTCCATCTGAGGAAGAAGCTTTCGGTCATATAAAAACTTTCCTTACTACATCAGGTGAATTTCCTGAATTTCATCAACTGGTTGCAAATCAGGGTGCTGTTGAATCTGGTAAAGCAAAACAGATTTTTCCTCCAGTTAAAGAAACTGTTGAAATGCAGAAAAGCCTACAAGGGTTTACGAAAGGTCCAACTACTAAGGAAACTGGTTCTCAGAAAGGTGGGGAGGTAGTCACGCGTGCGGCGTATCGCGATCCTAAGACTGGAGATATTCCTGAGAAAATTCTGGAGGGACCTGAAACATCTGAGAAATCTTACTCCTCCAAAATTGACGAGCTCGAAATCGCCGCCAATTGTCTTCTCTTCACCAAGCCCATGACTGTGGGATTCAAGCTTCCTCGAGGTGTGAAGATCAAGGGAATCAAGGAGCGCGAATGAGAACTGCAATTTTATTGATACTTCTTTGTGGATGTGTCACTAAGCGCCCTGAAAACGAGATGCTTAGAAGAGTTCAATTTCCTCCTCTTCCTCCACTAACTGACGCACAAAAGATGAGGATGAAAAAGAATCAAGCTTTACTCGACATGTTTGATTTTTACAACGAGATGCCTTTGTCAACAAACACCTATGTTCCTCCACCAAGAACATACAGGTTTCATATGAGCATTGTAGGAGACTGAAATGCCGAAACTCCCTAACATACGCGACTGCATAACTCGAATTTCCGGGTTAGGGAAACTGTCTCCTGGTGAGGCTTCACAGTTCCTCAAGACTATTCAGTCAATTGCTGAGGAGCGAGCAAAGAAGTCCAATGGCAACATTGAGGATGCGATAAAATCTGTTGCTATGGAGCTCTCAGGTGAGGAAGATCTTAGGGCAAAGATTGAGGAGAGGAACCTTCTTCTCAACATCCAAGCAAAGCAGCGTATAACCTCATTCGCAGACAAATTTCCTACTGTTGGGGAAGGACTACGAGCATTCCTAGAGGGAAGTCCCCACAAGATTACCGGTGCAAGGTTATCAGTCGACTATCAAGGAAAAGCGCTTTATGGTGAGAATATAGGAAAGCTTGTTCTTGCGTTGGAACAGGACAATCTTCTCAAGGATTTCAGGAGTGGTGATCCAATACTTACTCAGGACATTTATCGAGAGATGGCGGAACTTGGTGTGGAAGGTGGGGAACCAGGAAAAACTGGAAATGACAAAGCGCAACGAATAGCTCAAATAGTTGAGGGTATCACCAGTGAGATGGTGACGCGACAAAATGAGGCGGGAGCCTACATTCGTAAACTCCCTGGTTACGTCATTCGTCAGACACATGATCGCAACTCAATAAGACTTGCTGGTAATGATCAACCGGGTTGGAGCCTAGGAAAAAAGGATGCCTCATTTGCTGCTTGGAGTAACTTCATTCTTCCACTACTTGATTATGAGAAAACGTTCTTAGGGTCTGATCCAAAGCAGTTTCTTAAGCTCGTTCATGAGGAGCTTTACTCAGGCATACCGGGTCCAAACATAAAGGCGGAACTTCTCGTTAATCCCATCGGATTAAATGTAGCTAAGAAAGTTTCTCAACCCAGGGCTCTTCACTTCAAGGATGGTGACTCGGCATTTGCCTACAATCAGGCATTCGGCACAAAGAATTTCAAGGATGCGGTGTTACAGGATGTGTTCATTCGCTCTAAGCAGATCGCGTTGATGGAAAACCTGGGTCCTAATCCAGGATCCACATTTGAGACTGCGTTACGAGAGCTTGGTGAATCTGTTAGAACAAGAGATGATGCCGCAAGACAAGGTGACTCTCTTCGTGATTGGAGAATCAAGGCAGCCTTCAATGAAGTTACTGGTCTGAATGATCATCCCGCAAACATCACTCTTCACCGTGTTGCGTCCAATGTGAGAGCACTCTCCACAATGGCGAGAATGGGTGGCACATTCCTCTCATCTTTGGCAGATAAGGCGTTCTTACAAGCAGAGATGTCATTCCAGGGGATTTCTACTCTTGAGACATTTGGGAAGCAGATTACTGGGCTGATTCCTCGCAGTGCTGAGGACACGGCACGACTGCGTTTGATGGGTGTGGCGATGGACGGTCTGATAGGTAACACCATATCGCGATACAGCATACATGATGCCATCACTGGCAGGGTCCACAACGCTCAGCAGAAGTTCTTCTCACTAAACTTCATGAACTGGTGGACGGATAACAATAAAGCTTCAGCAGCAGAGTTGATGAGCGCCCATCTTGGTGAGAACTCACATCTTGCTTATAGGGAGCTTCCTGAGGATCTTAAGGGTATCTTCAATCTTTATGAGATTGCTGATCAGGAGTGGGATCTCATTCGTGCTGTGGCTTCCGAGAAGGAGGGAGTTAGATACATTACTCCTGAGAAAATTACTGATCGTCTGACAGCAACGAAACTCCGCACCTACTTCTCTGATCGTGTGGATTATGCTGTTCCAACACCAGGTGCCTCTGAGAGAAAGTGGAGCACGTTCAACACTCAGTCGGGAACACCCCTTGGTGAGGGTGTTCGTATGCTCACAATGTTCCGCTCCTTCCCGATCACCGTTATCTCAAAGATAATGCAGCGAGAGGTTTACGGCCATGGAGCAAAATCTTTGCGTCAGTTCCTCACATCAGATCACCAGGGTAAGTTTCGCATGGCACAGTTGATCGCAATGACGACCATTGGCGGTTACATTAGCGGCGTGATCAAGGATGCGTTACTGGGGAAACACCCCAAACCCCTGACAACAAAAGCTGGAGGAATCAATTACGCAACTCTAAACGATGCCGCTTTACGTGGTGGAGGACTTGGAATCATGGGAGATTTCCTACTGCAGGAGTATGATCGCTCCATGAGAAGTTTCATGACGCAGCAAGCTGGTCCTGTGTCATCTCAGTTGGATTCCATATTTAGCATGGGCTCCAAATTGACACGTGGTAAATCCATAACAAAAGATGCCGGGAAGTTTGCTATGGATAACACACCCTTCATCAATTTGTTTTACATCCGACCAATCTTGAACTACTTTATATTGTGGAACATTGAGGAAATGATGGATCCTGGTATCCTTAAACGCAGGGAAAAAGCGGTGAAGAAAAAGTATGAGCAGACATATTTTGCTCCACCAAGTAAGACAACAAAATGAAAGCGCTAAACGTAACAACGACAGCAGCTGAAATAGTGCCAGCGGGAAATCGAGACTTTGTTCACATACAAAACGTCTCTGACACAGACATCTACGTGAAGTATGATGGATCTGAGACTGCACTCACCACGGCTAATGGAATCAAAATTGCTGTTGAACGCTCCTTGATTCTGAACAACGACTCAGCTCGGAACATCTTCAACAAAGCTGTGTGGGCAATTCATGGTGGAGCCGGAAATAAGGAAGTTCGTATTTCTGGAATTGACTGATGGCGCACTGGCTCACAGTTGGAATTGAGGGTCCCCTGGATATTGGACCAGGAACCCCTGGAGGTGGAGGATTCTTCATCCCACTTGGTGGTAATCATGATACAGTTGAAACCTATGCTGATGGAGCAGACCTCAACAATCTCAATGCTTCAGCAAGACTGGGAACAAGTCAAGTAGATTTCTCTGGAGCTTACGTCTCTCGTCAAAACCCGTTTGGGTTGAATGATTTCGACACAATGGAGTCGTACACTGATCTTGAGATCTTGCACGGACTTAATGGTGGACAGCTGTGGCCGCTTGCATACGTTGTTCATGAAGGATTTCTTGGACTTCAGGATAGCGACACCATGGAGTCGTATACTGATGCAGCTTCAGTAAATGGGCTCAGTGGAGGATCTGTGTGGGACGGTGCCTATGTAGATAGATAACATGTCTCACTGGCTCACAGTTGGAATTGAGGGTCCCCTGGATATTGGACCAGGGGTTCCTGGGGGTGGTGATTTCACTGTTCCAGTTGATGGTGGTTTGTCTACGTTGCTCACCGACCTGGTCAGCTATTGGAAGTTGGACGAAGCCAGCGGCACGCGGAACGACTCGCACGGGACGAATCACGCCGCCGTTGTCGGTTCACCCACCGCTG
>Ga0137338_1000144_pt1 | contig 12136 bp, 9 predicted proteins | sample EasRivERMLT366_2_FD_104770 | JGI IMG/M metagenome (GOLD analysis project Ga0137338, IMG submission 104770) | Soil microbial communities from meander-bound floodplain in the East River, Colorado, USA - East River MetaG ERMLT366_2 | ecosystem: Environmental > Terrestrial > Soil > Floodplain ...
CCTGTAGGACTTGCTCGGAACGAATTGTTCGGGTAATCTTGCTTGTGGGTTTGGACATGGCTCTGGGTCTCCTTGCTCGGAACCAAGTTAACCATGTTCAAGCCCTTTCGTGAACTACTGATTGTGGATGGGTATTCCAGCCTGCCTTATGCAGCGGCATTTTACATAAAAATTATACACTCCGCATCAACAGGATTGTTTACCTCCCCATTATTCTTGAAAAACGGTTTTGCCCTATCGTAAGTCCTTTGATTGACATGCCCCCTCACTTCGATTATCCTTGCCCACGTCCGGGCAGGCCCGGCGCGGCAGAGCCTGCCAAACCCCGCCAGGGTCGAAAGACAGCAACGGTAAGGGAGAGTCTCTGGGTGCCGCCGGTCACCTGCTCGGATATTACTTACTCGCTCTGAGCGGAACCACAGTGCCTATCTGTGGTGTAGACAAAGAGCAATCCATCAGACTTCCACCAAATTATGAAATCAAACCGCCTCATATTCATACTCATCGCACTCGCCGCGGGCATCGGCATGGGTCTTGCCTATGGATGGATCATAGACCCTGTTGACTTCTTTGACCTGACTCCCGACACATTACGCGCAGACTACAAAGCCGATTACGTGCTCATGACCGCCGAAGCCTATCGCCTCGAACAGGATCCCGGGCTGGCTGCGCGTCGATTAGCCATCTTCGGCTCCCAATCCCCCTCCGCCATCGCAACCCAGGGGCTGGATTACGCCCGCACCAACGGCTTCGCAGATTCAGACATCGCCCTCATACAGGAACTCGTCACAGCCCTGCAAGCCTGGAGTGGGATTCAATGAGACGCATTCCCTTCGACATTATCATCACGCTTCTTCTCGGACTTGGGCTTGGTCTGGCGTACTCATGGCTTATCTCCCCTCTACGCGTTGTGGACGCTGACCCCATTGCCCTGCGCGCCGACTTCAAGGATTACTATCGCTCTGCCATCGCCGCATCGTACGCCGCAACAAACAATCTTCCACGCGCCCAGGCACGCCTTTCCTTGCTCAATGATTCCAATTCAATCGAAACCCTGAACTCACAAGCGCAACGCCTGATCGCCAGTGGTGAATTCGCACAAGCCGATCAACTGGTGGCGCTTGCCATTGCGCTGGAAGATGGTACTGTAGCCGTTTCGGTATCAACACCCACTTCGGAAAATTCCGTTAACATCGTCAACGCCTCCACATCAACCTTACCTCCATCTCCACAGGATATTCCCTTTGAATTCACAGAGACACCTGAGTTCATTGAGACGCAATCCCTTGAAACACAACCCGCAGCCAATACCCCAACTCCCCGCCCCACGCGCACACTCATCCCCACAGTCGGAGTGCCCTTTGCACTCATCGCACAAGACACCATCTGCGACACGGATCTGCCAGATGGATTACTGCAAGTGCTCATCTTCAACTCCAGCCGCAGGCAGGTCGCTGGCGCAAAGATCATCATCACATGGGAGAATGGTGAGGAACAATTCTTCACAGGTCTCAAACCTGAAGTCGGCAATGGCTATGCAGATTACAGTATGTCACCCAACATCGCCTACACCCTCAGGCTCGCCTCCGGCAGTGACGTCGCATCCGAATTGACTGCGCCCACCTGCCAAACCCCAGGCGGTGAAACTTATCTGGGCGGCATAAAACTTACTTTCCAACAACCATAATTGAATGTTTATCTGCATCTCTCCAGGAAATAATTGAGCAAGGGAAATATTCATGGTCGTGCTCACTGATTCTAAAAAAGCCATTACCACCTTTGCATTTATCATCTTCCTCGCGGGTTTGCTTCTTTATACCTATCTCGGAATTTACAACCGCTACTGGGCAGATGACTGGTGTTATAACGCCGACTTGCGTGAACTGGGATTTATAGACACCCTTAAAGGCTATACCTATATAACGACGTATGCATCCAATCGCTACGCGCTAACATTATTTTCCGGGATTTTCTATTATCTGGGAATTTTCGGCATCCAGATCATGTCCCCGCTAAATATCATATTATTAGCGTCCTTCATATATTGGTGCTTGATTAATCTGAAACAAATAGCCAGCCATTCGATCACGAATGGTTCCCTCGCCATCATCGCGCTCATCACAACCTACTACACCTTATATCTTGCCCCGCATTTGTACCAAAGTGTATATTGGCGATCAGGTTCCCTGCCATACTTTGAACCGATTGTGATGGGCGTATTGACGATTGCATTGCTAACACATCAAGGCCTGCGTGAGAAACCATCAACTGCGTTGACCATCACTGTTGCATTAATATCATTTATAGCCGGGGGCTTTTCAGAATCAGCCTGCGCAACCCTCACAACTGTATTAGCGATTTACACAGCCTTATCCTGGTTCTTTCGGAAACAAAAATGGGCACTGCAATCATTACCGGCCGCACTAACAGCACTGGCCGCATCATTGATCTCAATGTTCGTCTTGATTTCTTCACCGACAACGACGGACCGCGTCGCCCTCTATGGTCAATCAGCCAGCCTTGTCGAGTTGCCGTCCCTGCTTCTGGAATTCTCGTATGGCTTTGTGAGATCCTCGTTTACAGATCTCCCCCTGCCACATCTGGCGATTATCGGCACAACCTTCATATTGGGCTATCTGCTGGTCACGCATGATAACATTTCAGTGAGCACAAAGACGGTCGCCATCATTATGCTTGTTACCGTCACAATTACTTTTATCCTCATCGCCTCCAGTTTTGCACCCAGCGCCTATATCGAGAAAGTTCCGCCTCACCCGCGCACCCGGATCATTCCAAGATTTATATTGACCCTCGCGTTGACTTGCATTTCATGGGCCCTTGGCGCATTGGCAAGCCGCATCGCCCGATCAAAAATATTCCACCAGCTTGCTCTACTGCTTTTCGTCCTTACGGCTTTCTACTCCATACGAAGCATTTTTATCGCCGGTCGCAATATTCCAATATATTCCGATAGAGCAAGAGCATGGGATGTACGGAATGAATATATAAATACTGCAATTTCCAATGGAGATGACATAATTTACGTCAATGCGATTGACGGCTTGCCGGTCGGCAACATTCGGGATTTTGATGCAAAAGGACAGGGCCGACCCGGATATTGGATCAATCAATGTGCAGCCAGGTTCTATGGGGTTAATGAAATAAATATATCAACGCCCTGATGTAAAAACATCCACCCGTAAAAGCGTGTTTCACGGGTGGAGTACTTAAAGATGTTTTTTAAAACCTCATTAGGGTATTGAATTGCTATTCGCCCAGTCATTACCAAGGAACACTTCTACATCTACTGTTGAAGCAGGATCGGGATTGATCAAAATTTGAGTGCTTGAAGTGATCCCAAACACGGTCTGTAAATATTTCAACGTATACAACTTTGGAGAGTGTAAAACGATAACTGTGCGATCATAACTACGATCTGCCGGTCCAACTACAGTGACGCCCAAACCCAATGACAGTAAAAAATAATTCCCGGTATTCACTTCCAGGCCGGGTGTATACGACCCATTCAACAAACGGATGCGCGCCCCATCTGCTCTCATCAAGGCATTTGGATCACCCTGCGCGGCTAATGGACCGACGGGGCCTCCAACAGTAAAAATTTCATCGCGCAACACACGGATCTTATCCGGCAACGGTTTCATGATACTGGCATCCTGGCCGCCCAGCACCACATTGTCCAATGCAACCATGGTGTAATCAATAACTCCCTGCTTAATGCTTTCCACCGGAATATCCCGCGCCAGAACACCTAATTGCAAGGCAGTATCAAAAGGCATATCAGTTTTAATGCCGGCTGAAAATTCCTCATAGAATTGTTGTGCCTTTCCCAACAACACCGGGAAGTTTTCAGGCGCCAACACCACATTGCGGATTCCCAGAATTACTTTTTGCTGTCGTTTAGCCCGGTCAACATCACCGCCATTTCCTTTTCGATATCGGGCGTAGGCAAGCGTTATGTCACCATCCAAATGTCGGATACCACAACAAGTGAGTCGTTTCTTATCCTTGCCGGTTCCCACCGGGTCCAGGCGCAGATCCTCGTCATTGTAAACATCGATCCCACCGATCAGATTAATAAACTCGACGAAGGTATAAAAATCCACCTGGGCAAAGTAATGAACAGGCACACCGAGAAATTGTTCCACAGTCTTCTTGGCAAGCCCCGGACCACCGCCAGGCAACTTACTTCCCTCCCCTAATGAGTATGCGGTATTAATTCTGCTATATCCGAAGCCCGGAATATTCACCCACATATCGCGGGGAATGGAAAGCATACCAGCTGTTTTTGTCAGCGGGTCGATCGTAAGTAAGATCATTGTGTCGGAACGCGGTGCACCCAGGCCTGCTTCCCAATCACGATAATCGAGACCGATCATAAGGACATTGATGCGACTCGCCCCATCCCAGGCGGGTGGCAGATCAGATTCGGGAATGCCTACCACTGGAGGTGGAGGTGCAATTGATGTAGCAACCGGTGTACCTTGTTCATTCAGTACAGGACCATTAACCCCGGCTGTGACTGTGCCACAACTTGAAGGTGGCATGCCCGGCAAAGGCGTGATCCTCCAACATGTGACAATATTACGCAGGAAGAAAAATCCGCTTACAGCCAAAGCAAGCACGATCACCCAAAAGATGACCTGCCCCAAAGAGAGTGGTCCGAGTTTTGTGTTTTTGAGAGAGTTGAGTTTATTCATACAGGTTTTATATATACCATATCCAGGCCGAGGCTTTCCAGTCCTGCTTTTGCCCAGTGTTGCAACAAAACAGACTCTTCATCCATCACTTGCATCATGATGGGAATTGCACGATGATCTTTGATCTCTGCCAGTCCGCGTAATGCAAGGATGCGGGCAGACTGCGCCTTGTTATTTACACATTCAATCAAGGCCGGGACTGATGCCTTCCCAATTTTGACCAGCGCATTCATTGCCAGATTACTGACCATCGAATCTGCATCGCTCAACGCTTTGACCAGAGGCTGGATCGCGCTTTCATCGGCTTTGAGTGCCAACCCAAGCGCCGCGCACTGACGAACTTCCGGGGCAGGGTCGCTCAATAGAAACGGGATCAGCCACTCGGTCCGCGCGTGAGGCGTTTGTGCGAGGATGCGAATTGCCCACCAACGGGAATCCGCGTTTGTGGATTGAGTCAAATCCATTAATGCGGGAATCGCAGCTTGATCCAATTCGACCAACGCCGGGACTGCATTTTCTGCGCGGGTTTCATCGCCGCTCAAAAGTTCGTCCAGCAGGTCCTGCAAAGTATTCACGTTATTTTGCAGGCGGCGGGACGGGCAATTGTTCATCAGCCACATTGATCCACTTATCGCCCTCTTCGATCAACATGACCGGGATGTCGTCCACGATCGGATATTTGCGCGCACAATCATTGCAAATGAACCAGGCATCCTTATGCAGTTTCAATTCGCCGCCGGTTGTGCGGACACAATTTGGGCACCGCAAGATTTCAACTAAAGTTTCACTGACCATTGATTCTCCATTCTCGTAATAGCGGGGAATTTTACCATGCGAGGCGTAGGTCACGTTTTAAGCGTGACCTACGAAGAAGGATTACGGCACAAACTTTTTTCCTTTGCCAGCTTTTCAGGGTCCTTCGAATCTGGTCCATACTGGCAGATCGCCTGCCAGGGCTCGTAATGTGTAGCAACCTGATCCTGAAAAAAGATCGCGCCATTTAACCAAACCGTTCGAGTGACCGTGATATCCGCGCCATTGGCTGCCCAATCCACTTGCTTCATTTCATTTTTTCTCAATTCAGATTTTTCTTCATAAATCGGCGGTGGTGCGGAGACAACATTGGTTGGACCGGTGGTCTCCCACGTGACAGAACGGCCATCCTTGGTGGAATAGAATTTCCATGTAAGGGAGCGCGCGCTTTCGTTGAGATATGTTTCCATCAAGATCCAATAGGGCGAGTCGTTTTTGAATTTAAAATCGACCAGCGGGAAAAACACAGTGGCATCCAACCCAGCCAGGTTCGGGTTAACTGCGCCGCTGGCGACCATCTCATAATATGAAACACGATACGCATGCGGATAGCGTTCCACGATCGGGAAGCCTGCATTGAAGACAGCGCGGAATAACGTAGTGCTCACCTGACACACACCGCCGCCCACACCTTTGATCGTGCGTCCGCCATAAATGATCAGAGCTTCCGCAAAACCATTTTCAAGGCTCACGTCACCCATCGTTTCGCCCATCGAGAATATCGCTCCAGGCGCGACCAACACACCATGGAAACGTTCAGAGGCGGCTTTAATATTTTGAACGCGCTCATTGCTTGAACCATAAAAATACGAGGTCTCAGACCAGATCAATTCGGTAATGCCCAGTTGTTGACCCGTTGCAGCGCCGGGGATTTGTGGCTGTGCTTCAGCGATCGACAAAGAAACAGTATGTTCACCCCGCAACAACGCGTCATTGATGGCTTTGATGCTGGCATCCATATCCATCCTGCGCCCGATTTTGGAATCTTCCCTTAAATCCAATTGTCTGGTTTCATCATTGAAAATAAATTTTGCATCGGATGGCGCGCGATCCACCTGCACTTTGACAGGGGTCAACAGGTCACGCAATCCGGTTGTATTGAGCACAACCTGCACACCAGCTTGCTCCCCATTTTGCACACGCTGCACACCCAAAAGATTCGCCAGTATTTGAACGTTATATATATAGGGTCCCGGGTCACCTTCTGCCGCATTCGGGATCAAAAGCGTTAGAGGCTGACTCAGGATCTGACGCGCTGTATCCGCCTGCGCGCTCACGTCCAGGATTTGCGGTTGAACTTCCTGTACCACCAGCGGCACTTCACCATCGCTGAACGTTTGCAATTGCGCGCCGAGATAAATAAGCGTGGCATCGATCTTTAACTCACGCCCCACCTGACCGGGTTGCGCGACGATATTCGTTCCCTCCAAACTCAAACCTGCCTCAACAACCGGCTGGTTAATCTGTGATGATATTTGGGTTAAATACTGATAGGCAACCCGTTGATCAAAGATGATCACAGGTGCGACGCTCACCCCGAATCCGCCCGCGCGTATTTGACCGGACAACGAACCGAACAAGCCTCCGCTTCTTCCCAACCTGTAGGCTGTTACTGCACTGGAAGAGGGATCGAACACCATGCCTAATTTTGCCGGACTCGATACCCAGGCTTTTTCACCATACCGAAAAAGGATCTTCCCGCCGATGGGATACGACAATGTCTGATTCAATTTCAACGCAGCCGCATCGCGTGTCAGACCTGAAAGATCAACACCTGCAACAGAGACGCCCGGAAAGATCCGCCCGGCGTAGAGTAGTTGATAACCCAACGTCCATGTGAGGATGACGATCAGAAATAACACAAAACCGCTGATCAGCGCCGCGATAATTTGCGGAATGACCGGAGCTTTTTGATAAGGATAGGATACAGTAGCCATTGTTGAAAATTATACCTTGCGATGAACTATGATAATTAATTATGAATAAGTATTCCCAAATTCAGAAGCTTCCTTAGAACGGTTACTGCAAACTATTTGTTCCCACCTGAATTTTGGAATCAGACGGCTTGCCGTTTTATGAACTGTGAATAAATAACTTCCTCGTTTCGTCATTGCGAGCCGTTCTTTAGCGACACTTGCACCTGGCGCAAGTGCAGGTGAGCAATCCCCTACACCAAGACCGAGATTTCTTCGTCGGGAAGAACACCTTCCTCGCAATGACGGAGATACTACTGCACACCAAAAGCAGGTAACTCGAACAATACGCCACCAGCTTTTACACTGTAATAAGGCATCCACGCCACACCGAACAGATTAATGAAAACATCCGTTTTCTTCGGGCTGACGGTGACTTCTGTAATATCGTTCACCACATCACCCCATTTGTTGTTGATCTCAGCCGCTACATCCGCTTTCCGTTTTTCCACATCGGCGATCTGTTGTTTGAATAACGCGATCGCCTCAATAGATTCTTCCACATCGGATTTGGCTTGTTCGGTTTGACGGCGTTTTGTCAACGAGGAAGAAAGTCTGCGGACACTGCGTTTTCCGCCAAACAAGCCGGTGACGTTTTCAAGATGTGTACCGGCCTCCTCCACTTTACGGTGCGAGAGCTCAGATTCATCTTCGCGCAGTTCGCGCTCCTCACGGGCGAGTTTATCTTCGAGTGTTTTGAGTTGACGATCCAGTGGAGTAGTTTGTTTGGTGATCTCCTTATCGCGCGCATCGCGGGCGGCATCGGCGCAGGCGCGCATGAACTCCGCCTGGCTGACATCGGGTCCGGCAAAAACTTTGAGGACTGTATTGGCGCGCGCCTTTACGGAGGAATTTCGCAATACCCAATCGGCAAAATCCTTTTGAAGCGCGGTCATGAGTTTGGCGTCATTCAATGGCGAATCAATCGTGCCAAAGCGCGCGGATGGGACAGGAGCCGTTTCAACACTTTCCAACGCATGGCCGCCATAGGCATAATCCTCCCAACGGACAGAGCCGCGCTTTTCAAGCGTAGCGACCAATGCGGCACGGATGATTTCACTATCCACGCCGAGTTTACGATCAAGGACTCGCACCTGCGCAGAAGCAACCAGGGATGGACGATACACCACGCCCTCGATCATCGCTTCAGCGGGCATGGTCTTTTGCGCGGCTCTGTATGCTTCAGGCAGGCTGAAGTTTTGCGGGAGGAAGTATTCTTTGATCCCGGCAGGCAGAGAAGGTTTAGTCTGGCTTCCGCCATTTTCGGATTTACGATTTACAACTTGCGACATCGTGCCCCAAGGGTATTGACGATTAACTGCCTTCTGCTCACTGCTGTCTGTTGGTGAAGCCATGAGGGCTGGAGAGGTTGATTCAGTTGAGTCAATGCTCGAGGAAACAGAAGCAGGTTTCGGCTGGGTCTGCATCGTCCCCGAAAGGGGAAGCGAAGCAGTCGCATTGACGAGTTGATTGAGCGCGGGAATCTGAGTCCGGGTGAGAGGTCCCGCAAGGAAATTCATCGCCCAGCGTGTCTGGAATAATTGAGGTTGTTTGGCGTGAACGTTGTGCAAAACAAATACACGCTTGGCAAGCGTTGAGATCAATTTATCGAAGACACCGCGTGCTACATCACCCGCCGCGCTTTCGAGACCATCGAGCAAACGATTTTTATCCTGTTCGGTTTGTAGTTTGCCAATGAACCATGTACCGGCATTCGAGAGAGCTTTGTAATCCACATCGACAGGGTTTTGCGTTGCAAGCAACAATCCCAAACCAAAGGCGCGCGCCTGTTTCAACATGCGAAGCAATGGTTGTTTGGAGGCTGGGTTGCGTTGCGGAGGCAGATAGCCAAAGATCTCATCCATATAAAGGAGCGCACGCAAAGAGGTCGCGCCTTTTTGCATTCGCATCCACGTTTCAACGGCAGAAAGTAACAACGTGACAAAGAACATGCGCTCGGCATCGGATAAATGCGCGAGATAAAAAATACTGTGACGTGGACGTCCATCTTCGGTGTAGAGCATGGAAGCAATATCAAGCGGTTGACCTTCGCGCCAGGTTTCAAAAGTTGGCGAGGCGAGAATATTGTTCAATACCATCGCAAGATCCATGCGGTCCTTGGCTGGGAAGAAAGAATCCACAGGGAACGCGCCAAGTTTATCGAACGGCGGCGTTTGAGTTTGCAGAATCAGTTCATTAAGTTCAACGTCACTGCCTTGACTCCAGGCGTTTTCAAAAATATTCGCAAGCAGAATATGTTCACGCGAGCGGAGCGGGTCAATATCATCGTAGCCAACCAGTCCAAGCAACGCGGTCACAGTGCTCATAATTCTTTCGCGCAGGATCTCGCGGTTTTCCTTCCAGGGCAAATTCGGCGCGGCTAGCGAAGATAAAACACTGACGGGAATGCCCGCATCAGAACCGGGTGTGTAGATTGCGAATTGTGCCGCGTTCTTGAGCGCTAGTATGCGTTCGGATGCTATGCCCCAATCGCTTAATCCTTTACGCCAGGAAGAGGCGGTTTCTGCGGCAACCTGTTCCAGGTTTTTGCCAGCACGCCGCGCCAAATCTGCATCGATCCACGGCTGAAAATCCTGCGGGGCAAGATCGGGGAAATGCAACAGTAAATTTGTGAGATCACCTTTGGGATCAATGATGATGGCGGGAATACCTTTCAATGCAGCTTCTTCAAGCAACGCGATACACAATCCCGTTTTGCCCGAACCAGTCATGCCTGTGACGACGGCATGTGTTGTTAGATCAGTGGGGTCGTAAGTAACTTGATTATCTGAAACAATTTGCTTAATGGGGTCGTACGCGCGTCCAAGGTAAAAGTTAGTGTCGGGCATAAAGGTCTCCAGCGCGAAAGTTGAATGGGTTTATTTTACTGCCAATTGGCAACAATCCGCTTAAAAAAAGACTGCAGAGTTTTGCTCCATAGCATTTGATGATTGTTGCTATCATCATATTGCCGTTGTTAATTTGCATACAAAAAAGATTTTAGCCACAGATTTCACGGATTTACGCGGATCTTCTATTTTTTCAAACCTTTGTGACCTTCGTGTCCTTCGCGGTCATTTTTTTACACTCGCTCAGAAAGTTCAGTTACCCCCAGTTGATTTTCTCGCATCCGGGATCGTAAAGCAGAAGGTTGAACCTTCTCCCAACCCATCAGATTCGACCCAGATTCTGCCGCCATGCGTTTCGATGATGCGTTTGACAAGCGCGAGACCAATGCCGGTGCCTTCAATCCTTGGGTTCAATTTTTCAAACAAGCCAAAGATCTTTGTATGATACTGCGGCTCGATACCCATGCCATTATCTTTCACGTAGATGACCTGCCCCACATCCCGGTTTTGGATTCCAATCTCAATGATAGGCTCCGTCTGATCCCCCATATATTTGACAGCGTTATCAATTAAATTCTCAAATACTTCACGCAATCGGATGCGGTCGCCATATACCGTTGAAAGATCTGGAGCGAAATTCACGGTGACATACTTCGAGCGGACTCGCGCCTCCACGGTGTCGAGCGCGTCCTGGATCAATCTGGCGAAATCAACGACTTCGGGCGGTTTGATAATACGCCCAATCCGTGAAAGTTCGAGCAGGTCTGAGAGCAGTTCATCCATTTTGTCTGCCGCGTTTGCTATGCGTTGGAAATCGTGTTGTATTTTCTCCTGTCGATTGTCTTTTAGATCTTTTTCCAGCATTCCCAGGAAGCCTTTAATTGTCACAAGTGGGTTTCTCAGATCATGTGAGACGGTGTAGGTGAACCTCTCCAGTTCGGCGTTATTGGCTTCAAGTTGAGCGATGAGTTTTTTGCGTTCGATCAATTCGATCTGCAGGGCTTCGTATAAACGGGTTTGTTGGATTGCGATGGCAAGTTGATTGGCTACGTCTTGTGCAGTTGCTGCATCTGCGGCGGTAAAGGACTCTCCGATACCGCGACCCAGATTCAGTGCACCGATCAACTGTCCCTGATAATGAAGCGGGAGGCTGAGCCAAGCGTGGACGCCGTACTCGTTTGCCAGGCGCTGATCCAAATCTGTAACTTCTGATTCTTTCAACATGTCGTTTGTAAACCAGGGTTTGTTCTGCCTAAGTGCATCAATGACTTCCAGCCCGAATTCATCCAATCGAATGGGGGAATCTGGAATGGTTTCCATTCGGTCAAAATCGGCGGCAAGGAACATGGCTATGTTTTTATCGAAATCAAACAGGGTTGCACTGGCACGCGCAGAGGGGATCAATTGGCGAATACGAGCCAATGCGCCTTTGGTAATTTCCGAAAGGGAGTTGGCGGAAAGCAGGGCGCGGTCAATCTCGTGCAATATTTCCAGCCGCTCTTCGCTGGCGCGGAGTTTTTCTTCGGTACGCTGGCGTTCAGCGAGTTCCTGCCGAACACGCGCCAGGGCTTCATCAATACTTTTGACTGCGAGATATAGCAGGATACTAATGATCGCGAAAATGACGGTGAATGTTATGCCTTGAGTTATAGTGACAGTCAGTATAGTGGATAAGGAAATTTAGACACGAAATCGGGCATAATTAAGGTGCACTTTCTGGAGAAAAAGCATGCCCAAAAGAAAAAGACTAACCGCCAGCCAAAAGGCACAGATCGTTCTGGAA
>Ga0137338_1000145_pt1 | contig 11999 bp, 13 predicted proteins | sample EasRivERMLT366_2_FD_104770 | JGI IMG/M metagenome (GOLD analysis project Ga0137338, IMG submission 104770) | Soil microbial communities from meander-bound floodplain in the East River, Colorado, USA - East River MetaG ERMLT366_2 | ecosystem: Environmental > Terrestrial > Soil > Floodplain ...
GCGTCTTTTCTTTGATGAATAGCGCGATCAAGATCAAAGGTACCGCGCCAATTGCGCCAAAGATCGCGCCAGCCAGCATGTATCCCTGCTGGGGTGTTCCACCTGAGATAACGACCCCATTCACGATATTCGGCGCAACAACACTGATGGCTAAAGTGCCAGCCAGTTGGAAGAAACTGCGGAAACTCGTCAGCTTGGTGCGCTCATCGTAATCGCGCGTCAGTTCAGGGGTCAGGGAAAGATACGGAACCGAGATCAACGTTTGGAGTGTATCGGCAAGCATAAAGGACAGTGTCACATAAATGAGGAGCGCAATCTGGCTATCCCACTTTGGAGCTGACCAAAGGATGATGAAACTTAATCCAAATGGAATGGCGAACCAAAGCAGGAAGGGCCTGCGCCTGCCCCAAGGTGAGCGCATGCGATCTGTCAGCAGACCAACCAGCGGATCGTTGATCGCGTCCCAAATGATGCCGAAGAGTCCCCCCCACGACGCAAGACGAGGCTCAAGCCCAACGACATCGGTGAGATAGATGGCAAGAAAGAGTCCGCGCATCGTGCCAACACTGGAGATGCCGAAGTCGCCTGAACCATAGAGAAGTTTGAGCCAAAAGGGAAGTTGTTTTTTTGATAATTCCGACATGGATTTTGAAAAGCAAGTGTAGCACAAATATGGAACAGACCAGGAAATAAAAAGTGAAGTTCTTACAGCATGGCTACAGGATCAAAATTATTGCATACATGCAAAGACGCGATATGGATGAGGTTGCTTTCCTGTAGGTCAATATTACTGAAATGAAAAGTGAAAAGTTGTAATCCCTGCTATAATCTTGTTTATCAATATCCGAAAATAGCAAACCCGTTGAAAAACGGGGACGCAAAGCCACGGGTCTAAAACTGCAAAAGCAGTGATGACAGCCAGGTTGCCGAAGAGAAAATCACGTGAACGATCTTCGCGAGCCTGGCACCTGACCAGGCTCGTTTTTTTTGGAACCTTATCATTCGTTCGTTCGATAAAGGCAAACCCGTCGAAAGACGGGGACGCAAAGCCAAGGATCTAAAATCACGCAAGACGTGATCATGACAGCCTGGTTGCCGAAAGCGATCTTATTAAGTTCGCTGGGTATTTTGAGTGCCTTTATCGAGGAGGAGAAATCAAATGGCACTCAAAAATAAAAATATCCGCTTCATTCTAAACCTGAACCTGCTTCTGTTTATTCTGGCATCTCTATTTGCCAATCCGATCTCTGCACTGGCGATAAGTAACACCACGACCCTGCCCAGCTTCACAGACTTTTCAAAGACAGTTCAAAATGGACAGGCTGACGTATTGCGCGGTGCATATGTTTCCAACGTGCTGGCTCTGCCGATTGTGCAACAACCTTCAGGGAACGCCGGATATGTTTCAAACAACACTGGAGAAGCGACCCAATTCCGCATGGCTTCACAATTTGGGAATGTGGGCTTGCTGGCTCATAATCACTTATCGGGAAAATCCTTTTCACAACTTGCAGTCGGTCAGGAAGTCCGCCTGGTATATGGCGATGGACGCGTCGAATATTTTGTGGTCAAGGAAGTTTTGAAATATCAGGCCTTGCAACCCAACAGCCCTTACAGTTCATTCCGCAATCTGGACAAGGATGAGACCCTAACAGCTGAGCAAATGTTCAAACGTGTTTATTTTGGCGATCGCCATCTCACATTTCAAACCTGTATTGAAGCTGAAGAGAACTTGAGTTGGGGACGTTTGTTCGTTATCGCTGTGCCAAAGACTGAGACTGCCGCCTCCAACCGGCTGGATCATTAATCACACTCACGATTTATTAAGGCGTGCGTAGCAGAGGCTGCTTTTCACTCAGATTATTTTTTGATCAAAGATTGATTCTGCGCATGCGCTGTTATGAACAAACATGCCCGCCACAAATGTGACGGGCATGTTTGTTTGATTAACTCTTGCTGTTTTTTTTCCTTCTCAACACTCACAAGCACAGCACAGACCATACGATGATAGTCATATGTATCGGAAATTTCCGTGTAGTTTTCACAGGTATGAGAGTGCCAGGGCAATGATCACAACGGCAGTGAATAATTTATGTGAGACCACAGATAAAATGCAGCTTTCATGAGGTCACTTCCTGTAGAAATGAGATATGAATCGCGGCACAAAATAAGCCTGAAGAGTAAGCTGGCATTGTCGAAATCGTTCTACGATACAATTGCCATATGCCATCTATTTCGGATAGACTTAAATCGCTTGGCGTCAAAACGGGCATTCCGCCTCTCACCCAGCCGAAGCCTGATTCTTATTCCATTGACTCAGTCGTGGCTGGAGACTTTCATCCCACCCCGCGCGGAGACGTGTTCGTCGCGGAACAAACGTACGCAATCGATTATGTATACGGCTCGTCCCCACTTCTTTCTTCCTCCCCACTTTCCTTCATATCGCAATGGGCCAACGACCCTGAAATCTCAAATCTCCCGCTCTCAAAATTTGCATTTCTCGATACCGAAACATCCGGACTCTCCGGTGGCACGGGGACTTATGCCTTCCTCGTGGGCGTTGCACGTTTCATTGACGATAAATTCGTTTTGCAACAGTTCTTCATGCGCGACCCTGCTGAAGAACCCGCATTGCTCGAGGGGTTGGCGAGCTTCCTCGCGCCATGTCAGGCTTTGGTCACCTTCAATGGCAAAGCCTTTGACGCGCCACTCCTTTCGACACGCTATCGCCTCCAGCAAATCCCCATTCCATATAAGGGTTATTCACATCTCGACCTGCTGCCCCTCGCGCGTAGACTCTGGCGCGACCGACTCGAATCGCGCGCCTTGAAATATCTCGAAGAACATGTGTTGGGATTAAAACGCTCAAGCGAAGAAGTTCCGGGCTATGAAATTCCCTGGCTGTATTTTGATTATCTTCGTACAGGGGATGCGCGTCCGCTGGGAGGTGTGTTCTATCACAATGCGATGGATGTGGTGGCGATGGCGGCATTGCTCGCGCACATGAACGATCTGATCCAGAATCCATACGACGGCAAGGTGCAACACGGTCTCGATTTTGTTGCGCTGGGAAAGTTATTCGAGGATCTCGGCCACTGGGACGAGGCGGCGCGTCTGTTCGAGCATGGACTCGAGTCTCAGTTAAACGAAGCAGATTTCGGCCTGGCAGTGAAGCGGTTGTCCATCCTGCAAAAGAAACGCGGCGACATGGGCGAAGCCATCCGCTTGTGGGAAACCGCCGCGGAGCAGGGTCATCTGTATGCGTTCATTGAACTCGCCAAGCATTACGAACACAAGGAACGTGACATGAAATCCGCATTGAAGTGGATGAAATCTGCCTTGCAGCGTGTGGAGCAGGCTGACCTGCCGGAATACATGCGCAAGTTTTGGATGACTGAGATCGAACATCGAATGGGACGTTTGAATCGTAAAGCGGGTTTATAATTTGGGTTGCAGGGGTTTACTCCTGCAACCCCGGACAACTTACTGTCCGACTCCAAGTGGAAAGAGGAGCCATTGATGAATATTTCTGTTTCGCAGGTGCAGGGCAAAGTTCCTGTGACCGTTATAAAGGTGGATGGTCAACTTGATGGTCAGACATATCAGGATTTGATCCATAAAGCGCGCGAGGCATATAAGGCAGGCTGGCGTGATTTTTTGATCGATATGACCGACCTCACCTACATCAGCAGTGCCGGATTGGTCGCGTTGCATAGTGTGGCATTGCTGGCTAAGGGAGAGGAATTGCCCGATACCGATTCAGGTTGGTCAGCCTATCGTTCGATGGGCCGCTCAAAAGAGGCAGGCATCCAACAGCACCTGAAACTGCTCAACCCTCGTTCGGAAGTAAATAGTGTGCTGGATATGGTCGGGTTCAACGCGGTGTTCAAGATCTATACCGACCTTGATGAAGCTGTAAATTCATTCTAAAGATTCGGAGCGATGTGTCATATTGCCATATCGCTTTTTGATTTAATCTTCGCCATGCCAGGCAAGGAATGACGACCCTGCATCTCCTTGGAGAAATATGAAACGCAATATTGGTAATCTGTTTATTATTGCATGTGTCATCCTGACCGTGATCGTATGGTTTGTCTTCCCGCCTGTCAATGATGGACGCGCGAACTTTGCGCGCCAGTATGCGGGCGAGATCATCGGCTCGGTCAATATTGTATTGATGGCTTCTGCCTTGTTCATTTCCACACGTCCCAAATGGGCGGAAAAATATTTCGGTGGCCTGGACAAGATGTACATCACCCATCGCCGCGTCGCCACAACAGCATTTCTTTTGATCTTTGTCCATGTGCTGACAGTTCCAATTACAGTAACCGGCTGGAGACTCGGCAACTACCTCGCCGTCATTGCCTTTACAGGCATCGTTTCCATTGTGCTTGTCAGCCTCGCGCCGCGCATCGCTTTTTTGAACAAACTAACGGGCGGCACCTATGAAGGCTGGAAGAACCTCAAAAAATATATTGGCATCTTTTTCATCATTGGTTACATCCACCCCTTTTTGATCGCCCATCCGCTCAGCGCGTTCATTGCCATCAACTTTGTGCAGATCTTTTTCATCATCGGCGCGGTCTCCTATCTTTACACAGAAGTTTTTGGGCGCTTCTTCAAAAAATATGTGCCTTATTCAGTGGAAGCAGTGAAACATCCCAATCAATCAACAACAGAAGTGACTCTGCGCGCCAAAAAGGATTCCATCCCAAAGCACCGCGCGGGACAATTCCTCTTTGTGCGCTTTCCTGGCGATAGGACATTAAACGAATCCCATCCCTTCACCATCTCCAGTGCGCCGCATGAGGCCGTTTTGCGGGTTACCATTAAAGCCAGCGGAGATTTCACTCGAGCCTTGTTTAGCAACATCCAAACCGGCATTGATGCGGTCGTTGAGGGAGCCTACGGATTATTTGATTACAAAACCGGCGGGCAGAAACAGATCTGGATCGCAGGAGGCATCGGGCTCACGCCATTCCTTTCCTTCGTCAGGGATATGGACGGCAACCTTAACCATGATATAGATTTCTACTATACCGTTCGCCACAAGGACGAAGCCCTATTCGTGGATGAGATCGAATCCGCCGCAAAAAAGAATCCGCGTTTGAAGGTATATATTCGCCATTCCGCGACTGACGGCTCATTGAGCATTGATGATATTGTAAAGAACGCGGGTGGCTCCGTCACCGGTCATCATATATACATGTGCGGCCCACTCCCCATGGTGCAAGCCTTCGAGAAAAAATTTCTGGCACTGGGCGCGCCTGCCGGGAATTTACATTATGAGGAATTTAACTTTCGATAATACAGGAGTCGAAGTATGGAAATCTCAACCACCATCCATCAGGCTGACCAGCCAATTGCCATCATGCAGCTTAACGGCGACATAAACGCATCCAACTTCATGGAAGTCGTCAACAAGGCGCAGGAACTATATGATAACCCGGCGCGCAACCTCATCATCGACTTAAGCGAAGTCTCATCGGTGAGCACCACCGGGCTTGTTGCGCTTCACAAGATCGCTCTGGTCTATAGTGGCGTCCCGCAACAAGTGGAGGCAGATAAGGATGAGATCCGCCCTGATTTCACCCATAGCAGTAATGCGCGCAAATTTGTAAAACTACTCAACCCTCAACCTGCAGTGGATGAAGCCCTTCTAAAAGCAGGCTTGAAACTTTTCTTCAAAGTCTATAAAGATCTTGAAAGCGCGCTCCAATCATTCCAGGTTTAAGAGAGGTATGCATGTATAGAAGATATAGAGAAAACCGCCGTCGTCCCCGCCGTAATAACCCTGAATATCGCCGCCGATCCGTTATGATGCGCCCCGGTGTACAGATCGCCATTTTGCTTGTCGTCGGGTTGATCATCTACATCATCCTGCAAAGCAGTGGGGGCTAAGGTTTTGTGAGGACCAGGGCCGGGCAGAAACAAGGCTGTAATAAAACAACTCCCTCTGCGAATGATGGAGTTGTATTATTTTAAAGTCTCTGTGGCTGTATCGCACTCACTTATCCAAAGGATCTATTCTGTCATGACACGGTTACGTCCCAGATCCTTGGCTTTATACATCATAATATCGGCGCGCCGCAATACATCATCGAAAGTTTTATCGTCAGCCCGTGCCTCCGCCACACCGATGCTTACCGTCGAATGGATCAGCATCCCATCCATATTCGAGGGTGTTTGCTCCCACATGGTTTGAATGCGATCCGCCACAACCTTGGCCTGGGCAAGGGCTGTTTCCGGTAATATTAATCCGAACTCTTCACCGCCCAGCCTGCCGAAGGTATCCTGGGCGCGTTTTTGTTCCATTGCCACCAGCGACAGGCTTCGCAAAACAATATCACCGGCATGGTGACCATGTGTGTCATTGATGATTTTAAAACGATCCGCGTCAAGCACCAGCACCGAAAGCGGTCTGCGATAGCGCGCAAAGCGCATAAACTCGCTTTCAGCAATACTGAAAAAATGACGCCGCGTCAGGCTCTTCGTCAACGGGTCGATATTCGCCAGGTATGCCACCATCTCCTTGGCATCCTTCTCTTCAATATATGCTTTGAAGGATTTACGACGATACGATTGCACCTGTAGCGCCGACCCCAAACCCAGGACGTGCACGATCACATGCGCGGCAATCGCCAGGTTCAAAATGACAGGATCAACTCCCACCTTGATGAAGTAATTTATATACACGGTACCCGCCGAAAAACCAAGTACCAAAAAAAAATTATTTTTTAATTTGATCGGCGAAAGGACATAAACCGCGAAAACAAGAATAACTTCAAAAGCAGTGACCTGGTAGCTCGTCGGGCGGGTAAAGTTAAAAAGCAACAGACATAAAATCGTAACAGCCAGCCACGCGAAGATCAGTCGATCAAACACCCGGACTTTATTTGTTTTAATGATGAAAAATATGATCAAAGCGGTAATGAGGGCATAACAACTGCGATAGACTACCATCCACCAGAATAGATCGGATCTGTCACTATAGATCAACCTATCCAACCAAAGCGTGCCCAGGATACCGAAGCTGGCGATAACCATGGATAGAACACTTTGCGCCTTATCGATCTGCAAATTAAAGACCCGATAATCGCCTTCTGAATCCTGAAGGTCGATCACTATCTGGCTTGATAATCTTCTGAACATTTCCATTTGCAATCAGTTTCCACATCGAATAATAACTCATATTTCAACCCTACACATCACAACTTGGTAACATATCGTCCGGGCTGTCTATTTCAAAGTGATACAATACCAAAAACACCCTTGCATTGGAGGAAAATATGAGTTCCCAGATCAACGACCTCGTCGCCATGCGCGACATTGAATCCCTCTACGAAATCATGACCGAAGACGAAGAATGGATGAACCAGCTCGACGCCGCCGAAGGTCTCGTCAAACTTGGTGACCGCCGCGGCTACGAGTTTCTGCTGACTGCCACCTTAAGCGATGACGAGGAGATCCTTGAAGTGGCAAACGAGATATTTAATTCCCCCGAAATCGCAAAAATGAAAAGCGACATTGAATCCGATCATGTACGTGAACATCGCGCCCACATCCAATCCGCCAGGGCGCGTTTGCAAAAAGGTGGTAAGGTTTTTCGCTACAAAATGGTCTACCTTCCAGCCGGAGCCCTAATGGGCAATGACCCACTTGGTGAAGGCTTCGCTGTACCCGCGCTCGATAACAAAGGCCTCGAAGGCTGGGAGGTCGTTCACATGCTTCCCACCCGCCGGGCGTTGCTGGTCGGCAGCGTGGACGACCATTTCACCGGCGCATATTTTTTGCTCAAGAAGGAAATCCTCCCAATCGAGAGCGCTGAATTGGATTCTGATTAAATGCGACGTTGTGTGCCCTTGCTGTTCCTGCTCATCACACTGACCTCATGTGGAGGACAACCTGCTTCACCCTCAGGGATGGCTGATCCCGTTATCCTGACATCCACCACCTTCCTCGCGGACATTGCCCGCAACGTCGCAGGTGACCGCGTATCGATCGAGTCGCTATTGCCGGTTGGCACAGACCCTCATTCCTACCAGCCCACTCCACAGGATGTGGCAAAGATTGAGCAGAGCAAATTGCTCATCATCAATGGCGCGGAGTATGAACATTTTCTAGAAGCTTTGTTAGAAAATGCGGGAGGTGCAAGAGAAGTCATCGAAGCCTCAGCAGGCATAAGTCCGGGAAAAGAGGCGCAGGGTGTTGATCCGCATTTATGGCTTGACCCAAACAACGTCATTGTTTATGTTGAGAATATCCGTGAGGCGCTCACGCATTTCGATCCAGAAGGCGCGGCGGTGTATCAATCCAACGCAGAAGCCTATGTAGTTGAATTGAAAAAATTGGATACATGGATTATCGCGCAGGTCACGCAAATCCCGCCACCGCGCAGATTACTAATTACCAATCACAAAGCATTGGGATATTTTGCGGAACGTTATGGTTTTACAATTGCAGGCACCGTGATCGAAAGTTTCAGCACGGACGCATCGCCATCCGCGCAACAAATGGCGGCATTGATCGATCAGATCAAATCATCGGGCGCGCCCGCCATTTTTTTGGACGCATCGGATAACACAACCCTCGCGCAACAAATCGCTGATGAGACCAACGTAAGAGTTATCACCGACCTGCATCTTGAATCACTGACCAACGGCGCGCCTGCCGGAACTTATCTCGATATGATGAAGCATAATGTCACGCAGATCGTAAATGCGTTGCAGTAAGGATAATCCTTGCGGTTATCCATCTTGGGCGACTGCAAGAGTCGCCCCTACGAAAACCATGTACCCACACACCCACCACAAAACCAACCAACCCATTCTTGATGTCTCACATCTCACCATGCGCTACAACGGACGCGTGGCATTGGAAGATCTCACTTTTCATTTGCATGAAGGCGAGCGCATCGCAGTCGTTGGACCGAACGGCGCGGGTAAAAGCACGTTGTTCAAAGTTGTCGCCGGCGTATTACAACCCAACATTGGCGAGGTGAATATCTATGGCTCACGCCCGCGCGGGCATCTTTGCATTGGCTATATTCCCCAACGCAGTCAGGTGGATTGGACATTCCCTGTCAGTGTGGCGGATGTGGTGATGATGGGGCGCTCCGCCAAATTGGGTCCGCTCAACTGGCCTCATAAAAAAGATTGGGACTTTGTGAATCACGCCTTGGAAACCGTTGAAATAAGCAACCTGGCATCACGCCAGATCAGTCAACTCTCGGGTGGTCAGCAACAACGCATGTTCATCGCCCGCGCCCTCGCGCAGGAAGCCGAACTGATGTTGATGGATGAACCGCTCACCGGTCTCGATACGCCTTCGCAGGAAGGCATCCTTTCACTATTAGATCGACTCAAAAAAGAAAATGTGACAGTCATGGTTGCCACACACGATCTCGATCAAGCCGCGACGCATTTTGACAGGATCATGCTGCTCAATCATCGTATCGTTGCTTTTGGAAACCCCGATGAAGTTTTGCATACAGATAACTTGCTCAAAGCCTATGGGGGAAGGCTAAAACCAGTTGACGGGCAAAACATCTTGAACATGGATGACTGTTGTGACGAAGGGGATGATGACCATACTCATTAACTTGCTGCTTCAACCCCTCCAATATGAATTCATGCAACGCGGCATGCTCGCCGCAGTTTTAGTTGGCATTGTGTGCGCGGTTGTCGGCACGTATGTGGTATTGCGCGGTATGGCGTTTTTCGGCGATGCACTTGCACATACCATCCTGCCCGGCATCGCACTTGGCTATCTTGTTAGCGGCGGTGCACGAGATACTTTATTCTGGTGGGCGCTGGGGACTTCCATCGTCGCCGCGCTGGGAATTGGCGCGATCAGCAAAAATTCCCAGATCAAGGAAGATACGGCCATTGGCATCATCTTCGCGGGGATGTTTGCCCTCGGTATTGCCTTGATATCCACGGTCCGCAGTTATGCGGTGGACTTGAGTCATTTCCTCTTTGGGGATGTGTTGAGCGTCTCGACTCAAAGCCTGTGGCTGATCCTGATCTTTGGTGGACTCGTGCTCCTGATCGTCTTCGCGTTCTATAAAGAATTCATGACCCTTTCTTTTGACCCCATCCTTGCCACCACACTTCGTCTACCTGTTAGCTTGCTCAACAACCTTTTGCTCACCCTCATCGCTGTGACCGTTGCAGTCTCACTGCAAACGGTCGGTGTGGCATTGATGGTTGCCATGCTCGTCACCCCTGCCGCGACAGCATATTTACTCACGCATCGTTTATCTCATATGATGTTAATTGCGGCGATTTTTGCATCGCTTTCAGGCATAATCGGTTTATATCTTTCTTTCTATCTCAGCATCGCCTCCGGCGCGGCGATTGTATTAACGGCAACTGTATTTTTCATGATCGCATTTGGATGGAAGAGGCTAAAGGGGACTTAAGTCAGTATCAGTTTCGATCATGGATTCGGCCACGGGATTTCAACGGGTCCGCCATAGCCATGCTTTTCCTGGACATATACAAATCCATACGAAGGGACACTGCAACCGGCTTCGTCATTTTCAACATTGATTGCCGGAAAGTTCGTGCCCAGTGTTTCAAAGATGATTTGTCCGCCTTCACAGCGCCACACCTCGATAATGTATTGATGCATGAATTCATCAGCATATTTTCCGGGGCTGATCGTGACAGTCTCCCAGGTGATCTCAACCTTGTTGCCGTTGCGCGTGGCTTTTGCCCAGCTCGGACCTGGGTAATAAGACGACACAGGTAATGTTGCTATATCAGGGTAAACAATGGGAAGCATCTGCGGGTCACCTTCGATCTCAAGGAACCTGGCATTGACCCAGCATTTGTTCGTGCCATCCACCCAGACCCAGTTGTTTGCATCGGTGCGTCCGATCAGTTTTATATTTGCAGTTTGATTCAACGCGTATAGATACAAATATTCTGCACCAGGTCCATAACGGCAGCTTAATTTTTCAGCAGTTACCTGTGCCTTCAAACTATCCACTGTGGGAATGGGTGTAGCTGTTGGCGTGTCGGTTGGAAGAGGGGTAAATGTCTGTGATGGTATGGCTGAAGCCGTCAGCGTGGGGAGGGGGGTAAAGGTTTCAGCGACGGGCAGGCTGGTTGACCTATTAACAGGCGCGGCGGAAGTTGAAGCGGGGGCTTGTCCCGTATTGCTTAATCCACAGGCAAGTGTTGTCAGAATCAGAATGATGGGGAGAAAATATTTTTTGTTTTGCATGTTTTGATTGTACTAAAACCCGTCTGAATACGAATGCCCTTTAAGTAGTTCTCCCCGGCCTGAGGGGGGCAGGTCGGGGAGAACTGTCAATATTTTAGCATGGAGGTCGTTTTTTTGCAACCGTTATTTTTCAAGGAATTTCATGGCTTCATGTTTCATGTGTGCCAGCACACCTGTAAACCCATGGATGCGCTGTTGTGAAACCGCCTCCTGCAGATTCATTGGTACAAAGAAATCCGCCGGTACGGTTAATACTTCTTCAACAGTACAGCCGTTAAGACCATTGGCAAGGATGGCGGTGAGGCCGCGCACTGTGGGAGATTGTGGCGGGATGTCAAAATGAAAGTGGATACCGCCGTCCGGTTGTTTTTCGCCGAACAAGAAAACCGGCGTCATGCATTCCGGCACGGCTTCCATTTTGGCGCGTTCATCTTTGAGCCAATCAGGCAAAGGCGGAAAGGACTCGGCATATGCGATGAGTGTTTCCAGTTTTTCTTCGCGTGTCATACCGGCAAAGTCATCCACGATCTCTTGAAGTTTGGGAGGTATGGGCATATTGTTTTGTTATTGTAGTAGGGGCGGGGTACCCCCGCCCCTACACATATTATTTTTCAATCGGTGCATCTACAAGGTTGCCCCACTCTGTCCATGAACCATCATAGTTCTTGACGTTGGGATAACCAAGCAAATATTTCAACACGAACCAGGTCAACGAAGAACGTTCGCCAATGCGGCAATAGGCAATGACTTCGCCATCGGCTTTGACA
>Ga0137338_1000146_pt1 | contig 11912 bp, 10 predicted proteins | sample EasRivERMLT366_2_FD_104770 | JGI IMG/M metagenome (GOLD analysis project Ga0137338, IMG submission 104770) | Soil microbial communities from meander-bound floodplain in the East River, Colorado, USA - East River MetaG ERMLT366_2 | ecosystem: Environmental > Terrestrial > Soil > Floodplain ...
AAAGAAAATATAGCCTGATTAGGTTTTGTTATCCAGTTCGATGATCTATGGGGATCTGCGCGAAGCGCTTAGTTCAACTATGATTTATACAGCCAGCGGCTGTATAAAACCCCGTACAGGGTGGTTATACGGCGGAAATTCTGTATAATTACCTATATGCGGATTATACGCCCGCCATATTTATAGGACAAGTCAACGGAAAAATTTGCGTTGGTATCAGAATAGACTCTTCTGTTTTGTTTGACCGTCCACTTGTTGTTTCGATTTTATTTACCTGACAGTACCGCGTGCCGTGACCTGCCAGATGACCTCCACTTGATCGCCGCGTGCGCCAACGACTTCATCGAACAGACTTGTGACGGTGCAACAATGGTTGGGAATGATGGTCAGTCGTTCGCCGATCTCAGGTTTGCGGTCACAGGCTGAAAAATCGACATGACCATGTTCTTCAGATAAAGCGTAAATCTTTGCATTGGGGTATTCACAGATATAACCATAACCGTCCAAGCCATGTAGATCACTTGATAGAGATTTACTCCCTGCATCGAGGATGCCGCGCTCATGAGTGGGACGGCTGACAACTGTTGTGTGGACTTTCAACGCGCAGGTGTCGAGAGTCACAGCACCTGAACGAAGCGTGAGACGATCACCATACACATAGATCCCAGCCCGATGTTCCGTGATTTCAGGATGTTCATGTACCTGCCACATCGCGGGAGTACCTCCACCACTGACTCTTTCAATATGCAAACCATCTTTTGTCAATAGTGCGCGGGTTTCGCGCACAAAGATATCGGTCTGGTCGCTCGTGGGGTATGTCATCAACCCGCCAAATTTCACATTAGGGAGTTGGTTGACGAGCCGCGCCAACTCCGCCGCATCCTGAGGTGATTGGACTCCACAGCGATGTAAGCCTGTGTCACATTCGACGAGGACGGTCAGAGAGAGTCCCGCGCGTTGTGCGGCATTTGAGAGACCATGGATCACGTATGCGGAATCGGCTGTCACGCTGAGATTTACTTTCATCGCCAGCAGCATGAGACGATTCAACTTGCTTTCCCCCACGATGTTATAGGGAATAGAAATATCGGTGAAACCAGCCTCCGCCATCACTTCCGCTTCGCTGACCTTTTGGCAGGTGATGCCGACTGCGCCCGCGTCCATTTGCATTTGAGCGATCGCTGGAATCTTATGCGTTTTGATGTGCGGACGATTGGCAACACCATATTTATCCAGATAGGATTGCAAACGGGAAATATTCGCTTCGAGTCGGTCAATGTCAACAACAGGGACAGGTGTCTCTACTTCGTCAACGCGCATTTGTTATTCCTTGCCGACGTATGCAATGGCATCGATCTCAACCATGATGCCAGGCAATTGGCTCCCAACTGTGGTGCGGGTTGGTTTCGGATCGGGGAAATAACTTGCATACACTTTGTTGTAAGCCGCAAAATTTGAGAGATCGCTCAAGTGCGCGCTGACTTTAATTACATCAGCCATGGTTGCGCCGCCTGCTTCCAGGATCGCTTTGATGTTTTCCAAAACACGCGCAGTTTGTTCTTCGATGGTCCCGCCGACAATTTTCCCCGTGGCTGGGTCAAGCGGTCCCTGACCAGAGACGAAAAGAAAGTCACCAACACGTACTCCTTGTGAATACGCTCCAACGGGTGTCGCGCCGATGTTTGTAGAGATTTGTTGTTTGGACATAAAAATTACCTGCTCCAGGCAATTTCAATCTCGTCGCGTCCTGCAAGAGCATCCCTCAGCAAAGTGATCAGCCCGGCATCCGCGCCCTGGCTCTCAAAGTGCACGAGCAACAAAGGTGTGATGGCGTAGTCTTGATCCTCAAGCCATTCCTCTTCAAGGTTGTCGATCAAATATTGAAGTTGCTCTTCGCTGATTTGACCTAACGGTTTGTTTGTGTCTTTCTCAGTTAAATTTATCATCACATTGCTCCTTTTTGTATATCTTTAGCTCAAATAATTGGTCTATCAGGCACGCCTTGCCAGGTGCCCACCGGCATCTGCCTGATCTAACACCGCAAGAATGGTTTTGACCAGTTCACGCGCGGCTTGCTCGCTCAACTCGACAGCAACACGCGCGCCGACTCCCTGCGACTCGTTAACAAAATCAATATTCAGCGCATGTTCCAGCGGCGCATTGAAGGGGTGATCGTATGAGACATTGGCTTGCTCAAGTTTGAACCAGCCGCTCGTGCCTTTGCCGCTTCCATCCACTTTTACTTTTTCAACGATCATTGTGCACATGTTAGTCTCCATAATAAGGTTATCGCGCTTCGTCTGCATTCGCCTGACGGCTCACTCCGCTCAGCGCGAAGGGATTAGGTACTTCTCCAAAAATGCAAACGTCTTTTGCCAGCCATCAACTGCCTGTGCCTGACGATAGGCGGAGCGGTCATGATAAAAGAATCCATGACCGGCACCGTCATACCGATGAAACTCATAGACCTTGCCGTGTTTCTTCAATTCCGCTTCGTGTTGATTCACCTGTTCTGGTGTGGGGTTGCCATCTTCGTTTCCAAATATACCCAGAATGGGGCAGGGCAAGTCCTTTGTGTAATCCAATGGTGAGACCGGATTCTTGGGATTCAATTGATCGGGTGGCATCACAACACGTCCGCCCCAGCAATCTACAATTGCATCAAAGCCAGGCGCCCGGCAAGCCGCGAGATACGAATGTCTGCCACCTGAACACGTACCAAAGATTCCCACTTTGCCATTTGAATAAGGAAGTTCACGCACATATTTCATTGCACCTGCCAGATCACCAACTGCCTGATCATCCGGGATGCCGCCGTCCGCGCGGACTTTTGCCGCGACATCTTCAGGTGTGCCATGCCCTGAACGAAAATATAAATTCGGTGAAATGGTTATATAACCTTGATGCGCGAATTTGAGTGTGGTCTCGCGATACCATTGATCCCAGCCCGGCATATGATGTGCCAGTACCACCGCTGGATAAGGTCCCGGCCCAAGCGGGCGCGCAAAATAGGCGTTGATCGAGTCGCCGTTGGTGCCGGTCATCGTGATGGTTTCTGCGAGCAAGCCTTCATACATATCAGTTTGATACATGGGTGCGCTCCTTGTAATTGAATTTAATAATGGAATTGAACAGAGTATAGCCCTAAGTTTTCGATTCAACAAACTTTTTAAACTCATCCATAAAACGTGACTTATTGAATCTGTGCGCGTTGCGGATGAGTTCCAAGACCTGGAAATTTGACTTCATCCCCTCGAATTTTTCGACACTCTCGATCAGACTACCCGTGGCCTGCTCGCCGAACAACACGCCGGTTCTCCCTTCGAGTACTGTCTCCGACGCGCCGCCGCGACTATACGCGATCACAGGACATCCCGCTGCCTGCGCTTCGACAATGGCAATGCCGAAATCCTCCTCCGCCGCGCAGACGAAGCCGCGTGCTTTGCCAAGCAATTCCGCGACCATCTCATCTGACTGATAACCGAGAAACCGAATATTGGGTGTCGCCAGTTTCTGCAGGCAAGGGTATTCAGCCCCCTCGCCAATGATAATAAGCGGGAGATTTAATTTTGAGAAGGCTTGAACGATAACATCCACGCGTTTGTGCGGAACCAGGCGCGTGATCGTGATGTAAAAATCTTCGCGGATTGAATTTGGTTTGAATCTTTCGACTTCGACCGGCGGATAGATCACAGGCGCGACGCGTTGATACGAATTCGCTATCCGCTGGGAAACTGTTTGGGAGATCGCGGCAAACTGATGGACGCGCGCCGCGGCTTTTCTATCCCATGTGCGAAAGGCTTGCATTAATCCATCCAGAATCAAATTCTTAGGTGTGCGCGTCCCGTTGAGGTTGAGACCTGTCCAGGCGTAACGCATGGGGGTGTAGGTGTATGAGATGTGACGCGCACCATTATAGTTTTTCGCGCCATGTGCCACCGCGTAACTAAAGCAAACAATGAGATCGTAATCACGCAGGTTGAAACGTTCAATGGCAGCGGGCATCAGCGGTAAAAATAAGCGATGATGTTTGTGGGCAAGCGGAATGGAGTTGATGAAGGATGTATTGATTTTTTTGTTTGCAATCGGCGTGTTTGTAAAAAGATTCTGGTTGTAAACGAGCGTGAATATCTCTGCGCTCGGATATGCTTCGAGCGCGGTGAACAGAACTTTTTCACCGCCGCCGAGTGAGGGAAGCGCATCAATGACGAATGCGATACGGGGTTCAGATTTCATTGTTTGTCGAGCGACATAAATGTCGCGTTACCGATGGACATTGGAAATTCATTCATTAAGTTTGCTCCATATTAATTCAGCAGTCTGTTGCCATGAAAATAATTTTGCGCGCGCCAATCCTTTTTCCTTCAATGACATGCAAAGATCGTTATCGTTTAAACATTGTTTTATTGCAGTAAGAAGAGTATCAGGTTTGGATAAATCAAAAATTAGCCCCGCATCACCGACGACTTCAGGCAACGCGCCGCCGTTTGAAATAATGACCGGAGTTCCACACGCCATCGCTTCGAGCGCGCATAGGCCTGAACCTTCGTCCAACGATGGAAGCACAAACAATTTGGCGCTTGCGTACAAGCCTGGCAGGTCATCATCTGAAACATATCCAAGAAAGCGCACGCGTTCATCGGCAATGAATTTTACACTGCGAAATACATAGCCCGTTTCCCCCGCCACGACAAGCCAGGTATCGCTGAATTCATTTCTGATTTTATGCCATGCCTGCATGAGACTTTCCAGATTCTTGCGCGGTTGTAGCGAGCCCACAAACAAAATATATTTTTCTGGAAGCTCAAATGAATTCTGTTGTGCATCAGGCTGAAAGATGGATATATTCACTCCATTAGGGGTGATGGTTACATTCTTGATTCCGAATCGTTTCGTTACTTTTTGCTTTACATAATCCGACGGCGTGAAAACGATTCGGACTCGCTTTGCCAATATCGGTAAAAACAAACGGTACCACATTGCAAAACTTTTCCTGAACCATTCGGGGTGTTCCAGTGGACTCAGATCGTGAATGGTCAAGGCTTGATTGCGAACCATTAATGGTCCAGTATTTGCAGGTGACCATAAAATGGAATCGTTCTTGAACGCAGTAGTTCGTTTCTGCGTCTGAGTCCAAAGTTTGGCTGGAAGAATAAACTGCTCCCACGCATGACCTGCCACGCCATTCGCTCGCGTAAGATCAAGCCAGTAGTTGACTTGGAACAACGAAATGATTTCCCGACCATATCTTTCCACACCGGTGACGCGGCGCGAGAGAAAGCGCCCGTTAACTATGATGTCACGCGTCATTGGTTATTTGTCCAATCCATAGACCAAGCGCCAACCCAAGCGTGATGCGACCTGGCGCGACTGTCCAGAGGTAGTGATCGAACAGGCTGATGACGCCGAGTCCGGTGATCGATGCACTGGCGAGTATCGCTTTGGGTGTTTGTGCTTTGAAGATATTCAATCCGATCGAAATAAACAGACCAAGCACGAGAAGCACACCAAATATTCCAAGTTCTGAGCCTGCCAGTAAGAGAATATTATGAACCGGCTCAATGATTGCGCCTTCAATTGCGTATGTCGAAAGGTTGATGACGAATGAGCCGATGCCAACTCCTGTAAGCGGATGCTGTTGAAACATTGTAATTGCCTGTTGTGTTAACCAGGAACGCCCAAATGTGGACAGTTGTTCCGTGGCGACCGGCGCATTACTGAGTCGAGTGAACACCAATTCACTGAGCGGATAAAGTGTGAGGGCAATGGTGACAATGCTGACTGCAATCAGTAGGAAAAGCCTCTTGCGGTTGAAATATTTTGATTTCAGAATCAGTATGGCGATGAAAGCAACCAATCCTAGCCAGGCGGAACGGGAGAAAGTCAATGCGATGAGGATGATGCCGAGGCTGAATAGAATCAGCGCGGGATAATTTCGTTTTTTAAGAAAAAGGCTTGCAGGTCCAAGCAACGTGATCAGCGCAAACCCGCCGAGTATGTTGGGGTGAGGCAATGTCCCATAGGCACGCAGGATTCGCAATCCATCAGCCAGTTGCACAACACTCGCGCCGCGTATGGCTGGGTCCAATGTGCCGGGCCAGTTCATATTAAGTGATGCGAGAAATTCTGTGGATTGAAAGGCAAATCCGATAAAACCCACAATGAGCTGGAGACTTAACGCTGAACAAAGTCCGAACATGACAATCTTCCAGACTTCACGCCAGGCGCGGAGGGAAAGGATGAGGAGGTAGACGATCCAGAAATGGAGGGAAATATAGAGTGATGTGCGCCAGTCTTGTGACCAGATGATGCTGATAGTTGAAAGAAGGCAAAAGGCGGAAAATAAAAGGATGAAAGAGGAAAGATGATAGAAGGGGCGTGAAATGGGAGGTGTGAGGCGTGGAGGCTGAGCGATTTTGGTTGAGCCCCAAAGAACGATGGCGAGCAAAACGAGCGCATCAGAAAAGAAGAAGAGCGCGTCAGTGTAAGTGAAATATACGCGCGCGCGTGGAAATTCTGTTATGGGACGGTATACCCACAAGCAGAGAGCAATTGGGATCAGCCCAATAAGTAATGAATAAAGACTTCGAATAACTCTTTCTGCTTGAAAGGGATAAATGCGTAGTGCGCCCAGCGTGGACGCGGTCACAAAAGCCAGGAGCGGGAACACGCCCCATGAAAAGGATGTGATCGGTTTGGTAATCGGCGGTTTGGATGGTTTGGGTAATATCGCTTTTGGATTTTCGTAGACTAGAATGCCATTTGGAAGCGTTTTGATTTTTACCCAGTCAAGTTGTTCCAGAATAGGGACAAATGGACTGTAACGTATCACCCCCCAGGGAAATTTTATGGATTCAAGTGTTTTGGGGTTTACGAATCCCCAGCGTACGCCGTATTCATCAGATTCTTGAAGTATGGGTTTTAAGGCATTCATGCCATTCATCGCCCAATAGGAAGTATCCACTTGACCGATGCCGCTGGTGCGAAGCTCGGTGAGGGTGCGCGCAGTGTGATAGCTGCCGTCCATGGTGGTGGCTTTGGTGAGGAGATTCAAGTAAGCGAACTGGTCACCGAAGCCAAAGGTGAGATAGCGATATTGAGAGCGGTCGTCTTTGTTGAGGAAGTCCACGATGGGTTGCATGTGGATGGGGTCAGGTTGGAGGCGGAAGAAGTAGGGAGTCAGCCAGGAGCCAAGCGAAGTTGCAGCGAAGATGGAAAAGGCGAGAGCCGGGATTAAGTTTTTTCGGAGCGAGGCAGGCAGCGGCTTGGAAATGAAGCGCAGTTTTTTCCTCATCTGAATAAAAAGAATCCCAAAAAAGGGAGTCAGGGTCAGACATGCCCAAAATGCGAAGCGGTCATAGGTCAGCCATTCCCAGGCATCGCCGAAGAATAACCTGGGAAGTGGGGTTGTGCCGCCGAGTCCGAGTAGAAATAATATGCCGAATGAAATGAGTAGACCGATGAAACGTGGATGCCATTTGCGAAAGAGGAATGGGATGATTGCGATGAGCAGACCATAGAGAGGGAGCAAAAAGATGGCGGGCGCGAGTGGGCTGGTAAAGAAATTGTGACGAGAGAGGTGGTCAATGGGTGTTTGAATAGTTTGCGCTGCCCCCCATTGCCAAAACGGGAGGATAACAAGGAGGCTGGTGAGAGTGGTGATGAGGGCGAAGATGATGAGGCGAAAAACTAACCACGGAGACACGAAGGCACGGAGATTTAATTTACTCGGTGTCTCAGTGTCTCCGTGGTTAAACTGATTCGCAATAACTGCAATAATAAAGAACGGTTGAACAAGCAAAGTGGCATGATGTGCCGCCATCGTTGTGGTGTAAAGCGAAACTGTGAGCAAAAGATTATGGGTGCCGCCCTCACGCAGATAACGATTAAGACTCGTCGCGCTGAACAGTGCAAAGAGTGTGCTGGTGAGAAACGGCAATTGACCGAAGATATGTGCGGTGACGTAAATGGGTAGCAGGAGCGCAGATGCAAGTGCGGCATAGGATGCCGAGGATTTCCCTGTGAAGATCCGGCTGAAGGCATAGATGCCGAGTGGATAAAGGGTTGTGACGAACCAGAGAATCAAGGCAAAGGCTTTGTCAAATCCGAGAACGGGAACGAATAGCGCAATCAGTTGATGAGTCAGCGGCGGGTATGAAACAACAGTAAAGCCTGTGTACCAGCGTGTCTCCCACAATGAGAACCAATTCTCTGCATAGTGATTTGCAAAGAGCATGTGAGTAAAAGCATCATAACTCAAGCGGTAACGTGCGGTGACGATGAACAACCCATGACAAAGCAGTGCGATCAGGATTGCCATGCGAACGCGGCGCGGCATCATACAGGCTGCTTCTCGATGATTTGAATCCGTTTGGGACTGCGCCGTTTTTCCAAAGCGCGGTTGAAGGCTTTGATATATTTTCCGCATGTCTCAGAGGGGCGCGTGTGCTGGATGGCGTGGAAGTTGTGCGTGGTTTGGTTGTAGCGTTTTCCGGGTGAATCAAGCATCTGGCGAATCGAATCGCACAACGATGCAACGTCGCCATTTTTGAAGAACTTCACCTGCAAATCGCTTTCGCTAACGAGTTCCCGGATTTCATTCAAGTCTGATGCGACAACCGAGCGTCCCCACGTCGCGGCTTGATACAATACACTTGATGAGCCGGTTGACGCTGTGTAGGGCAACACCACAATCTTTGCACGTCGAAATAATTCCACAACCTCATCTTCGATGATTTGACCCAGCCAGTGAATGCCAGCGGTATTTTTATATCGTTCGTTGAGGTCACGCGCGTAATGCGGAAAGCGCGCATGCTCTGTGCCCGCAATGGTCAATTTCAAATTTGGGTATTCAAGATGCAAAAGTTGAAATGCTTCAAGCAATAATTCGAGTCCCTTGAATGGCGCGAGGGTCGTAAAGAACAATAATTCCTGCGCGTCAAATTCGGGCAACAACTCTGGTTCGTGATATGCGCCGATGGGGATGTGGGTGCAATCCACTTGCCGCGTAGCAAGCAAGTCCGCGTAATGGCGCATCGTCAGACAGGTGATATCGGCTTGTGTCGTAATATTTGTAAGCAGTCGCGCGCCCATGAGAGCGAAAGGTCCGCCTGGCGCGTCGAGCGCTTGCAGGTCTGTCAACTCGACCAGTTCATGCAATGTGACAACGGTCGGGATTCCCATTCGGCGCGCCAACAGGGGTGTGAGCAAACCGGATAAATTCGTCCATGGCGATTTGCCGAAAATGGACGCGCCCAAATTGAACCAAACCAAATCGGGATTTAAACGCTTCACGCGTGACAAAATACTTGTCCGCGCTTTCAATTGACCGGGTGCCCAGCAATAATCTATTTCCGTGTTGCCGAGATGATTCGGCGCGCTCCCATTGGCAGGTGAACCCGCCAGCACAGAGACGCGCGCGAACGCCCCCGACTTTACGAGGGCGCGCGTGACGTGGTATCCATATTGTCCTATACCAGTAATTGTGGGAGGAAACGGACTGACAATAGCAAGATGCATGGATTAATGGGCGGATTATCTCACGAGGACGTTTATAAGACAACTATGATCATTAATACATTACGTTTGCAATGGGTGTTTGGATTTTTTAATGGGAAATTTATCTTTATTTGAATGCGATGACATGAATGTCACGATACCGCATGGAATATTTGTTTGACAGAAGGCTACGCGGGAAGTATAGTCTTACCCAACATATGTTTACTGGTGATCTTGAACGCGCAGTTCTTGAAGCTTTGGTGTACTCAGATATCTTCGAATATCCCCTGCGATTGAATGAATTGCATCGCTATCTGCCCATACGAGCGGATATTGATGAATTGTCAGTTGCTTTGGATGCTTTGCAGCAACAAGTTGGAAAGAAGGATGATTTTTACTATCTCGCGGGGCGTGCGGAGATCGTGGATATTCGCAGGCAACGCGAAGCGCGTTCGAAGAAATTGATGCCGCGTGCTTTGAAATACGGAGGCCTGCTTGGTTCCTTGCCATTCATCCGCATGGTGGCATTGACCGGGTCATTGGCTGTGATGAATATTTCCAAGAATGCTGATTTTGATTACATGCTTGTTACTGTGCCGGATCGACTGTGGACTGCGCGTGCCTTTGCTTTGTTGTTCAACCGTATAACGCGTTTGTTCGGTCATGAACTTTGCCCAAACCTTATCGTCTCGGAGAATGCACTCGAATGGCCATTGCATGATCTGTACTCCGCTCGCGAGTTATGCCAGATGATTCCTGTCACGGGGATGGATGTGTATCAAAGGGTGATGGAAGCAAATCACTGGGCGGGGGGGATCCTGCCGAATGCATGGCATACTTCCGAAGTCTCCAAGACTTCGGAAGTCTCAGTCCGAAGGATATTCGAACTTCCTCTGCGCGGCAGGCTCGGTGACCGCTTCGAAGCATGGGAAAGGAACCGCAAGATCGCTCGCTTCTCGAAGCAGGCTGATTTCGGCGAAGAGACTGTCTTTACCGCAGAAGTTTGTCAGGGAAATTTCCATCATCATCGCAAGTGGACACGGGAGGTGTTTGAGGAGAAATTAAGCGTCATTGCGAGGAGGGCGAAGCCCGACGAAGCAATCCCCACGACCATCTCGGGGATTGCTTCGTCGCCTATCGGCTCCTCGCAATGACGGGACGAGGTTATGACTCAAATCCTCCTGGGACAATCCTACTACCTGCGCTTTGACCCTAAGCTATGCGAAGCCATGCAACCCTATCCGCCGCTGGGAACTTTATATGCGGCGAGTTATTTGCGCCAGCATGGATACGAAGTGTCGCTATTCGATGCAATGCTGGCTGAGTCGGAAGATGAATGGGGGACATTGCTCAATGAGCATAAACCTGAATACGCGGTCATTTACGAAGATAACTTTAATTATCTTTCCAAGATGTGTCTGTTGCGGATGCGTGAAGCCGCCTTCAAGATGATCGAGATGGCAAAGTCGCGCGGATGCACGGTCATCTTATGTGGCGCGGACGCTACCGATCATTTCACTGAATATCTCGAGCACGGCGCGGATTATTGTCTGCTTGGCGAGGGGGAGGAGACGTTAATCGAATTGCTGAATCAATTATCGCCCGTCCTGAGCGGAGCGACAACGCAGTCGAAGGATGGGAAAGATGCGGGGCAAGTTATTGGGCTTGCATCCCGCAATACGTTGCGTCCTTCGCGTCGTCCCGACATTACTGATCTCGATAAACTTCCCTTCCCCGCATGGGATTTGGTGGATGTCGAAAAATATCGTTCGATCTGGATGAATCGTCATGGCTATTTTTCGATGAACATGGTGACGACGCGCGGCTGTCCATATCATTGCAACTGGTGCGCCAAGCCGATCTGGGGTCAGCGGTATAACTCACGCTCGCCCGAAAACGTAGTGGCGGAGATGAAATGGCTGAAGGAAAATTTCGCACCCGATCACATTTGGTTTGCCGATGATATTTTGGGGCTGAAACCAAATTGGATCGAGAAGTTTGCTGTGCTGTTGAATGAAGCAGACGGAGTGATCCCGTTCAAGTGTTTACAGCGTGCGGATTTGGTGAATGAAAAGACAGCCTCCGCGTTGGCAAGGTCTGGATGTAAAACGGTGTGGATCGGTGCCGAGTCTGGTTCGCAAAAGATTCTCGATGCGATGGAGAAGGGCGATAAAGTCGAAGATATTTATCGCGCTGCAAAACTGTTACGTGAAAATGGAATCGAAGTGGGATTCTTTTTGCAATTTGGCTATCCCGGTGAGACGTGGGATGATGTGCAAAAGACGTTGAAGATGGTGCGTGAGTGCGCGCCCGATGACATTGGGATTTCGGTATCGTATCCGTTGCCTGGAACGAAATTTTTCGAGCGCGTCAAATTGGAATTAGGCGAGAAACAAAACTGGGTGGACTCGGAT
>Ga0137338_1000149_pt1 | contig 11635 bp, 11 predicted proteins | sample EasRivERMLT366_2_FD_104770 | JGI IMG/M metagenome (GOLD analysis project Ga0137338, IMG submission 104770) | Soil microbial communities from meander-bound floodplain in the East River, Colorado, USA - East River MetaG ERMLT366_2 | ecosystem: Environmental > Terrestrial > Soil > Floodplain ...
CCCGATACGGAGACACCCACCAACCGCACCGCCTGGACGAGCGGGGTCTCGCGCAGGAGAGCGGTTGCCGCCGCATAAATATCCAGACCGTGGTCCACGGCATGCCGCAGCCGCCGCTGTTTCGAGAACGTGTGGAAGTCCGCGTACCGGAGCGTGAGGCTCACCGTGCGCCCGCTGTACGAGCCGCGCCGGAGCCTGCGCCCCACCTTTTCCGATAGTTGGAGGATATGGCGTTCGATCATGGCGAGGTCCGAACAGTCTTCATCGAGGGTCATGCTGTGGCCCATGGATTTTGCTTCTTCCTCATCCTGCAATGCCGACGGCATCACCGGATCGTCGTCCATGCCGAGCCCCATGTCGCGAAGCCGTTCGCCGATGACACCAAACCGGGTCGTAAGCTTCCGGAGCGGCGCGCGGCCGAGCTCGCCGCAGGTGCGGATGCCCATGGCGGCAAGATGATGCGTCAGGTTCGGGCCGATGCCGCAGATCTCTTTCACCGGGAGGTCTTCGAGCACGTCGGCCGCGTCGCCGGGAGTGATCAGCACCAGGCCGTCCGGCTTCTGCATGTCGCTCCCGAGCTTGGCGAGCAGCTTGTTCGGCCCGATGCCTATGGAACAGGTGAGTCCGGTCTCGTTCCAGACCCGTTCTTTTATCCGGACGGCTATCCGCACGGGGTCGCCGAAAAGTTCTTCGCACCCGGTCACGTCGAGAAAGGCCTCGTCGATGGAGAAGAGCTCAACCAGCGGCGTGAAGTCCTTCCATATTTCTATCAACCCTTCGCAGGCGTGTGAATATTTCGCGGAATCCGCCGGGACCAGGACGATCTGCGGGCAGGCCTGCTTCGCCTCCCCGTACGTCATTCCCGTCTTCACGCCGAACGCCCGCGCCTCGTACGACGGCGAGAGGACCACGCCCCGGTGCTTCGACCCGATCACGGCCATGGCCTTGCCCCGCAGCCGCGGGTCCGCCCGCTGCTCGACGGAAGCGAAGAAGGCGTTCATGTCGAGATGCATGACGTTTCGCGTCATGAATGCGGAATTCGGAATGCGGAGTGCGGAATTAAAATTCGTCGCAACGTCGCGCAATCTCTTCATGACTTCGCTGTCTTTCTTACCGTGTTGATTGATGAAACAATAATGGCCACAAGCTCATTCGCTTCACGCATCAAGTCCTCCAAAAGTCGTTCATGGATCAGCCCGGACTCTATAAGGAGTTCCATCCAAAATATGGATTCATCCGCTTCCTCCTCTACCGTTCCAATCTTCGAAATAAAATCAGCAGGTGATTTTGCCCTGCAGGCAGCACGATAGTTCGCGCCCACGGAAGTACCTGAACGCAATAATTGTCTGCCGATTACATCGCCCGTTTTCCCTTTCGGAAGCGACTCAACCATCCGAATTACCCGCAAAGCAAAATCCTTTGTCCGCTTTTTAATATCATCACCTCGCCGCATTTTGTCCTCCGTTCTCCAGCCGTTCATTCCGCATTCCGAATTCAAGGCCCTCCAGCCGTTCATTCCGCATTCCGAATTCCGCATTCCGCATTCAAAAGCCTCCACCCCATCGTTTCTATATTGTAAGCTATCTCATACAGCCCCTGCCCGTCTGTCACGGAAAAGTGGAGGATACAGGCGCGCCCCTCCCGTGTTTTCCAGGTAAAGGCGACCTCGCGTACCCGTATCTGGCGCCCCTTCCGGGAGAACCAGACCGGCTTTACCCCTCCCTGGGAAAAAACGGCTCCGACGGTTATAGGCTCATTTATCTCTACCGGCATATCGTGAGTATAGTGAACATTTGTTCACTTGTCAAGCGCAGATACACGTATGACGTACATCATTTGACTGTAAAGGGAAAAAGCGTTAAGGTGAACGTATGAAGACCGCCGTCGAGATCTACAAGCTCCTCCCGAAGACGAACTGCGGCAAGTGCGGGACCGCGAGCTGTTTCGGCTACGCAGCAAAGCTTGCGACAAACCAGGCCTCGCCCGACGACTGCCCCGAATTGACCGTCGAAGCGCGTGAGGTCCTGCGGAAGGCCCGGGCGGAGCGGCCGGACTCTCCCGGCACGGTCTTTGAGCAGACGCTGGAGGTCATGAAGGGGAAAATAAAAGCCGTGGATTTCGAAAAAGCGGCAAGACTCTTCGGCGCCGACTATATCGACCCGGATACCCTTGAGCTGAGCTTTCTGAATCAGAGGTTCCGGATAACGAAAGAGAACGTCGCCGACGCTGCGGGAAGGGAACCCGAACCTTGGATCTCGATCCTCCTGTACAACCACCTCTGCATGCCCGACCCGCCCGCCCCATCCGGGGAATGGATAACCTTCAGCACGGTCCCGGCCTCACATGCAAAGGACAAGGCGTGGGTCGGCCATGTGGAAGAAGTGATCGCGAAACACTTCGAGGGAAACGTGAAGGCGCTGAAAGAGGCCTGCGTGAAGTTCGGCGGGACGCCGTCCGAGGTAAAAGGGAGCCATGACGCGGCCTACGAATTCTGTTTCTTTCCCCACTATCCGGTGTTGCTTCTTTTTTATGATGCCGTGGCCGAAGAAAACTTCCCCGCCCAGTGCAAGCTGCTTTTGGACAAGACCGCCCCGCGTTATCTCGACATCGAGTCGATCGTCGTGTTGGGAGAGGAGTTCGCGGGACGCTTGACAGCGTAGCAAGTTCCGAACTATTTCTCATTTATGCCATACGGCATAAATGAGAAATTCCACGTTCCCATCCTGCCCCGTGATCGGCGACGGGACCACACCCTTTACTTCGAGACCAAGCCCTTTAACAAACGCTTCGATCTTCCCGACCGCCGCATTCCTCGCTACCTCGTCGCGCACGATCCCGCCCTTGCCCACGTGCTCTTTGCCAACCTCGAATTGAGGCTTGATAAGGGCGATGAGTTCTCCTGCCGGGACGAGGAACCGCAATACAGAAGGCACAACTTTCTCAAGGGAGATGAACGAGACATCTATGACCGCGATATCAATAGGTTCGGGAACGAGTTTTGGGTCCATGTCGCGGATGTTCGTGCGCTCTATCATCACGACACGCGGGTCCTGCCGGAGTTTCCACGCAATCTGGCCGTAACCCACGTCCACGGCGTAGACTTTTTTCGCTCCGTGCTGAAGCAGGCAGTCGGTAAAACCGCCGGTGGATGCCCCTACATCCAGCGCAGTCTTGCCTTCCGCGGATACGTTGAAATGCTTCAGCGCCCCTTCCAGCTTCAGCCCCCCCCTGCTTACATAGGGCATCCGTTCGCCGGTGATGCGGATCTCGGCATCCTCGGGAACGAGCGTTCCGGCCTTGTCTACCTTCTGATCGTTCACCAGCACCTGGCCGGCAAGGATCAACGCCTGACCTCGCTCGCGGCTTTCGACCAGGCCGCGTTCAACGAGGAGACGGTCGAGGCGAATTTTTTTAGCTTTCATGTTTTTTGAGTCGGGCATCGCCGAAGGAACCAGCAACCATCGCACTGTTTCTCATCGTGAGCGTACCAGAAGCAATACCGCCTGTCAACGGACAATCGACAATGGAGAAAATCATTCACGGCATAAAACGCAAAAAAAATGTGAGGAGCGAGCATTGACGTTTCGCCGGGATTGGCATAGAATAAAAAGTAGAGATACGAAACCCCGGAGATGGAGCATATGAGAAAAACGCACGCTCTTCTTATCTTTCTGCTGTTGATGGCGGCGCCTTCTGTCCGCGTCTCCGCCTCCGATCTGAGCTGCGATGGCGGGATCATCTCCGCCGGAGACAGAAGCATCGATGTGCTCGCGAAATGCGGGCCGCCCGACTCGAAGGAATCTCACCAGGAAGAACTGAGCGAACGCCTCGACGACGCTACGAAACAAAGGACATTTATCACGGTGGAAGAGTGGACGTACAATTTCGGCCCAACCCGGTTTATGCGGATCGTCATTATGAAAAACGGCGTCGTTGCGAACGTCCGGACCGGCAATTACGGGTATAGTAAGAATGCGAAACCAGCCCAGGAGGAATGCAGCGAGCAAATCGTGACCATCGGCGATCTAAAAACCGATGTGCTCGCGAAATGCGGAGAACCTGCGTTGAAAGACGTCCATCAGGAAGAATTCAAGAAGAAGCTGGAGAGCGGGCTCACGCGCAGCGTATTCGTGAACGTGGAAGAGTGGACCTACAATCTCGGGACCAACCGGTTCGTGCGCATATTGACGTTCCGGAACGGCAAACTCACGGACATCAGGACCGGCGGGTACGGGTATGAAATAAAACGGGAGGAAAAACCCAAAGCGCCGTGACCGGTTGAAGGAAAAGAGAGCAAAACCGGCGTCACAATCTTGCCCGCCCTCCCACCTCAGCACACCTCAGCAAAATCGAAAACCGGGACTTCCAGTTTTTTGACAGGCTGGAATTTGTCCATTGCGAATTTCAGCAGTTCGTCGGTGACCGCGGGAGAATAGGTCCTCTCCCCGCACCGCTCACAAACTTCGGCGGGAACATGCTGAACAAGAAAATATTTATCGCCTTCTTCATAACTGAAGGTCACGGTCATTTCCTTTGTCTCTCCGCCGCAAAATACACACTTCATTGTTTTTTCCTCCTGGTTCTAAAATTTACCCATTCGCCCGCTTCGGGACTGTAGACGGTGATAACAACCACCGCCGGGGGAAATGAGAGCTGAACATGGAGATTTCTTCCCGCCTTCGTTTTGCCGTACACAAGACAACTCGGCGAATATTTATCATCAGGATACTCTTCGATGATCTCACCTGACGATACGGCTTCTTCAATCTCGGATCTACCAATAAAGCGCTTGATCATGTTCTTTACTGCATGATCGGAATAGCGATATTCTCCTGTCCTTATTTTAGCTCTTATTTCCTTAATTTCCATACTATTTTTTTCAACTCACCTAGAGCATAGCGGTCAGCGGTAGGATTGGCACTCCTTACTCGTCATTCCGCATTTTTTTAAGCGTCTTTCGCCTTAAAGGGCGCCACGGTTGCCACTACTTTGAGGCGGGACTTCTCGACGAATTCCTTGACGGAAGCATAGATGCCGTCCGCGTCCAGCCCGTATTTCTGCCGCAGCGCCTTCTGCGGTCCATGTTCGATATACTTGTCCGGAAGCCCGATGCGCAGCGTCTTGACGCCGCTCAGCCTGCCCGCGTCGAGGCACTCGAGCACCGCGCTCCCGAAGCCCCCGAAGAGCGCATGCTCCTCGACGGTCACGACCCTGCCGGTCTTCCTGGCCATTCGAAGGACCATCTCATCATCAAGAGGTTTCACAAACCGCGCATTCACCACGGCCGCCGAGATTCCTTCTGCCGCGAGCCGCTTTGAGGCGTCGAGGGACGGATGGACCATGTTCCCGATTGCAACGATCACGACGTCGTTTCCGTCGCACAGCTGCTCGGCCTTGCCGAGCTCCAGGCCCTTCAACTCCTGGTCCATGGCAACGCCGAACCCCTTGCCCCGCGGATAACGGACCGCCGACGGCCCCTGGTATTCCACTCCGGTCTTGATCATGTGCTGAAGCTCGTTCTCGTCCTTGGGCGCCATCACGACCATGTTCGGCACGTGGCGCAGATAGGCCAGATCGAACACGCCGTGGTGCGTGGGTCCGTCCTCGCCGACGAGCCCCGCCCGGTCGAGGGCGAGCGTCACCGGCAGGTTCTGAAGACAGAGGTCGTGAACGATCTGATCATAGGCCCGCTGGGTAAAGGTCGAGTAGATGGCGGCAACGGGATGAAGCCCTTCCACGGCGAGCCCGCAGGCGAAGATGACGCCGTGCGGCTCGGCAATGCCCACGTCGAAGAACCGTCCGGGATATTTTTCCGCGAACTTATCCAGGCCGGTACCCTCGGACATGGCGGCGGTGACGGCGATGATCTTGTCGTTGTCTTCGGCCAGCCTGAGCATGGTCTGGCCGAAGACCTCGGTATAGCTGAAGATGGACTGAGACCGCTTCTGCGCCGCGACTTTGCCCGTCTCCGGATCGAAAGGCGGAGTGCCGTGGTACTGGGACGGATTGCACTCCGCGAATTCGCAGCCCTTCCCCTTCTTCGTGATCACGTGCAGAAGCACAGGCCACTCGAGGTTTTTGATGTTCTTGAACGTATCGAGCAGGTGGTCGATGTTATGCCCGTCGATAGGCCCGACGTACTGGAACCCCAGCTCTTCAAAGAGCATCCCCGGCGTGACAAGGCCTTTTACCGAGCCCTCCGCCTTCTTCGCGAAATTGAGCATGGATTCGCCGACGCGCGGGATCCCCTGGAGAAAATGCTTGGTCTCGATGCGGAGCTTTGTGTAGAACTGCCCGGCCATGAGCCTGCTGAGATAGGACGAAAGGGCGCCCACGTTCTGGGAGATGGACATCTCGTTGTCGTTCAGGACAACGATCAGGTTCTTTTTCAGATGCCCCGCCTGGTTCAGTCCCTCAAAGGCAAGACCGGCTGAGATGGAGCCGTCGCCGATGACGGCGATCACTCGAAAGTCCTCGCCCTTGATGTCTCGGGCGGCGATCATGCCGAGGGCCGCGGAGATGGACGTGCTGGCATGGCCCACGTCGAAATGATCGCAGGGGCTTTCATCGCGCTTCGGAAAGCCGCTGAGGCCGCCGTGCTGCCGGAGCGTGGCGAACTGCGCGCGCCTGCCCGTGAGGATCTTGTGCGCATAGGCCTGGTGCCCCACGTCCCACACGATGCGGTCTTTCGGCGTTTCGAAAGCATAATGCAGCGCGATCGCAAGGTCCACGACGCCGAGGCTCGAGGCCAGGTGGCCGCCGGTTTTCGATACGACGTCGATGATCTCTTTCCGGACCTCCGACGCAAGCGCCGGAAGTTCTTTTTGAGGAAGTTCTCTCAAATCCTTGGTGCTGTTGATGTTATCGAGAAGCATGGCATACCTCGTGGGGTCATGGGGCAAGGGTCCAGGGTCAAGGATGATCGATTCGAATTTACTTGCCCCTTGCTACTTGACCCTGCTTTTTAGTTCACTCTGTTTATAATGTACTTCGCCAGTTCCCTCAGCGGGTCGGCCTTCTTGTCGAAATCCTTGAGCGACAGCACGGCCCTGTCCGCGACCTCCACGGCCCTGCGGCGCGATTCTTCGAGACCATAGAAGCTCGGGAAGGTCTTCTTGCCTTTTTCGAGGTCGCTGCCGACGTCCTTCCCGGTCTCTTCCCGCGTGCCGGTGATGTCGAGGATGTCGTCGGCTATCTGGAACGCGAGGCCGACCATCTCTCCGTAATGCGTCAATGCCGTGAACTGCCGCTTTCCCGCCTTGGCGTACAGCGCGCCGACCCGGACCGAGGCGCGGATGAGCGCGCCGGTCTTGTGCGTGTGGATGTATTCGAGCGTTGGGAAATCTATGTCTTTTCCCTCGGACTCCATGTCCACCACTTGTCCGCCCACCATGCCGAACACGCCTGAGGCGGTCGCGAGCTCTTTGATGATGGGGAGAAGCCTGTTCGCGGGGACCTTCCCGGTCCGACGGGGGTCGGACAGCGTTTCGAATGCCATGGTCAGGAGGCCATCGCCCGCAAGGATGGCGATGGCCTCGCCGTACACCTTGTGGCACGTGGGCCTGCCGCGGCGTAAATCATCGTCGTCCATAGCCGGGAGGTCGTCGTGTATCAGGGAATAGGTATGGATAAGCTCCAGCGTCCCGGCAAGAGGAAGCAGGTCCGTTGTCTTCGCGCCGAGCGCCTCTGCCGCGGCAATGGCTAAAATGGGCCGTACGCGCTTGCCGCCCGCAAACAGGCTGTAGCGCATTGCCTCGTGGACCGAGGCCGGAAAAGTCTTCGCCGGCGGCACAAGTTTTTCGAGCGCCTTGTCGACGAGGTCTTTCTTCTTGGAGAGATAGGATTTTATGTCCATAATAAAGGCAAGCCTATGATTCTTCTTCAAACGGCTCTGCCGTAATGTTGCCATCCTTGTCTTTGAGCAGGATCTCCACCTTGCGTTCGGCGTCCTCCAGGCGTTTGTTGCAGATCCGCGACAGTTTGATGCCCTCTTCGAAAAGCCTGAGCGACTGTTCGAGCGGGAGGTCGCCTTTTTCAAGCTCCTGGACGAGCTCCTCGAGCCGCGCAAGCGCTGTCTCGAATTTTTTTTCCGCCATCAGCCTCGCTCCTTTGTGCAAACCGGCACGCTTTTCCTGCTGTCCGGTAAGCTGTAATTATATACGGACACCCGGCATAAAATCAAGGAAAATGACCAGGACTTTCCCCTCACCTTTTGTCCTCTCCCCCAGCGGGAGAGGGTAGGGAGAGGGGGATTCCGCAGGAATGTAGCGATTATTATTTCGTTTGTATTAGTCCTTCCTAACAGGCTGTTGAAAAACTAATTTCGCAGGCTAAAGCCTGTGGCTACCAAATCGCAACGCATTGTTTTCCTGAAAGGTAGCCGCACACATTAGTGTGCGTTTTCAGCCTTTCAATGCCTTTTTCAACAGCCTGTTAAAACGATATTCCATAAAATGCATATTTAGTTTTAAACAAATGAAATGAATTCTTGCGGATACATCAAGTTTTTTCTAAAAATATTGACCACCCATTCAATCTATGCTACTGTAAGCCGTCTTGGTAATATCTTGTTGGTCGACTAAGCACGAATATAAGGAAGCTAATTTGCCATGGTAATATTTCTTTTCGTTACGCGTTTTCTAATTCCTGTCGCCTTATTTTCTTATGCGTTAAAACCACCGATCTTATGGTTTGCAATTGGTGGTTTCTTGTTTCTTACCATAGGACAAATCGGAGAATACATGTCATCTGGCAATGAAAGGCTGTTCGATAGATTCAAAATAATAACGAAGCTCGGAATCTTCACGGTTATTATAGGCCTTACGATAAGAGTTTATTGGATATTAAAATATCAGGACGCTTATGTTTCAGGCGCTGGTAGTTTCATCCACCTCAAAGGTTCAGACGCAATTTTCGCAGGCATCGTCGGAGTATTCTTTATTATGGCTCTATCGTTATATGCCATCAAATATAAAAAGTAACGAGCAAACATATAGAGAGACAAGATCCAACCTGCGGGTCGACAGCGACGCGCCAAAAGCGGCGCGTCAGGCGCGTTGTTCTGCCAATATGAAAGGCAACAATATGGAATGGAAGGACTATGACCCTGAATGGCTGGCTCGACTAGCGGAACAGCAAGAACCAGATCAACCATGGCTGCCAGACGCCATAAGGAAATGCACGAAGTACCATTCGGAAAGTGATGCATATTACCACTTTGTTTCAGCCGATAATCCAAACCAAGAAGGATCCGAATGGCAATTTGACTACAATATTATTCTTGAAGACGAAAAGGAAGGCGATATTGTACTTGACGTGTTGAAAGATAAACGCATAGGTGGAATTGAATTTATTAGCAGAATCAGAGCATAGATATGCAGAACAAGTCGTTCGAGCCGCCTCATGGCGGCTCAACTGCCGCATTTTAGCTAATAAAATTTTTCTGATTTCATAGGAGCGTTAACGTGAAAAAGATGAAAAATAGTCTTTTAACTATTTTTACTATCTTTACCGTCCTTATCATAAATCGTCATGTGGTACAAGCTGCCGAGACTTGGTCATGGGTTGGCCCTGTTGAGGTATTGAAAGATAATTTTTCAAAATTTGGAGGATCGTTCGGCTTCACATATTCATTAGATGCCGGGGACTGTTGTTGCGGTGGACCGGCCACAGAAGACTCTTATCCAAAAAGGATACAGATAGATAGACAAGGGAATATAATCATTGGTGATTGGGAAGATGCCAAAGTCCATGTATTTAATAATGCTGGTGTGCGGCTAAATGTTATTAAGCGTGATCCAAGCGTCAAATGTGACAATGGCATTTATTGGCCAGGTACTATCTATGCGAATGACAATAAAATTATCGTCAAGAGAGGTTACTGCGCAGAGGTTTATGATTATAGGGGGAAATTACTTTGGACAATGCAGCCGGATAGCAGTATCTATCCTGAAATAGTCGATGTTTTTCCAGGCAAAATAGTTTTTAAAGATTTGCTTAAGGCACCCTATTATGCGAGCCGCGATAAGAATGAGCCATATCGGGGCTACTCAATTTATGATATGAACGGCATAAAATTAAGTCATGTCGATGATTACCTAATCAGTCATAATATCGATAATACTGATATCCGGCATGGCTCTATTACATATCGAAATATTTATAAGAAAGATGAAGGTTGGCTTCATTGGGTCCAGTTCGGCCAAGATGATGACAAATTTCTTTATATTGGGCGGTTAGAGAAATCTCCAAAAGGATATAGTAAAGATATATCGCAATTTCCTTCGGGCAAGGTTGATGTATATGATACGATTGGCAGCCGAATCTATACGCTATTGCTCCCTCTAAATGAATATTCAAAAAGCAGGAGGACATGCGAAGGACCAGAGGGAGGCGCGGCATTTGCCGGTCGCGATGTCATCAATGAATATGCAAAGGGATTTGCTGTTAGCAATACCGGCGATATTTACACCACGCTTTACGTGCCTCGTCAGCTAAAAATAATCAAGTGGCTTCGCATTGATTTAGATACACCAATACCAGTGGCAATCTTGTCAAGACTAACTAAATCTTCACTGAGGGTATTGCGCAATGAAATAATTGCCCGCAAAGGGCGGGTTTTTACATCAAAAGACTTAAGAGAAATCTTTGAGCCTCAGCCGTGGTATAAGCCAAAAGCCGATTACACTGATAATGATTTATCCGGTATAGATCGTGATAATATAGCGACGATCCTAAAAATTGAAAACACTGCCAAATAGAACGGCGAACTCTTCGCGAAGAAAAGATTGGGCAATTGAAAAAGAATGCTAACCTGTCGTTCGAGCCCCGCGCTCCATAGCGCGGGGCTCAACTCCGCGTTGGAAGATTTTTTGTCCTGTCCTTGCCTGCAATATTGCCAATCCTACTCAATACTCCTTCCACAGCTCCAGCACATTCGGTGCGGAGCGGAACCCGAACCGTTTCAATGCCTCTACGTAGGGGCTATGCAGGGCCGGTTCTCCGTTTATTTTTTCCACGCTGATGGTATGGAGCGGATTGAACTCCCTGCTGAGCAGGTCTTTGAAGAAAGCGAGATATTCCGGAAGCTGCGCATCATCAGGTGGAGTGAAAATCTCCAGTCTTTTCCCACGGCGTTTCGAAACCATCACCAACCGGCTGCCGCGATAGACAAGGTATGTGGTGGCGGCGCGCGAAGGAAGATGGGGAAGGAAGGATTTTAGGAAGGGACCGCAGAGGGAAGCAGGGTCGTCCGCGCTGGTCCAGTAAACGACGTCATGAGGCAGCGGGTCCTGCAAAATCCGGAAGGCCTCGTGCGAGATGAACTGCGGGCCGGAAATGCCTTCGAAAAAATAACCGGACAGGATCTCGCCGGACAGCTCCATCAGCCGGAGCGACCGGAAGACCGCGCGCCACTGCAGGCGCGGAAGCTCGTCCGCAAGCAGTTCGCGGAACAAGATTCCATAGCGCCGGAGGAGCTGCCGGGCCCGGTCCTTCGACAGTTCCTCTTCTTCTAGGACGTCCCGCTCCTTCGGCAATACGTCTATCCGTTGCCAGTGCCCATCAATGGGACGCGAGATCTTCCAGCGGTCGAAACCGGAGCGCCGGGAAACCAGCCTGGCTTCATCGCTGACAG
>Ga0137338_1000157_pt1 | contig 11362 bp, 10 predicted proteins | sample EasRivERMLT366_2_FD_104770 | JGI IMG/M metagenome (GOLD analysis project Ga0137338, IMG submission 104770) | Soil microbial communities from meander-bound floodplain in the East River, Colorado, USA - East River MetaG ERMLT366_2 | ecosystem: Environmental > Terrestrial > Soil > Floodplain ...
GCCCATGCCCCTGATGAGGTCGTCGCCGGCCCAGCCTTCGATGAGGTCGTCGCCATCGCCGCCGCAGATGGTGTCGCTTCCGCCCATGCCCCTGATGAGGTCGTTACCACCCAAGCCGACGATGACGTCGTCGCCGGACGTCCCTGTCAGGATGTCGTTGCCTTCGGTACCGACAATAGTTGCCGGTGATCCCAGGCAGTCTTGGGCATACGCCACACCCACAGTCCCCAGGGCGATAAACGCCGCGCCGATTCCAGCCACCAATAACCCTTTCATAAGCACCCTCCTTTAGTGAACTGAGTTGTAGTATTCTGCGTAGCGTCGTGCGGCTAGAAAGCAAGCAGCCTACATGCGAAACAGTCGGATGCCAATTGCCAAGTGTGTGAAGGCCGGGCATCCCCCTAAGGCCGCGTTCGGCACCCTCAATGTGAGAAGAGTGCCTATGGGGACCCCCAGTATCGAGTCGAGCAGCAGATTGACCTCGGCTTTCCTTTCATCTTGTAGAGGCTCAAGCCACTTCCGGTGGGACGAGGGACATGGGCCGTGTGAAGAGTCATCACCATCGGAATTCGACATGTACCTGCGGCGAGCCCAGCGTAAACACGATCCAGCATCAAGTTCGTATGAACGAGATCAATTGTCTGATTCCCGATGAGTCGAACGAGACGAGAGAACGTGCGCGGTCCATGTGATCTGCTGCGGTGATCCAGGTAGATAGGCTCGAATCCAGCCGCACGATATTGGGCTCGAGCTCTCGCCGCGGCACGAAGTAGCACACGTGGTTTTCGAACCGCCCCCGGTTCATGTACTGGATGTTGCGCAGCAGCAACCGCCCGGCGCCGCCTACGTGGAGAGACGACATACAATGTAGAATGCGTTATCGCTTCGGTTCACTCATCTGGCCAGCTTCTAGCGATCATCGAGGCGCACAGGAGTCTGCTGGCTACGGGTGAATACACAGTCAAACTCGATGACAGATAGATCACGATCGCGAGATACAGGAAACAAACCAGTCACAGCAAATCCCCAATGAGACGTCTCCGCAAGGAGTTCCAGCCACGTGGGAGGCGGCGGGTCATCGTAGATTGCTTTGACCGGAAGTTCTGCCTGGAGTGCCAAAATGGATGGTAGACACCTAGTGGCTCCCTGGAGTACTTCCCGGTCCCAACCCTGGGTGTCTAGCTTCAAGAAGGCTCTCGGGATAATGTTCTCCGCTATGACGGTGGTAAAGACTTCGTCAAGTCGCCTGATCTGTACCGTTTCTGTGTGCTGAACTCGTACAGCCTCCCCAAAGCGTTGGAAGGCGAACTGGTTTGGGAGTCCAAGGGAGCTGAAATTCGAGGCCTGAGTGATATGGATAGACCTTATCTCATTCGTAGAGCCTAGTGCCAGGTTGTAACAAGCCCATTGATTGTCCCTCTCACATATTGGCTTCAAGACTTGAAAACTTACCGATACTGGTTCAAAGGAAACAATGGCTCCTCGATAGCCTACGACTTGTCGCAAAAAGATGGCGTATTCTCCGTAATGAGCACCGACGTCCAACACTAGGTTGATGTCCAGTACCCCAAACAGGCGTTTGAGATGCGCCCCCAAGGAGTTCGGATGAGGATATCGAACAATATCAACGCCCAACCGGTGAAACACCATGGATCTTATTGCATGTTTCATCTCGCGATCCCCTTCAGTCCACACCCAGAATACATTTAACGGCAAGCTTCAATCTCTCCGGACCGGTCAGATGGACGTGCCGGCTGAGGGGCGATCGCCAAAACAGTCGCCAGACTCGCCAGCCATGCCGTGCGCTGAGGTAACAGACGCGGAACAGGCTTCGGCCACATCGCTGATCAAAGGCGGGCAGGGGCGCCGGGGAGTGCGCGTGAGCGAAATCATTCAGCTTGCGCAGCCGGCGTTTGGCGGCCAGGGCAACCTCATAGCCCGGCGTGTAGCTTGCGCTGCAGATGGCCTGGTGCAACTCGGCTTCTGGGTGATAAGAGTTTCCTTTTGGGGCGAGAGGCCCAACAACCCCCCCCTTTGCTACCTAAAAGTATCCTCCTTGTAGTATTCTTTCGCCCCGCAGGAGGATATTGACGTTGACAACTTGGTAGTGTGCGAGAGCCGCTGCAGCCGTCAGTGGAAAGGTCATCAAGAGATCAGTTCACACCGTAGCGGGACGCAGAAAGAGATCGACCTGACCCTTCAGTGCTGTCCCTACCCACCACCAATAACGCCCCTATCGCCCCTCCGAGGGCATCCACGATCATGTCCCACGGATCAAACATTCGTGTTGGGGTGAAGGCTTGGATCGACTCATTTACCAGAGAGAGAACCAGGACTGCGCCAAAGGCGACCCCGAGGAGGGCAACCCGTGGCCGCCCCCAGGAGCGCAGAGGCCAAACCACCAGCACAAAAAAGATGCAGAATTCCACCAGGTGGACGGCGATCTCCAAGTAGTAATGGAGGAAACGGTAGTGCCTGCCATGAGAGCCGGGAAAAAAGAAGGTCTCCGGCTGGGCCGAGAACAACAGTATGAGAACTCCCCACGTAGCTGATGGTAGCCAGCGAACCCAAGGCCGCATCCTGGAACACCTCTTCGACTTATCGCCCGACCCCCCAATATTCGAACCCCAGTGTCCGCACTTGCTCCGGTTTATAGACATTACGCAGGTCCACCAGGATCGGCCGACGCATCAGCCCCTTCATCTTCTCCAGGTCCAGATTACGAAACTGATTCCATTCGGTGATCAGAACCACCACGTCGGCCCCCTCCGCCACGCTATAGGCGTCTGTCCGACAATCCACCTCGGGCAAGACGCGCTGTGCCTGCTCCATTGCCGCGGGATCGTAGGCCTGCACCAGGGCTCCCCGGCGCTGCAGTTCACGAATAATAACCAGGGAGGGCGCCTCCCTGACGTCATCGGTATTCGGCTTGAAGGCCAGTCCTAGTATTCCTATAGTGACCCCCTCCAGGGAGCCCGGATTTACTGAGGCTCCCAGGGCACCGACAATCTTCTCCACCATCCGGAGCTTCTGCTGCGCGTTGACCTCCACGACGGTCTCAACCAAGCGGGTCCGGCACCCGTGTTCCTTCGCGATCTGCACTAAAGCCAGGGTGTCTTTGGGAAGGCAGGAGCCACCGAATCCCGGGCCCGGATGTAGAAACTTCGGACCAATCCGCTGATCGAGCCCCATCGCCTTGGCGACGACGTGAACATCCACCCCCAGGGCACCACAGAGATTCGCCATCTCGTTCATAAAGGTAATCTTTGTGGCAAGGAAACTGTTCGAGGCGTACTTGATCAGCTCGGCCGCTTCGATCGTTGTAACCACAAAGGGCGTCTCGATAAGATAAAGCGGGCGGTACAGATCCAGGAGGATGGCAATGGCCTGCGGGCTATCTGCCCCGATGACTACCCGGTTGGGTCGGAGGAAGTCTTCAATGGCCGACCCCTCCCGTAAGAATTCCGGATTGGAGGCAACGTCAAACACTCCTTGTGACCCATTTCCGATTTCCTCCCGGATAATCCGCTGGATTCTGCGTCCGGTTCCGACCGGCACAGTGCTCTTGGTGACGATCACCTTGTATCCGTTCAGATTCCTCGCCACAGTTCGCGCAACGTCCTCGACATAGCCAAGGTCGGCGGAGCCGTCTTCTTTGGAGGGCGTTCCCACAGCGATGAAGACCACGAGGGACTCTCTCACCACACACGCCGTGTCGGTGGTAAAATGAATCCGGCCTTGTTGGATGTTCCTGCGTAGCATTTCACCCAACTGGGGCTCGTAGAGAGGGACCTCTCCTTTTGCCAACATAGCGATGCGCTCCCCATCCTTGTCCGCGCAGGTGACATGCAGTCCAAACTCAGCGAAGCAGACTCCCGTGACGAGACCCACGTACCCTGTTCCGACAATGGCGATATTCATTGGACGACCCTCCCTAGTTTCAGCGCTTGACCTGGGTACCTACTGGACAACATGCAGGTGAGAAGGCTACAGCTCAACCCTAAAAATTCGCTTGAAGCCAAAGGCAAAAACCGTAGACAACACGAAAAAATACAGCAGCCAGTGAATGTTCCAATGAAAGATCTTGATGAATCTCGTGGGGTAATGAATGTCGATACGTTCGATCCCTGACTGACGAGGAATAGAGGGCTCACTCGGATGGAGCAGCCCTTGCCAAAACTTGGAGCGAAGACGAGAGGGGGAAACCCGGGCCAACCCTTGGGAAACCACCACCTGCTTCTCCAGGCGGCGGCCCGAAAAGTCCATTGATACGTTATGGATTCCAAGCCCATAGGCGCGGACCCTCCAGTCAACCTCCTTGGCCCGAGGTATTCTCAGGGGTGGGGTCTCCACGGTCAATCCGTTGTTCGCCTCGAGCGAAGCCCTTTCCAAAAGCCCTATCTCCCCATCACTGACCTGCATGGAAACAATCGCCACTTCCCCGGGATGCAGGGGCCTGTAACCAAACCAGCCTTCCAGCGAAAGGAGAGCGAGTGCCATCGGGACGATCAGAACCAGCATGGGCTTCATAGCGAGCTTCAGGTACCGGCCATTCAGGCGGAGAATCTGCACCTGGGCAGAGAGCATGATCCGCAGGTCGTCCCTGAACAGCCACAGCTCGAGCACGTGGGCTTTGATGGCATTTTTCGTTTCCCGTATTCGCTGCTGATCAGAGGTGAAACGAAAGATGAGGAGCATGAGGAAACCAGCCAGTAGGGAAAGCAGACTCAATCCCCACAACGGGGAAATCGATTGGAACGGTCTCAGGGTCAGGTCGAAGAGGCTACTAATGAGCTGTTGAAGCGACAACATATTTCGCTCCAGGGATACAATCGGCCATGATCACGGCGCATTGTGATGCGTTGATGGGTCTCGCACTCAAGAATCTGTGTGTCAGGCCTGTGGTCCTTCATTTCGGCTATTCGATATAGCCAAGGCCTTTCAATCGGTCTAGAACCTTCTTCTCCTCATCAGGGGGTGTTGGGCTTGCCTTCTTCAGCGCACTCTCTAGCGCGTGATGAATAAATTCTTCGACCGAGCTGTAACCTGCCGCTTGGGCATGCAGCTTACACCGCCGAAACAGGTCCTCATCCAATTTAATCTTTGACCCGAACATTCTTTCCTCGTTATGCCCTTAGAGCTTTGGTGTTGAGGTGGGATTAGAGAACAGATTGCTTCCCACCATTCCATCTTTCTTCGAGAGGCCAAACTCGTTCAGGATGGTGGGGGCAAGATCGGTAAGGGTAGGGTCCGGAGACGTGATCTTTTTATTCGCCATAAGTACCCCGGGCACCAGTTCGGCTGCCATGGCGTGGTCGCCGCTCCATTTGTCTGCGTTATCCTCAAACAGTGTCTTAGGGAATTTGCCCAGAACCGATTCCCACGAGACCCGGTAGCCTCGGTTATAGCCAATGATCAAATCCGGGGCGTCTTGGCGAGCCGGTCCGCTGTAGATCTCCTCTGCCTTATACACACTGCGAACGACCTGCTCTCCCGTTTTGGGGTCCCTCACAGCCTGCAACTGTCGCGCGATTTCATTCATGAGAGAATCCCGCTCGGTTCCTGGTTGGACCACTCCCCTCGGCTCTCGCCCTTTTAGATTGATATACAGCCCGTTGATTCCCAAACCATAGGCTCTGGTTTCTCCCCAGTTCACGTTGGCAAAAAACTCTGCGCCATCTTTTGCGGGCTTATCCACCAGCTTAACGTACCCCTGTTCATTGAGCCAGGTATTGAGATTGAAAGCACGGTAAAAGGGGGCAAAGCCATGGTCCGACATGACCATCAGTGTGGTCCGCGTATCACTCCGAGCAAGAGCTCTCCCCAGGATTTTATCCATATCTTGGTAGGTCTCTTCAATGACATGGCTATACTTGCTGGCCGGGTCGTGAGCCGGATGCTTGGGATCCATGGCGCGCCAAAACATATGACCGAGCTGATCCACCCGATCGGTGTAGAAAAACAGAAGTCCAGACTTGAAACGGTTTAATTCGTACTCAAACATCCGCATATGCTCATCAAAGACGATTTTGGCTTGCTGCATAAACTCACCGTCGGCCAGGATACCGTGGGATAGGGCCTTGGTATCATGAGGCATCCCCTGAGTATAGAAGGGGCCGATCTCCTCAAGTAACTCCTGGGCATACGTCTCAGGGGTCGAGATGGGCAGGGCGGGACCGGACGGATCGATATTTATGGGGGTCGCATAGAGCTTGAAATGGGGACGGACCTCTTTTAGGTAGAAGCGGACCATGCCCCTTATCCGCTGAAGGAAAGGAATCATTTCAAATCGAATGTGAAGCCAGGGGGTCCACTCTCCTTCCTTCAGAAGAAATTGTTGATCTTGAATTACGATCTTTGCCACCGAGTTCACCGGATCAATAAGTACGCTGAAATCTACAGCGCTTGGGGGAGCATCCACGCGAAAGCTATTTCTCGGGCCCAACAATTTGGCCCGCACTTGGTGATTCACAATCTGAACTGGAAAGACATCACCTCCGGAATCTACCTTGTACTTGGTAACCGGCTCATCGGTGAAAAAAGAGAAGATCCCATAGGTCCCCAGGAGATCGGGGGTTCCCATGCCGGCCAGTTGGCGCGCTCTGCTCTTAACCGGAGGGAAATTCGCCGGGGCGCGAACGATGGTTGTTGGAATCCGGTGTTCCTCCAGGATCTGCCAGAAGGCTTTCCCCTGCCTGAGCAGGGTAACCTTCCCCGCTGAAAGCGGTATAACCCAACTGCCCAGACGAAGAGTTCTTCTGGCCGGCTCTGTTCTGGAGGTAGATAGATAGGGGATCATGGTCTTAGGGTCCCGATGAATAAAGTCAAAGATGCCATGGCCACCGGGGTTCATGCCGGTGATGAAGTTAGCCCAGGCTACCGGGCTCAGGGGGGGGATGCTGGTGGCCAGTGGACGGAAATCACCGGCTTCCATAAGAGCTTTGAAATGTGGCAGCTTGCCGGCCTGGACCAGGCGTTCCAGGATCTTAGGATCGAGACCGTCAAATCCCAGAACTAAGACTTTCTTGGCTGGGATCAGCGGTTCATTCCGGGAGGAGGCAACCTTGAGGAAGACCATTCCCAGAATGACAAAGAGGGACACCGAAATAAAACTGATGAGAATCCGCTTCCTGTACATAGTCCCTCTCTAGGCTACCGATCTCAATTGGACAAGCCAGGGAAGAGGTACACCTGGACGCCGGTTGCGCCGCCTGCAACGTATATGTAGTCGCCCCGGCTTGTCAGGCCAATTGTCTCGGCCAGGCCGACCTGCGGTTCGCCTATGCTAACCGAAGCGACCTCTTGAAGATCAGCCGGGACTGAAACGTCCACCACATGAAGGTGGGCCTTTCCACCGCCGACGTACAGAACGTACTTGCCGTTAGCTGACACTGCGAGGCCGCCCTGGCCTATTACATGATTGGCCGGCAGAAAATCGCAGGAGGAGCACTGGTCATAGCGCGTCGAGTGTGTTGACCCCATCGCAGAGATCGGGACGGTAAAGAGACCCGAAAACTTGCCGTAGGCGCCCAGCATGTAGACCACATCTCTGTCAGGGTCGGCTTCAGCCTTGAGGAGAAACGGAGCGTAGTGCGTGCCCTTGAAGACAGGGTTTGCGGCAGTGGTAACATCGTAGTAGAACAGCCGACCGTAACCCCAATCAACCGTGACAAGCGCATTGCCCGTGACGGAGACGCCCGTCGTCAAGGCATTGCCGGAGGTGACGTAGTTGTTAAGCTTCTCGAGGTAAAACGCGTCCAACCCTGGCTTGCTCCACTTCAATAGGCCTATTCTCTTTACGAGTATCGGGTCCGCCGGGTTGGCTATATTGAAGAGGTACAATTCGCCTCCAAAAGAGGCGACGTAGGCGATGTTATCTTTTACCGCTACGTCCCAAGTCTGGCCGGAGAGGGCTTTTAAACCGATGATCGTGGGGGCATCCGGGTGCGAGATGTCAATGACCCTCAGATCCTTCGTTTGGCTCGCCACATAGGCATAAGACCCTTTGACGTCCACTCCCTGCGTCTTTCCGGTCGAGACCGAGCCCCGCACCACCGGCGATGCCGGGTTGGAGACCTCGACGATCGTCAGCCCTAAATCAGTCACCACGTAGGCAAAATCGCCCTGCAGGACGATGTCATGGGCCTTGGTCCCAAGGGGAACGGTCGTCACGTGGGTCAACGGACCAGCGGCCCGGGCTGAGCCTAGAAACCCCATCACGAAGATAAACCCGATGGCAACCAACACTTTTAGCTCTCTCATCGCACTCTCCCTTCATCTCGGTTGATAAAACGGGTTGTAAGCGTGTTACGTTCTCCTGAATTCCCTCTTTCAGAGTGGGCGGGAAGCAGCGGCTCGCCGTCCATGTAATGAGGAATCTCCACCCCGAATAGTTTGAGCACGGTTGGGGCAATGTCTTTGATATCCGGGGCCTTGCCATTGATAGCTCGGTTGCAGAAGAAGACTCCCGGCACAAGCTTGGGATCTACACAATGGTCGCCACTCCATCTCTTGGTGTTATCCTCGAGGACCGATGCTGTGACCCGTCCGGTGGCACAGTCCCATGAGGCGCGATAGCCAGCGTTGTAACCGAGAAGCAGATCAGGTCCATTGTCAAGGTAGGGCCCAGAGAACATCGCCTCGGCATCCACGATCTCACGAATAGCCACCTCCCCGGTTTCGTCATCCACGAGGCCTGTCAGCTTTGCTATCAACTCGCGTTTCAGGTCGCGAAACTCTTGACCCTCACCCACGATCCCCTGACTCTCCCTCCCCTTTCTATTGATGAAGATGCCGGTCAGCCCCAGGGAAAATGCTTTGGTGCGCTGCCAATCCACATCCGCAAACCACTCGCCACTTGCTGCCTTGCCTTGTTTGAGAGCCAGATACCCGTGGTGGAATAACCAGGTGTTGATGTTGACCCCACGTCGGAAGGGCGTAAATCCATGATCCGACATGACCATCAGCACTGTCTTCTCGTCTACCCTTTCCATGAGCCGTCCCAGCAGATCATCCATGTGCTGATAGACTTCTTCAATGACATGTTTGTACCTGGCTGTTTCCTTGCCTTTGTTCGCCGGATGGTTTTCATCGAGACAGCGGAAAAACATATGCTGAATGCGATCGGGAGTATCAAAGACACAGACACAGAGGCCGCTGGGAGTCTTCTCTAAGGCCTTGAACATCATCTCTTCCCGTTCCTTACAGTAGAGGTAGGCTTGCTTGAGAAAGCTCTCCTCATCAATGACCCCTTCGTTCAGAGCCCAAGTATCTTCGGCCAACCCCAGGGTTCCGTAAGGGCTAATCAGTTTGGCCAGGTAGACTGCGTAGATGAAGGGGTGGGAAATAGGAAGGGCGGGTCGCTCAGGATCGATCTGAACGGGGGTCACGTAGAGCTCCAAGTCGGGCGTGAGTTGGGTGAGATAAAAGCGACAGATTCCATGGACTGTGGATGCCAAACCTGCAGGGAAGCTCACCCTGATCCAGGGGGAATAGGTCTGTGGCTCGAGATAAAACCGCTGCCCGGACACTCGAATCTGAGCACGTTGTTTCTCCTGATCCATGAGGATGGTTAGGGGAATTTGGAGGGTGCCTCCATTTTTCTGAAAATCGTTCTCCGGGCCATGGAGAAAGGTGTGAATGGTGCGACCTTCGCGGACAAGCGGGATGCAAAGACCACCTTCCTTCTCAGGTGTAACCTCTTTCCTGGTGGTGTAGTAGGAGAAGGTTCCCTGAGTGCCTCTGAGATCCGGTGTGCACATCCCGGAGAGGAGCACCCCTTTGAACTTTTCTGGTGGGAAGGTAATGGGAACACGGATGATCGAGCTGAAGATGTTGTTCTCCCCGAGTATTGTCCAAAAGGGCTTGCTCTTGCGCAGGAGTTTCACCTTTGGTTTGCCCAGTGGAATCCGGTACTTGCCAAATGAAAGTGTCCTCGAGGCCGGGCCGATTTCGGCGGAGGACAGCATGGGCAGGTAGGTGCGGGGGTCTCGGGTGAGGAAATCGAAGATGTTGTGGTAGGAGCAGTCAACACCGGTCATAAAGGAAGACCAGGCCGCCGGCGAGATGGACGGATAGCTTGTGGCAAGCGGAGCAAAGGCTCCCATCTCCTTTAAGCGTTGGAAATGAGGGAGTTTCCCCTCAGCCATGAATTGCTCCGTCAGGCCCGGGTCCAACCCATCTAATCCCAAAATGATGACCCGATCAACCTTTCCCTGAGGTTTCGATCTTCGCCGCACCAACGTCTTTGCTAACAACCGGAAGGGCCAAGCCAGAAGGGAGAAGATGGCCAGGAGAAACGAAAGGGCCAGGATGAGAAACGACGAGAGAAAGGCAAACCCCGCCCCCGGGCCGATGTAGGCTTCAACGGGAGGGATATAAATGAGGCTGGTGAAGAGGATTGTCAAAACAACGAAATGGCGAGCCATCGGACTCATTGGATCATCTTCCCCTGCATCGCCTCGGGGATGGGAATGCCGAAGAGGTTCAGGATGGTGGGGGCCACATCATAGATGCGGAGGCCGGAGAGACAACGTCCGCCGTTTCGATCAGGCGCCCGCAGGATGAAGATCCAGTGCTGGGCATGGTTGGCATCGTCCGGACCGGTGTCATTGTCAAAGGTATGAATGGAGCCATAGCCCACCGAGCCGACCGAGCGCCAATCCAGGTTCCCGAAATAGACGATGAGGTCTGGCGGGATCCCCAGGGTCGCCCGGTAGAGCTCCTCGGGCCGCAGGGCGATGGAGCCAATCCTCCTGCCGGCAGGGTCTTCGATGGCCTGGATATCGGCGATCAAACGGTCCCGGACCTTCTCGTAGTCTCTGGGCCCGATCTGGCCTCTGGGCTCTCTCCCCTTGACATTGAGAAAGAGCCGCCCATAGTAGCCTCCCTCTCCCCAGGCCAAGGTGTGATCCCAGTCGATCTCTACCTTGGAGAAGGGAGTGGGCTTTGAAGGGACCTCTTTCAGACGCAGATAACCTTGCTTCATCAGCCACTCGTTGAAACAGATCCCTCCCACCATCTTCTTGGCGCCATGGTCAGAGACCACCATCACGGCGCAGTCGTGATCCAATAGAGAAAGGATCTCCCCAATCTCCTGGTCCACAAACCGATAGTACTCCCGAATCGCGTTTTCAAAGGGATTTCGAGGCTCATACTTGGGGTGCTCCCTGTCGAAGTATTTCCAGAAGCCATGGTGGATGCGATCCACGCCCATCTCCACCATCATAAAAAAGTCCCAAGGGTGGTGAGCGATCAGGTGTTTCGCCACCCGAAACCTCCGGCGTGTCATCTCGAAGATCTGGTCCAGAATCGCCTGCTTGCTGTCAGAGCGGAAATTCTCCACATCCAGGATGTAGCCCCC
>Ga0137338_1000158_pt1 | contig 11360 bp, 8 predicted proteins | sample EasRivERMLT366_2_FD_104770 | JGI IMG/M metagenome (GOLD analysis project Ga0137338, IMG submission 104770) | Soil microbial communities from meander-bound floodplain in the East River, Colorado, USA - East River MetaG ERMLT366_2 | ecosystem: Environmental > Terrestrial > Soil > Floodplain ...
CTATCTATGTACACGTGGATGTAGAAAAAACAACCCTGGCGATAGTGAATCTGCTCAACAACGCCATCCGTTTTTCGCCGGAGGGAAGCCAGATCGTGATCGGCGCCATCGAGCATGGTAAACAAGTAATGATCTGGGTGCAGGATAATGGCATCGGAATCCCCACTGATAAGCTGCAAAAGGTGTTTGAAGAGTTTTATCAGATCGAGCCGCCCAACACCCGTCGCTATGGCGGGTTGGGAATCGGACTGACCATCGCCAAGGGATTGCTCGAAGTGCAGGATGGAAAGATCTGGGCAGAGTCTGAGGGTGAGGGCAAAGGGGCAACTTTCAAAGTATTATTGCCAAAAGCAGAATAAACAGAATCAGAAGCGCCGAGGAAATCTCGGCGCTTCTTCATTTGTAGACTAAAGACTATTCGACTAACCGAGATGCATCGGCATGATCACGTGCAGGAAGTTATCGTCGCCGACGGGTCTTACAACTCCCGGCGCATTTGCGGCAGAAGTTTCCAATGCCACATTCGGGGTTTTGACCACTTCCAACACTTCACGTAAAAACTTCACGTTGAACGCGATCAACACCGCGCTTCCATCCACTGTGGCTTCGACGATGGTTTCGTTCTTGCCGGTCTCTTCGGATGTGGCGGAAATTTCCACTTCGCTGGGTTGCATTTCACCCTGCGCGGTTTTTATATTGAAGCGCGCCACGTTCGAGCCTTCACGTGCAAAGATCTCAGCTTGTTTGCAGGCTTTCAATAAAGAAGAAGTTGAGACCAACGTGCGCGAATTATATTTACGTGGAATGATCTGCTGGTAATCGGGGAACGTGCCATCGATCAATTGCGAAACAACTTCCACATCCTTCACGCGGAAGACCACCTGCCCGCGTCCTTTTGGTAATACCATATAAATTGGCTCTTCGCCATCGGTCGCGACGCGCGCCAACTCTTTCAAGGCTTGAGAAGGGACAATCGCAGAAACAGGAGCAGCCGCGGGTATGGAAAGAACCGCTTTGCGGACGGAGAGTCTGAAGCCATCTGCGGCAGCCATTGTCAGTTTATCCTTATCCACTTGCACAAGGACACCCATCAAAACGGGACGAGCTTCATCTGAAGATGCCGCGAAAACCACCTGATGGATCATCTCGCGGAAATCGCCCACGTTGATCTGCACTGCACCTTCGAGATCAGGTACCGGCAACGGCGGAAACTCCTGTGCATCGATACACTTGATATCGTTGGTAGATGTTCCGCCGCGCACATTCAGGGTTTGGGTTTTCACATCGAGCTTCAGCAACACCTGGTCGGCTGGGAGTGTGCTCACCAGATCATTGAACGTACGCGAAGGCACAGTGGTTGAACCTTCCTCTTCGATGCGCGCAGGAATCCAACAGGTGATGCCCAACTCAAGGTTCGTGGCAGAGAGCCGCAAACGACCTTCATCCGAAGCGATCAACACGTTCGCGAGCACGGGCAAGGTACTGCGCGGCGAAACCGCTTTTGAAACAATGCCAAGACCACGAGCTAAATTTTCTTGAAGGACAGTTACTTTCATGGAACGTCTCCTCGATGATACAAATGATTGCGGTCTTATTTTACTTCATTAATGGAGTGTGTCGCACTTGCAAGAGGTCTAATAACTCATTTGTTCCTCATACAGATCTGCGAAATGAGTGAAGATGTTTCGCCCCTTCAAGCATGTTTCTCATCTCCTAGCCTGACATGGATAAACTTTAATAATTTTACGCCTGTTTCTTGAATTGGACCGGGAAATGAAAACTCTATATCTGGTTCGTTGAAGTACATGCCAAGAAAAAAAGCCCGGTGACTCTGGCAGTTTTTCTCGTGAATAAACTATGAATATGATGTAATTTGTCGCAAATTTTTGCAATCCAAATGTACGGCTCGTTATGTGCATCGCTCGTTATACTAGTGTTCGGAGTATCGGGCAACATGCCTGCCGAGAAATTTAGTCGCTACGAGATTCGTGAAGAATTAGGTCGTGGGGGCATGGCTACGGTATATCGCGCCTACGACCCAATGTTCGAGCGCGAAGTTGCGGTCAAGATCCTAAAGCGGGAACTGCTCGAAGATCCCCAGGTACGCGGACGCTTCGAACGCGAAACCAAGATCATTGCCAAATTGGAACATCCCGTGATCGTCCCCGTGTATGATGTTGGCTTCGATAACGGTCAACTGTTCTATGTGATGCGTTACATGCCGGGCAAATCCCTCTCTGAACATATAGAAGGCGGGCTGACACCCAATGAGATCGCGCATATCCTCCTGCGCATTGCCGCCGCGCTTGATTATGCCCATGCCAAGGGCGTTGTGCACCGTGACTTGAAACCCGGCAACATTCTTTTCGACGAAAACAACAATCCCTACATATCAGATTTTGGCATCGCCAAATTTGCGCAAGCCTCCACCAGGATCACCCATTCCGGAATCATCGGCACGCCCCGTTACATGAGCCCTGAACAGGCTCGTGGCGATGAAGCCGATGGACGCAGTGATCTGTATTCCATGGGCGTCATTCTATTTGAAATGTTGAGCGGTGCAACTCCGTTCGAAGCCACCACACCACTGGCGATGGCATTCAAACATGCCGTTGAAGCGCCGCCGAGCATACTCAAGGTCAACCCCCATCTGCCCGAAGGCATCGATGCGGTGATCGCAAAGGCCCTTTCAAAACAGCCTGAAGATCGTTACAACACCTGCGCCGAATTTACCAGCGCCTTTCTCGAAATGTTCCCCGAAGCATCATCGCTCGAAGCAAATATCATCACCCCCCTTCCGCCGCGCCTCCCCAAATATACTGCGCCCACACAACTTCCGCTGGCGGTCGAGCCCAAACCTCGCTCCAAATCACGCCAATGGATGATGGCTGGATTCGCCATCCTGACTCTTTTGGCATTTGGAGTGTGGAAATATTCTCAAGCGACCGCAAGCGCCTCCTCCCCTACGCCGGAAACTGTCACAGCGACAATAGCCTTATCCACCCCGACAACTTTACCCACTGAAACCATCACACCGACAGAGACGCTAGTGCCCACACTACCCGTCGCGCCTGGCATTGGCGGCGCGGACAAACTCGCGCTGACCGCGAATGATGATATCTATTTGATGGATATCGATGGAAAAAACGTCCGGCAGTTGACCAATACCGATATCCCCAAATTTGATCTGCAATGGCTTCCGGGCAGCGCTGAACTCTTATATGTTGAAGGCAAATGTGTTTATAAGATCGATGCGGACACATCCCAGGCAAAACCTGAGGAGATCTCTTGTTTCAAAAATGAAAAGTTTGAAGGTTTTCGAGTCTCTCCAGATGGCAGGTATGTCGCCATCAGCATCGAACGGCGCCTGATCGTTTATCCTTTTGACCCCAAGTTTCTTGCAACCGTCACATCTGCCTTCGAACTCCAAAGTTCGGGCGATATCTGTCTTGATTACAGCGGGGTCGCCGTGAAAAGTGCGCAATGGTCTGGAAATGGAAGGAGCCTGGCGATTCTGTATCAAAGCGTAATAGGTGAGCGGCTTGCCGATACCGTCCGCATATTGGATGTGGACACGGAAACCTGCCAGGACATTGATCCACTGATTACCGATGAATTCCCTGGCAAGCAGTTCATCCCCGATGGTTACAATGACCATCCCGTCCTGCCTGCTTATTACTGGGATGGTGATCAACAATTTTTGTTCAATACCTACAGGCGCAATGACGGTTATGGCGAACTCTACTTTTATGATATGTCTGCTTCAGCAATGAACAAGATCAACCCGGTGGATGGGAAATGTTGTTATCGTGATTCTGTCATCAGCCCTGATGGAACCTATATCCTGTTGTTCTTCCAGGATGAGAATCGCGGCGCGGATAGCGAAACACAGATGTATTACATTCCGGTGGATCAACTCGGCACTGGCACAACATTAACCCCCATTAAATTACCGGTGCGCTTCTTCCCTAATCCCCGAGCGAATATTGAAGCCGCTTTGCGGCCGTCGTTGCCATAAAGCAATTTCGTAACGCGACATTTATGTCGCTATACCACGGCAAGGCAACATAAGTTTCGCGCTACACTCTTATTAGCTATTACAACCGAGGACTTGATACACTTTTACCTCTGGCATGGACAAAAGAATCTTGTACCATGCTGGCTGTGCATGAAGCGAATCGTAAAAGGTTTGCCCGGTTTCCCCAATGTAAATATGACTAATCCTCATCTGGCACAACTCATCCAGCGTAGATTGTTCATCAAAGCTTAGATCATATCGTAATGGGATCGTGACTCTATTGATCAATGGCGTGATCCAGATTCCGGCATCGCCACCTACATACCCTTCGAACGAGTCGGATGCCAGGACTTTCAACTCTGTCGCAGAAACCGCGATGCGCACATCCATGGATAAATGATCATCCATCCAGGTTATTGCCGCGATGTCATCAGGCCCCGCGATCACACAACACTCTGAGGGATACAGGTCATAAGTGGCAAAAGCGTTTATCAAAACGAACCCGCAAGCGATGAGACTGATTAATCCATAACCTGGAATAAACCTGATCTTTGTGTGTTGAATATCCTTTTCCAAGCCAGCCAGCCCCAACCCGCCCAGCAATGATAGTGGCAGGAATAAGATCATTTCAACAAAGGGTCTGTCCAGCAGAGTCAATTTAGCATAGCCTGGGACCAATCCCAGCACTGGGATGAATAGACTGCCTAATAAAAAGCATACGGCGAGAATGCAAGTGAATGTGAATTGCGGATAATGCCTCTGCGCAAAGACGGCTAAAAACAGAACAAGAGGCGTGATCAATATGCCTTTGTTTATATAGGGATCGAAAACCAGGGTAAGAATCTCCTGTTTCTGGATGGCGATAATCTCCAGCGCAATACCAACAAGGATCACAGAAAACAGAAAAACCTGTTGCACCTGCGAAAGTTTTTGCCACCATGTGGCGATGATCCATGCGATAAATGCGATTCCAATAATGACCAGGGATCGGCTGTGAATAAAACCGGAAACCAGAATTCCGACCCCAAGCAGTAGATAAAGCGCCCGCTGTTTCTGTGGAGATAATGTATTTTTATTTTGCGATAATAAATAAGCGAGACTCACTACAAACGGAAGCAAACCAAGACTTGTCAACGCAGGATACTTTCCCCAATCAACTGCATGAGCAGGCATGTACCATCCAAAGGCGGAGAGGCTGACAGCAAATATCCCCGCCATATTGGATCTGGTTTTGTGCTTGATAAGGAAGAAAGTTGATATGGGTATAATCGCCAAAACCATTTGACCGAGAATTAACATGGTCCTGGTGATTTCTGTTTGCAACGTGGATACCATGAACGCAGTGAGAAAATGATAGCCGAGATGATAATAACTTGTGGTCAGCGATGTGAGCAGCCCGGCTGTGTTATCTCCCAGGATAATCTTGATAAGCAGGTAATGTTGGGCTGAGTCGAAGTAGGCAGGCAGGATTGCTTTGGAAACAAATGCAAGCCGAAGCAGGCTTGAGACCAGAAAAAATAAAAGCAGGAAAAAGGCCGTTGATTTTGAATCAGGCTCGGAGTCCGGTTTGAGGCGCAGGCGGTAAAAGATCAAGATGATGATCAGGCCAATAAGGAGGAAAAGGTTGAACGGCGCTGAAGATTCGAATCCTAAAAAAAAACATAAGAGTGACAGCAGGGAGGCGGATAATATCCAGCCAGACATACCCAGTGAAAGATATTCGCTTGGGGTCAGTTGATTTCCGAAGATGATTCGTAACACAGAGCCGATGATGACCTGACATAGGATGATGAGTAACAGAATTCCAAGCACCACCCGCCATTGATCTGCGATGACAGAGAAAATAGTTTGCATCATTTTTTGCTCAGGGATAGGACGGATTCGGGTAGGATGGAGTAAGCTCAGTTGGAACCGGTGTGAGAATTTCCAAAATTATTGGTGGCTCAGTGGCAGCGGTGGGAGCTTCGGTGGCGGGGGCGCTTACAACGGCTTCAGTATCGGGCGTTCCGAGCAATAGCCCGATGATGGCAAAATTTCCTTCAGCCAGCACAGTGTCGTTTCTATTGGAAATAATGTTGAATTGCAGTGCTTCGCCTGGGTACATTTGCCTGCCGATGCAATAGACATTGGTTGAAAAGCCTTTTACCTTGCGGCATTTATATGTATTCACCACACCATCCTTGGTGATGGTTAGATAAAAAGCAGGATAGGTTGATTTGGGGATAAGTATATTGACCAGCATATTGCCATCGGCATCGACACTGAAGGATACAATGCAGGGCTTGATATCATTCGAATTGCAATATCCCAGGCTTAATATGGGTGATCTTTGATGAGCCTGGGGCTGGTTATTTTTTAGGCGAGAAACGAGAAAGCCAACACCTGTAATGCTCAGGATGACGAGAATGGCAAGTATGGAAACCCCTGCGATCAATCGTTTTCGATTCAAGTAGGACTCTAATTTTCTGGGTTCATTCGGGGTCTGGGAACCCGGAAAGCTGATGCTGATTTCTTCGGTATTTACCAGCACATCCATAGCATCGCCATATTTTATTTCAGGAATGGGTTGGGCAATCACTTCCAGCAAGGCTGGGTTTTGAAAATTGCGCAGTTTTGTTTCGGGGTGCGGATAATAGACCCAGCCATCATACTCGACCTGCTTATAGATCACCTTGCAACGTGAAAATGAAAAATGTTCAGGTGGATGTAAATCCGTCCATTCAACAGATTCAAAAGTGTATTCAGGCTTTTTCATTTCAAAACTAGCAGGACTGATATCAATATTTAGTGTCCCATTGAAATAACCTCCAAGATCGAGTCCGCGCGCAGTGAAGATGGGTCGTTGACGATCCAGCGCACCGTATGGGTAATCTGCCGAAGGCCCTGATGCAACGCGATAGCCTTGAGCAAGAATGCCGTGTAGAAGAGTCCATGCCATGCTGTGATTGTACCGCCTGTCGCGTTGATTAATAATCCTGGATATTTATGCGCACAGCATAGATCAGCGGTGTGATGATCTGCTTTGATTTCATGAGTATGGCAAAAGAAGGTGCTTGAATGAAACAAAAGTGCGACCCGTGCATGGTCACACTTTTGTTTATATCCTATTGACTTCAAGCTTTTGGCTTATGGACATTCAATCTTATAGCTGGTTTCACCCTGAATGGAATCGGGCGAGGTGACGATCAGGCGCACCCAGTATGTCCCTACGCTAATGGTGGGGTTGAATTCGGTTGAAAATGTCTTTGCGCCGAAAGTGTCAAACTGTGTAGTTTGGGAGGACTGCGTCCCAGCCTGTTGTGTCTCGAAATACCATTTGACGGTGGTGGGCCCGTTCGTTTCGATGGTCCCTTCGATCTTGCTGGGCGAGATCAGACCGCCACAGCCGGGAAACGAAAGTTGGGTTGGATTCACTTTTATCGACACGTTCGTGACAGTGGCTTTGGGCGTTTCAACAACCGGGATGTTGGCGAGATTGCCCGCCGTATTGGTCACGCTCCCGGCAACCCAGCAATTCCTGCCGGAGTTGAGCGGGTCAACGATATACCACCATGCTCCGCTTGAATTCTTGCCCACGATCTGTGAGGATTGTCCAACGCTCAAGCCGCTCAAAACGATCCACTCCTGCCCAGGCCCCAGGCGGCAGTTGACTGCTACTTCCTTTGGGAACGCGATGGGAACGGTCGGTGTGAAAGTTATGGTTGGAAGCGGCGTATCGGTGGGAAGCGGTGTTTGTGTGGGTGTATCGGTCGGCGGAGGCTGTGTGGTTGATGGCAGAATCTCCAGTGTGGGGGTTTCAGTCACGGGTACATTGGATGGCAGATTACAGGCTTGCAGTACGAGCGCAAGAATAAATATGAACATTAATATTTTGGGTTTCATCACTGCTCCTTCGCTTTTTCATTTCATCTTACCCAAGCATCATACCACTGGCAATAGACCATTTGGATTCTGTTTCATCCTTTTTTAAATGAACACCCCCTGCCCAACCAAACCTGAAGCTCTTATATTATTTATTCTTTTGCCTTCGGGAATTTTCAATCTTCCGAATGAGCCTGTATACCGGAGGACCGATCAGGAATGCGATCAGAAAGAATACGAAAAATATTTCTTTCCAACCGATTACAAACATTGGCTCACAGGCAAGTAAGACAAACATCAAACTGCAAAATGTAATTACAAGAGCATGCTTTGCCTTTATTGGTTGCATCAAACCTGTCTGATGAGTCACTTTAATTTGCCCACGACAAACTCTTTAACTCGTTGCGCTGTGGCAACTGCATCCGTATTAAATTCAAGAGCATCACTGGCTTTTGGGTAATGGGATGCAATGGAATAGCCCTCGAGTTGACTTATATCCATTCGCAAAGATTCAAATGATTTGTCGATTGAAACACAAACTTCAAGCAATGAAGATAGATTTTGGCGATCCAAAGATTTCACGTCGTATTCCTGTACATACGCTTTGAGATATTTCCGCGCAGACTGTTGACAATGTAAACCTGTTGTAACAGGCAAGGGACCATCAACTGATTCCATTGCAAAGACAGCGGTACCAAGATCTCTATCGGCTTTAGTGATCCAATTTCGAGTTTCTTCGCGCATGGATAAATCTTAATCCTATTTTCCCAACATTGGCATTTTGATTCCATGACGCTTTGCCGCGTCGATGGCGATCTCGTAGCCCGCGTCGGCGTGCCGAACTACGCCCATGCCTGGATCTGTGGTCAGGACTCTTTCCAACCTCCGAGCCGCTTCGGGAGTCCCATCCGCAACGATAACCTGTCCCGCGTGTTGCGAATAGCCCATGCCCACCCCGCCGCCATGGTGGAACGAGACCCATGTCGCGCCGCCCACGATGTTAATCATGGCATTCAAAATCGCCCAATCTGAAATTGCATCCGAACCATCTTTCATGGCTTCAGTCTCGCGATTGGGCGATGCGACTGAACCCGAATCCAAATGATCGCGTCCGATGACGATGGGCGCTTTCACTTTTCCGCTTGCGACCAATTCATTAAACATCAAACCTGCTTTGGCGCGTTCGCCATAGCCAAGCCAGCAGATGCGCGCGGGCAAGCCTTGAAACGGAACTTTCTCACGCGCCATCTTCAACCAACGATGTAAATGCGCGTCATCGGGAAACAATTCCATGATGGCTTTGTCTGTCACGTAAATATCTTCCTTATCGCCCGATAATGCAACCCAGCGAAACGGTCCCTTGCCTTCGCAAAACAGCGGGCGAATATAGGCAGGCACAAAACCGGGGAATTCAAACGCGTCACTCACACCGTTGTTATAAGCCTGCTGGCGAATGTTATTGCCATAATCAAACACCTCCGCGCCCGCATTTTGAAAATCCAGCATGGCGCGCACATGTTTCGACATTGAGTCCATTGCCATCTTCTTATATTTTTGAGGATCAGACTTTCGCAATTCATCTGCAGCTGTGACCGATAAACCTGATGGGACATAAAACAACGCCTCATGCGCGGACGTCTGGTCTGTCACCACATCGGGAATGACTCCACGCAGATAGAGTTCTGCGTACACATCCGCCGCATTGCCGATGAGCCCGATTGAAATTGCATTGCCTTTGTTTTTATTTTCTTCAACAAGCGTCATCGCCTCTTCAAGCGTATCCACAACCATATCTACATATCCAATTGCGCGGCGTCGTTCTGCGCGTTCGGGGTCAACTTCAACGATCAATCCCACCCCTTCATTCATCGTAATGGACAATGGTTGCGCACCTCCCATCCCGCCGAGACCTGCTGTCAAAACGAATTTACCTTTTAACGATCCCCAGCCTTTGAGTTTTGCCAGCGCGCCGAATGTTTCGTAGGTGCCTTGCAGAATCCCCTGCGTGCCGATGTAGATCCATGAACCGGCGGTCATCTGCCCGTACATGATGAGTCCTTTTTTGGCCAACTCATCGAAATGTTCCCAGGTTGCCCAATGCGGAACAAGATTGGAATTCGCAATGAGAACTTTCGGTGCGTCCTTATTACTCTTAAACACGACAACGGGTTTGCCCGATTGCACGAGAAGCGTCTCATCTTCCTCGAGATTCTTCAACGACTCAAGAATCGCATCGAATGATTCCCAATCACGCGCAGCTTTTCCGCGTCCACCATAGACGACAAGGTCCTCCGGTTTCTCGGCGACCTCAGGATCAAGATTATTTTGGATCATGCGATAGGCGGCTTCGCTGAGCCAGTTCTTACAGGTGAGGTCAATGCCCCTCGGGGCGCGAACAACTCTGGGTCCAGACATGATGCGTCTCCTTGTCAAAATAAAAAATCCCGTTCGATTATATTATGCCCCTTGTGGGTATAGTCGAGGGAATTTTAATGTTTTCTATGGATTGAGCAATGTGAGACTGTTTACGACCTGCTCAAAGTCTGGAAATACGGTATCTTTGAAATCAAGGTTGGTATAGAAATCGAGCACAACGGTCCCTGTGGAAAGTGCAAAGAATACGCCTCTGTAATAGGTTGTGGTGTCGTTGGCGCCATTCCAACTTTCTTCGGTAACCAGGACACGCGTGCCGTCGGCAGTCTGTTGAATATTTGAGGACAAAAACCTATGGCCTTTCAGTGGGCTTTTTTTATTCCTCTCAGCCTGTGCCCATTTTTCGAGGGTTCTGAAGTCATCTGGCTGAAAAATAACATCCATGACTGAAAGAAATCTGTTATCCATATGATCAGGATGAATATCAATGGCTTCCACACGGAAGTTGTCCGTATTGCTGCTCTGTAGTTTAGTGAGGCGGTCGCTGATGAGTGGATTCGCCAAAACAATATCCAGGCTGAAGGCCTTGTAATATTCATCTTCATTTGGACGCACCAGCAGCCAGCCTGCTGGTATGGTTAATTGAATACCCGCTTTGTGATCAATGAACAGAGTGCTTTGATCCTCAAGCTTGCCTAAAGAAGTCTGTGTAATGGGTGAAATTGGGGGCGTTGATGTAGCAGGTATGGGTGTTGGAGTATAGGACTGCTCGGTGAGCCGCAATGAAGCTTGTAATGTACTGGCGATGGAAGTTGCCAGTATTGGGTCGAGGGTCGCTGTAGGCTGCGCTTTTTGCCCCGAGAGCGTGCAAGCTGTGATTGCCAGCAGGGTAACAAATCCGCTCAAAAGAAGGTAAAGGTTGTTTTGATTCATTATGTTCTCCAAATATGAAAATCCCTCCCGATTATATGTCGAGAGGGATTTTTACATGTAGTGTTTTTAGTCGCGAATATCCCGTTTGGGAACGATATACAACCTACACTCCTCCCACAACGAGTGATATTCCCAACGCAAGCAGGAAGAACAACATCTCCAACGCGAACAACGC
>Ga0137338_1000159_pt1 | contig 11345 bp, 15 predicted proteins | sample EasRivERMLT366_2_FD_104770 | JGI IMG/M metagenome (GOLD analysis project Ga0137338, IMG submission 104770) | Soil microbial communities from meander-bound floodplain in the East River, Colorado, USA - East River MetaG ERMLT366_2 | ecosystem: Environmental > Terrestrial > Soil > Floodplain ...
CAGTACTATTTAAAAGAGTATCTTACTCATAGGGTAACAGTAGAGGAAGTAGAAAAGGCTAAGGCTTTATTTGCTCTTCACGGCGAACCTTTCAACTATGATGGTTGGATGTATATTGCTAAAGATCTAAAAGGTAAGATTCCAGTTCGAATTAGGGCTCCCCAGGAAGGTAGCATTATTCCAACTCTTAATTTATTGGTTAGCATTGAATCGACTGATCCTAAGGTTTTTTGGATTGTCTCTTGGATTGAGACTATGTTACTTAGGGTATGGTATCCAATTACTGTGGCCACCCGCTCTAATCATATTCGTCAGATTATTATGAAAGCTTTGCATATGTCTGCCGACTCACCCAATGATGAAATCAATTTCAAACTTCATGATTTTGGTTCTCGAGGTGTAAGTAGTCAGGAATCTGCTATGATTGGGGGTGCCGCTCATTTAGTAAACTTTATGGGCAGTGATACATTAGCTGGAGTATTAATGGCTAATGAGTATTATGATATTCAGATGGCAGGTTTTAGTATCCCAGCTGCAGAGCATAGCTCAATTACCTCTTGGGGCAAAGAAAATGAAGTGGAAGCATATAGGAATATGCTTAGACAGTTTGCTAAGCCTGGTGCATTGGTAGCTTGCGTGAGTGATTCTTATGATTTATGGAATGCTTGTGCCAACCTTTGGGGAGGAGAATTGCGTCGGGAAGTAAGAGATTCAGGAGCGGTGGTTATTATCCGTCCTGATTCTGGCCATCCCGCTACTGTGGTATTGAAGTGTGTTCAGATTTTGGAAGAAAAATTTGGAAGCACAGTTAATAGTAAGGGATTCAAAGTCCTAGATAATGTAAGAGTTATTCAGGGGGATGGTATCAATGAAGATTCTATTCAGGAAATCCTTGACTTGTTACTATCCAATGGTTACAGCGCCACAAACATTGCATTCGGCATGGGCGGTCAGCTTTTGCAGGCCCTAAACAGAGATACTCAGAAATTTGCCATGAAATGCTCTCATGTGTTTATTGGAGGGAAATCCGTTGAAGTTTTCAAGGATCCGGTAACTGATCCTGGTAAGGTAAGTAAGGCGGGACGTTTAGATCTGATTTATACCGATAATGGTTATGAAACGGTGAAATTATCTGAAAATGAGATTTCTCATCCTAAATCTATTATGTATACAACGTATGAGAATGGTGAGATTCTTCATGAAACTACTTTTGATAAGGTTAGGGCTCAGGCCCGACTTGATGAGTATGTGGAAGAGGAGGTATGACATGAAAGTTATTAAAAAAGAAAATGTAGAAAATTGGAGCCATCGAATTACTTGTTCTGCTTGCAATTCGGAACTAGAGGTAGAGGCTAAGGATTTAAAACATATTAGATATGATGGAGATCAGAGAGAGCCAGGTTATGATAAATTTTACGCAAACTGTGCAATATGTTCTGATCAGTTAACTATTCCAAGTAACAATGTGCCCAAGCTACTTCAAATAGAAGCAAGAAATAGATCTGCTAGAAACACTAATTGTACCTATTGGGATCGATAATGAATTACATAGTTGAATGTGTTTGCAAAAATAAGGCGGGTGTTATTACCAGGATAGGTGGTTATACGCCTCATCCATTGGTAACCAAATTAGCTTTTAATTATAAGTTATCAGAAGTCATTTCTAAAATAGAAAGAGGGTCTGTATTTGTTATTGTTGATAAAAAGGGTAAAGAAATACCTATTGTCGTTAATAATAAATGGATTAATGATCTAGATAAACTACCTATTTGTTCCGAAGGTTGTTAATATGATTGCTAAAGATAGATTACAAAACATACTAAGTCAAATAAGTTTTAACCCTAACTTCTTAGCTAAAATTGTATTAGTATTACCTACAGATATTAAAAATCCTTCTGATGAGAGAACTCAGCACATATCTAGTGATGAGGTTGTATTTGAGGTTTCAATTGAGCTTAAAGACAAAGATACTGGGAAGTTAGGATTTTTGGTTACTTTAGCATCTTTTAAAGTGAAAGACTTAGAAGATACAAATGAACCAGATTCCGTTTTTTGTTCTGATATCTTAGCAATAATTGTTAGGATGTTTAGTCATGAAATACAAGAAAATTTCATGGTAGATAATAAAGTGTATCATCAACCACACCAGTGGGAATTATTTAGGCCACTAACGCATTTTGCAACTGAACATTTAATTAGATTTATACCAGCTGATAATTATTGAGATTATAATGACACAAAACATATTTCCCATTTTTGAAAGCAAATCTGGTCTCGATTGGAAACCCCGTTCCAATTGGAAAGAGTTTTCAATATCACTTAATGAATCTGGCGATTCTATTTGCATTCCTAGAGATTATCAAATAGAGCCAATTAAACGGTTGGCTGCATCAAAAGGCGCTTTGCTAAAAGCACCGACTGGTGCTGGTAAATCCATTATGATGATGTTGGGATCCAAGCTAAAACAATTGGAAAATCCAAAGTTAAAGTTCCTATATGCTGCTCCCCAAAAGATAATTGGACAAGGCTTTAATGGTATTGTTGAGATTTTTGGAAATAAAGTAGAGCCAACTAGCCTTTGCGATGATTCTGGTGGTAAAGTAAATGAATTAGTTAGTTGGATATTAGATCCACATGAAGCTTCAGCGGATGATAGTCATACTGCATATTATGTTTGTACTCATTCTACTTTAGTATATGCTTGGAAGACATTAAAAGAACTCGATCAATTAGATAAACTATCTAATATCTGCTTGTTTATTGATGAAGTACATCATGTTTCTGGTGAAGATTCAAATGATTTCTCTATTAGGAATATGTTAGGAAGATTAATTACTGAATTTAGACAATTAGATGATTGTCAAGTCCATGGTTGTACGGCTACTTATCTTAGAGGTGATAAGAATCCAATTTTATCACCAGATCAAGTAGAAGAGATTATAGTTAAAATTGAAGATTATTTGGCCGAAACACAAATAAAATCAATATCATTCCATATTAGCTTATGTGATTCATACGAAAATGGAATGGATAATATACTATCAGCTATTATCCCTGATAACAGAGTAGCTGTATTTATCCCACACACTAAAACTTTGGGTGGTGTAGATGAAAAATTAGAATTCGTACAAAATATCATTGATAAGCAGAAAAGACATTTAGGAAATAATTCTGTCATATTAGATTTTGTTTCTAGTGATGAGACTAAAGAAATTGCACAAAAAGCTATTGGTGACGGATCTAATAATGATTCTGCAAATATTATTAATTGCATGAATATGTTTAAAGAGGGCGCCAATTGGAAAGCTCTTGACACTATAGTGATTATGGGAGAACGCAATCTCAATGAAATGGGACAAATTCTAGGAAGAGCTCTTAGAGATTGTGGTCAAGAAAAATATGTTAAACTCTATTTATTAATCGATGGATTATCTTTAAATGATCAGGATAAGTTAAAAGAAGGGCTAAATAACTATTTCAAAGCAATAATGTTATTACAATGTGGAATAACAAATTTTGTACCTGTAAATTTAGATAAGTTTTATAGCAAGAGTGATAAAGAAAAAATAGATCAATTAAGAAAATCTGGAGTTAGCGAATATAAAGAAATTATAGATAAGCTATTTGTTGATGAAAATGATTTAGTATCTTTTAGAAAAGATATTCTGCAGGAAGCAGTTGATTATTTATCAGAAAACGATTATTCTGATTTAAAGAAATCATTTCCTGAAATAGTTTCTACTGTATTGAAAGATAATGATAAGAATGAAATTTTATCTCAAGAAGAATTAGAAGTTTTATCTTTGGGGCTTTTGGCAGAAAATAGAAGGCAGACTTTCTTTTCTCAATTTAAAAAGCTCGATGATTTAGATATTAATGTTTTGGATGAAGATCAATATATTTTTGATTGGATATTTGCGGCCACTAAACCCTTTGGATTTGATAGCTATAAAAAAGTAAGAGAATTTTGGTCAAAATTTGGAGAATTTTTATCTTTTGAAGAGGCTAAAAAATTTGCAATAACTAATAATATTACTTCTAGTAAAGATTGGAAAAATTTAGATCGTAGTTTTTTGATAAAAAATAATTTGCCTCGAAATCCAGATCAAGTTTATTCTAATGAATGGGTATCTTGGGAATTTTTTCTTGGTAAAGAGAAAGCTATATATTTAGATTATCAATCTGCTAAAACTTTTGTAAATAATTTAAAACTTTCAAATGTTGAAAAGTGGTATGAATATTGTGCATCTGGGATAAAGCCTAAAAATATACCTTCTAATCCCAATCAAGTTTATAAAAATGAATGGGAAAGTTTCGATATTTGGCTTAATAAAACTTCTCATTTAAAAGAATTTATGCCTTTCGAAAAAGCAAGGATTCACGCACAATCACTTAAATTATCTTCTCAAAAACAATGGTATACATATATTCAATCAAATACGTTAATAAATAATTTGCCTCACAGCCCAGATGCAGTATATAAAGATTCTGGTTGGATGGGCTGGCCGGATTTTCTACAAAATAATACTAAACAAACTTTAACAAAGAACAATAAAAAATCTTATTCTGATATTAAAGATCTTTGTAAAGAATTAAAAATTTACACATTAAAAGAATATGAAGCTGCATATGTTAATGGCGATTTACCAATAGGTTGTCCAAGGATATTGCACAGATTAGAAGGCTGGAGTGGTGCAGGTGATTTTTTTGGAGGAAAGAAAAGCAATCGTAACAATTGGTTAGATTTTGAATCTGCAAAAGAAATAGTTAAATCGAAAAAATTATCTTCATACAAAGAATATTTAAAATGGTGCACTTCTGAAGATAAGCCTTATAACATTCCAAATCAACCAGATCGTGTTTATAAAGATAAAGGATGGACCAATTGGTTTGATTTTTTAGGCAAATGATCGCTATGAAAGTAAACAAAAACGATTGGGTTCGTGAAGAAAAAATAAAAGCACGAGAAGAAACAATTATTAAAATTTATAGTGTTTTATTTGATCAACAATCTTTACCATTAGATAAACAATATTGGACGTTATGTAGTAAATGCATAAATGATGGAAAGATAATTGAAAATACGGAACCATATCAAGTAATTAATTCCGGCTTAATCAGACCACATCAGTTTCACGGTGTAGAGATTGAGATTGAAATTCACAATATCAACAAAACATGTTCTGATTTGAATTTTTATCATGGAGATTTGTTATCTGTATTGCGGCAGGAGGCACATAAGCCAGATTTTAATCCAGCAATTGTTAATGCAGATTTCTTCGGCACTCCGATAACAGAGGCAAAAAAGTTTTTAGATATTCTGTATTTATTGCGAAATCAGCGCGATATAATGGTAGTTGGCAATTTTTCTCTACAGGCAAAGCATAAAAAATTCGTACCTGATGATATCATTATTGAATTAAATAAACATAGTCTTGTAAAGGAAATTTCCAAAGTCTGGAAATATAGTCAATGTTATGAATATATTTCATCAGCCTATAAAATGGGCACAATTATATTTTACAAAAGGAAATAATATGAAATTGTTTGATAGGTTTATGTGTGGTTTACGCAAATGGCTAAAAGATGCCAATTACGACACGCAATACAATAAAATTTCTAGAGAGGACTTTCCAAATTATTCAAATCAAGAATGGCAACAATGTATAAATCATTTTAAAAGTATTGGTGTGTTAGAGCCTCATGGATCATCATATACTTTAAATCGGGATATGCTTGATGAAGATATTGATTGTGGCGATGTTTAAATCTATTTACCTTGATAAAAATGCCCGTTTTGTTAAAACGGATATCTTGCGAGACGCTTATCTTCATTATGAAGATAGTTTAAATCCTAAGGCTCCTAGATATGTGTCTTTAGATTATCGAGATTTAGAAATAGGCATTGTTTCCAGTCAAGTTCCAGAGATTTCTAGAGCTATTTCTTCTATTCTTAGTTTATCTTTAGAAGACGTTAAGAATGATAATGGTGGATATCTTCCTTCTTCGGTAGTAGAAAGAGTTCAAACTGAAATTATCTCACCTTATGGCGTCTCAGAATTATGGGGCACCACAGGTCATCGTTTTGTTATGTCTAGAACCGATAATGATGGAATGCATGAGATTATTGCTTCTATCTTAGTTGGTCGTAGCAAAGATACTATCTTCTTTTTAACTGGGAAATACAATAATTTACGCCACTCAAGCATCAAAGAAGATATAGATTTAAACCAATCAATTGATAACAATCCAGATCATAAATGGTTTGAGCAGTTTGCTTTTCCAGATTTAGATATTTTTAAACCTAAGTTTTATCATCAAATAGCTAATTTTGTTGTAGTTCAAGATTATCGTGGTTTAGGCTTAGCTCGTTTCTTTTTGGAAAACATTGTTGAATATTATTCTCGCAATTATATTCAATTACACAATACTAGGATCGAACACTCTCAACACCTATTATGTGGCAATGGATTTTGGCAGATTGGTGATCCGCCTTGGTTAGTCAAGATGGAGGCCTTAGGTTTTTACCTCCGTGGTGGTGCTGAGAGCTTTTTTATAGAGCATGACTGGGCTCCTCTGCTACCCATCCACCAAGATGGTAAAGTAATTTCTAACATTGAATACAACCAATCTTTTGGGCTGCCAGACAAATACCGTACCTTTCAACCTTCCAATCAATCTGAAGAGCATTTATTGGATCGTATTCCAAAGGTAATTGAATTGTCACAGAACCCAAAAGCTAAATTACAATATTTTCAAGCTATGTACAATTTTATATGAATACTTTTCTCAAATCAGAAAGAACCAAAGAAAATCAAAAGGTAGCTACTTTTTCAGGAGAGGGAGCTTATCATGGATCTTCTAAACCTAAAGAATATATTATTCCTGTTATTGAGGAACCAGAAGTTTTACCAATATATTTAATGGAATATGTAAAGCGTAATTCATCTGATTTTGGTAAATTTAAAGCGGAATTTACTAATGATTGGTTAGTAGAGAAACGACTTGATTACCCTACTGATAATCAAATTATAAATGATGGGGTAACTTTTGTATGGTGTCCCATTAAAGAAGCTATTCAAGAAGCCGGTCCACTTACCAAACAAATTCTCCAAGAAATGGAGAATCTTTTAAGTGGCAGAAAAAAGTACACTTATATTGATTCAAAGATTCAATTTTTTCAAAAAGGTGATCTGCCAGTAGATTCTAAATTGTGGCATATTGATGGATCTATAGCTATTAGAGATAGTAGGGCTCAACAATTAGGATACTCTTTACTTCATGATATGAAGTCTCGTTTAATGGGCCCAGCTAAGCCGCCGTTATATATGGCTTATCAATCTTCTGAACATTGCGCTACTCAGTTTGTAAGAAATCCTATTTCTATAGAATTACCAGACTGCATTCCTAGTTTTGACTTGTTAGATAAATTAGTAAAAGAATGTGATCCGGAATACTGGCCGCAATCGGCAGCATCTATTGTTAGATTTGATGGATTGTCTTTGCATCGAGCATTCCCTGCTACAGCAAATGGTTGGAGATTATGGGTTCGCTGTATTGAAACAGATCGTGAAGTAAAATTAGAGCACTCTATTATTGAGTGTTATGGTTCTGTTTTTAGACCAGATGGTGTTTTATGAAAATGTATTTGGCAAAAGTAGAAATATCTGCAATGTTTATTGCAGATGAAAAATATTCAAGGATAATTACTGTCGCAGAAGATGTATTAAGGAATGAGATAAAAAATAATTCTATACCTCATATTTCTGTTAAAGAAATTGATAATATTGAAGATGTACCACTAAACTGGAGAGGTTCCAATTTATGGAACGCTGATGAAGATATCTCGCCAGAAGATTTTTTGAAGGACAAACTAAAATTTGATCCGGAATACCAACAATATTTAATTCTAAAAGAAAAGTTCAAGAATTTGGAGTAATCATGAGTGATTTAAAAGATAAAAAATTATACATAGCAGCCACAACTTTACAAACTGTATTTGCTTCAGGCGCTAAGGAAAACACACTTTTGTTAGAAGAGGGTCATGGATTCTTATGTCAAGAATGGGAGATAAATAATAAGCCCGGTCTTTTAAAGCATACCAGTATTGGAGAAATTGATTCTATAAATGATATTCCTGACGGCTGGGAAGATAACGATATTTTCATATATGGTACCGATGGTATCGATATTAGTGCCCGCGAGTTTTTCTTTAAACAAGCTGGATTAGAAAAAGATTATACAGAATATTTAAGACTAAAAAACATATTTGAGAATTTTGAATGATTCATATATTGGGGCCTGGCCATAAGATACCAGACAATGTAAATCTTATTAACACCACATCTCGATCCGATAATTGGAGTCGTGGGCTAAGCCCATTCTTAATTGGTCCGCTGGATTTGTATGATGGATATGTTGCTAAGAACATGGAAAATGCCTGGCAGTATAGTAAGGTTTATGAGTACTATCTTGAAGAAGATGGTTCAGTTGGGAAAAGATACTTCAACTGGGCAACTGATGGTTGGGACTCTATAAGAGCAAATCGTTATCCTATGGGTAAAGGAGCAATTCCATTATACTCTTATTGGGATGGTAATAAATTAGATTATATTGAAGCTAGAAAGCAAATTTATATTCCATTATATGCTAAAGCGGTTCAACAAACCAATGCATTTGAGAAGTTGAAAAAGCTGTATGAAACAGAGCAAGATTTGTATCTTTGGGACTTTGACGGTTACGATTTTCATTCCATGAATTTAACTTTTGAGCAAGTAATTAATGATCCTAATAGAAAAATGGGCCATGCATTTGTATTGGCTATGTTATTAGAAGGATTTATCAAATGATAATTGAAAAAGATATAGAAGAGGCCAAAATTAAATTATGGAACAAAGACGTTACCACTATTGAATGGCAGGAGTTTTGAATGCAAATTGGCAAACTATATTGACAATAGTTGAGTCACAAGGCTATTTATTTATAGCTGATTTTTTTGATCCAACTATTTGCTCACAGCTAGAACAAGAGGCTAATAGTTTGAATTTAGAATTTGCCGATCACGTATCTAATCCTATTAATTTAGGTACTGTCCAAGAAGTGCATCAAAGTCACGAACGATCTTATCATTTCTTAGATAGTGTAGAGGTTCCAATTTGTTCAAAACTGTGTTATACTTTAGCTCAGCAAGTTGCGGATTGTAATGGGACTTTTCCTGCTTTAACTGACTGGATACCAACAGAAATTGGTTATCAACGTTATCATAGGCCTAAAGATTGGATCTCTCCACATCGGGATAGAAAAAGTGATCGACTGTTAAGTGTTACCTTGACTATTACAGGTTCAGCTTGGATGAGAATATATAAATCAGAAGTGGACCCTCCTGATTATAGTAAGCTTATTCAAATTGATGAATTTTTAACTAAACCAGGAACAGCTATGTTTTTAAGGGCTCCAGGGTTTGGATCTGGACAGCAAATAATTCATGAAGTAATGCCTCCATTGAGCAGCGAACGTTTAATAGTGAATTTGCGCATGCGTTCTACGATTTTGAAGGCACCAAAAGAAAGGGCCACTTATGATGTCAGTTGAAGAAGAGGTTGCAATGCTTATTACATTCCTATCTCATCCAGCCGGGTTTGATGTTGGTATGTTTGGAAGAATGCTACATATTAGGGGTATAGACGAACATTGTCCATCGCAAAGATGGGAAGTGAAATGGGAAGAATTGAGCGGTATGTCTTATAAAGAATTTGATGATTTACCTTCGGCAGCCATATTCTTTGTGGAATTAAGACATACCATGCAGCTTGGGTTAGATTTTGAGAAAGAATTATTAAAAGGTAAATATGTGTAATGTATTATTAGGAACAGCTGTTGGGGATGCGCTTGGCGTTCCATTCGAGAAAAAATTGTCAAACTATCAACCACTTGTTGATTGGAATGGCAAAACTTATCTTGGAAGCGAATATCATAAATTATTGCCTGGTCAATACTCAGATGACACTCAACTTTCACTTGAAGTATCTCAATCTTTGATTAAAAATCACGGATTTAATCCAGATGATTTAGCTGCTGGATATATGGATTGGTTCTTTTCTGGTAGGGCTAGAGGATTTGGAACTACTACCAAGTTGGCAATGCAAAATCTTCAATCTGGTAAACATTGGAGTGAATCTGGTATTGCTGGATCTATGGGTAATGGTACTGCAATGCGATCCGCACCATTCGGAGTATATTTTAGAAATGATTTATATTCACTAGTCAATATTTGTAAAATAGATAGCGCAATTACGCACGCCTCATATGATGCAGAAGCAGGCTCTATTGCTATAGCTTTAGCAGCAGCATATGCCGTTAATAATGATTTAGATAATTTATTAGCAAAAATATGGAATCAATTACCAGAAAGTAAAGTGAAAAGCACTATATTTAGTTTAGATTCACTAATTAATTCTGATACTATCACTCCAGCACAAGCACTTCGAGTACTGGGGACCAAAGCTGATGTTCGTGAAACAGTTCCAGCTGCCTTATATTGTTTCTTAAAATTTGATAATTATCATGATGCTGTTATTGCGGCTATTAAGGCTGGAGGGGATACTGATACCACAGCCGCAATAGTTGGAGCCCTATTTGGTGCTAAGAATGGTGTTAAGGGAATGGATGTAGAAATAATATCTCAAATTGAAGATTTAGATAAATTAATGACATTAGACAGCCAATTATACAATAGATCTAATGCGTCTTTCTTTCCCGGGAATTAAGTATGTTAAATATTAAGAGCAGACTTATTAAATACATCAATGCATATGGCGTTAAAACTGGAGAGGAATTTACTCTTGTTTCTGGACAAAAATCTAGTGTATATTTGGATTTAAAGAAAGTTCTTCTTCGTCAAGCTCCAGCTAATCTAGCGACAACCTTATTGTTACAGAAAATGTTTTCTCATTTTGAGAATGTTGATTTAGTTGCTGGTGTAGTTTTGGGTGGTTGCCCCTTAGCAACTTTAGTTTCTGCTAATGCGTCGTGTGATTTGGATGCTATCTATATTAGACAAGAAATTAAGAATCATGGCACTAAATCTTTAATAGAGAGCCCATATGATGTTTCTGGGCACTCTGTAGTTATGCTTGAAGATGTAATTACAACTGGCGGTTCAGTGCTCAAGGCGGCCAAACTTCTTCAACAAGCTGGCGCTGAAGTAATAGGTGTTTTGGCAATAGTGGATAGGAGACCTATTAAAGATAAACTGTTGAATGATGAATTCCCAGTTTATGCATTAATAGATTTTGAAGAATTAGAAATTAATAGAGGGTGAAAGTGCCAAAATCTAAAAAGAATAA
>Ga0137338_1000161_pt1 | contig 11233 bp, 4 predicted proteins | sample EasRivERMLT366_2_FD_104770 | JGI IMG/M metagenome (GOLD analysis project Ga0137338, IMG submission 104770) | Soil microbial communities from meander-bound floodplain in the East River, Colorado, USA - East River MetaG ERMLT366_2 | ecosystem: Environmental > Terrestrial > Soil > Floodplain ...
GCGTTGATGCTCTGAGGCTGTAGACGACCCCTTCTCGTGGAGAGGTGATCTGAGGCCCTGCGCCTTTGACCGATCTTTCTTCCATGCGGCAGCCTGGCTCATACGGAGGCGGCGCGCGACGAGGAATGCCGGTTTGCTTAAAGATCGCAAGCAGGTCCGAAGGCCAAAATTCGTAGACTGCGTATCTGGTCCCGGGCGCGCCTTCGACGCAGGCGCGAAGCCCTGTACGGATGTATATAGATATCTTTCGATGAATGTCGCAGGTCTCTATGGGAGACTTGCCGGGTATGAACCAGGTAGGGATGGTATGGCTGCATGCAGGGCCCGGCAGCTTGCCGGAGAGGGCACAGACCTCGACCTTGGACACGTTCAGGCCCGCCATCCCCCTGCCCCGGTATGAACTGATCTCCGGGTCCTGTGACTTGAGAGAATCGATGATCTCGAAGAACAAAGGCGCTGCGGCTTCCCTGCCGATGAACGCCGGATTCCCCTCACCGTTGAAGTTTCCGATCCAGACGGCAAGACTATAGGGCCCCACGATCCCGACTGACCAGGCATCGCGGAACCCAAAGGAGGTGCCGGTCTTCCATGAAACCTGAAGCGGATCGCGCACCCAGTCAGAGCGGTATCCCTGATAAGGAGGCGGGTTCGTGGCAAGCATGTCGGCCACCAAGAACGAGGCTTCACGAGAGAGCATCTGCAAGCCTTCCTCGTCCTTCTGTCCCTTGAATAATTTGAGCGGTTTAAGTTTTCCTTCATTCGCGAGCATGGCATAGAGTTTCACTTGCTCTTCCATGGTCACTTCTGCGCTACCCAAAGCTAAAGACATCCCATAAAAGGGCTCGTCCCTCATGCGCTTTATCCCGGCCTTCAAGAGAAAACCATGCAGACCGGGCGGGGCGAGCCTCGACACGATGTCCACCGCCGGGACATTCCTGCTTTTCACAAGTGCGTCACGCGCCTTGATCGGCCCCACAAAGTCGTTATCAAAGTTTTCGGGATTGTAGGAGCCGAAGCTCATGGGCGCATCTTTCAGCATGGTCAGTGGATGGATGATCCCCTGGTCGATCCCAAGGCCGTAGATGAAGGGCTTGAGCGCGGAGCCGGGCGAACGTTTTGCCCTGACTCCGTTCACCTGACCTTGGATTTTAGGATCAAAGAAATTCACTGAACCGAGCAGGGCCTTTACTTCCATTATCCGGTGGTCCACGAGAAGGACAGCGGCGTTCGCTATCCCCTCGCCCTGTTTTGCGGCGATATACTGGCGCGTGCGGCGTTCGATCAATTTTTGGAATGAAAGGTCGAGCGTTGTCCGGAGCACCGGATCAAAAGGATTGGATTTAAGGGCTTCATTCGCAAAATGAGGCGCAAGGAACGGGAGATTAGAAGGCCTCAGCAAAACGATCGGCAGTTCCATGAGAGACTTCTGGTCTTTGTCCTTCGGGTGTTTCGCTACCCATTTGGCAAAGAGTGCGGCTCGTGCGATCTGAAGCGCTTTACCAGACATCTTCCGTTCAAATCCCCCCGCTCCCCCCTTTGTTAAAGGGGGGTTGGATTCTTCTGAAATGGCTATTCCCCCTTTGAAAAAGGGGGATTGAGGGGGATTTTTTTGCTGACTTCGCGCTTCCGAAATCCTGCGGGCCGGGCTCTGCGGTATCACGCTCAAGGTGAGCGCATCGGCAAGGGTAAGTTTATCCGCGTTCTTATGAAAATAGATCAGGCTCGACGCTCCCGCTCCCTCAATGTTCAAACCATAGGGCACGAGGTTCAGATAAGCCTCAAGGATTTCGTTCTTTGAATAGAGCAGTTCCAGCCAGAGTGCGGCCAGTATCTGCGTCGCCTTTCCCGTGATCGTCCGTGAATTTATGTCGTATTTGATTCGGGCAAGCTGCATCGTGATCGTGGACCCGCCGATCTTCCGGTCGGATTTAACGTATGTATGCCACACCGCACGCGCGAGGGCGCTCGGGCTCACGCCCGGGTGGAACCGGAACCATTTGTCCTCGTGCAGCAGCGTGGCATTGACCAGGACCGGCGAGATGGCTTTCAGCGGCAGCCACAAGCGGTACTTCTCATCCCGCGAGAGCGTGAGGCGAAGAAGCTTTCCGTTACGCTCATAGACTGCCTGGGAAAAGCTCACGTCGGATTTGAGAGAGGGGGAAAGGAGGCGGGCGAGGGTTAAAATAATGAAGATCGGAACTGCGATGCGAGCAATACGTTTCAATAATTTTTTTATCGGATGATCAATCATATCAATGGTAAGGACGCAGCACCTTTTATCCCTTCTCCCCTCCGGCGGGGAGAGGGTTGGGGGGAGTTTTCAATCTGACTCTCAACGGACCTATCTTCTGATAATTTCCGATAGCTTGTGAACCCCGGGATAGTTGGCGTGAAGGATATACGCCCCGAGGAAAGATATCAACAACGCGCTCACAAAAGGTTTCCAGGTCGTCCGCAATACACTGCTCTTCCAGTCGGGATCGTCGATTTTGCGCGTGCTTTTGATAAGACTTGCGGCAAGTATGAAATCAAATGCAGCTTCGCTCAGAATGAACGGCGCGTCATACACGAGATAAAGCCCAGCCCCGAAGACAATGGCGAGGAGGATGCCCAGTATTACGAGCACAAACCCGCCTTCTTCAGCGATGCCCGATGCCGTCTCTCCCACCACATCGCTGATTGAATCTCCGATACCATGACTGGCATGAGCAGCCGCTTCAGGTAAAACATCATGCGCACCCACGTCCGCGTGAGCAGTCACGCCATCGAACGAACCGGACGCCCCGCCTCCCCCTGACATTCCGCCGCCACCGCCGGGAAACGTCCCATGGCTTGGCAAGCCGCCGCCGGAAAAGTCAGGGATGCTGTTGAGTGCATCCCCTACTGCGTCTCCCGCGTCATAGGATTTACGAACATTGGATGACGCCATATACGTGAGCCACAGCTTCATGAATCCGAAAAAGGCAAGATAGGAAACTATAACCGCGACCGGGAACCGGATCACGATGTTATCGACATGGGCGATGAGCAGGATTTTTGAAGTGAGCAGACCAGTGAGTCCGGTGCCGATGAGGATCAGCGACATGTGGAAGCGAAGGAACAGACGCTCTTCCAAGACACGGATGAAATGGTTTTTTCTTACGACGATGTCCATTATTTAAAGAAGTTAGATTTTATAGCAACCTGTCTAGAATGGAAACTGGTATTTTAAGATCCAGTCTTTTGCCTCTACAATTCTAAGTCGCTTTGACATACCGTCTCTCTTGGATTTGTTGAATCAGCAAGCAGCTTTTTCTTCAGTCTCTCGCAATCCGGAACAGTATTTCTTAAACTCCTGATATCCTCTCACAACTTTGGGAGTTTTTGTTATTGTATCGGTCCCATCGCCATTCGCATCTCTGTATTCTATATTTTCAATTCTGACACTGCCTCTCGATACTAAGCCTATCTGAACATATTTACTAACACCTTCTTGAGGAGACTTACCGACAACATCTCTAATAATACTTGCGATTATTAAAGCTTGAAATTCAGGATTTTGCAGTGCGGTCTGTTGCAAAGAATCATTTTTCTGAATTTGCAGTAAGGCATCCGCATAAACTGAGACATCAGTTCCGCTACCGATTGACCCAACTTCTCCTGCCTTCAGGGAAATTGGCTTAAAATCTGGCGCTGAAAAAATATGGGTATCAGTCCAAGCATACGGCATAACACCCCTATTCTTAGATGGATGAGCTGATGCAATAATCAGTTTACAGCCAAGAGTTTTTTCACTCATTTTTGCCTTATTGTACACGCGCCTGGCAACTCTTGGCAGCCAAGTATTAGCTATAACTTCAATTTCCCACGGTTTATTGTTGTATCTTTTAATACCTTCCCCATTTATAGCCCCAAGTATCTGAAAGCCTAGCAATACAGAACCTGAAAAACCACCAATTACAAAATTACCGAGCGGGTATATTTTTTGTAGGCAATCGTGATAAGAACATGAGCCATCGCGAGCCTGAAAAGTTACACAAATATCAGACAGCAATATCGCTGAGCCATAAAGAGAAGATGTGCCAACAATCCAAGTCATAAAATTCTTTCAAGCAACCGAACATTGGATCAAAATTGATTACTATGGGAAATCTAAGGGGAATCTAAAGGACGTTGATACGCGACGAGCATTTACTAATCCCATCTCCCCCGCGCCCTGATGCGCTCCACTACTACCGCTGCCTTCCTGATCTCTTCTGGCCTTGCCGGCGTCCCGGCCACGAGCCGGAAGCGTGATGTCCCTTTCGCGGGCACGAAGGACACGTCCATACTTTGCACGAAGCTGTCGATAAGCTTATCGTGCTGGCCCAACAGATTCACGCGGAGGCATGTTTTCCCTGCATCCTGCTCGGAGGTGTTCGACACTTCTCCGGACACGAATATAGTAGAGCTGCTGGGTCCGGTCCCGTACCGATAGGAAACATCCTTAATTGACAAGGACGATGGAGACAATTCACTCCGCTCTAGCGGTTTCGTCACATCCCGGAATACAAAGAAAATTATGACCATAAAAATCACGAGCGGCACAAAGGCCAGCATCCACATACGCGGGTCTTTTGGGTCCGAGATCCATCCTTGCATCCCCTGGCAATGCTGACAGCGCCTGGCGTCCTTATGAATAGGTTGTTTGCAGTGACGGCATTCTTTTGTTTCCATATATTAACCTCCAATGGTAATCAACTCTGTTCCATATTTATCGCATTATATTCTCTTATATTTCGCTCGATCACTTCCCCTTCGTCTCTTGCTTCTCTTCCTTCTTCTTCTCCTCAACGATCATCGTTCCCGGCAAGGTCCTCGCCCGTACCGCGCGATTGTACATGGACTCGGCAAAGGCCGGAGGAATGGTGTACTTGCCCTTGTTCGTGGCCTTGATGCGATACACGAACTCCTGGGCCGAGCCGCCTACTCTTCCGAAGAGCACCACGCGGTCTTCCCGGAGATCCACGAAATCAGGCTGCCAGGTCGAGGCGTCCGTGCCGATGGGAGAAACCCAGCGCGGACCTTCGTCGTTTTCCGCTTCTCCTTCACCGTCTCCACCCTCGCCCTCCGTCTGGTTCTGTTTCCTTTTCTGCACAGTCTGATCCTGAGGCTCTGCAGGCTTTGAAGCAGGCCGTGACTTTTCAAGCACCACCTCGAACCCGCCGGGCAGGAGGTCCACGATGGCCACGTTGCTGTGCTCACCGGACTTTACTGACCGCATCTTGACATGCACCTCGAGCTCGGACCCAAGCGCGGTATTGGTGATGACGTTGCCCTTGAGGTCCCGGTACTCGCGCTGGACTTCAAGATATTCCTTTATCTCCTCTTTCGGCAAGTCTTTATCGAATCCTGCCACCGTGACTTGATAGAACGTGGGATACCCGCTCTTGCTCTCGATACGCACCTTTTTCGCCTTGTCCGAGAACGCCGTTTTAGGGAACAAGCCCTTGGGCAGAGTCAGATCCTTCATCCCTTTTTCCAGTATTTCTTTGACCTTGATGTCCGCTACGGCCTTTTCGCCCACAGCCGATGCATAAGCGTCCATTGCCAGGATCGTATACGCGGACGAGATCGTGTTGAAGCTGCCCTTGGTGATCCACTTCACCATGCAGTCGAGGCAGATCATGTCCTGCTGCGAAAGTTTTTTGAACCGCTCAGGAAAGTGTTTCCCGAGAAGGTAGAGGTATTGAGAATCGTGCGCCAGGCCGTCGTAGAAGTGATCATAGTCCGGCTCGATCTCCTCTCCCATGTTCGACTTCGAGATCATGTCCTCTGCTTTACTGTCAAGTTTGAGCAGTTTGTACGACGCGGCAAGATAGGCGCCGGTGATGTCCTTCTTCCATTTCTTCGTTTCCTTTTTCTTGTCGAGTTGCTCCCGAAGGGCATCCACGTAATTCGTGGTCACGACGCCGTTCCGCGTAAGAATATAAATCGCGTAGGCCCGGGTCCTGGCCTTCGAAAGGGAATCGCTTCCTTCTTGGGCCAACCTCTGGAGATACGCCTTCCCGAGTGTTATCGGCTCCTGCGGCACGGTAAAGCCCCGCTCCCTTGCTTCGGTCAGGAAGTGGATTGCGTAGACGCTTGCGTAATCCGAGGTGTGGGAGTTGGCTGCCCAGAAGCCGAATGCCCCCTCGGCGTTCTGGCGCGCCCGCAGCACGCTGATGGTCTGGCCGATGTTCGCCGCGGCGTTCTTGTGCGTGAACCCGAACTCCGGCCTGTTCTTGAGCACTACGGCAGGGAAGGTCTGGCTCACAAGCTGCTCGGTGCAGAGATAAGGGAATTTAGCGAGATACGCCGTAAGACCGTGGGCCAATCCCAAAGGTATCGGCGATGCGCTTGCCTCAAGAGTCCGAAAATCGGGATACATTGAACGTTTTATCTCGACATCGGCCTTGTCGTTCTTGAAGGACCCACTCTTGACGTCGGTCATATACGGCACCGCGGGCCGGACACTTGCCTCAATGGCGTAGCTGCTTTTTTTCTGCCCCAGGGATGCGGTGAAACTGAACCGGGCGGAACCGAGGATTTGCTTCGTTCTGATCGTAAAGGATGCGCTCTCCTCCCTGCCCTCGCTGATCTTCATGGTTCTCGCCAGCTTGTCCAGCACCTCGACATGATCCGAGGTCGCAAGCTCAAGCCGGACTTCGGCGTCCTTTCCCGACCCTTCCACGTTGTTCGCCACGCTCACGGTGACAATGAACTCGTCGCCGGGCGCAACAAAGGTCGGCACGTTGGGCGAGAGCACAAAGTGGCCGCGGATGTGGGACTTCTTCTGGCCTGCGCCGACGGCGTCGGGAGAGACCGCAACGGCCATGACCCGGAGCGTGCCGTTAAAGTAGTCAGGCACGCGGTAAGCCAATTCGCGCATGTTCTGATCGATATCTACGATGCCCGACCAATAGACAATGGGTTTGTCGCGCTTCCGCTTGAAGGGGTTCAAGTTCTTGCCGAGAGCACGGTAGCCTTCATCGCCGCCCGGGGCCGAGAGCATCCGAACGATCGAATCCTCGGGCAGGATCAGGTCCAGGATCTGGGCCGTGGTCACTTCCAGCGCCTTTTTCTTGAAGAAGTGCGCAAGCGGGTCCGGCGTCTTGTATTTGGCGACCTGCAGGATCCCCTCGTCCACGACAAAGACCACTGCCTTGCCGGATTTATTTCCCTTGTAGCGGATACGGAAAAGATCTCCCGGCCGGGCAAGGTCAGGCGTATCAATATCGATCTTGACGGTGCGTTTGTCGCGGCTCACCGAGAAAGGCACGACACCGTAGCTCAAAGGGCTCATGAATATCTCGCGCGAGTCGATCCCCCGCACAAAGGATACATTCACGTACCCGTTGCCCTCGAAGCTCGCCGGCACGCGGATATTCTGGACCGAGCTGGTGGAATTCGTCTTGAACCATTTGGTCGCATAGACACGGTCCCGTTCAATCGTAATCAGGCCCGCGCCCGTATAAGGCGCCCTGATATTCAGTTCGATCTCCTCGCCGGGCGCGTAATCCGTCTTGTTCAGCTTGATCTGGAGCTCGGCGTTCTTCTCGAGACTTCTTGTCAGGTTCCCCCTGCCCGCCACGCTGAAGGCAACGCGGGTGAGCTCGACGTTTTTCTCGTCCTTCACGATCAGGAGAAAATCTCCCGGATTGCCTGTGGGGAGGCGAAACTTCACGCCCTTGTCCGACATTGCCAGGTTCGTGGTGCTCACCGGGATCTCTTTCTTGATCGACTGATACTTGTACACGCCGCTCTTCTGCTTGGTCAGGGCGGAGATGTAGCGCTCTTCAATGATTATCGCCTTGAGCCCTGAAGCGGGTATTTTCTTGAGCAACGGATCGATGGCGATCAATTCTATGGTCCGGCTGCTGCCCTTGCTGATGTATTTGAGGTCACCGTCGGGCTTGTACCCGATGAGGTAGGACAGCGGCGACACGATGACCGAGCTGGTGGAGTTTACTCCCCGGCCGCCTTCGAGCTCGTATCCTTCGGCCGTAAATGTGAGACGATAGGTCGCCTTGTCGAAGCGGGAGAGATTAAAGTCGAACTCAGCCTCGCCCTTCTCGTTCGTCGTTGTATCCTGGAGCTGGTCGCTTACGCTCTTCTCGGTCTTCAAGGGGTCGAAGAAAGTGTAGTCCTGGTACTGTTTGAAGACCGGGAAGGCAGGCGCCAGGGTAAGGTCCGCTGCCACGCGATGGTTCACCGCGGGAGTGCCGTAGAGGTTCATGAGGGTCACCATCCCTTTGAGAGCCGACGGCGACACCCATCCATCCATGCGTTCCTGCGAGAGCCGGGAGGTTATTTTCAGGCGGTCGGGCAGAAACTCCTCAACGCGGACCGATACGGAACCCAGGAGACTCGACCGCTTGCCGTCCTTGATGATATAGAGGCTTGTCGTGTAGTTCCCCGTGGGCGCAGTTTCTTCGGTCTTATGCGTAATTTCTTCGAACCCCGTCGCGGAAAGGGTTATCTTCTGCTTCTTGACCTCCAGGCCCCGGGCATCGGTGACCGAAGCTTCGAGGGGGATCCCGGAAAGCTTCTTTTTCCAGTCTGCTGATTTCACGATGACGCCGACATGGAACTCGTCCCCAGGTCGGTAGATGCCGCGGTCCGAGAATAAGTAGGCGGAAAGCTTGCCCGGTTCGCCGCTCGTAACCTCGCCACCAATGTCGAAGCGGGAAAGGTTGAGCCTCCGTTCGCTTCGCTCATAAGGCAGGAATGATAGGTCCGCCCCATTCTTCACGAGATAGACCGTGGGTGTCTTTTCATGTTCAAAATCGGAGAGCTTGGGACAGTGCGCCCGGCCATCCGCATCGGTCAAAACGCCGAACACGGACACCCCGTTCTTTCCGAGGACGTCCACCCGCGCACCCGAGACAGGCCCGCCGGTCTGGATGGACTGGACAAAGACGTCATGCGTCCCATCGGCGTTGTCCTTCACCAGGACGCCGAGATCGGTAATGAGAATCAAACGCTTGTCGCTTTTTCCCGTGGCCCGTTTCTTTTCCAAGTCCCAGCTCTCTACTTTCAGGAAAAAGAGGCCCCGGTGCTCAACGCCGGATCTGAGGTAACGGGAAAAATCAAGCGTGGCGTACTGGGTCTTTCCCGATTCCGCGCGAGCAAGGCGCCGCACCTCGGTGAACCGCTCCGAGATGTTCTCCTCGGAGAAGTTGTAATTGGAGAAAGAGGGGCTTTTAATATCGCCCCGCGTCTGGCTTACGAGGTGGTTGATGTCCTCGGGAAGCACGCGGCCGAGTTCGAACCGTATCGCCTCAAGGTCTCGTGCATACACGGAAAGCCGCTTCTCGCCGCGCAGGCTCAGGATCGCCCCTTCGGACATAATCCCCAACTCCCGCGGCAATTCGGGCACGCGCAGGATCGCATCGTATACCTTGGCGAGCTCGTACCCTCCGAAGGACTTGATTCCCTTATTGAGCTTGACATACACGTACCTTCCGGCAGGCGCCGAGTACTTGAAGCTGTGAAGTTCTGCATATTCCCGGTCGCGCGGAAGGGATTTGAGCTTTAATGGCGTGGAAAGAGCGAGAATTTCCGGCCCGATCTTCGAAGGATCGGACTGTTTCGACCATTTGTAGTCCTTCTTCGCCTCCTGACCCTGGACGGGCGGAAGGTCCTTAGGCAGGACCACTACCGAAAGGTTCTTCACGATCTCCGCTTCCTGTACGCCAGTCGTGGTCTCGATTACGAGAACCTGCTCGGGTTCATACCGCTCGTTTCGTACGAGGGAAAGCTCCGCGGAATTGATTTGAAAAAAAGTGTATTTCCCCGGGATTGTCACCTGGGACTCGATTTTTCTATCCGTCGACGGCCCTCCGCGTTCCGCGCGCACACCCGAGTCGATCTCGATGGACATAGACGTTTCTTTTTCGGGGATGTCAACCGCTTTCGACTGGATATATGCCTCGCCCTTGAACTTGTCATAGGACACGGTAAAGGGATAACTCTTTCGGCCAATGCCCAGAATTCCCGACTTCTGATCTGCCCGCTCCAGCCTGATCCGCTTTTCTAAGTCAATCGCGTCAACGGGATGGGTGAACTTCACCGTGGCAATGACCTTCTTGATCTTCGGGTCTTCGGGGTCCTGGTAGAATTCGGTGTTGGTGAGTTCCGCTTTGAATGGCGGCGTCGTGAACGAATAGGAATGAGAGGACAGTCGGACATGGCCAGGGAACAGCGTGTCGTCCATGCTGATCGTGTACTTCTGGCCCGGCAGCCAATCCGTTTTCGGCCGGAAAATAAGGGCGTTGTCTCGGACCCAGGTCCATTCCCCTTCGATGGCCGGCGCAATCGAGACGCCCTGAGAAAGGGGCTTGCCTATCAGGTCGAGCCGGGCGGCCGATCTGCTAAAGAGAACGCGGACCGGGTCCGGTTTCAGGACGTCCTCAAGCTTCGTGAGCCCTGGCTGCGTGCCGGTGACGCTGATCGCTCCGGACTGGTGGACCGCGTACCATATGATGAGGATAAGCGCACCCAGAACAACGGCAAGGACAACAGCAGATCGTTTCATGGGTCCTTTGAGAAGGGTAATGACGCTTGAGCGGACCAGATCGAGGAAAGAACGGACCGGAGTTGCTTTCAGATGCTTATCAGTGAAGGCGCTGACCCGCTCGCCAGACGAACGGGCCACAGCGACAAAACGGGACGCGAGGTTCTTGATATTAGTTGAAAAGTTCTTGAGAAAATCAAACCACGGTGGAGGAGACCAGGAGAACGAGCCGATGAGGTTTGAAAGGATGCGGAGCGTTGACCTGAAGAATCTTATCAGAAATTTCATTGCATTCCTCCTGAACGTTTATTTCAATGAATGCCATAGTGTTGCCGTGATAATTTTCTTGTTATGAATAAACCTGCTCAATATCCCGTCAATGAAAAATGCATGAAGTCTTTTTGCTTACCGGCAATCTCGCCGCCCCAGTAGAACCCTTCCTGTTTGAGCGTGTTGACAATATCGCCGTCTTTCTCGAGCGTACCCGGGATACCGGAACGCCAGTCACCGCCGCGCAGCAGCCTGCATTCCGGTCCGAATGTGATGCAGTTATCATATAACCCGTTCTGGTCGGGGTTGATGTCGATCGCGGTCCCGAAGGAGTGATTGCTGAAGCCGGTCCGGTTCCCGGCATGATCAACCGGTCCGCGAGACTTGACTACATGGTAGCCTACAACCGTATGGATCGGAGCGCCCTTCTTCAACAGATACTCCATA
>Ga0137338_1000162_pt1 | contig 11233 bp, 7 predicted proteins | sample EasRivERMLT366_2_FD_104770 | JGI IMG/M metagenome (GOLD analysis project Ga0137338, IMG submission 104770) | Soil microbial communities from meander-bound floodplain in the East River, Colorado, USA - East River MetaG ERMLT366_2 | ecosystem: Environmental > Terrestrial > Soil > Floodplain ...
AGAAAATCAGCATCCAGCTTGGTTTTGAAGCGACCCAGTTCATCCTCCAACTCCTTGAGCTTTGCCTCCTGTAAATTCAGCCGCGTCAGGTGTGGGTTCAGTTTCAGGTTGATTTCATTTACCTTTGCAGTCGCGATCTCCACCTTTTTGGCATATTCCTTTTTGCGCTTCTCGAGTTTGCCAAACGCAGAGATGAGTGCGACAAGTTTTTCACGCCGCGTTTCGAAGATTGGCTGGGTATTGCGCAAAGCCTCCTTTTTGTTTCCTTCAGCGACGATGTTGGGATGCTTCTGATCCATGGCATTCAAACGACGTATTTGAAACGATAACTGTTGATCGAGTTCCTTGCGGTCACGGTCCAGGGTATTGAGCTGTTGGGTGATGAAATAGGATTGCCTGAATGAATCGGTCAGCTTATCGAAGTAATTATTGAACGAGGAGTGCAGAGTTCTGATTTTTTTGAGCCAGTTTTCATCCGCAGGTTTGGTGGGATCAAGTTTGATGGGGTCGGGCATAGGAATATTGGGCTTGGCAGGATCAGGCCTGGGTCCCACAAAATATTCGAGCAGTGTTTTGTAATCCTCCAGAGCCTTTTTGATAACGGCAGAGTTTTTTGCATGGAATGCCGCCACTTCGCCCGGAAGATCTTCAACCTTTTTATGCTTGTATTGCGCCCACAGGTCGATCTCCATGTAATATTCAAGCGAGTTTCGCAGATTCATCACTCGCAGAGGATAGATGGTATCGACCAGGGCTTCATTCTGCCATTGAAAATAGATCTTTTTCTCTGTCATCTTCCACTCCTTGGGTTGCAGTAATGTGCCCTACAGATGTTGAATGATTGATTGTATTCCAATACACCTAATCCATGCAATAAGAACGCAACATTCCCAGCACGCAGGGGTTAATAGTCTCAGCCCTTTCAGCATTGCGTACCCGCGCTATGCTATACTCAGTTTATCCCACCCTCTCAGGCAAGGCTGATATGGACAAGACCATTCTTGAAATCCCAACTGAATTGTTGCAGGCGGCAAAGTTGACGCCGGAGGAAGCCAAAACAGAACTGGCGATCCGCTTGTATCAACTTCATAAATTGAACGACAAACAAGCCGGCGAATTAGCTGGGGATCCGAAAGCCATTGAATCGTTGGCATGGATCAACCGTGAAACGGGTCACTTTGAATTGGATGAATTTCTCGACTGGGCCTCGCATGACCTGAAGACTCCACTCAACGCGGTGATCGGTTTTACAAAGGTGGTAATCAAAGGGATTGACGGCCCCATTAACGAAACCCAAAACACCGACCTGACTACAGCCTTCAACAGCGGTCAGCGCATGTTGAGCCTGCTCAGCAATCTGGTGGATATCGCACGCCTGAACAATGGCGTCACACTCTCGCGTAATGATCACAACCTTGCCAATCTCATCACTGAAATAGCCGAACGCTGGAAAGTACAAAACCCTACCAAGCCGCTGACATTGGATATTCAAATCGCCGCCCCCACCTTTAATGTGGATCCCCAACAAATGCGCCTGATCATTAATCACCTGTTGACGTTTGCCGCCATCCGTATAACCGAAGGGACGGTTTCCCTTTCAACGAGTGACAGCGACCAGGGCCTGAACGTGACCATTCAAAGTGCCGGGAAAAAACCTGTCGACAAAATGGAAATGGATTCGGCGATGCTTGGCTTCATCACATCTTCGCTCATCAAATTGCACGGGGGAAAAATGAACGAGCCACTGGAAACAGATGATGGTTTGTTATTAGGTTTTTCAATGCCGCACTGATATAAAAACACAATATGGATCAAGCCCTTGAGAGTCTGGAGACTTTCAGGGGCTTTTTTATGTAGATGGACAGACTCCTCATCATAGGGCGGAGTAGTTGACAGTTTAAGCCCGCCATTTGCGTATTTTCCAGAATTGACAGATGCCTGCAAATTTTGTCAACACTTTTTGTCAACAAATCGCAACTTTGTCAACACGCCTTCCTGTATATTGTACCCATCGCAAGCAACCAGTAGTTTATTTAGTTTGAAAGGAAATTTAGTAATGTTAGATACATATCCACAATCAATCGTTCAACCTGTCCAGCCGAAGGCGCTCCCCCTTACCAAGGGTATTCCGCTGGTGGGTTCACTGCCGCAATTGATCAAGAATCCGTTCGGGTTCTTGAAACAAGCCCAGGCCACTTATGGCGATATTTACAACCTCAACCTGGGCATCTCCAAGATGTTGATCCTGAACAACCCCCGCCAGATGCAACACATCATGGTCGATAATGTTCAGAATTATCGCAAAGGCGGCGGGATGTGGGATGCGGTCCGCGCCATGCTCGGGAATGGGCTGGTCGTTAGCGAGGGCAGTTTCTGGATGAGACAAAGGCGCATGATGCAGCCACAGTTCCATCGTCAACGCCTGGCCGCGTTGACCGAACTGATGGTCAGCGCAATAGATGAAGCGCTCAATACGTGGGAAAAATCCGCCAACGGCTCAGAGTTTAACGTAGCCCCAGCTTTCAGCGAACTCACGATGAAGGTCATCACCCGCACCTTATTTGGCACCGGGCTGGACCAGGATGAAATGAACAAGGCATCAAAAGCCCTCGACTACGCCGTGAACTACATCTTGAAGGCGATCGTGTTGAACTCATTGCCTTCGTGGATGCCTGCACCCGGGAAAAAAGAATTCGAGAAATCCATCGCCCAGATCGATGAGACCGTCTATCGCATCATTGCAGATAGCCGCAAAAACAGCGGAGGCGAGAATCATCTCATGGCTATGTTATTGGACATGGTGGACAATGAGACCGGTGAAGGTATGACCGATCAACAATTACGCGATGAAGTGACCACCATTTTCCTGGCTGGATACGAGACCACTTCCATTGCGCTGACCTGGGCTTTCGATTTCCTGGCCCACAACCCTGAGATGATGGAAAAACTGCGCGCAGAAGTTGACACAGTTGTTGGAGGTGATCGCCTGCCCACTTTTGCGGATCTGCCCAAGATGCCTTACAGCCGCATGGTTCTGCAAGAGACGTTACGCATCCGCCCTGCCGCCTGGCAATTGCCGCGCACCGCGATTGAAGATGACGAGATCGATGGTCATCACATCCCAGCTGGCACGAATCTGATTGGGCTGATCTACATGTGCCACTATCATCCGGATGAATGGGATAACCCTGAAGTATTCGAACCGGAACGGTTCCAGTCGGATAAATCAGAGAAGCGCCATAAATTCGCCTACATGCCATTCGGCGCTGGTCAACGCAAATGCATCGGCATGGACTTCGCCCTGATGGAAGGGCAACTGGCTTTGGCGATGGTGACACAACGCTATACTCTCACAAAGACAACCGAAAACCTTGCCGAACCCCAGCTCTCCAGCACCCTGCGCCCCAAAGGTGGGGTGGTAGTCAAAATTGAAAAACGATCATAAAAATATTTCTTTTATATAAAAAGAGAATAGGATAATTCAATGAACACACAATCCACATATAAACATGCAGTTGTAATTGGAAGCAGCATTGCCGGCCTCACCGCCGCACGCATACTCACAGACCATTGTGAATATGTCACGATCATCGAACGCGATATTGCACCCACAACCAAGGAATTCCGCAAAGGTGTACCTCAAGCCCGCCATCCGCATATCCTGCTCAAAGGCGGCGAACAGGTGCTCGAAGATCTCTTCCCCGGCTTGAGGAAAGAACTATTGGATAACGGTGCATTGCCCATCAATATGGGTTGCGATATGGATTGGTTCATGCTGGGGCAATGGCGCAAGAAATTCACTTCCGCGATCGTCAACGTCACGTGCAGTCGCCCCTTGCTGGAAGCTGCCATTCATTCCCGTTTGATGGTGCATCCCAAAGTAACCTTTATGCAGGAAAGCGAAGTCGTTGGATTAATCGTGGACGATAGCGAGACACGCGTGGCTGGTATTCGAACCCGCTCACGCAGGGACCAGAAAATCACGAAAATCGAAGCAGAACTCGTTGTAGATGCAAGTGGACGCGATTCGGATGCGCCGCGCTGGCTTAACGCCTTGGGTTTCCCAGCGCCGAAAGAGACATCGGTCACTTCCAAACCCGGATATGCAACCAGAATTTATGCCATCCCGGAGAACTTCAAAGGAGGTTGGAAAGCGATGTACATTCAACCTTCGGCACCCAACCAAACGCGCGGCGCCATCATTGTACCCATGGAAGGCAATCGTTGGCACGTCACCGTTTTTGGCATGGCGGGTGATTATCCTGCCAACACCGAAGCTGGCTTCTTGGAGTTTGCCCAATCCCTGCCAGATCAGCGCATCTATGAGGCGATCAAAGATGCCACGCCACTGACAGAGGTTTGGAGTTTCCGAAGCGGCGAGAATCGTTTACGTCACTACGAACAACTCTCGCGCTACCTGGAAGGCTTGCTTGTTTTTGGTGATGCAGTCTATGCACTCAACCCGGTCTACGGACAAGGGATGACAGTCGCCGCTTTGGGCGCCATGGAAATGGATAAATGCCTGCGCGAACAAGAGAGTGCTCAGCCCGATGGTGACTTGAGTGGATTGGCAAAATCCTTCCAGGAACGGCTTGCCTCAGTGATCGCAGGACCGTGGCAACTCGCAACCGGTGAAGACCGCCGTTGGAATGTGGACGAAAATATCGCCCCTGCTGACTTCCCAACCCGGATGATTCAGAACTACATGGGCAAGTTGTTCCATGTTTCGCTCAACGATACAAGTGTGACTGAAGCCTTCTTCCATGTGCAACAAATGCTCAAGCCTCCGACCTCGTTATTCCGCCCGGATATTCTTTGGAAGGTACTTAGCGCACGATCAGTGGATAGAAAACAGGATAAGCTCACAAAGAAAACTGATCACTCCACCGAACCGCAACTTTCCAACACCTTGAGTCCAAATGTAGAGCTGTAGTCAAAATCGAAAACGATTATAAAAGAATAGTACGCAAACAAAATTGCCCCCTTGAATGGGGGCAATTTTGTTTTATAACGAGTGTGTCTTTATGCTATACTATTAAATATAATTGTATGATAATAGACAATCCATCAATGTCAAAATCAGTAAAGCCTTTTCTTAGATGGGCTGGTAGCAAACAGCAACTCGTTCCTACGATGACACGGTTTTGGGATGGTGGTATGTCAAGAAGTGTGTAAAATCTCAGGCGAATTGGTCTCGGTTGCAGGGACGGTGATCTTTCTCAAATTGAGACTACGGATGACCGCATAAAATAACAACAAGCAGCTGTTTTCATTGCGGAAAGCGGCGGCCATTTTATGGCTGCGCTTTTTGACTTCTTGAAAGAGACGTTCAATGGCGTTCGATGTGCGGATGAACCTCCAGTGATTTTGCGGGAATTGATAAAAGGTTAAGCACTCCTTCAAGTCGCGCCGCAGGCAGTCACAGGCGGTAGGATAGGTTTGCTCATACTTGAGCAGGAATGCGGCAGCGGTCTGTTCGGCTTGTTCGAGATTGTCCTGATAGAAAATCGCTCGCAATTCGGGATAGACCTGGGCTTGTTGCTCGTTCGGAATGTAGCCCAGGACATTCTCCATTTTGTGCCGCACACAGCGCTGGCGTTTGGCGTTCAGGAATTTGCTCTCAATCGCATTGATCATGGCTTTGCCACCATCGCTAATCCACAGATCCACAGTCTCCAGTCCACGGTCTTTCAAATCGGTCAGCAAGGCTTCCCAGGCCGACTGGTTTTCTCGATCTCCTGTGCTAAAGCCCAGAACTTCGCGTTTGCCTTCCGGATCGATCCCGATCGCCGCCAAAATCGGCATGTGACTCCCTTGTCCATCATAGATCACACTGAAATAGGTGCCATCCGCAATCACATACAGATAATGGGCTTGCAGTGGTCGTTTCTTCCAGGAGCTAAATTCTTCCTCCAGCGTATGAAATACGCGCGACACGGTCGATGGACTGGGATGACTGCCACTCAGGCTTTCCACAATGCTGCCCACTTTTTCGGTACTGACCCCTTGTACGAACATTTGACAAATACTTTCGTCCAGTTCTGCTTGTCGCCTGCGATAGCGATCCAACAACTGGCTCTGGAATCCTTTGCGGGTTCGTGGCACCGGCAAGTCTTCGATCTCACCCATCGAGGTGCCCAGCCTCGTCGATATCTACCATTGCGATGATCGCGCCGATTGGCGGTCCGTTCATGCGGCGCTGCCTGGATATAGTCTTCCACTTCCTCCTCCAGCGCCTGGATCAACGTGTACTGGATGGCTAATTTCAGCTTCTCCTGCAACAGCTCGCGTAGCGTCGCTTGACCTTCCGGGTCGATTTGCTTATGATGTGCTTTGGGAGTCATGGCTTTTTCCTTTTCGGTTTCGTCACCTGCAAGGATACCAAGACTCCCTTCTCAATTTACACACTTTTCGTTATACCACCTTTGGGATTCGAGTTATACGCGCTACGTCGAACCATTCGCGGGTTCTGCATCTTGGTTTTTTTACATTTTGCCTGCGTCAGCTTTATTAGGCGATATAAATAAAGAACTTATTTTTACATATCAACAAGTTAAAAATCATCTACCCCAAGTTATTAAAGCTCTTAATAAGAACGGGGGCGGAAAAGATAATTATTATCGTCTGCGGGATATTGATCCCGCTACTATTTCCCCGGCGGCACGAGCGGCCCGTTTTATCTACTTGAATAGATTTTCGTTTAATGGATTATACAGAACAAACCGCGCTGGAAAATTCAATGTTCCTTATAATGGTGGGGCCGGAAATATTCCATCGGCAAGTATGTTAAGCCATTGTTCAAAAGCTTTAAAAAAAGCACGACTCAAGGCTTGTAGCTTTGAGATAATACTTGAAGAAGTGAAACAAGGCGATTTTGTCTATTTGGACCCTCCGTTTAGCGTAAAATCTGTTCGTGTATTTAATGAATATGATGCCTCATTATTCAATCAGAAACAATTAGGATTATTGCGGGATTGGATGGTTAAATTGAACAAAAAAAATATCCCGTTTTTAGTTAGTTACGCAGACTCAGAAGAGGGTAATAAATTATCTAAGGGTTTTTATAAAGAAGTCGTAAGTGTTAGAAGAAATATTGCAGGGTTTGCTGCTAATAGAAAAAGGGGAAACGAGATATTAATTTCTAATACTAAACCTAAGGGCTAAGGAGCGCATCATGAGTCCCAACACACAAATTGATCGGTCCACCAAGAAAATTGAAGACGCTGTTGCAGCAGTTGTACCCCAAGGAACTTTAAAGAGACTGAAAGTCTCTGACATTAAGCCAAATCCTAATAATCCAAGGATGCTTTTTGATCGACTGCCTTTAAATGATCTCAAAGAAAATATTCGCCTGCACGGCGTATTAGTCCCAATAACTGTGTATGAAGTGAAGGGACAGAATAAATATGCAATATTAGATGGCGAAAGACGATATCGATGTTGCCTTGACCTCGAAGGTGAGGGCCTTGAAATAACCATTCCGGCTAATATTGTCGATCCACCCGACAAAATTGCTGGGATTCTTTACATGTTCTCGATTCACAATTTTCGAGAGCAATGGGAATTAATGCCAACAGCATTGAGCTTACAAATAGTAATGAAGGAATTAGGAGAGGAGGATACAACTCGTTTATCAAAAATTACCGGTCTAAGTGATCCGCAAATAGAAAGATGTAAGATATTACTCGGATTCCCTAAAAAGTATCAAGATTTATCATTGGAGCCAGATCCAACTACTCGGATTCCATCCAACTTTTGGACTGAAGCTTATCCAGTTCTTAACCTAGCTGAAGAAACCTTACCCACTCTTACTAAAAAAATTGGCAGAGACGGTATAACTGATAATTTAGTAGAAAAATACCGAGTTAAACAAATAAAAAGTGTCATTCATTTCAGAAGGATTATTGAAGCATATGATGTTGCATCAGAAGATAAAAAAGAGCAGAAAAGAGTTGTGGACCGCCTTTCTGAATATATAACAGATGTCAATCTTGAAACTAGAAAGGCTTTCGACGAATTTGTAGTGGACAACCGTAGGGTTCTGGGCTCGATCAAAGCTTGCGATGATTTTATCAGCCTACTAAAACGTTCCAAACTTGAACATGCACTTGATAAAGAAGAATTGATTGTGGCATTAAGGAAAGTAAGAGAATATGTTGAAAAACTCCTTCAAAAACTTGAGGGAAATGATCAACCAGATGCTGACAAAAAGATAAAGAATAGTTCTTACTAAACTGGGGATTTTTATGTTGAAAAAGATATGGGTTACTGTAAAGTATTGGCACTATTATTTGCTTGTTTATCGGCGTTTTTCAGGATATAAGCCACAACCAGTTACTTTTCAAAGTTTCAAAAAATGGCTAAGTCAATTTGATCAAAAGGATCAAAAGATAGTCTTTAATTTGTTGCTTGGCGTCACTTATTTGTCGGAAAAAGAAACAGAATCTATATTGGTGAAATTGAACGAGAGATTGATAGAAGCACTAGAGAAAAAAGGGGTTACTTATAAAAATATTATTTATGTGCAAATACATGATCCTGGAAGTAGTAGTCCTGTAATGTTGGGTATGCTTAGAGATGGGGCTAGAATTGAACGTAAAGGATGCTATTTTATAGATTCGAAAGATACCCGAGGATTTAGTGAGTTAACTTCAAAACTAGAAACCGGTGCAATAATTTATGTCGATGATTTTTCAGCATCTGGAGATCAGTTTGTTGGAGTAAGAAATTTTCTTGCCCAATATATAATTGGTAATTTCTCAGAGTTTTTTCTTTTGCCAGTTATTTGTGAAGAGGCAAATTATCAATTAGGAAGAACTGGCGTAGAGACTGTTTCCAGAATTGTCCATTCAAAAGCAGATAGACCATTACACCCACATAGTCCGATACTCGATAAAGCAACGAAAGAAAGATTGATCGGGATTTGTCGAAAGATTGACCCGAAAGGTGCTTTAGGATATAGAGGTTTGGCTACTATGATTATTTTCTACAGAAATTCTCCTAACTCTGTTCCTGTAGTGTTGCGTGGATGTGTTCGACAGGATAAGTGGGTAGGAATACTTCCAAGAACAACCGATCTATCATAGATTAGAAGAAAAATTCATTTATCCAAAAAGTCCCCGAATGCCTCACGACATTCAGGGACTTTACCTTTAGGCGGATATTCCTCGACTTCCGCATCGACAAATTCCGCCCATAATGCTTTCCATTCCTTACATTAGAAAAGCAGAGTTTTATTCCCAGACAATTGGACCTGTCATGCGGTAGCTTTTAGCCAGCAGTTCCAGGTCAAGCACATTGATGATGCCGTCGTTGTTCAAGTCTGCAGAAGCGGGAGCCGAAGTGTTGTAACTCATGCCGATGGTCAGGGCATCGAATTGATCGATGACGTTATTACCGTCAATGTCACCAGCTTGTAAGGTAATGGTTGGCAAAGTTGTTGTCAGATTACTGGTGACGCTGAATGATCCTTGCGTGTTGAGGAATCCGCTGGCACTAGCAACAACAGTATAGGTCCCACCTGAAAGTGTTACGGCAAATGAATTATCAAGACTGGCTTGCACCGAGACAATCAGAGCATTATCAGCGCCATAAACGCTGATGGTCACCGGCTTGGATGCAATGACCTGCCCGCTGATCATGCCTGTCGGGGAAGCCGTGGGTGTTAGGGTAGGCGTGGCAGCAGGTGGTGTGACTGATGTCGGTGAAACAACTGGCGTGAACGTGAATGTTGGCGTTGGCGATTCAACCGGTGTGAATGTGGGGGTCGCTGTGGGCAGTAATGCCAGCCATGTATAGGTTTCAACGATCTGTCCAAAGACAGCCGACTCAGCCGCGAAGTCGAAGACTGGCGGCGGGGTGGGGAAATTACCTGCGTTGAGCGAATGCAGGATAAAATCCAGACTCACGCAGATATTACCTCTGAATGTGGAATAGGCAATCCATTCATGGAGATGTCCAGCTCCGGCATCGCTTCCGGTTTGTTTCAGAAAGGAGATGCCATTGATAATTACCGTCTCAGAGGTTTCGGGGCCAGATTGTGTTGCCAGTGGACTTTCACAAAGATTGGAGTTCTCCTGGACAATGACCTCCAGATATTTCTCACGCAGATTCGTCCCTTGTACGAAAGGCAGATCAATACGGGCATAGTTATCCGGCTCACCAACCACGACCTGACTTCCCGGCGGGTATTTAAACTCGAAGCCGTAGGTGAGATTTGTGAAGGTCAGCCAGCCATCCGGATGTCCTGTAGGGCCCGGGCTTACGGTCGGTGTAACAGTAGGACCGGAAGCTACGATATCCAGCAAAAATGGATCACTTGCGGAATCGCCCCCACCGAACAGAACGCCTGAAGCATTGCGGAGTTTCCAAAAACTCTGATAGTGACCACTGACTCTGGGTGCGACAAAACTAACAAATACCTCCACCTCCTGACCGGGAAATACATTATCAGCCAGGGTGTTTGAGAGCCCTGCATCCATTTGGTCACCACCGACGAATGTCCATGCGTAAGCTGGCGTCCATACACAGGTGCCAACATTCTTCAGACGCCAGCCTTTGGCATGGATATCGCCTGGAAGCACCACTGTGCCGGGAGGAGTAGTAACATCCGCAACAAATTCTGCTTTATCACAAACTGAAGGTTGAGGAGTTGGAGTAGCTGGTGCAGGAGATTGTGTAGTTACCGGCGTAGCTCCAGCCCCAAGGATCGTCAGATCAGTTCCAATCGAAGGAAGATCCGTGAGCACATTGTCACCTTTGGAAACGCGCGCGGTACATTCAAGCGCAGTCTGTCCGGCTTGCAAGCCTTCGACGTCGAAAGTAAATACAGCCCCACTTGTAGTGGCTTTATTCCCGTTACTGCCTGCGATCGCAACGATGAAACTGCCAATCTGCGGAGCATGGATCGCGGTGGCGGAGTCCGCACCAAAGAGATTCGCAATAACGATATTACTCACTTCAACCAAACTTGCATTATAGGTACAAGTGAACTCAGCGCTGGTATAACCTTCAGCCGGTACGTTGTTCAAATTGACCGTGGCCAATGCGGTCTCACCGACATTAATATTAGGCAGGTTGACCGTGGTGGATACATAAGGGCCAGAGGGCGGCGTTGAAGTGGCTGTTGGTAGATTTACCGGCGTGGATGTTGTTGGTATAACCGTTGGTGTGGAAGATGGTGCAGTTGTTGGCGTGGGTGTGGATGTGGGTGGAGCATCGAGCACATTCAACA
>Ga0137338_1000163_pt1 | contig 11209 bp, 25 predicted proteins | sample EasRivERMLT366_2_FD_104770 | JGI IMG/M metagenome (GOLD analysis project Ga0137338, IMG submission 104770) | Soil microbial communities from meander-bound floodplain in the East River, Colorado, USA - East River MetaG ERMLT366_2 | ecosystem: Environmental > Terrestrial > Soil > Floodplain ...
ATCCGCGCCATGGCATCCTGCCGCATGATGACGAAGGAGATGGGATCCCCTTCCTTGGTGGTCTTGGTGGTATGACTCACCACCCCGTACCAATCGGACTCACCATCGAACAGTCGACGGTCAGTCCAACCATCAGCATCCTGCGGATGGTCGAATTCCTTCTGAAGAGTTTCCTCCTCCCCATCATCCTTGACTCGGACGCAGATGTTGCCGTCCTGGTCATAGATGGTGGCCAGCCAGTTCTTGGGTTCCCGAGCCGTGGCTTCTCGCGCCATTCGCTCTTCGATCTGGTTGGCTTGCTTGGACAAGGTGTAGCCCAAGACCACACTCTTGAGAACCTCCAGGGCAGGAGTAGGCATCAGCTCCCGATCATCCAGCTTGCGGAGAATCGGGCTGGTGAGAGGAGCTAGCTCGCCCTTCTCCAACCATTCCCGGTGTGCTGCAATGAAGGCTCCTGCCGAAGCAGCTGCCTTGGTGGTGGTCTTATGAAGCCAGCCCCTTGCAGACATGACCCTATCCTTCTTGTTCTCGCTCATGTCCGCCAACCTTTCTTTCTGAACTTTCTTGCTTGGTGCGTCGCATCCGTTGGTCGCTGGGGAGCCCGTAGGGCTGCCCGCGATTCTCCTCAGGAGAATGGTCGCTGGGTGACTTCGTCATCCGCGACTGACCCAATGCTCAACTGTCAATGACAGTCTTGCCTTCACGCAAACGGCGATCCGCTAGGTATTGATTGATGATGAATTTTTGATTGATGCTGGGCACAGCCCAATCATTGGGGCTTGCAGTGTACTCACTCCAAACTCGCTGCCGCTGAGGATCGAATATCCACTTGGCTGTCTTGGTTTTACCACAAGAACATAGTCGATGCTCCGTAACATTGACTCCGCCTGAGGAAGTCTCGAATTCGATTCGAGAGCGGTAATACCAATTGTGACTCCCCAAGAAACACCAAAGGAAAAACCGCTTGTTCTGAAGCACCAGCCGTAGCAGCTGCTCCCTGTCATCAGGAACTACTATGGCAGCCGTCCTAAAAGGGCCCTGTCCAGATGGTGTGGTCGTGGGACCCATCAACAGACATCCGAACACTGAACTTGGAGACAATGCGCCAGGTCGTATTGCTTGGTATTGCTGACCAAGCCCATGCATTCCGGTTCCGGATGAGTCTCCAGACATTCCAGGAAGGCATTGACATTGTCTTGACAGCTGGGACCAGAAGTGTACTCACACTCTTCCAGCTCCACCGAACACTTGGCTTCTGCACACTCTTGGCACAGATCCACCTCGGTTGCTGTCTCCGTTGTTGAATCGGTTCCAGTCTCACTCCCGACAGCCGAGCCCACGACCGTTTCCGATCCAGTGGAAACCTTGCCCGCCGTGTATCCAGAACCTACCGGATGCGGCAAACCAGTGTCAACATCCGTTCCGGTGAAAGACTCCGTCTCTGGCGAATCCTGCTCGTTGACTTCCAGACAACCAACGCACAGAGACATGCTGATGAAGATGAGTACGTTTGCAATTCTCATGTGCTTGTTTCCTTTCATCCGTTGGTCGCTGGGTCAGTCCTGACCAGTCAAGTAGTTATAGGTGTCGGCATGCCCAGAATATTCAGCGGGCACCCAATCTTGCTCAGCAATGACATGCGCCGTCAGACGATGGTAACCATCATACAGCTCGATGCTAGGACCACTGTGCAAGTAATACCCCATCACATCAATGTGATCGATGTCTCGACCTTCCCTAAGAAGGTTGGCGAAATGTAGGACTCGTGAGCAATCCCAAAGAGAAAGAAAACTTGCTGGGCGCTTCTCTTCCCATTGAAAAGAAGTTTCCGGCTCTACCTGATCCAAGTGAGCTCGGCAGTAGCTTACAAACATCTCCATTCCTGGGAAAGAGCGCCTATATGTCCAAGGCCGGTTCAGCAGTGGGACTATCCGATCCACACACAGCTTGCTTGACATCCTTGTCATTGCTCCACCTCGCACAACCTCTAGTTGCTCCGTGGGTCGCTGGGTCAGTCGTAACCCATCACCTCATTGTACCCTTGGCAACCGAAAGCCATGCCAGCTTCCATGGCCATCTCTCGCCGCCATTCATCATCGGAATCTTGGCGCTTGCGCTTGACGGTTCGAAACTGCCGAGCCATGTTGATACCAGGCCCGTCGATCTCCACCCACTCTTCCGAGGTGAAGTAGCCAGGACGACAACCCATAGCTACTGCCGGGTCAGCAGCCTGATAGACTGCTTCCGCTTCCTCACGAGTAGCATAGTCCCGTCCAGTGGAGCAATCGTCGTTCTCCAGTTCTGGATTGGTCTGCCAGATACAGACCGAGTACGGGCAAAGAGCGTACTTGCCCTTTCGCTCCTGATGCTCCAGTTCCCTTCCTCGAATGCTCAGATGAGCATCCAGCCAGAAACAGGTGTCCTGATTCCCACTGCTGGTTTGGCGGTTTTCCAGGATCCGAATCAGATTGGCAGACAACCAGCTCGGATATCTGTTATCGTTGCTCATGTTTGATATCTCCTGTCCGTGGGTCGCTGGGTTTCGAACACCGCATGTTCGGATTCTCTTCCCTCCACAGTGGGAAGCGTCGGCACAGAATGTGCCTTGCGAGCTTCCGAAGGAAGTTAAGTGTGGGCCAAACTTTATGCTTTACCACTGCTCATCTAGAAGCTTACAGAATCCCGCAGGCCTTGACGTATCCCCTGGTCTCGCTGCCGAAACTCTTGGCAATGTCAGCTGTAGGGAATGGTCCCTTGACCACCGTCCACCAACCTTTGGTGAAGTTGGGACATACATCCTTGGGCAAGATGTGCCATTCTGGTCCCATCCCTTGGGCAATCAGCTTGGCACCCTCCTCGAATTCCGAGTTACCCGCAATGAAGTACCAAGCCGCTTCTGGCTTCTTGTAGTTTCTCCAGGACTCAGAGGTTGGCACAGCCGCACTTGTGGGAACGACCGTTACCACTTGGTTGTGTGGTCCTTTGCTTTCCTCAGCCGGAGGACACACATTGACGTCACAACCAGAGACGCCAAGGACAACCAGAATCAATGTCGAGCGTTTCATGATTGTCCTTTCTCATCCGTGGGTCGCTGGGTTTCTTGTTTAGAGAGCTCCCAAGGCACGACCCCATCGAATGGCAGCTGCCATGTCGGTGCCGAAGCTTTCCTTGGCCATGGCATCCGCCATCAGATCCAGATCCTTCTTGAAAGGATCTCCACGAGATGTCAGGTCTGCCATCATGGGCATCCGAGGATCCTTGCCCCCATGGAATCGAGCCAAGCGCCACACATAGTAAGCACGCTTCTCGTTGATGGGTTGCGTGTAGACCGGTGAAGTCATGGCCGCCCGTAGCTTGCCCTTGTTCTTCCCCTTGGACGCCAGCAGTAGCTGGCGAATCCCATCCACGTCTACCTTGGGAAAGATTCCCTCCCCATTGCAGGCGTAACACTTTCTTTCGGAAGCAGCATACACCGTTCCGTCCAAGGCAGTGAAACCCTCCAAACGAGTAACCTTGTCTCCCTTGCAGGTTCGACATACTCGCTTATCGAAGTCTTGTTCCGACATTGCTTTATCCGTCATGTCAGTCACTTTTCTTCCGTTGGTCGCTGGGACCTTTCAGGTCCCGCGATTCTCCTATCGGAGAATGGTCGTTGGTGGATGTTTTAGGCTCAAGTCAGCACAATATGGTCGGCGGGCTTTACCTCGTCCTCAGGGTACCCGAAACCTAGCCCCAGTCTAAGGGGCGAATGATACCACGCTGAGTCATGTCAGGTGGGATAACGATATCTTTCGGTTATGGGCCATCATTGTGCTGGCTTGAACCCGCGAGCACCATTGCTCGCAAGCCCAATTGTGCGTTCTACAGCTCTTCCGATAGATTCATCTCCCCAGTAATCCGCTTGGCCAAAGCCCTTTGCAGCGCCTTGGAAAAACGGAAAGGAGAATTGGGAATCTCTCGACGGTACAGGATAACCCCAGTCCCGATCCATTCCAGCCAAAGAGTCTCGGCCAGTTTGGATAGCTTGGGATCCTGATGGGCTAGCTTGAGATCCAGCCCCCTCACATGCGCCCGTCGCTGTAGTTTGTGATGGATAGCTTGACGAGCAGGGTACAGCTCACCCTCGTTGTGAAGGTAGAGATCCAATTCGTCAAGATAAGCATCCTCGTAGCTGTCTGCCATCTTGGTTACTCCGTGCTCTCATCCGTTGGACGCTGGGATTGTGCTCGCAGCACATAGTCGGGAATGCAGGAGGAATTGAAGGCATCCTGCAGCTTCGCTTTGCAACGAGAACAGTATCGGCCCTCTACCCACTGATGGTTTGGATGGTCAAGGCGGAATTGCCGCATAGCTCCATGAGAACGCTTGCGACCGCCTCTTGCTTTGCTCATGTCTAGAATCCGAATTGGAGAACTTGACCCGTTTGGTCCTGATAGTTCATTCGAATGGTTTCCAGCTGAAAAGACATATGGACCTCCAGCTGCCACTCCAGTATGGAAGGAGAATAGTTAGCCTCCAAGATCTTGATCAGCCTCTTAGACAACCACTTGGGATATGTCTTGTTTGCCATTCTAGACCTTGTTTCCTATCCGTTGGACGCTGGGTCCTTCTGACTTTCGGAGTCGGGCATACCATCCACCAGACGGAAAGCGTCGCTCATCTTATTAGCGATACGCTCCCGAAGGTTATCAGGCATTAGCCCTGCAATACTTCCCAGCTCTTCCAGCAACAAGGCCAGCTCCTCCACCATTGCCATGGCAGGATCATTGCCCTGATAGACCTTGCCATCGCTGATGGGGCCTTCGATCTCCTCGGAGGGGACAGTAAGCTCACCTTCCGGATCAACCTGAAGCTCACCATCGGAATGTTGGTAGAGTCCAGTATAGAACATGACTTGCCCGTCATTGTCAAACCCTTCAGAAAGGAAAGGACAATCTCGGAGCCAACGAACGAAAACTTCTTTGGAAGAAGGGTATTGGTTCACTACTTACCCTTCAGGGACCAGGCCATCCAGAGGAAGCCGCCCAGGAGACAGAAGGCCCATGGGAAGCGAACGCCATCTCCGATGGGAATGTCGAAGCCAGCTCCCCAAGCCTGGGGAACGAACTGGTTGAGGAGAACCACGGCACCAAACAGTGCCACTGCCACCACAAAGAGCTTGACCATCCTTCAATCCTTTCGAGCTATCAGCTCGTCTTCTGTCTTGCGTCTCGCATCCGTTGGACGCTGGGACGCTGGGAGCTTTCAAGGTCAGGAAGAGTCGATGACCGAACCATCGGGTTACGTCATCCGTTCGACTCTCGACTTTGCTCCGTTGGACGCTGGGTGATTCCAGCTCACCGGTTTGGCACAACTGTTGCAAAAGAACGACAAGGCTTTCCCTTGCCCGTTGACATAATGCCTCGCTTGGTTTGCTGCGTTGCAGCTTGCACCAAACATATTGCATCCGTTGGTCGCTGGGTATCTAATTATGCAATTCTCATACCGGTATGATTCTTGCTCTCACGCTTGATCATAAGGTGCAAGTGCGGCAAACTTCATGCACACTGCAAAACCTGTGCCAAACCACCTTATCCTACACTGTGGGTAAGTGTGGGGCAGTTAGAATTACACAGCTTCATTGGAATTGGATGGGTGGTATATTGATTGCATATTGCAAAGCTCGGGCCAACGAAAAGCAGAAACGACCAAAGCCAGGTCACCCTTTCGGGCGCCTGGCCTGGTTGTTGCAGGAAGCTAGTTGTGATAGAGAAGAGTACCAGCAGGGAATGGCACGTTTCCTGCTTCACAGGACCAAGTGATGATCTTGTCCCGATTGGTTTCGGGCGCATCCCAGTAGGTGCCCGACTTCCCTTCGGAAACGAAAGTGGCAGGGATATTGCGCTTCTGGCATTCCTGCTCGGCCACCGACTTGTCACCTTTGACGTGCAATCGGATCATAGCAGATCCTCCTCTTTAGGAGGAAACAGGATCTCCGTAGCAATGAAGATGACTAGGCCGATGACGAAGATCGGCCCAATCACCTGGTAACTGCAACGAAGGCCCACGGTAATTACCAGCGCCATCGGCCAGCCAATCCAGAACAACATCAGAAGGATATTCTCCAGAATATCCTTGGCGCCCTTGACAGTCATCGGCTGCTAGCAGCCAAAGGGATCTTCTCCCCTTCGTTGGTGAGCAGGGCATGAGGCCAGGGCAGGACGCAGTCACCAGGGACCACATCACGAACCAGCTTGTTGAGAGGCTTGGCGGTCCTGTCGGCATCCAGTCGAGCCGGAACAACCTTGGGAAGGGTGCAGGACTCACGGAACAGATCCTCATTGAACTGCTCATCTTGGCCGCTGAAGAACACCACGAAGGATTCTCGCTGAGCCCAAAGACAGGCACCTTGCGCCCTTGTCATGCTGACCATGGCGCCTTCCTGGGGTAGAGGACGAATGTCCTCTTTGGAATAGGAAGAGTGATGGAATTGGGCTCGGATGTTGCGAGCCGCGAGAAGTTGTTCGCGAGTGAGTGACTTACGCATGTTGGCTCTCCATCAGCTGAAAGCTGGATTCGCACTATTGTAAGGCGTGTTGAGGATTACCGATCGCCAGTTAGGTTCGGCCCCATCCCATCCGGCTAGGTCTTCTCGACGATCCCTAGCAGTGTCGATGTCACCATCGAGCAGAGCTTGCAGTAACTCCTTCAGACAAGCATTCGGATCCATGTTGAACCTCTCTCATCCGTGGGTCGCTGGGTTATCCTTGCTTGTGGCGCATCAAGTGTGCCAATTGTGAGTCAGTGATGGAAACCTTGTGCTTTCGGCCTGCGGCGTCAATCAGTTGGCACTTCCACAGGCCCTTCTTTGCCTTCCAGACTGCCTTGACCAACTTCATGGGCCGCTTTCACTCGACAGGGATGGGATGGTATGGCCTACGGGCGTGCTAGTGCTTCTTCTTTTTGCCCCGTTGGGCGCTGGGCTTCCGAAAGGGCAGCACCTTGGCCAACTTCCCCTCGTGTTCCTTGGCTGCATGCGTGTATTCGTAGCTGTGATCGAATCCACACTCCCCACAGGACTCATAGTCAGCGGGCAGTTCGTTGCCAGTCCTGTTGACCAGCTTCTGGTAGATGTCTCGACCATTGCAGGTCAGGCTATCCTCCGAGAGAGCAAAGCCAGGCTTGTACTTGACCTTCTCCAATCGGCCGAAGATCTTGTATTCCTTGGAGCTCTGGCCGTTGTGGTAGAGGGTAGCGAACAGGTAGTAGGCGTCGCAGATATCGATTCTATCGAAGTGCATGACGCTGGTCCTTTTCAGAGAGCTAGAATGGTTTCTGCCTCTTGATCTGACAGGATGAGATCCGTTTCACAGTTCAAGTAGGCATGCTTACCAGTGGATGGTTGCCAACAATACAGCAACCGGTGCCCCGTTCTGGTGACGAACGGTGTCTCCGTTCCGTTGGACGCTGGGAACCAATTCCCTTGCGATGCTTCCTTGACCTTGGCCATCATTCTACCTTTTTGAGGATAGGGCGGGTCTAAAAAGACTGCGGTATACCAAACGCCAGCTGTAGGCGGATGAGTAAGTGTACTCCACTATCTCAATTCGGCTACCATCTCGGAGATAGGCGATCTTCAGAATCATCTTAGTTTGCCTCCGACTTGTGCATTCTCTCCGTTGGTCGCTGGGTGACTTTCGGACCAGGGCAGAAGGGTGGCGTTGACTTTGCATATTGCAAAGTTTTAGCCAATCACCTCAGTGGATGAGCAGAGCGCCGACTGTCAACCCTCCAACGTACATGGCTACCCACATCCAAGGAATGACTCCGTAGAAGGCCAGACCGATGATGGCCAACGAGATGACCAGATACCAAAAGGTTTTCATGCGGACCTCCTAGCGCCTTTAGCCCGCATCCCCTGGGTTAGGAGAGCGGGCTCTAGGCAATGAATCAGTCGATGAAATCTGGTGGTGCTTCTTCCACACACGCCGCACAGGAGCACGGTCCCTCGTAAGGGAGCTCGACAGGAGGCACTTCGCCCTCACCCCTCACGGTGCCAACCAGCTTGGCCATCACGTAGGGCTGTTGAACGTTGTTGCCAGGAGGGAACACCTCGGACCACACCAGCTCGACGGTATCCTTGGCTTCCTTCAGGCCGAGACGGGTGACCACCCGCAGCGCCTTGATGGCTCCGATCTTGTTGCCCCCGAAGCAGGAGACGAAGGAGATCAGATCCTGTCGGCTCATGTTGGCCACGTTGGTGATAGGAAGAAGCTCTGGGTTGATGGGACGGACCGACTCGTACAGATCCTTGGCTTCCTTCAAACCACACCCCGTCATCTCACGGATGTACTTGATGGTCATGATCTTGCTGCCACTCGGGCCGTTGAAAGCCTTGAGCATGTCCAGCACCAGTGCCTGAGAAGTCGCCCCGTTGGGGCGGGCTTTCTCCTGATCCAGCTTGTTCCTGAGCTCGTAGAGCTCATCGTGAAGCTTGTTGTTGGCAAGCTCCAACTCACGCTGGCGGATCAGTGGAGATGCCTGCTCGTTCAGGAAGTTGTGGATCTCGTAGTGATCATCACCCTCGATCTGAATCTTGATTGCCATCTCGTTTTTCTCCGGGAAACCTTTGACTTGTGTCTCTGAACCGTTGGTCGCTGGGTGACTTCGTCACCCGCGATTGACCTTTTAGGTCAATGGTCGCTGGGTCTTTTATGAAAAGACCTTGGGGGAGTGACGATCGGGGCCGGTCATTCGCTGACCGCGCTTGGAATGGCGCGAGTGGTTCTCCCTGCGCACGATGTCACGAACCACTTCCGACAGGGGAACCGGTTGACGGACCTGGAAGGGATCCTCCTCCGTCATCATGGTCTCGAACAGGTTGTGGAACAACCCGAGCATGAACTGCACTTGGTTCAGAGGGAGATGCCAGTCCTGATGATGGAAGGGATCTTGGTCCGTTACCATCAGGTCGTGCCATTGCATGGCCACTGAGTTTTGACGCATCGATGTACCTCCGTGTGAGTGGACTCATCAGCACTGGATTAACCAGTGGACCGCGTATTCAGTTACGCGGTTTCGTCCTTTTCTGTGTTACTGCCGTTGGTCGCTGGGTGAAGGAGTCAGGCCAGTCGAAAGCAGATCTTTCCGTAGGAGTTGGGGCCGGTGCGGTAGTAGGTGAACTGCACGGTTCCTTCCCTGCGAAGGTTGTGGAGCGTCACCTTGATCGACTTGATGGGATTCTCGAATCCCTTGGAGCGCAGCACAGAGATGATCTCTTCTGTGTTGGGCCCACACTTGACCTCAGACGCGCCACCGAAGGCGCGAGACCCTTTTGGGAAGGGGGAAGGCATCCTGAAGATTCCTGATGATCTCTGGAATCTCGTGTGTCATGCACTTCCGATGACGCCCTGCCGGCCACGATGGCTCGGCTCGTCGAACACGCTTCATATCTCACCTCTCAACCGTTAGTCGCTGGGATCTTTCAGTCGTTCTCGCTGGCACACAACCACGAGTGACTGGACAACTTCCAGTCCGATTCGTGTGCCGACAGGCTAATCGGAACCTTTCGAAGGGTTGGGGTTGCGTCAGGATCTGCAAAGACAGGGCAGCGCTTGGTGGCTGGGGCTGCGAGATCCGCTTCCCCGAAGAGATCCAATTGCATGGTCTCACCTCCCAGCGCCCCAAGCCCGCCTCCCTATTAGGGGAGAGCGGGCCAGAGGTCGGTTGGAGTGACTTACGCTCACGGGCCGATGCCCCATCGCTTGCATCCTAAAAATCCTCTAGCAATGAACCGGTCATTCCTCGAACGACCTGCCAGAGTAACGCGGGCATCACCCGCATGTTTGGAAGCAATTCACCGTTCTTCCTTTGACGTTGGCGGTGCACTTCAGTTTGCTGCCGTTGGTCGCTGGGTGACTTCGTCACCCGCGATTGACCTTTAGGTCAATGGTCGCTGGGGCCGTACGTTCACGACCCCGTGTGCTGGTGCCCGAGTTACTTGCTGGCGTCCAGATCGTGTCGGATCTGGACCAGCCGCTCGCGCTCCACCTGTGCGAAGGCCAACGCCTTGGCTCGCTCCTGCTCCGTTGGAGCCGTTTCCGCGAGCTTCTCCTGCTCGATGATGGCTTCCACTGCCAGCCGCTCCCTGGCTTCCAGGTTGGCGACCGCCTTGTTGAAGTTGTCCGGCAGACCCGTGGTGAAGCCAGACAGGCTGGCCATCAGGATCCGCTGCTCTTGACGAGAGGGACCAGCCGAGATCACTTCGCCCTTGGCACGACGCAGCTCGCGGGTTGCTGCCGATCTCGCAGCCAGCTCTTGGCTGGCGAAGTCGCCGTTGGGATCGTATCCCACGTAGGCAGTGATCGCCTTGATGGTGTCGGGCCGCTGCTCGATGGGATCCACGAAGCGCTTGCCATCGACTCCAACCCTGGAGCCCGCGTTGCGCAAGGCGAGGAGGAAACCCTTGGCGTCGATCCTCTCGACCTTGACGTCTTCTGTCTTGCTGCCGTTGGTCGCTGGGACCAGCCCGGCTTCGATGGCCTGCGACTTGCTGGCGGTATCCACCAGCTTGACAGCCTTGACGTTGACCGACTTGACCAGCTTGGCGCTGGCCTGGTTCTTGCTGGCCTCGTCTCCCTTGGAGTAGGAGGAAAGCATGTCGTGAAGGGCGAGCTCGAAGGCCGGGGCGATGGTCTGGTTCGTCATGGCTGGTTCTCCTATCGGACCGGGTTGGACACCTTGTGGGTTTCGTCCGTTGGTCGCTGGGGCTCTTTCGAGCTACCCTTGCTTGCCCTATATGGGCAATCTCCGCTTTGCCGCGGTGGCAACTTACATATTACCTCCGTTAGTCGCTGGGTGCTGAGGCAAGATCTGTGCCAGCCGCCTGGCTTGGGTTGTCGGCTGGCCTGGTATAAAGATTGCATGATGCACAATGTATGCCAAGCTCCTACAATGTAGGTAAGATTAGGGTGGAATGAGGGTTGCTAATAGCAAAAGGTAGGCCAACTAAGGTAATGAGATAAGAAAAGAAGAATTGTTTGGCATAATCAATGCTAATTGCAAAAGATATACCAAAGATGATCAAGATACTGAAAAAACTATCAGGTAGGATAATAACTACAGTATACTACCAATAATACAGTATAGTAGGATGTTGCATGAGGTGTGCCATAACCTACATGGTACGCAAAAGGTGGGAGGGAGTGGTTAGGCGGGCTGGCTTGGAGCC